>Ga0315287_10004636_pt1 | contig 13440 bp, 21 predicted proteins | sample YL17G11_0_MG_FD_205037 | JGI IMG/M metagenome (GOLD analysis project Ga0315287, IMG submission 205037) | Sediment microbial communities from Yellowstone Lake, YNP, Wyoming, USA - YL17G11_0 | ecosystem: Environmental > Aquatic > Freshwater > Lake > Sediment | place: USA: Wyoming | collected... | reverse complement strand
AGAACCAATACTGGTACGTCAACGCCATGCAAAAACTCATCCAGGGAACGGAATACCACCTGGGCCGGGCCGTGGCAGACTACGTCGTTTTCGGGTACGACTGCCAGCATCTGCATGACGAACGAAACCCCATGCTCCGGGACCTGGAGCACATTAAGAAACTCACCGAACAAATGGAATCCCAGATCGTCCACTTCCTAATGCTCTACCCGGAATTCAAGAAGTCGACCAAGGAGAAGAAAATCGAAACCTTGGAGTGGATCAGGGCCCAGGCCACGCTGGAAACCGGGTGGGGACTTGGCGCCATGCTTGGAATGCTATCCGGGGCCAAAGAACTAGGAGAGCCAGCCAATGGAAAAGATTAAATTACGAGGGCAAGAGGTCGAATTCGACCACGGCAAAAAGATAATGCGGATCGAAATCTACAAGCCGTACGGAAACACCTTCTCGCTGTCCGACAAAATTTACAAGAATATTCAGAAGGGATTTAAGGCGATCGTAACACACGGCGATAAGGAATCGACCATAACAAAAGACACGCCGTTCTTGAGGAAGGAACCCGTCAAGTCAAACTTCAAAGACAGCCAGCCCTGGCACCGATACTGGTACCGGATCGAGTCCAAGGACCAGCTGGACCTATTCAAAACGGAGGAAACATGCCCGGAGAGCAATCGATAGCGCTCTGCAAGAAGTGCGACGCAGAGATCATCTGGATAATTTATAAAGGAAAGCCGCACCCGGTCAACGCCAGACCCCTCAAGTCATTCGTGAGCCCGACCGGGACCTGGCAGATCATGGACGCCTTCATCAGCCACTTTGCGACGTGCCCGTTCGCCGATGACTTCAGAACAAAAAAGAAACAATAGACTAAACAAGGAAGGGCGAGTATTATGAGATGCCGGAAATGCAAAACGACAATGGAGCCGACCAGGAAGCCGACGTTCTACCCGGCCGAAGGCGGCGTGAACGAACTCGAAAACGAGGTCAATAAATGCCCCAAGTGCGGGGCGGAAAAACAACCGGAGGACAAGACATGGTTAAGAAAAAAAAGGCAGATAAGCCGGCGCTAGATCGCACGATCCGGCACAGCTGGACCAGGATAAGCGATTACCAAGCCTGCCCGTTCATGTGGAAAATGATGCACATCGAGCGCAAGGTCCGGGAGGACAACCCCGTAATGGCCACCGGCCGGGCGATCCACAAGGCCATAGCCATATACAACCAGCACTGCCTGGACACCCAGGCGACGCACGACTTCCCGTTCTGGGAGGCCGCATACAAGCAAGCCCTCCGGGAAGAGCCGCTGGACCAGGAATACTACAGCACCGTGGCCGGGATGATGAAGGCATATGCCGAGAGCCATGAAATCGACATGGACAGCGCCATCGGGGCCGAAGAGAAGGTCGCCCTGACCAGAGAATTCAAGCCGACCGAGTGGATGGCAAAGGATGTTTGGTTTCGGCTGATCATCGACTACCTCCAGATCAGGGGGACCGTGGCCCGGATCACAGACTACAAGGCCGGCTGGCTCCTGACCACCCGCAAGATGCAACTCAAGCTATACGCCTGGGCGATCAAAAAAGTCTACCCGCAAGTCACGGACTTCGAAATGGTCATCGACTACGTCCGGCACGAACATCAAGAGGTTTTTCACATCAACGAATCCGAGCTCCCAGGAATAGAGGAAGAGCTCCTAATCATAACCGCCCAGATCGAGGCCGATACGAAGCACAAGCCCCAGGTCGGGATATCCTGCACTTATTGTTCCTGCTGGCGCTGGTGCCCGGCCATGAAGGAAGAGGACGTGCCCTTCAAGCTACCAACGAACCACGAAGAGGCCCAGGCCATCGCCGTGCGGGTGGAGAAATTCACCAAGCTAAAGGACGAAGCCACCAAGGTCCTCAAGGAATACTGCAACCAATTCGGCGAGGTCGATGCCGGCGGAAAGAATTACGGATTCCGGCCCAGCCACACCTGGATATTCAAGAACATCCCGGAACTGATCGCCAAGATGGATGACAAGGGGATCGATATATTCTCCTGCCTCTCGGTCAACAACACCCAGCTCAAAAAAGAGATGCGAAAGAACGAGATCATCAAGGCGGTCGTGGAGAATGTAGGCGACAAGAAAATCAGCGTATCGTTCACCGGAAAGAAAATCAAAGCACCGGATGACAAGACGCCAGACAAAGTGGCCGAGGACGAAGACTAAAAATTTGCGGGCATGTGTAAGGGATGCACGCTGGGCTCATACCCCGGAAGACACGGTTCGACTCCGTGGCCCGCTACCAATCTAGGAGGAAGTCATGGTCTACCAGACACGGGAAGCACAACAGGAACTCGACGGGATGCCAGAGCCAACGCCGCTCGAACAGAAGGCCCTGCGATACATCGAGCTCAAGGAAACGGCGAAGGGAATCGAGCACGACCTCAAGATCGCAAAGGAAGAGCTCGTGCAGGAATTTTTGAAAAGTCAAAAGAACAGCATCCGGATCAATATGCGGACGCTAATTTACACGCACCGGGACACAGACTCAATCCAAATCCGGGCGGCAAAGAACGAATAAGGAGGCACCAATGTCAGTGCATGTGCTGATAAAGCAACGAGAATTTGAAGAGGCCGTGGCCAAGACGAACATGACTTACCAGGAACTGGCCGGACTGCTTGAGATCAACCGGATTTATTTGTCGAACATAAAGAACGAGCGGTACCCGGAATTCCGGCCATCACCGAAGCTCCGCCGGCGAATCATGGACATCCTAAACGTCAAATTCGATGACGTTTTCCGCACCGTCCGGGTAAGCAAGAAGCCAAAGCCAGAGGCCCAGCCGGCCCCAAAAGCGGCCAAGGCAGGACCAGAGCCCAACGGGAGCCCGGAAGGGGCCCAGGGGGCGCTCCCAGAGCCAGGGAACGACCAGGAACCCAGGACAGCCCATGCGAATATTAGCAATTGACCCCAGCCTGGGAAAGATCGGGATCGCCGTAATAGCCGAAGGCCGATACGAGCGGTCCTACACTTTCTCAACGGACCCGGACCAGGACCTGGCAACCCGGCTGAAACTGATCGGGGACCACTTCCGGGGGATCACAGACCCATACGATATCGTGGTCATCGAGCAACCGGACGTCTTCGCCCGCAGGGGGACGTTCGCATTCAAGAACCTGGCATCGATCATGCTCCTGATGACGGCGCTCGGAACGATCGTGGCAAGCCTAAACGACCGCTACAAAGTTTTTCTTTTTTTGGTCTCCGAATGGAAGGGCCATGAGAACAAGCGGACCACCCAGGAAGACGCCCTGCGTGAGGCCGGGCAGAAACTCAACACGCATGAATCAGACGCAACGATGATGGGCCTGGCCTACATAAAGCGGGGACCACTGGTCATGCAAACCAGGGAGGCCGTGAAGACCGGAGAGATTAAGCTCCGCTCCGGTCCGGGAAAGAATTTTCTGCGGCGCCGGTACTTTCGTAGGTAAACAAATAAAATACGAAAAAAATATTGAACAAAAAAAGAACTTATGTTAGCCTGGGAGAGAGGTCGGGCACGGGAGCAATAAGTGACCCGCACAAACAAAGTAATCCTCGTCGGGGGAATACGAGAACATGCCATTCATAGCGCAGACCATTTCCGTAGCAACAACCACAACGGCGATAATCGTCGGAATATTTTTCGGCGTTCTCATAGCCAGCTCAATAATTTATTGGGCTGGTGTTTTTTTTGTCTTCATTGAACAGAGGATAGACGAATGGAAGAAATCAAAATAAGACCCGTCCGATACGAAGTCGAGCACGCCGGGCACCGGGTAACATTCGAGCTCGCCAAGAACGTCATGAAGAGCGCCCACGCCGAGAAACTTCTCGTCACAATATACACCGATCGAGGCGAAACCGATTTTACATTCATGAAGAGCGCCCCAGGACGGATCGCCATCATCGGGGAAATGCTAATCGAGATCGCCAAGCACGCCGTCAATGTGGCGGCAAGGGAAACCCCAGATGTCCAAGAAAAATAATCCAGGCGGACCAGAGCTCGTAAAGTCCGAAGACATCGAGAAGGTCATCAACTGGAAATTATATTACGATAAAAATTCCGGTCACCCATTGGGCTCGGTACTAGGTACGGCCTCCCTCGTGTGCGTGTGCGCCCCAGGCGAGAAGCTCCCAAGGATCGGGAAGACAAATACAGGCGACAGCCAAATAGACGTAAGTGGTACGGAAGACCACGGTGTGCCTCCCCCGCATATCGAAATACGAAACGCCGTAATGATTATTCTGAAGAAGAGGAAAGGAGGAAAATAGATGGTGGAATTTAAGGACACCAAATGCAAGTGCATAGATTGCAATCTTGATTTCGTATTCACCGCCGGGGAGCAAAGTTTTTACCTAAAAAAAGCATTCAGCGAACCGAGGCGATGCAAGGACTGCCGGAAAAAGCGCAAGAAGGACTGGCGGAAACGCCGGCGCAATCTCCTCCGGACGCTTGAGATCAAGAACGGACCCGGACCAGAGCCGACAAAGGACCAGACCCCGGCCGTGGAGGAAGCGGAATGAAGGGTGTGATCCTCGCCGGCGGAAACGGAACCAGGCTGAAGCCAGCAACGGACGTGACAAACAAACATCTCCTCCCGGTCTACGATAAGCCGATGATTTATTACCCAATCGAAAAGCTCATCGAGGCCGGGATCAAGGAAATCTGCATCGTAACCGGAGGCAACCACGCCGGGAAGTTTATTCACCTCCTCGGAAACGGAGAGGCATTCGGACTGAAGTCAATTCAATACACCTACCAGCAAGGAAGCGGCGGAATCGCCGACGCCCTGCGGCTGACCAGGCCGTTCGTCGGGGATGACAAGATGGTCGTTATGCTTGGCGATAACATATTCGAGGACAGCATCAAGTCCTACGTCCGAGATTTTGATAAGCAACCACACGGGGCAAAGCTCCTCCTCAAAAAGACAGAGCAATGCCGGCGCTTCGGCGTGGCCGTAATGAACCACCGGGGAATCACCCAGATCGAAGAGAAGCCACGATGGCCAAAGAGCGACCTGGCCGTGACCGGATGCTACATGTACGACAGCCAGGTCTGGAAATTCATCGAACGCCTCAAGCCCAGCAAGCGAGGGGAACTTGAAATCACGGACGTCAACAACGCCTACATAAAAAAACGGGACGTGACATTTTCAATCCTGCCAGGATGGTGGTCGGACTGCGGGACCTTTGAAACCATGCACATGACCTCGCACAAGATCGCCACGGAGCGGGCCGGGGACAAAGACAAGATATGAGCAAAATAATCATCACCGGCGGAAGCGGATTCATCGGGACAAACCTGATTTCATTCTTGCTGGCCAAGCGCCCACAACTCATCGCCATAAATGTAGATGACCTTTCCCTGACAGGAAGGGATTACAACGCAGAGTCTGATGGGCGCTACCAGCTCGAACAAATAAGCATCACCGATAAGGACCGCATGCGGGAACTGATCATCAAAGAGAAGCCGGATGCGATAATCAACCTGGCCGCCCAGACCCATGTCGACCGATCGCTCAAGAACGTCCTGCCGTTTTTCTGGACAAACGTCCTAGGGACATTAAGCATTCTCGAAGCGATCCGGGAGGCCAAACAAAGCACCTGGCTATCGACAATCCCGCTAGTCCACATTTCGACGGACGAAGTCTACGGCGAACTCCCGGTAGATCAATACGCAACAGAGCAAGACAAGCTCAACCCAGGCAACCCGTACTCGGCAACGAAGGCCGGGGCAGACCTCATGATCAACGCCTACGTCAAGACACATAAGATGCGGGTGCGGATCGTGCGCCTGGCCAACTGCTACGGGCCATACCAGCTCCCGGAAAAGTTTATCCCGGTGGCGATCACCAATCTGCTGACAGGGAAACCGATCCCGGTCTACGGAGAGGGCCGGCAACGCCGGCAATGGCTCTACGTCGAGGAGGCATGCCAGGCGATCCTGACGGTCCTGGACCACGGGGAAGACGGAAAAATTTACAACGCAAACGGGGGAACCGAAACCGATAACATAACAATGGCCAAAAAAATAGCCGCATTCATGGACCGGCCGGAAACCGAGATCACATTCGTAGAGGACAGGAAGGGGCACGACTTCCGGTACGGAATGAACGACGAACCCCTACGGGACCTGGGATGGCGCCCGTTCGAGGACCTGGACCTCCAGCTCCAGAAAACGATTCAATGGTACCGAGAACATGAAGAGTGGTGGAGGAGGCAAAAGCAATGGCTAAATTCCTGATCATAGGCGACGGATTCATCGGAAACTTTTTAGCCCGGACCCTTCCGGACAGCGTGCACTACAAGAACAGGCTGTGGGAAAAAGTCGAAATCGAATACCTCCTGGATGACCACCCCAGCACGACACTCATAAACTGCGCCGGGAAGACCGGCCGGCCGAACATCGACTGGTGCGAGAGCCATAAGGACGAAACTTTCGATGACAACGTAAAGCTCCCAGCCATGATCGCCGAAACATGCCAGGAAAGAAAAATCCACTGGATACACATCGGGAGCGGATGCATCTACGACGGATACGATAAAGCATGGATGGAGGAAGACCCACCGAACTTCGCCGGGTCCTTCTACAGCCGGACCAAGATATGGTCCCAGGACATCCTGGCCGACTTCGCCAACGTAGCGGTCCTGCGGATACGCATGCCGATCGATGACAAATTCCACGAACGGAACTACATCCGGAAGCTGGTTATGTACGCCAAGGAAGGGCGGAAACTTTTCAGCCTGCCGAACTCGATGACATACCTCCCGGACCTGGCCCGCTTCATCGAACACGTCCGAGAGCACGGCCTGACGGGACCATGGAACGTCGTCAATTCCGGAAAGATAACAGCCGAGGAAGTGCTGGAAATCTACAAAGAAAAAATCGACCCGACATTCACATACAAATTATTCACATACTCCGAAACGAGCAAGGACTTCCTGGCGCCCCGGAGCAATTGCGTGCTATCGAACGACAAGATGATGACGGTCGAATTCCAGATGCCGAACATAAAGACCAGGATCGAGGAAGCGCTCGACGTGCACGGACTGCGCTGATCTATGCGGCGGTCTATGTAATTCACGTTTTGAAAAGTTTATGTCAGAACCAAAAATGCGAACTAATGCGGATTAATGTAATCTCGGTTAATGTCAAAAACTTTCAAATTCAAAAATGCGGATTAATGCAACTTAATGTAATCTCGGAAATTTACAAAAACTGTCAGATAGGAAAATGCAATGAAAATTTTACTGATCGCCCTAGTGCTACTACTCGCAGGATGTAAAACAATCGAGCCGCCGCCAGAACCACCGCCGGAGCCGGCGAACCCGTTCATGGTCGGAAATGTGCAATGCTATGAGCACACACGGGAGGACGGATATAAAGGATGCTGTTGCGACGGAGAATTTGACCGAGCGATCCTGGACCAGATACACCGATGCGGCCACTAACAGGGAGGCATAATGGAGCGGGACGAAGCCGAAACCATTAGCGAAAAAGTAGAATACATCCTGGAGAATTTTCCGCACACACGGGACAACGACCAAAAGCTCATGGTCATGGTCTGGGAAATATTCTACAGCCAGCACATCGTCAAGGGAATGGTAGCGCTCGAAACGATCCCCACGCTCCCGGCCGAGAACACGATCCGCCGAGCCAGGGCGAACATCCAGAACTGCCGAGGGGAATACCCGCCGACAGAATGGGTGCAGGCCAAGAAGCGGGGATGGCGCCGGGATGATTGGGAACGCATCTACGGAGTAAAAAAAAAAGATAACGCCTGGCCCAGCGCCTGGCTGATCAGCAAAGGATTAAAAAAGATCAACCCAAAAAAATGAAGGAGGCAGAAGAGATGAGCAAAAAGAATCGTAACAAGCCGGTCCTCGCATTCCGTTTGAAACTGGCAATCAACCTGGACGGACTTGAAGGAATACCGGAGGACCAGACCCCGGCCGAAATCGCACGCAACTGGATGATCCGGGGAATCATCGACTACAGCGAACAATCCAAGGGCCTCCTAATCGCCCACCACCTCCAGGCCAAGCGCATCCGGGACATCATGGAAGCGGCGATCAAGGCAAAGCAGGAAGTGGTCGAGCTCGAAGCCGAGGACTACCGATTCCTAAAAATGTGCTGGGAGCAATCCAAGAAAACCATGCACGCAAACGAGGTCATCGTCCGGGTGCACGAAATTCTGGCCGAGGCGCAGTCCGATTACGATCGCCGCATGACAGCCGGGGACACAGAACTCGAAGAGGAGCCCGTAAGCTCGCAGGACGTCCCGGCACTTCCGCCCGGACCAATGCCCCAAACGGCCCCGGAAACGGTCCCAGAGAAACAATAAAATAACAATAAGAAAGAATTGACATTACAAGAATGCCAATGTTATACTTAAATCAACGATGCCTGCCAGCCCGCAGGCGTGAACAAGGACTCCAACGTCCGGCCTAGGACAAGGGGTCCTTACTCATTTACGGAGAGGATACGTTTATGACAGAACAAAAGAATCAACGGACAACCTCGACGCCGCCGGAGGGAAGCCTCCACGGGCAGACCGTAAAAGTCGATCCCCAAATCCTGATCCCGTCGGAATACAATCCAAGAATAGCCAGCGATAAAGAATACCGGGACCTCGTCGATTCCATTGAAAAATTCGGATGCGTCGAGCCGATCATTGTCAACTGCGCCCCGAACCGCATGAACGTAATCATCGGCGGGCACTTCCGTCTCAAGGTAATCCAGGACCTAAAGCTCCCAGAGGTAGACGTCCGGTACACGCATATCGAGGACCCGGATGACGAACAAGAACTCAACCTCCGCCTCAACAAGAACACCGGGCATTGGGACATGGAAAAGCTGGCAAACTTCGAGGAAGAGAAACTCATGGGAGCCGGGTGGGAAGCCAGCGAACTCGACATGATATTCCAGCTCGAAGAGGACCAGGAAGAGGAAGGACGCCAGCCGGTGGACCGGGAGAAGACACCGCCCATCGCCAAGCTAGGGGACATCTACATGCTCGGCGATCTGCACCGCCTCATGTGCGGGGACTCAACGGACCCGGAGCAAGTCAAGGCACTGATGGCCGGCGACCTGGCCGACATGATATTCACCGATCCGCCATACAACGTCAACTACCACGGGATCGGAGAGAAGACATCCGAGGGAATCAAGAACGATGATTTAACCGATGAACAATTTAAAGATTTCATAAGCAAAGCATTCACGAACATCTATGAAGCCCTTCGACCAGGCGCTGTGTACTACATATGTAGCGGATGGACCAGCTACCCAATCTTCGACCACCTCCTTCGCCAGGAAGGATTCCAGCGAAGCGGCGTAATCATCTGGGTCAAGGAAAGCGGCGGCCTGGGACAGAACGACTACCGATACCAGCACGAATGGATCGTGGTGGGCAAGCGCAAAGACAAACGGGTCAAGGGCGTGCCCATGCTCTACGGATGGAAAGACGGGGACCATTATTTTAGGGACACCCGGTGCGAAACGGACGTCTGGGAAGTGCCCCGGAAGGACCGGAGCTCATACGTTCACCCAACAGAGAAGCCGGTCTGGCTCATGGAGCGGGCGATATTCAACTCGACCCAGCGCTACCAGATCGTGCTGGACCTCTTCGCCGGGAGCGGAAGCACCCTGATCGGATGCGAACGACTGAAACGCAAGTGCCTGGCCATGGAATACGACGCCAAATACGTTGACGAAATCATCAGCCGCTGGGAGAACATGACGAAGCAGAAGGCGGTCAAGATCGCAGGAACGCCGGAATGAGAAGAGCCATCTATGTAGCCGGGGCCTACAGCGCACCCACGACCCTGGGGACATTGCTGAACATCCGCAGGGCGATCCGGGCCGGGGTCACGATCCTGCAAGCCGGGCACGCACCACTGGTACCGCACCTGGACTTCCAGCTGATCCTGGGAATCCCGGACGAACGAATCCCAGAGGTGATCGTGCTCCAGGAAGTGGCGCTGGTATGGATGGAACGGGCAGACGCAGTATTCGTAACGCCAGGAAGCGAGAACAGCACCGGGACCACAAGAGAGATCGAGATGGCCCAGGCGCTCGGAATCCCGGTATTCCACGATATGGTTCAAATGTTGAGGGAGCTCGAATGGCCACATACAGAATAGTAAAAGTAAGCGGGGAAGAGCGCAAAGCCACGATCGAGGTCCATGGAATACCCATCGGCCAAGTCAACGCCAAAGAATTCGTGATCTTCAAAGTGGCGGAAGAGTTTTGCTCACCCGAAGTGATGGAAGACATCAGTAAGACCGTAGGGGAACTATGCAGACGTGGAATGCTACCGGCCGGAAAGAAGGCGCTGGTGCTCCCGGCCTGGATTGAAGCCTGCGAATTCGTAGAGGAAAAGCCCGGACAACAAGACATACTAAAAAACAGGATGGGGAATTTATGACAACGCCAGACGAACGGATACGCAAACTGATCATGGACCAGGCCTGCGCCAGGCCGGAAGAGATCACAGACACAGCAAACCTTGAAGAGGACCTGGGGATGGACCAGCTGGACACGATCGAATTAATCATGGAGATCGAGGAAGAGTATGCGCTGGAAATCCCGGAGGATGATGCCAAGGAACTGACAACGGTCGGAAGCATCATAAAATACGTTAAGGACAAAACAAGTGCAAGAAAAACCTGAAACAACCCCAGAACAGAAGTCCGCAATCGCTGAACAGACAAAAAGAGCGAAGCTACGGATTCATCAAGTCAAGCTCCGGGGCAGGCCACCGAAGTTTAAAGTGGACATGATCAAGGACGCCGAACAGCTGGGAGCACTTGGATTTACCGAAGAGCAACTCGCCCTCTATTGGGGGGTCGCACCCAGGACCATGACCCGCTGGAAGAAAATCAACGGCCAAGGCGGGGAAGACTTATGTCAGGCCATAGAGCGAGGCAAGCTCCGGGCCGAGGCATCGGTTTCACGCAAGCTATTCGAGGAAGCGACCAACGGCGATATCCAGGCCATGAAATATTACCTAAACAATCGGGCCAAGGAACGCTGGCAACCGGACATGAAGATCGAAATCAACCAGGCCATGGGAATGTCGATCGAGAACCAGGACCGGAACGACGTCACATTCAAGGACAAACTTGCCAGGCAACTCGTGGATAGCTGGACACCGGAAGCCAAGAAGCAATTCATAATGACCATGCAACAGAGCGCCGTAGCCCTGGGCCTCAAGCTCCCACAAGTCCGGAACCAGCCCGGACCGATAGAGCCGGTTCCGATCACAGCCCAGGTAACGGCCGTAGGAACGGACCAGCCAGCCCAGGACCAGGCACAAGGGACAGAACCCGTGCCGGCACAAAAGACAAGCCAAGTGGTGGAGCGCCTCCCGGCCTGGGAGGGCAAGGAAATAGCACCAAGCGAGGCAAAACCAAACCCGACCCCGGACCAAGCGGACCCGGTGGACAGGATATCCAGAGCGCAAGCACGGCTAGACCAGGCGCTAGAGCAAGCAAAGAAAGAGGCGATCAATGACCAAGCCAGCAAAGAAGCGCCCGTTATTTGACAGAAAAACCAAGATTTTGAAGGAAATTGAGGAGCTCGTTTGGGCCCACTCATCCGGCCGGGAATTGGACCCGCCGACCAGGGGGACATGCCGGGTCGTGGTAGCGCCGGCCGAGATCGCCAGGATCGTGGTCGATCACCTGGCCAAGGGGGAAGAGAGCGACAAAGCCAAATACGTTGACGAAATCATCAGCCGCTGGGAGAACATGTGGGACCAGGCAGACGAGCCGAAACCTGGAAACGTCGCCAAAACTGGACTAAACGAACCTGGCAGGAAGCGTCCCGGCAGGGGGCCGAACGTCGGCAAGACTACGGGCGTACCTCAACCAGGCAAAACATAGGCTTTTCGTAGCGATTTCGTAGCATTTTGCGTAGGATTTGAACGTCGGGGCGTAACGTCGGAGGACCTGGCCGGACCTCGGCGAACCTCGGCAGACCTGATGGGCACTCCGAGGAGCACTCGCAGGACCTATGGGCACTGTGAGGGCCCAAAAAGACCTCGAAAACGACATAAAAAAGGCCAAAACAAGGCATTTTGAGGGACCTCTGGGCACTGTCCGGAGCACTGTGCAGACGTGTGGGACCTGTGGGGCCCGAAAACCGGGACTCCGGAGGGAACTCCGGGGCAACCACACAGGGAAACGGCCAAAAAATAGGGGCACTATGAGCCCTGTGGGGACCTGGCCGGGGCAAAAGAGGACGTGCCAGGGGGCAGGGCAGGCCCGGAAGGGGAACTGCGAACGTCGGCGAACGTCAGCCGGCAGAACTGAATGGGAAAATGGGCACAAAACCAGGTGATTTTCGAGTAAAAGTAGCGCTCCGGGACCAGGTCACGACCAGCCTGGGGCCACCGAGCGCCGCCGATCGGGCAAAAGTGCTGGCTTCCGCCAGGGTCACCCAGGCGCAAAGGACCACCCAAGCGCCGGCGCAAAGGACAAAGAGGAGCACGGCACGCAAGACCACCCAGGCGCCAGGGGATATGGTCCGATAGGGTAGCCGGATCGGGGCAGGACCGGCATATTTCCACGGATTATGAACGATTTTTGAGCGATTACGGGGGCCGGTAGTGAGGCATAGTCGGCGATCCGCCAGGCACAAGGGACGAACGAAGAGCCGGCACAAGGGACAACACGACTGCCAGAAGGTGCAGGCAACCTGACCGGAAACTCAAGGAATTGGCGAATTATGTAGCGATTCCCGGACCAGGCAGATTAACCAAGATATTAAGCGGAAACGACAAGGATTAGCAAGCCCACACAGGGGGGTAAAGGTTTCGGGGACTTATTCGCAGATTATCGGGGCAGGCAGATTAAGGGCAGATTAACGGTAAATTTCCAGGGCCACACAGGGGACGGTAAAATTTGAACGGATTCGGAACTTCTTTACAGATTATCGAGCCAGGCAGATTAATCGCAAGGCAGGCACGAAAGACCACACGCCTGCCGGCACAAAGAACAGAACGCCTGGCGGCACAGGGGACAGAACGCAAGCCGGCCGGGTCCTATGCTAAAGCGGGCCGGGGGGACCATGGGCAGGAAACATATACGAATATCAGGCAGGATTTTAGGCGGAATATGCGAAAAAAATACGGCCGATTATCGGCACAAAATACGAACATCTTGAGCAAAAATCAGCCGGCACACAGGGACCGGGGGCCGGGGCCTGCGAATATCAAGGGCGTATATGCCGAGATTTACGCCGGAATATGGGGGAATTATGGGGGGGAATATGGGCGAAAATCTGTCGCTATTTCGGAAATATCTAGGCACGAATGACAACCCGCCTGCGGGCACAAAAGACAACCCACCTGCGGACAAGGGGGACAACCCAGGAACCGGGGCCGGCCCGGGCCCGGACCAGGAC
>Ga0315287_10004635_pt1 | contig 13440 bp, 9 predicted proteins | sample YL17G11_0_MG_FD_205037 | JGI IMG/M metagenome (GOLD analysis project Ga0315287, IMG submission 205037) | Sediment microbial communities from Yellowstone Lake, YNP, Wyoming, USA - YL17G11_0 | ecosystem: Environmental > Aquatic > Freshwater > Lake > Sediment | place: USA: Wyoming | collected... | reverse complement strand
TCCAAACGCCGGCCTGCCCCTGCCAGGCGTTCCCGCCGCGATGGAAAAGGAACAGCCGAAGATTGTCGGCGGACCCGGAGCGCCGGGCGCGATCGACGGGCCGCAACCCCCAGCCGTGCAGGCGCCCAAGGCGCCGCCGCTGACCGATGGGCCGGGTGGCGACAAAACCGACACCGTCGAGAAGTTCGACATCCGCGGCCGAATCATCAGCAGCAAGGCCGGCAGGTTGATCCTCATGGTCCCCAACAACCAGTACCTCAAGGCGAAGGTCTACGCCGAGTTGGCCGACAACGCCAAGATCGCCGTGGACTTGGCCGAGTGCAACAAGGTTAAAGCGGGCGACACCATCGAAGTCCGCGGCCGGCAGGCCAACATGGGCGCGATTGAGGCAATGGAGGTCCACATCCAGTTGGCCGAGCCGCTGACCAATCTGGTGAAGAAGGGCCGGAAGCCCGGCAAGCAGCCGGCGGAGAAGCCCGGCAAGCAGCCGCCCGAAGTGGCCAAGGGGCCGAATCCGCCGGTTCAACCGGGGCAGCCCCCTGTTGCGCCGCCCCAGCCCGACGGCGCCGCGCCCAAGGACGACAAGGCCGAAAAAATCTTGGCGGCGGTGCAGTTGCCGGCGGCGGAGTTGCAAGGCAAACCCGCCCTGCAAATCGCCTTGCAGGGCGGCAATCCCGAGACCTACACTCCCACCAAAGCCGAGCCGGGCAAAAACGTCAAGGAGAAGTTTGGCCAGCCCGACAGCGGCGTGATCATCCACGGCAACATGCCCGGTCCCGACGGTCAACAGAAGCAGATCGTGTGGGAGTTGTGGACGTACGGTGCGCTGAAGTTGATCGTCGACGAAACCGGCACGGTGCGCTATTACTTGCACGCAAAGAAATGAGGTTCCCGCCCATGTTCTCCCGCCTTTCCGTTGTCGCGTTGTTTGCGTTGTTGATTCTTGGCGTGTCGCCCCTGGCCCGCGCCCAGAACATTCGCAATCCGGCCTCCATGCAACCCCAGACGGAGCCGGCCAATATCAACGGCACGGTGGATGGCGTTATGCCCGGCCGCATCCGATTGCTCGACGGCACGAATCAGCCTTGGCTAGTCGCCGTGCCGAACAATGCCAAGGTACATGTCACCGGCACGGCCAAGGCCGACTTCCTGCGATCCGGTATTTTTGTCGAATTCAAAGGCGAAATCGACAATCGGGGCACGATCAAAGAGAAGGTCGCCGAGTTGACCATCGTTACGCCGACACAAGAGAGGCCGATGGGCATCTTCCCCGGCGACTCCAAGGCGGGCGACGCCAAGCCGGGTGAAGACCAAGGGGGATTCGGCGCCGGCATGGGTGGACCGGCGGGCGGGCCCGGCGTCGGAAAGGCCGGCGGCAAGGCCGGCGGCAAGACTGGCGGCAAGGCCGGCGGAAAACATGGCGGTCCGGCCGGCGGAACGCCTGACGGCGGCGTGTGCCGCGTCGTCGGACGCGTGGCCAACTGCAAAGGCAACAAGCTGGGGATCAACACCGGTCGCGGCATCGTGCAGATTGAACTGGCCGACGAGCCCACGATCAACGTCGAGTCGGCCGACTACACGCTGGCTTGCAAAGGCGACAAGATTTCCGTCAAAGGCGCGATGATGCGCGGCAGCGCCGGCTTGGCCCAGGCCAACGAAGTGAAGATCGAACTGGCCGAGCCGCTCAGCGGCATCAAGAAGAAACCGACGCCGACCAAGCCGGAGCCGAAGCGCCCGCCCAAGCGGCCCAAGAAGGACGAGGGCCTGCCCGAGCCGGCCGCGGAAAAGTAGCCATCCGCTTGGCTGCCGGTCACTTGGCCAATTCCAGCGCGGCGGCGCGAACGAAGTCGGACAAGCCCTAAAATCCCTTTTGCTTGGCCGTGGTTTCCAACAGCACCTTCTCCTCTGCCGTCAAGCGGACATTGACTTGTGCCGTGCGCATACCCGCTTGGGCCGGCGCGGGCGGCTTGTGGCCCTCTTCCAACAAGTAAGCCACCCAACCGGCGAACGCCAGGCGGGTATCTTCCACGTATTGGCTGACGGTCTTGCCGTCGCCGTGGACGTTCGGCAATTCCAATCCCCGGCCGTACCAGTGCCCGCCCTCGAAGAATGAATCAAGTTTGTGCCGGAGCCGCGTGGTTTCGCCAAAACCGGCTCGGCACGTCCAAATCTTCGAGGAGCATAAGCGATGCGAAAAGCGTTTGATCGTCAGCAGCGTCTGGATTGTCCGTCTGTTTCCGGGATCTCTCTGAACCTCAACTGCCACAACGAGACGATTCCCATTCTCCGCGCCCTACAGCACGTCTATAGCCAGCCCGCAGTACGTGATTCCATTCTCCGGGCAATCGCCCGCGATGTCAACGGGAGGTCCAGCCCCCGCCGCGGCCGGCCGGGCATGAGCTACTGGGAGATCCTGGTGCTGGCGGCGGATCGCCAGCAACGTGTACTTGCTGCGTCCCGAGACGATCGCGCAGATCGATCAGGCCCTCATCCAGGAGGGACATCGCCTGGAGCCTGAGGCGGCCCAGCAGGAGAAGACGGCAAGCGTCGAGTTCCGCGAAGCCCTACAGTCGCACCCGGGCATCGAGTCGGCGATCGGGGCCTTGCAGTCCGGCAATGGGCTGGAGCGCTGTCGCGACCGGACCGAGAGGGGATTTGCACGCTACATTGGCCTGGGCGTGTTGGGGCGAAATCTGGGCTATCCTATCACAAGCCCTTCGGGCCCCGCTGTCAAGTCTCAATCGCAACCCTCGGCATCGGCACAGGCCGACTGGTCGGCGGAAAAGTCTCGCCATTTTACCGGTGTTCGGCCGGCGCGTTGCCAAATCGCATCGTATAGTTGTTGCGATTGTTCGACGTTCCGCTACCGGCAACCGGACCGCAGGCGGAATAAGTCGCAGAACCGGCATAAGCCGGGCACCTATCGATGCGACCGCGTCACGTAGCCATTCACAGGGGACTGTCCCAATTTTCGCGGCGCCAGCGACGTTGCTGTGCGAAAGCGCTTGACCGCCGCGAAAATGGGACTGTCCCCCTTGGGCCGCGGGAAGGGGACAGGTCCATGTTTTCAGTCAACCGTTTGTTCGCAAGATGCGTCTTCTCGCCGAAAAATGGACCAGTCCCCAAGCCAGGTGCCCGCTTTGCGCTGGCGCTGGTGGTTTGGCTCGCCGCCATGCAACTGCTCTGGGCGGAGGGGGTGCAATCCGCCGATCAGCGTGCCCTCACCCTAACCCTCTCCCAAAGGGAGAGGGGACCGTTTGACCAAAGGGAGAGAGGACCATTCTTCGACGTGTCGCAGGCGGATGCGCCGGCATGTCGGCTAGAGGAGCAATTCTTTGCCGATGCGGCCGACGGCCAACTCGACGACTTCTCGCCGCTGGGCGCCGCACTGGTGGCTGGCGGCGTTGACGACGCCCAGTCGCTGCGCCGCTACGAGCGGAAGGCGGCCGCGCTGGCCGATGAACTGCGTCAATCGGGCAGGGTCGTTGGTACGACCCGCCAACGGGCCGAAGCGATCTTCGACTTCATGCACAACCGCGTGCTTCGCGGCGGATATCGCCTGGAATGCACCGATCTGCGACGGACGCTGAACGAGGGCCGCTTCAACTGCGTCAGCGCGTCGGTGTTGTTCAACTATCTGGCCGGCGAACTGGGGCTGGAGTGTCGCGCGCTGGAACTGCCCGGCCACGCCATGAGCCGCGTGCTGATGCCGGACGCGCCGCTCGACGTCGAAACCACTTGCCCGCGATGGTTCCGCCTGATCGGCGATCCGAAGAAGCAGGCGGCGGCCGCGGCCAAGACGATTGGCGCCGCGGCCTCGGCCGATCGCACGAAGGCCCGGGAAGTGTCGCCGATCCAGGTGGCGGCGATGATCTACTACAACCGCGGCGTGGATCTGCTGGGCGAGAAGCGATTTGCCGACGCGACGGCAGCCAACGCCAAGGCCCTGCGGCTCGACCTGAAAAACGCCACCGCCCGTGGCAACCTGCTGGCCGCGATCAACAACTGGTCGATCGACCTGGGCAACGCGGGGCAGTTCGGCGAGGCGGTCGATCTGCTCCGGCAGGGGCTGACGCTGGACGCGAAGTTCGAAGCCTTCGCGCAGAACTACGTCCACGTCCATCACCAGTGGGTCGAGCGCCTGTGCCGCGACGGCCGGTACGACCGGGCCCTCGACGTGCTCTCGCGCGCCGTGGCCGAAATGCCCGAGCAGCAGTACCTCCGCCGCGCTCAGGGCGAAGTGTCGCAGCGCTGGGCCAACGCCCTGGCCGACGGCTCGTCGGGCGGCTCCTCAGTCCGCCTTCCGTGCGCCAATCGCAACTCGCCGGTGGACTAGGGCCCGGCGAAGCAAGTCGTATTCCTCACGCTCCGCGTGAGGTCGGCCGGCACAACCTCACGCGGAGCGTGAGGAGTACGAAGTCGGCCGGTACAACCTCACGCGGAGCGTGAGGAGTACATTGAAGACGCGACACTTGCCCCATTTCGCCGTTGTAGTATGATAGGGGTTCTGAACCCATTGGATCGGGAACCTCGTTCATGCCTCGCCGCAATCTGCTCTGGTTGATCGCCATCACCCTGATCTCGCTGCTCTGTTACCAGCGGGTACAGCGGAACCCGTATGGGCGGGTGCTCGGCGACGCCATGGGCAAGATCGAGCAACGCCACCTGGAACCCATCGAGCCTCTCGATCTGTTCGAGGGGGCGATGGACGGGATGCTCGGCCAACTCGACGACTACTCGGCCTACATTCGCCCCGCCGACCTGCAAGAGTTCCACGAGACCATCGACCAGCAGTTCAGCGGCGTGGGGATGGAGGTCGGCCTGGACCCGAAGACCAGGCAACTGACCGTGCTCAGCCCGCTGGTCGGCTCGCCGGCCTACGTTGCGGGTATTCGCGCCGGCGATCATCTTCTGCGCATCGACGACTCGGCCACCCAGGGCATGCCGCTGAAGGACGCGGTTGGGCTGTTGCGCGGCGAGCCGGGCAGCGCCGTCACGCTCACCATCCAGCACGAAGGCGAGGAAAAGCCGATCGAGCTGAAGATCACCCGCGCCGTGATCCAGGTGGATACCGTGGTGGGCGACACGCGCAACGCCGACGGCTCGTGGAACTTCTTCCTCGAAGGCCGCGACCGCACCGGCTACGTGCGCATCAACAGCTTCGTCGATAAGACCGTAAGCGACCTGCAACAGGCGCTGGAATGGCTGCAAGAGCATGAGATGCGCGGCCTGGTGCTCGACCTGCGCGACGATCCGGGCGGACTGCTCAGTTCGACTGTCGACGTGTGCGATCTGTTTATTGATTCCGGCGTGATCGTCACCACGCGGCGGCGCGACGGCCGAATCAGCGAAACCTACGAAGCCAGCGGCAATGGACCGTTCACCGATTTCCCCATGGCCGTGCTGGTGAACAATTACACCGCCAGCGCCGCCGAGATCGTTGCCGCCTGTCTGCAAGATCACCACCGTGCGGTCGTCGTCGGCCAGCGGAGCTTCGGCAAGGGAACCATTCAGGAGGTAATGGACCTGGAGAACGGCTGCGGCGCGATGAAGTTGACGACCGCCAGCTATTGGCGGCCCAGCGGCAAGAACATCCACCGCCTGCGCAACGCCGACGACAAGGACGAATGGGGCGTGCGGCCCGACGAAGGCTGCAAAGTGGTCCTCGATGCCGAGGAATTGGCCAAGTGGCGGCTCTGGCGGCAACATCGCGACATCTACAAACCCAACGGCGTGGCTAAACCGGCCGAGCCATTCGTCGATCGCCAATTGATGCGGGCGGCGGAGTACGTGGAGAAGACAAACGATGTGCGCTGAACGGTCGATCGAGCTACACCGCCGCATAGATGGAATTCTATCGGCGAGTCTCGGACGTTGGGCAGCCGGCGCGGCGCTTGGCTTGTTGATCTGCGCGGCCTTGGTGATTGTCCAACGGCGCTTGGCCGGCGCGCTGGAGAACCCGCTGGACGCGGCGGCGCTTCTCTGCACCGGTTTGCTTGCGGTGACGGCTGCCGGAGGGATTCGCATTGGCTGGCATTTTCAGCCGGCCACGAGCGCTGCGGCCCGTGCGGATTGGACCGTGATGGTGTCCACTTCAGCCGCTCTGATAGCGCTCGCCGCGGCGTTATGCACGGCCGGAACGCAGATCGCGGGGCTTGCGGTTTTCTGGACGCTGCTGGCGGCCGAGGAAGGTTGGGCGTGGTATTGGTTTGTCTCGCGTCGGGTGGGGCCGATCCCTTGGCCGGCGTTGCGCATCCCGCGCTGGAACCGGCCGCCGAAGCCGGCGCCGCACGCGGCCCGAGTCGGGCCGGCGTTGCATGCGCCTCGCCGGCCCGTGGCGACCGACGAGATTCCGTCGGAGGACGTCACCCAGCAGTTGATACGCAGCCGAGCGGCCGACGGCGCGGAGGAACTTTCCGGTTGGTTGCGGCCGGCATTTGCGGCGGGTCAGCGGACGGGCAGCATCCACGTGGCCTTCTGCCCGCCGTTTGCCGGCGCGCCCGAACTGGCGGTCGAGCAGATCGACGGCCCGGAGGCCCGCATCAAGACGGCGCAACTCTTGCCCTACGGCGTGCGGCTCGACCTGAAGTTGGCCGTCGCGGCCGACCAGCCGACGACCGTTCTTTTGCAGTTCTGCGCGCGAACAACGCGGGAAAAGACAGGCTAATTCCGCGCCTCCGCCGCCTCCCGCTGCACCTTCGCCACGTGCTGTAGGTTCAGATAGTCGGTGGCGATGGCCAAGACTTCGTCGAGGTAGAAGTCGCGCTCGATGCCATTGTGATTGGGGTCATTGAGCTTTTCGAGCGTCTTCTCTTCTTCCTTGTCGGCGTTGAGTTCCGCCCGCTCCTTGACAAACTTCTCCTCGTTGAGCGTCACGGATTTTTTGGCTTTTTGCTCTTTGTAGCGGGCGATGTTGCGGATCACTTTCTGGAACTTCTCCGCCGCTTGCACGCGGGGTTCCGAAAGCCGCCGCAATTGCTCGGAGATCGCCGGGTTGACGTAGCCGTAGTGCTGGTACTTTTGCGGCTCGACTTTGTCGAAGGCCACGGGGTAGTCGAGGTCGGCCTCGCCCACGTCCAGGTGCGTGGTCAGCGAGGGCAGTTCGATGTCGGAGAGAACGCCCCGCTTTTGCGTGCTGTCGCCGTCGGGGCGATAAAACTGCTGCATGGTGATCTTCAACGCTCCCATCGGCGGCGAGTTGGGAATGCGGAACAACTGCTGGCCCAAGTCCAGCAGGCTCTGCACGGTCCCCTTGCCGTGCGTGGACCGGTCGCCGACGATCAGTCCGCGGCCGTAGTCCTGGATGGCGCCGGCGAGAATCTCGCTGGCGCTGGCGCTGAACTTGCTGATCAACACCACCAGCGGCCCCGACCAGGCCATGCCCGGATCGAGGTCGTTGTACGGCTGCACGCGGCCGTCGGCGTCTTTCACCTGCACGACCGGCCCTTCGTTGATGAACAGGCCGGTAAGGTTGATGGCCTCGGTGAGCGAGCCGCCGCCGTTGCGGCGCAGGTCGAGAACCACGGCGTCGACGCCCTTCTTGTTGAAGTCGCCGAGGATGTTTTTTACGTCGCGGGTGGTGCTCTTGAAGTCCGGCAGGCCGCGGCGGGCGCCCGTCATGTCCATGTAGAAGCTGGGCAGGTCGATCACGCCGATGCGATAGGGCGTGCCGTCCGGCTTGCGGCCGGCGTCGAAGACCTGGCCCTTCGCTTCGCTGTCCTTCAGTTCGATCTTCTCCCGAGCCATTTTGATGATCTTCCGCCCCGCGCCGCCGACGGGAATCACCTCCAGGCGGACCACCGTCCCGCGCTTGCCGCGGATCAGCTTGACCACTTCGTTCAGTTTCATGTCGATCGTGTCGACCATTTCGCCTTCGTCGCCTTGGCCCACGGCGCAGATCTTGTCCTCCACTTTCAATTGGCCGTTCTTGTCGGCGGCGCCGCCGGGGATGATTTTCTTGACGATCGTGTAGCCGTCCTCGCCCTGCAGCGAGGCGCCGATCCCCTCCAATTCGAGGCTCATGGCGATGTCGAAATTCTTCTGCGTGTCCGGCGACATGTAGTCGGTGTGCGGATCGAACGTCATCGTGAAGGAGTTCAAGTACATCTCCAGCAACTCCTGGCCGTCGGTCTGGTGCATCCGCTTGGCGAAGCTGCGATACCGCTGGGCCAACTTGTCGCGGGCTTCCTTGCCCTCCTTCTTATTCTTTTCGTCCACCTTCAGCACCAGCAGGTCGTACTTGATCCGCTTTCGCCAGCGATCTTGGGCTTCGGCCGCAGTGCGAGGGTATTGCGACTGATCGCGATCGATTACCATCTGCTCGTCCACTGTGAAGTCGTGCTGCATGGCGAGCAACTCATCGACCCACTTCACGCGTTCGTCGATCCGTTGCAGGAAGGTGCGGAACACCGTATAGGCGAAGCCGATGTCGCCCTTGCGGAGTTGATCGCACAACTCGTCCTTATACTTCGTGAACTCGTCGATGTCGGACTGGTAGAAGTAGACCTTCATCGGATCGAGCGCCTTCAGCAAGGTTTTCAGACAGCGCTCAGAAATCTCTTTGTCCAAAGGATGGCGCGTGAGGTGTTCGCGGCGCACCAGCGAGGTAACCGCCAGCGTGATCTGGCGATCGGCGGCGCTGGGACCCACCGGATCGGCCCACGCCAAAGGGGATGCCGCGCTAAGCAATAGCGCGGCCAGCAGCCAACAGGACACACGCCCACGAGTGACGGAAACGGCGGAGAGAGTCATTCAGGAATCCTTGGGAAAATAGGAAAACCGGGTGGAAGGGCTAGGCCTTGCGGGGAATACACTGTCTACATAGTATCCGGCTTCGTCGGCCGAAACAAGGCCGAACCATCAATACGCTCATTTAACCGGCAGCAGGTAATCTGAATGGATGACGCGGATGATCTGCGGCTGGGGTTGGCCGGGCACTTGGCCCTTCCCCACCTGTCCCGTTATCATTCCGAACACGAGCACGCGGCGACCGGGTGGCGTATTGAGGATCTCCCCGCTGGTGGGGACAACGTATAGACTTGGCGTGCCCGGTAGTTGCAGTATCAATGCCTCCGGGCTCTGCGATTTTCCCATCGTGGTGGCGACGAACACCATGCCGCGCCCGGTGGCGGCAGGTACACCGCTGGCGTACTGGTTGATGGCCGTTACTTGCTCGCTGCCCCAACCGACTTCCTTGATCTTAGCGAACAGTTGATTCGCCAAGGCCGTCAAGTCGGGCGGCGCTTGAGGCTGTTTACAGGCGGTCAGCATCGCCGCGAAATCAGCCATGACATAGTATTCATTCAGCGTCGCCGGCTTCCAGTCGAACTTGACCGCGGCGTCGAATGCCTGCTGTAGCTTCTCCTTGGAGACGGCGATCTGCGGCTGCGGGCGGTCGGGCCCCGGACCGTGGCCGGGCTGCCTCGGCGGCTGAATCTCCGAGGGCGATTTCAACGGTATGAGCTTGTCGGTCGACTTGTCCACCAGGTCCTTCAGGTACTTGACGTGGCTGGCGTAGCCGTACATCGCCTGGACGTTCAAGAAGGTGTTGATGCCGATGACGCGGCTGTTTTCGTCCAGCAGCGGCCCGCCGCTATTGCCAGGCGAAATTTTGGCGTCGGTCTGAATCCACAAGGCATCGGCTGCGGCGTGAATTTCCGTGACGATGTGCGCCGGCTGGTCGGCCACCAACTCGCCGGTGGTCAATACGCGGCTGACGATCCCTTTCGACAGCGAAAACTCCACTCCGTAGGGATGCCCATAGGCGAACACCGTGGTTCCGATCTTCGGCCGGTCGCGGTAGGTGATGTCCAGCAGGGTCACCTGGGTGGGCAAGTCCTTGAGCTTCATGATCGCCAAGTCGCGCTCGGGCACCACGGCGATAATGCCCGCCAACTCCAATTTCTGGCCGGTGTACATCTTCACGCGCGCGTCCGCGGATGCCTGCGACGCTACGTGATTGTTCGTGGCGACCCAGCCTCGGTCGTTGATCAAGAAACCGGTGCCGAGGGTCATCCCACCCGGCGTGGGAAGCTCGAACTTGACGATGGCCTCGGTCACGTCGTCGAGCGTCTTCGCTATCTTGACTTTGGGGGCCTGTTTCTTTGATGCTTTGTCTTTTTCCTTGCCAGCCTCTTTGCTCGCCGTGGTTTCCATCTTTGCCGCAGCAACAGTTCCGGACGAGGAGGAGCCATCGGAGCCAAACCAACCATAGAGCACCAGTATCAGGGCCATCGCTCCGCCACCGCCGGCCACGGCCAGCCACATCCACGGCGGCGGCCCGGCCTTCTTGCGCTTCGACGCCAACCGGCTGCCACCAGCCGAAACACCTGGGGACGTCGGGGCTGCTCTTTCGGGCAATTGCTGGGCCGTCGCCAACGTCGCTTGTGGCACTTGTAAGATCGCGCCGCACTTCGGACACTTGCCCTTGCGGCCGGCGAACTCGTCGCCAACCCTGAAGGCATATTGACACGCGGCACAGCTAACATGAATCGACATCGGCACACCCCGGCTGGTACGGACTGTCGGAAAGCACGTCGCCCGGCCAAAAGCAACCGCGTATGGTATGGTTGCCAACCCCCAGTGTATCTTGCCACAGTCGTCAGTGCCAGACCGCCAGCGACTTCACTCTCGCCGTTGTGGGGGGGTGTCTTGCAAAACAGAAATCTGATGCTAACCCGGCTGATCGTCGCCGGCCGACTCCGGATTGTGACCAGTGGTCTTGTCCGAACTTGGAGTGTTCTCGCCTTCCTCGGCGACCTTCTTGTCGGCCTCGTCGGCAGCCAAGCCCTCGTTGATGAACTGCTCGACGGTCTCGACGCTCTGTCCGCCGACGAGCTTCTTGCGCATCCAGCCGTGGGGGGTGTGGCGGAACATCACCAGTTGGGGCACCGGGCCGCCGCCGGTCAATTTCTGGACCAGTTCTCCATCGCGGTCCGGATCAACCGTCGCAAAAGCCACCCTCTTGAACAGCCCGTGCTCGCGGACCCGCGGTAGAATGGTCTTCTTCATCGCCTGGCAGGGCGGGCACCAGGTAGTGCCGACCATGATGACCATTGGCTTGCCGGTCTCGACGGCCATGCGATGGGCGTCGCCGTAGCTTTCGGTTTGGGCGGCCTGATCGGCGCCGGTGGCGAGAATGGCGGCCTGTATAATGCTCGCGAACAACATGGGCGTCATGGGGAATCTCCTTATTCTGGATTCTGGTGGGTCGAAAGGTGGGAGGGGGAAGGCAATCAATTCCGAGATCGCAGGAGGCGACTCCAGTCGCCGAACTTCCGAGATGCCATTCTGTCGGCGACCGAAGCCGCATCCTACACAGGTGTCTTCCCAATGCGAGATGGCCTTAGTGTACTTGGGAAAGCTGAATTGGCAAGTAGGGGTCGCAGGATATTTTCCGATTGTAGAAGATGGGTATTTTTCTGACCCCTCTCGCTCCTATGCAAAAGCATAAAAAAGTGGGAGGGGGAACAGAAACTAAGCCAGCGAGCTAGTTGAGTTCAACGCACACGAGATGATATAATCGAGGGCGGAAGGGGAACTTCATGCGACTCCGAGTCGGTCTGGTTGGCTTGGGCGACGTCTGGCATCTGCGTCATGCCCCCGCGTTGCGGGCGTTGGCCGACCGATTTGAGGTTCGGGCGATCTGCGACCAGGTTGGACATCGGGCGGAACAGGCCGCCGTCGAGTTCCACGCCGCGGCGGTCGACGGATACCGTGTTCTGGCAATGCGAGAGGACATCGACGCGGTCTTGGTTCTGTCGCCCCAGTGGTATGGAGCGCTGCCTATCTTGGCGGCCTGCGATGCCGGCAAGGCCATCTATTGCGCGGCCGGCTTGGATCTGAACGCGGAAGAAGCCCAGCAGATCAAGCGTCGGGTGGAGGAGGCGGGGATCGCATTCGTGGCCGAATTTCCCCGCCGCCAGGCTCCGGCCACCATCCGGCTGAAGGAACTGATCGCCACTCGGCTGGCAGCGCCGCGGCTGCTGTTCTGCCACCAGCGATCGGTGGCCGATCCGCCCGCCAACAACGCGTCGGGCCGCCCGCACCAGCATCCGGCCACCCGTTATCTGCTCGAACAGGTCGATTGGTGTCGGTACGTGGTCGACAAGGAGCCCACGGCAGTGATGGGCGTGGTTCATCGCACGAGCGACGACGACGACGGGGAAGACTACCAGATGATGAGTCTGGACTTCTCGCCGCAGGGCAAGGCCGGCACGGGTCCGGTTGCCCAAATCAGTTGCGGCCGGTACATCCCCTCGGACTGGCAAGAGGCGATCTCGTACCGCCCGCTGGCCGCGCTGCAGGTCTCGTGCCTGCGTGGCATCGCCTTCGTCGATCTGCCTGCCGCGCTGGTCTGGTTCGACGAAGCCGGCCGGCACCAGGAATCGCTCGATAGCGAGCGGCCGGTGGGCGAGCAACTGTTGACCAATTTCTACCGCTCGGTCACCAGTCTGCTCCGCAAGACCTGCGACCTTGAGGACGCCTACAAGGCGATCAGCGTCGTCCAGGCCGCGCGCCGCAGCCACGCCGAAGGGCGACGCATCGAACTCTGACTGGTTCATCATTTTGCGGGATGGCGTTGCCGATGGCTTGCCCGATTTGTGCGCCCGACCCCTTCTGACCCGCATAATTCGTTTTCCCGGGCAAATTCATTAGTGTCGCGTGTTTCAATGTACTCCTCACGCTCCGCGTGAGGGTTCTCGTTCGGGGCGGCAGTACAACTGCCGTCCCAACCTATCATTCCATGACTGACAGAGCACTAGAAATTGGGCCAGCCGGTGTGCTATGATCGGGCGGAGAACGCCAACGCAGGGAATGATGAAGGATGAATGGACGGCCGGAACCGGGCAAAGAGCCGGGTGAAGGGTCAGGGAATTGGAAAGACCGAGGGCCTGTTGACCAACACCGGCTCGTCGTCTGACGGCTCGTCGTAATGCGGAGGATCGAACAGGGATGTCGAGGGCCGCTGCTTTCCCGAGAGGTTGCGTCCGAGGCATAAATCAATCGAAATCGAGCGACAGTAGCGTAACTTGGTCTAGGGTACCAAGCCGCGACCGGCGGGGGCGACCACCGGTCGCGGCTTTATGAACTCGGGCCATTTTGCGTGGCAAAATTGGCGACACTGCGTCAATCTGGCAATCTGCACAGCATGGAGCAAAACACGCCAGGGCTTGTGAATAAATAGAATTGGGGCCAATGAATGTGTGACGTACGCTCCCGCAGAGACGACTTTTCCGCATTTCCCCGCGTTTCCCCCTAAGTCGCCCCCTTTATGGCCGAAACTAGATAACGCGAGTATGTGGAAAACACGTAGTGCGTGACAATTTCCACTGGCGCGATCTGCGGGGTTTGGGTAAACTGCTTGCATGGAGCGTTTCAATCAGGAATCCAAGCAAGGAGCACGGCATGAACCCGACAGCGCAAGTCGCGCCAGAAAAG
>Ga0315287_10004633_pt1 | contig 13443 bp, 9 predicted proteins | sample YL17G11_0_MG_FD_205037 | JGI IMG/M metagenome (GOLD analysis project Ga0315287, IMG submission 205037) | Sediment microbial communities from Yellowstone Lake, YNP, Wyoming, USA - YL17G11_0 | ecosystem: Environmental > Aquatic > Freshwater > Lake > Sediment | place: USA: Wyoming | collected... | reverse complement strand
CCCCCCCCCCCCCCCCCCCGCCGCGGGGGGGGCCCCCCCCCCCCCCGCGGGCGGGGGGCCGCGGCCGGCCCCCCCCCCCCTGGCCGGCCCCCCCCCCGGGCCCCCGCCCCCCACGCCGCTACCGGGTCGTGGTTCACGGGAAGAACACCGAGGCTCCTCTGTCTGCTGGTGGGCGTTCTGGCCACCGCCCTGGGCGCGGCGGAAGCGCCGGCGCCTTCCGCCCCCACTCCCACCCCGCGGGCACGGATCGATCCGGACTACAGCGACGTCGTCATCCCCCCCAATATCGCGCCGCTGAATTTCGTGATCCTCGAACCGCCGGGGCCGTGTCGGGTCCGACTGCGGGGCGCCTCCGGAGCGGCCATCGAAGTCGAGAGCCGCGCCCAGCGCGTGCAGATTCCGCTCAATCCCTGGCGGACGCTGCTCGAGGGCAACCGGGGGCAGTCGCTTCAGATCGAGTTGTATCGTCGCGATCCGCGGGGCAACTGGTTGCTGCATGACACGTTCACCAACGAAGTGGCGCGGGAGGAGATCGATGGCGGGCTCGTCTATCGCCTGATCCGGCCGCTGTACAACCAGTATGTCGAGGTCGGCATCTATCAGCGCGATCTCTCCGCCTTCGACGAACGGGTGGTGTTGCACAACCGGTCCTTCGATCGCGGATGCGTGAATTGCCATTCCTTTCTGAATCATCAACCATCGACGATGACGCTCCACATCCGGACCCGGTCCAAAGGTCTGCCCATGCTGCTCGCCCGCCCGGGCGGGGTCGCGCGAGTGGAGAAGACGGCGGGGTATCTTTCCTGGCATCCCAGCGGGCGATGGCTGGCCTTCTCCTTGAACAAGCTCTCCATGCTCTTCCACACCACGGGCGAGAGTCGCGACGTGTACGACGCCAATTCCGACCTTGGTGTCTATGACCTCGAAGCGAATGCCGTGACCCTGCCAGCGCCGCTGGCGCAACCGGAGCAGATGGAGACTTGGCCGGCTTGGTCAGCCGATGGCCGGGGTCTTTATTTCTGCAGTGCGCTGAAGCAGCCCGTCGAGAAGTTCCGCGAAATCCGTTATGACCTGAAACGGATCGCCTTTGATCCCGCCACCGGCGCCTGGGGCCAAGTCGAAACGGTGATCGACGCCCAGGCGCTGGGCAAAAGCATCGCCCAGCCGCGTCCCTCACCGGACGGGCGGTTGCTGGTTTTTTGCCTGTTCGACTACGGTCATTTCCCGATCTATCAGCCCAGCAGCGATCTCCAGGTGATGGATCTGACGACCGGCGGGAAAGCCTATCGGCGCCTGGAAATCAACAGTCCGCAAGCGGACACCTGGCATTGCTGGTCCAGCAACAGCCGTTGGATGGTGTTCAGCAGCAAACGTCGTGATGGTCTGTTCGCCCGACCGCACTTCACTTATGTGGGCGCCGACGGCCGGTTCCACAAGCCGTTCATCCTGCCGCAAGAAGACCCGACCTTCTACGACTCCTTCCTAAGAACATTCAATGTGCCCGAGCTGGTTCGCGGACCGATTCCCTACTCGGAACAGGAATTCGCGACGGCCATCAACGCGCCCCTTCGCGTGCTCCGCCCCAAGACAGGCGAGTTTCAGCCCGGCGAGGTCAGCGAAGGGGTCCAGCCCGAGGCCTATGCCCGACCCGGCTCGTCCCGACCACCAGAGTAGCCACGCCCCTCGATGGCGGGTCCGCTTATGCTTTTGCCATCCGCGCCCCGGACGTGTAGAGTCCGCTCCTCATGTGGCGCCTGTGCAAAGAGTTTCTCCTCTTCCTCCGCGAGGAGAAGAAGTGGTGGTTGATCCCGCTGGTGCTGGTGCTCCTGCTGATGGCGGCCTTGATCCTGTTCAGCTCGAGCTCGGTCCTGGCGCCCTTCATGTACCCCTTCATGTAAGCCCCGCCTGGCCATGCGCCACATCCTGGGCATCTCGGCCTACTACCACGACGCCGCGGCCGCCTTGCTGCGGGACGGGACGATCGTGGCCGCCGCTCAGGAAGAGCGGTTCAGCCGGCGCAAGAATGACGAACGGTTCCCCCATCGCGCCATCGCCGCCTGCCTGCGCCAGGGCGGCTTGCGCCCTGCCGAGCTCGATGCCGTCGTGTTCTACGACAAGCCGATCCTCAAGTTCGCCCGCCTGTTGGAGACCTTTCTCGCCGTGGCCCCACGCGGCTTCCTGGGGTTCCTCCGCGTGCTCCCCTCCTGGCTGGGCGAGAAACTCAATCTCCGCGCCACAATCCGCGACGAGCTTCCCGGGCTGCGCCCGGAGTGTCCGATCCTGTTCACCCAGCATCACCAAGCCCACGCCGCGAGTGCGTTCTATCCTTCGCCCTTCGAGCGGGCGGCGATTCTGACCGTGGACGGCGTGGGCGAATACGCCACCACGACGCTCGGCGCGGGACGGGGCGACACCCTGGAGGTTTTCAAGGAGTTGCACTTTCCCCATTCGCTCGGCCTGCTTTACTCCGCCTTCACCGCCTATTGCGGATTTCGCGTCAACTCGGGCGAATACAAGCTGATGGGTCTGGCGCCGTACGGCGAGCCCCGGTACGTCCAGACCATCTACGATCACCTGCTCGACTTGAAGCGGGACGGCTCTTTCCGGCTCAACCTCGACTACTTCAACTTCCTGCACGGAACGACGATGACGAACGATCGGTTCCATCGTTTGTTCGACGGTCCGCCCCGCCAACCTGAGTCCGCTCTGGAACAGCGCCACGCCGACGTCGCCCGCTCGATCCAGGCCGTGACTGAGGAAGTCATGCTTCGCCTGGCGCGTCAGGCGCGGGAAATCACGGGGGAGCCTCACCTGTGCCTCGCCGGAGGCGTGGCCCTCAACTGCGTCGCGAACGGCCGGATTCTGCGCGAGGCGGGCTTCGATCGGATCTGGATTCAACCGGCGGCCGGCGATGCCGGGGGTGCGCTCGGGGCTGCGCTGGTCGTGTGGCACGCCTGCGGCAAACCCCAAGGGTCGCCCCGCCGACCCGCGCCCAGCGATGAAATGCAGGGGGCGCTCCTGGGGCCGGCGTTCTCGGAGGCGGAGATCGAAGCCGTCTTGCGCGCGCATCAGGCGGTTTACCAGCGATACGAGGAGGAGGCGCTGCTCGATCGCGTGACCGGGTTGCTGACGCAGGAGAAAGTGGTGGGCTGGTTCCAGGGCCGCCTGGAGTTCGGCCCGCGCGCCTTGGGCAGCCGGTCGATCCTCGGGGATCCGCGCTCGTCGCGGATGCAGTCCCTGATGAACCGGAAGGTCAAGTTCCGGGAATCGTTCCGGCCGTTCGCGCCGGTCGTGCGCGGCGAACGGGCGGCCGATTACTTCGAGTTGGAAACCGCTTCCCCCTACATGCTGTTGGTCGCGCCGGTGCATCCGAATCAGCGCTTGCCGGTCGATCCCTCGGTCCGCGGCTGGGACCGGCTTCAGCAAGTGCGTTCGCGGATTCCGGCGGTCACGCACCTGGACGGATCGGCCCGCATCCAGACGTTGGCCCGGTCCCAGAACCCGCGCTTCTACCGCTTGCTCGAGAAGTTCGAGGCGGTCACGGGATGTCCGATCCTGATCAACACCTCCTTCAACGTCCGCGGTGAACCCATCGTATGCACGCCGGATGATGCGTATCGCTGCTTTGTGAACACGGAGATGGACTTCCTCGTGCTGGACTGCTTCCTCCTGGAGCGGACGGCGCAACCCGCCCGCCGGCCCGCCCCGACCTTCGAACCGGCGCCGGACTGACCGATGAAACCCAAACTCAAAGAAGATCCGCGCGAATGGCGCAAGTTCGCCTGGGCCGCGCTCGCCGTGCTGGCGATCATGGCGGCGATGCTGTGGCGCCGAGGGACGCTTCCGGCTGGGGACTTCCTGGCGGTGTTTGCAGTGGTGCTGCTGCTCGCGCTCGGAGTGGCGCTTCGTCCGCAGCCGGTGCGCCCGGTTTACCGAGTGGCGATGACGGTGGGCTTCTATCTCGGTCAGGTGATGGGGCGCCTGTTGCTCACTTTGGCTTTCATCCTGGTCGTGACGCCGCTGGGTCTGATGCTTCGGATCGCGGGCAAGGACCTGCTCCGTCTCCGGCGCGACCGGCGCAGCGCGAGTTACTGGCAACCGGCGCGTTTCACCTCGCATTTCGACCGTCAGTTCTGAGCCCGAGACCTGCCCCGCCGCTTGTCATGAGCCGTTTCCGCGGGTAGGCTCGCCGTCATGCGCTGGAAAGCATCGCTTCTGCTGACCCTGTTGTTCAGCGGTCTCTCCCTCCCCGCCGCCGACGTGCTGCACTTGAAAGACGACGCGATCCTCTCGGGCCGGGTTCTCGCCGAGAAGCCGGACCAGGTTTTCCTGGATGTCGGCTACACCGTGCTGGCCGTGCCACGGAGTCAGATCGCGAAGATCGCTCGGGATGAGGCCACGCCCGCGTCCCGCAAGCCGAAGAAGTCCGCCCCCGCACTAGTCGAGCAACCCGCGTCGGCAGCGCCGACCGGTTTCTACCGCACAGGCATGGCCGCCACGGAACGGCCGGTCCGCGAGTTGGCCGGCCGGTTGGCGGAGGCGGTCGTCCAGGTGCGCACGCCGGCGGGGCTGGGGTCGGGTTTCATCCTCAACGAGGACGGTTTCCTGGTCACCAACTTCCACGTCATCGAGAACGAAACCCAGATCTCGGTGGAGGTCTATCGCCAGAACGGACCGCAACTGGAACGTCAGAACTACAAACGGGTGCGGATCGTGGCGTTGAACAAGTTCGCCGACCTCGCGCTGCTGAAGATCGAGGACGAAGGCGCGCCCAGGTTCGTGAGCGTGCCGGTGGGCGATTCGGAGTCGCTGACGGTGGGGGACCGCGTGTTTGCGATCGGCAGTCCGCTCGGCCTGCAACGCACCGTCACCGAGGGGATCGTCAGCACGAAGACGCGCCCGATGCAGGGGGATCTCTATTTGCAAACGACCGCGCAGATCAACCCTGGCAACAGCGGCGGCCCGCTCTTCAACCTGCGCGGCGAGGTCATCGGCGTGACGAACATGAAGATCACCTTCGGCGAGGGGCTCGGGTTCGCCATCCCGGCCGAAACGCTCCGGTACTTCCTCAATCACCGCGACGCCTACGCCTACGACAACGACAACCCGGCCAATCCTTATCGCTATCTGGAGCCGCCCCGCCGGCTGAAAGGTGTGCCCGCGAAGGGCGGGCATTCCTCGGCCACCCCGGAAACCAACCGTTAAGCTCCCGAATAACTTCTCGCCAGCGGTGGGGCGCAGACCTACACTCCGCCGACGATTGATATTGCGATGAAACGGAATCTCCTCCTTCTCACCGGGGCCCTGGGCCTCAGTCTGAACTTCAGCGCGGCCATCCTCCCGCCGGAGCAACTGCTCCCCGCCGACACGCTCGCCGTATTCACGGTGCCGGACGCCGCCAAGGCCAGCGCCGTCCAGACCAACGAGCCCGCGTGGCAGCTCTGGAGCGACCCGGCCCTGAAACCGTTCCGGGACAAACTTGAGAACAAGCTCAACGACGAGTTGGTCAAGCCCCTCGAACGCGAGTTGGGCATCAAGTTCGCCGATTATTCCGACCTCGCCCAGGGCCAGTGGACGCTCGCGGTCGTTCAGAACGGCTGGCAGGGCAAGGCCGAGCCGCTTCCGGCCTGGCTGCTGCTCATGGACGCCAAGGACAAGAAGGGTGACTTGGGCCTCCGGTTGGCTGAGCTGCGCAAGAAACTGGCCGAAGCCGGCAAGAAGTCCAGGATCGAGAGAATCCGCGACAGCGAGTTCACCACGTTGAGCCTGACGACGAACGATCTGCCGCAGGTGTTGCGGCCGGTGTTCGCGTCATCCGAAGACGAGGAGAACGACGACGAGGCCACCGAAGAGAAGCAGGAAGCCAAGCCGGAGGCAAAGGCTGAAGCCAAGCCCATCGAAATCACCTTCGGCCAGCTCGACTCGCTGCTGATCGTAGGCAACAACCCGAAGGTCATCGAGAAGGTGCTCATCCGGCAGTCGGGTGGCCCGGTCCCGCCCTTGCAGGACGACGCGACGTTCCAGAAGGAACACCAGGCACACTTCCGGGAAGCGCTCGCCTATGGCTGGCTCAACTTCAAGCCGCTCATCGATGTGCTGGCCGCTGAAGCCAAGGGAAACGACAGCCAGGCGTCAGCCGGCAATTCTCCCATCGCCATGCCCGAGTGGTCAAAGGTGCTCGCCGCCAGCGGCCTGACCGGCCTGCGGAGCCTGTCCTTCAACGTCCAGGCGCTGCCGGAAGGCGCGCTGGTGGAGCTGAACCTCGGCGTGCCCGCCGACGCGCGCGCGGGTCTTTTCAAGGTGCTAAACATCGAGCCCAAGGAGGCTGGCCCGACTGCCTTTGTTCCGGCCAATGCGGTTACCTTCCAGCGCTGGCGCCTCGATCTGCCCAGGGCCTGGGCCGCCTTGGAGAAGATGGTCACCGACGTTTTCCCGCAGGCGGGCAGCGTGATGGAGTTGATGTTCCAGACGGCCGGCAAGGACAAGGATCCGAACTACAACCTCAAAGCCGAACTGCTGGGCAATCTGGGCGATGACTTGATCAACTACGACTTCCCGCCGCGCGGCACCACCTTCAGCGACTTGAGCTCCGCCCCATCCCTATTCCTCCTCGGCTCGCCCAATGCCGACAAACTGGTCGCCGCGGTCAAAGCCGCCACCGCGTTGTTTCCTCCGCCGCTTTCCAACGTGAAGGAGCGGGAGTTCCAGGGCCGCAAGATCTACTCGATGGACCTGGGGGCGGCGCCGAACCTCGACGGCTCGGAAGCGAAGGGGCCCGAGCGGGCCTTCAGCTTCGCCGCCAGCGGCGGCTATGTGGCCATGTCCACGGACGCCGCCACGCTGGAGACCTACCTTCGAAGCGCGGAGAACCCGGGCAAGGCGTTACGCGACACGCCCGGCCTGGCCGATGCCGCTCAGAGGGTCGGCGGCCTCAGCACCGGTCTGTTCGGTTACCAGAACGATGCCGAGTCACTCCGCATGGTGGTGGAAGCCTTGAAGAACGACAGCGCGATGCTGGAACAGATCATCGCCATGACGCCGCTGGGCGGCCAACTCAAGTCGGAGGAAGGCAAGCGCCTCAAGGACTGGGTGGACTTCTCGCTGCTACCGCCGTTCGACAAGCTCGCGAAGTATTTTCACTTCACGGTGTACAGCGGCCGCCTCACCGCCGACGGCTACCGCTATCAGGTCTTCTCGCCCACCCCGCCACAACTCAAGAAGTAGTCGCGGGGAGGACCGAGGAAGCAACAGCGAAGTCCGAACTTCAGCCTCCGGACTCATCCGGGCCTGTCTCCTACTCCTGTGGATAGACGAGAATCCGGTCGTGCACCAACACGGCGAGGTCGTTCTGACCGTCGCCGGTCAGGTCGGCGATGAGCGCCTCGCGCGGCTCCGGCGCGGCGGCCCGGCGGTTGAGAAAGGTGCGTTCCTCGAACACCTGCCAGCGGATGGCCGGTGCCAGGCGGTTGGGCGGCTCAAAGGTGACCAGGTCCAGGTAATTCTTCGCCGTCTCCAAGAACACGAGGTCGGCCGTGCGATCCCCATCCAGGTCGCCGACCACCACGTCATTCAGATGACCGTCTTTGATCGGGGTTTCGTACTCGTGCAGCGGTGACCACTCCCAGACCTGGCCCTCAAAGGCCTTCCAGGCGACGGCGGTCGAGCTCAACAGCGCCAAGGCGTTCAGGCGGGACCCGCCTAACGCGAGCGCCTGCACTCCGGAGAACTCGCTCACCGGCAGGGTCAGGCTCCGAACCACCTCCCAAACGCCGGAGCCATCCCGCGCGCACACCGTCAGCGCCTTGCGCTCCGCGTCGAGCAAGACGATCGGCGCCACGCGGTTCGTCCCCGCCGCCAACGCCGCGGCCCCCACGATGCGCGAACTGCTGGACACGCCGTTGATCTGGTCCTTGACCACGAAGGCCGGCGTGCGGTTGGTCGCTGGGTCGCGCGCTGGGGCGGGCCAGACCACCGCCCGCACGAAGTTCTTCTGCGCCAGGAGCAGCTCGGCTTTGCCGTCGCCGTCCACATCGGCCGTCGCGGTCCAGGGTTCATCCGCGCTTCCGCCCGGCGGCGCCACGTCGAGTTCGGTGAACGGCGCGTCGATCGCCTGGATCAAGAGCTTGAGGCGCTCGTTGGGGATCAGGACAACCAGGTCGTTCCGGCCGTCCTGATCCAGGTCGTGAATCACCAGTTTGCTGGGAATGGATTTGAAGTTCTCGCTGAGCTTCTGGCTGCGCGCCGAACCGTCCGCCTTCACGATCCGCAGCTCGCGCCGGTCCCCACGCTCGACAATCACCGCCAGCGACGGCGGGGCGTCCGGCTCGAGGCGGCCGACCGCCAGCGCCAGCGGCCGACCCTCGAGCGAGAGCGCCTGCGGGAACGGCATCCGCCCGCCCGATTCCAGGAACGTGACGCCGACCTGCCGTTCGTCTGCGCTCAAGAAGAAGATCTCGGTCCGCTGATCGCCATCCCAATCCGCCGTGGCGATCTCACTGACGCCGGTGAAAGTCGGGAATACTTTGGGAGCCGCGAGCGAACCGTCGCTCTGTTGCAGGTGCACGTTGAGCTGGCCGCTGTCAGGTTCGGCCACCAGCAGGTCCGCGAGTTGGTCGCCGTTGACGTCCGCCCAGACGATGCCGCGGGCGGCCTTGCTGGTCTTGCCCAGCGGCAGCAACTGGAACTGGCCATCGGCCAAACCCATCTCGATCGGCTCCGCCGGCTTGCGAACGAACCGCGCCAGTTGGGCGCGCCCGGATTTCATCGCGATGGTGACCAGCTCGGGCTGGCGGTCTCCATCCAGGTCCGCCAATACGAACGATCGGATGGGCGGCAGCGCGAAATGGATTTCCGGCCCGAGTTGCCCCGCCTCGTTCTGCAGCCGGAAGCGCAGCGGGTTGGGGCTGTCCGGGTTGGCCAGCAGCAGGTCCTGGCGGCCGTCGCCATTGAGATCGATCACTTCAGCGGATTTGACCGTGGCGGAATACGGGATTCGCTCCGGGCCGGCGAGCAAGCCATCCGCGGTCTGCCGCAGCAGATGAAGTTGGCCCTCGGCGAGCAGGAGGAGATCATTTCGTCCATCGCCGTTCAGGTCGCCGGCCGTCAAGGCATTAGGATCCAACAGTCCGTTATCGAGCGGCCAGCGTTTGGGCGCGCTCCACTTGCCGGCGCCTTCATTGTATTGCGCCACGAGCTCGCGCGGCTCGCCATAGTAGGCGATGTCGGGCCGGCCGTCGCTGTTGAGATCGGTCACGACCAGGCTGGAGATGCGTTTCTCGGACGCGATCGAGTCGAGCCGGAACCGGGCGTCGGGCGGGAGATCATTCAGTTCACGCTTCTGAATCGGTGTCGACGCCGGCGGATTCGTCCGGCCGGTCTGGTTGTAGAGCAGGCTGATCTTGGAGCGCGAGTTGTTGGCGACGACGAGGTCCTGGCGGCCGTCGCCGTCCAGGTCCGCCGCCCGCAGATGCGCGATCTGCTGGTCGATTGGGAAGATCTCCCGGCCGGAGAATCCAAAGCGGTTCGTCGCGCCGTCACCTGGTGGCGGCGCGGCCAACAGGGTTCCGCTGGCCAACAGTCCAGCGCCCATTCTGCTCCACCGCGTTCGGTTCATCGCGTCAGGCATCCTCATTCCGTCGTCCGCAACCCTGTCAGTCGCCTCGGCAACTGGCGAGCCTATTCACCCAGGAAATGCAGGATCACCCGTCGGGAATGGGATTGCCGACGGTGCTCCCAAAGATAGATCCCTTGCCACGTGCCCAGGGCCAGCGCGCCACCGGCGATGGGAATGCTGAGGTTCACCGCCGTCAAGGCGGTGCGGACGTGGGCGGGCATGTCATCGTCACCCTCGATCGTGTGCCGGAATAGCGCGTCACCGTCCGGCGCCAGCCGCGCGAAGAACCGTTCCAGGTCGCGGCGCACTTCCGGGTCGGCATTCTCCTGGATCAGCAGCGAGGCCGAGGTGTGCTGGAGATGAAGGGTGGCCAGGCCGATCCTCAGCCCGCTCCGGTTCACGCGCTCGGCCACCTGGTCGGTGAACTCGTAGAAGCCGCGCCCGCGCGTCGGGATCACGATTTCCTGCACACTTTGTTTCAACATCGGGGCCAGACCCTCCCGGAATGGTTCGGGTCGCAGGGAATGCAGCCGCGCTCCGGCTCAGGGGAAGCGTTCACGGCGTCGGGCTTGCCGCTCCGGTGCCCGCCAGCAACTTCTCAAGCGGGGCATCGGCGGGCTCACCGGCGGCGCGCGCCTTCTGGTAATGGTGCCGGGCCAGCTCGATCGACGGTGGCTGCTGCGTGGCATAGACCACGGCGAGGTTATGGTGCGCGCTGGCGTAGGCGGGCGAAAGTTGCACGGCCCGACGCAGGGCGGATTCGGCCGGGTCCCGGAGTCCCTTCCGGCTCAGTGTCAGGCCCAGGTAGTTGTAGGTTTCTGCGTTCTGGGGGTCGAGTTGGGCCGACTGGCTCAACGCCTCCAGCGCCTCATCGATCCGCTCCTGCTGGCACCGCAGTCGCCCCAGCAGACTGAGGCCAGCCGCGTCGCGCGGGGACATCGCCAACGCCTGCTTCAGGGTTGCCTCCGCCTGATCGAGTTGGTGCTGCTCGAGTTGTCCGGCCGCCAGGTTGGCCAACGCCGACACATCGGGCGCCGCGGCGCGCGGCTCGGTCGGCGGCGCATCGTCCGCCCGCTCGGCGCGGGGCTTCGCTCGCGCGGGGTCTGCGGAAGCCGTCCACAAGCGCGAAACCGCCGAGGGCGCACCCTGCGAACTCTTGCCGCGCTTGCCACTGGGGCGGGGCGCTGCGGAAGCGGGTGCTCTGAACAAGGCCAGTTCTTCCGAGGAGTGGGGCGCCTTGCGGGCCTCCAGCGTGTCGAGCCGGGCCTTGAGCGAGGCCAACTCGTTCGTCAGGCGTTCGAACTCTGCCGTGCGGTCCTGCATCCGACGATTCAAGAGTTCGCGCGAAACGGCGTCGAACTTCCGGCGCAACTCATCCCGCTCGTGCTCCGCCGCCGAAGGCTCGCCGGAGTTGAGCGCCACGACCGCCCGTGGGCCGGTGCGGGCTTCGGCCAGCGCGGTCTGGAGGGCCTGATTCGTCTCCCGCCGCACTGCCTTCTCCTGGTGGGCGGTCGCCAAGGCTTCCCGGAGTACCTGGGTCCTTGCGGTCAGTTCCGCTTCGTGTTGAGCGCTCAGTTCGCTGATCCGTCTCTCCAGCACCCGCTTCTCGGCCCGCAGCAACTCGGCGTGGGATTGCTCCTCGCCCAGCGCTGTCTGAAGGGCTGTCAGGCGCTGTTGCAGTTCCTCCGGCGCCACCGCCGCGGCTCGGAGGGACTTGACTTCCTTGATCTGCGCCCTGAGCTGGGCATTCTCCTCGCGCAGCGCCTGGGCGTCCTCCGGTTTCGTGAAGGATCGTAACAGGGTTTGCAGTCCTTCCTTCTCGCGCGTCAGGGTCGCCAGCTTCTCGCTCTGCGTCGCCAATTCCTGACGGGCTTGCGTCAACGCTCTCTGGCTCGACTCCAGCGCCGCAGGCTCCGCACGCTTGGGTGACTCCGCTTCCGCCTGCTGCAGGTTCCCCCGCAGAAGCTCGATCTCCTTCTGCTGGGTCTTGATCTTCTCCTCGGCCTTGGCGAGTTCGCGCGGATCCACCGCGGCGGGTTGGGCGGCCAAGGCCTCGCGCAGCCGCGCCGTCAACAGGATCTTGTCGGCTTCAAGCTGACGCACCCGTTCCTGCAAAGCCGCCAACTCCGTGAGGGGTTCTGAAGGCCGTGCTGCCGGAGCCGGTTGAGCCCCGGCATCCGTCGGCGCCGGAACCGGGTCGGCCGGCAGGGCGGCGAGCTTCCCGGCAAGGTAGCGCAGCCGGAACTCCACCACGCGCGGGTTCCAGGTGGGCTCGCGTTTCTGCAATGATTGCAGCGCCTCACGCGCCTTGTGATAGCGCTCGCGCGCCTGGTTGGCCCGACCGCTCTGCGCGAACAGGTCCGCCTGTTGGATTTGATTGTAGATGCGGACGTACTCATCGTCCGTGCCGTCGGCCAACACCGCGAGGCCCGCCGCCAGCACGGCGGCCGCGATTCGGGTCAACCAGGCTTTCACGCCGGTGATCCTACCGGGGGTGGCCGCCGATTGGCAACGCCGCTGTCGGAGGCTGAACACATGCCCTGGCGCTGCCGACGGTATGCCGCGCAGCCCCCTGCCCCTGAGGCCGTGACCAGACCCTGACGGGTGGGGCGGCTGTCCCACTTCCCCGTCGGTGGTCGGCGGTGCCGTTGACACTCCCGGGCGACCTTGCTAGCCTGCGTGAACATTCGACGGGTTCATGAGATCGTTCCTGAATCAACAGGTTCTGGTGTTGAATCGTCTTTGGCAGGCGGTCAACCTTTGCACGGCACGGCGCGCGATCACGCTGTTGTTCGAGGGCCACGCCCAGGCGGTGTTGGCGGCGTCCGATGGTTCGTTCCAGACGTACAACTTCCGGGAGTGGCACGATTTCTCGCAGCAGGAGCCCCATCCGGAGAGCGTCCGCACCGTCTCGTTCCGCATTCGCGTGCCGCGGGTTATCCTGCTGCTGATGTTCGATCGGTTGCCGAAGAAGGAAGTCAAGTTCACCCGGCACAACATCTTCGAGCGCGACCGGAACACCTGCCAGTATTGCGGCCGCGTGTTCGACCGCAAGGACCTGAACCTCGACCACGTCATCCCCCGCGACCGCGGGGGGCCGACCAGTTGGGAAAACATTGTCTGCTCGTGCGTGGCCTGCAACACGCTCAAGGCGAATCGCACCCCGCAGGAGGCCGGCCTGCGCCTCATTCGCAAACCCAAGCGGCCCAAGTGGCGCCCGTTTGTCCAGGTCAACCTCGGCCTCCACTACGACGAGAGCTGGAAGCATTTCCTCGATATCGCCTACTGGAACGTGGAGCTCGGGGAAGACCCGGCGTAATCAGCGGCGCCCCGCTGCGAACTTCAAGACCTTGCAGCACTGGGTGCAGGGAAGCCCTCACCCGCCTCTGGGCCTATCCGGGGTCGCCCGGGGCTTCGCGGAGGCGGACTTGGCCGCCTCGATCAACTCCCAGAACTTCGGGTTCTCCTGCAGCGCTTCGTCCTCTTTAATCGGAAGGCTGGAGCGGAACAGGAAGTCCTTCAGCGTGTTGCGGCTCAGGATGCGATGGACCACCACGCCCAGTTCGTGACGCTGGAAATAGATGCGGTAATCCCCCAGCCGTAAGCGATGGAGGATCTTCCCGCCGCGCTCGAGCCGGCCAAACCGTTCCAGGTCCGTCTTCAGGACCTCCTGAGGCAGGCCGCGGAACTCGCCCAGGATGTGCAACTGAAGATCTTTCGGCATCCGCGCCAGTTCGGCGGCGCTGGTGGGATTGAAGATGATCTGGAACAAACTCATAGCTGGTTGGTAGCGCGTACGGGAATCGAACCCGTCTTTCGGCCTTGAGAGG
>Ga0315287_10004632_pt1 | contig 13443 bp, 6 predicted proteins | sample YL17G11_0_MG_FD_205037 | JGI IMG/M metagenome (GOLD analysis project Ga0315287, IMG submission 205037) | Sediment microbial communities from Yellowstone Lake, YNP, Wyoming, USA - YL17G11_0 | ecosystem: Environmental > Aquatic > Freshwater > Lake > Sediment | place: USA: Wyoming | collected... | reverse complement strand
CGGCGTGCTGATGGCCATTCCGCTCTTCGACCGCCACACGAAGGCCATCGCCACCGCGAGCGGCGACCAGCACGCGGCGGCTTTCGAACTGGCGGCCATCGAGGCGCGCGTGCGCGCCGACGCCCAGCTGGTCTTCGACGCCGCCCGCGTGCTTGGCGAGCGGGCCACGCACGTCGACGCGGACCTGCTGACGCCCGCGGACACCGTGCGCACCGCGGCCCGGTCGGCGTTCCGCGAAGGCGCCACCGACATCCTGATGCTGGTCGACGCCGAGCGCGTCTACGTGGACGCGCGTCGCGAAGCCGTGCAACTCAAGCTCGATGCGATTGCGGCCGCCCTCGAAGCGCGGCTGCTGCTGGGAGAGGAGATCGTGCGATGAACCGACGCTACCTGCTCGCGGGTGGAGCGCTGCTGATCCTCATCATCGCCGCCTACGTCATGCTCAGGCCGCCGGCCCCGGCGGCTCCGGAGTCCGCGCCCGCGAGGGTGCCAGACGGCACCGTCGCGCTCAGCGACACCGCGGCGAAAGAGGCGGGCCTGGTGGTGTCGCCGGTGGCGACCATTACCCGGCGCAATCAGCTCGAGGCGCCCGGCGTGCTCGCGCTCGACGAGCGGCGCACGGCGCGCATCGGATCGCAGGTCGACGGCAAGGTCATCGAGGTCTTCGTGCAGATCGGCGACCGCGTCGGCAGCGGCAAGGAACTGGCGCACATGATCAGTCCCATCGTCCACGAGGCGTGGGCGTCCTACCGTAAGGCCGTCGCCGAACGGCGCCGGGCGCAATCGGACTTGAAGCTGGCGGTCCAGTCCGACGAGCGCGCCGCGCGGCTGCTGGCCGACAAGGCCATCTCGGAGCAGGAAGCGCAGCGCGCGCATGCGAGTCGCGTGTCGGCCGAGGAGGCCCTCAACATCGTGGAGACGGAGGTCAGGCGCTCCGAAGAAGAGCTCGAGCATCTCGGCGTCACCAACAGCGAGGATCCCTCGGGAGAATCCGGCGAGCAGATCCCGGTCCGCTCGCCGCTCTCCGGCGTCGTCCTCGAGAAACTCATCACAGAGGGCGGTGCCGTGACCCCCGGCGCTCCGCTGTTCGTCGTCAGCGACCTGTCGAACCTCTGGGCGCTGGCCGAGATCGACGAGACCGCGCTGCCGCACGTCCGGACCGGCTCGCCAGTCGACGTGAAGGTGGCGGCCTACCCCGCCGAAGTCTTCGCCGGCACGATCACCTGGGTGGCCGACACCGTGAACCCGAAGACGCGCCGCATCACCGTGCGTTGCGCGCTGCCGAACCCGACCGGACGCCTCAAGCCGGACATGTACGCCACCGTGATGCTGGGCGAAGGCGAGCCGCGGCCGATCGTGGTGGTGCCGTCGCAGGCCGTGCAGGACATCGGCGGCAAGCCGGTGGTATTCGTCGAAACGGCGAGGGGCCGCTACGCCCGCCGGGACGTGACGGTCGGCGCCGATGTCGGCGGGCAGATCGAGATCACGTCCGGCCTGCGCGCCGGCGAGCGAGCCGTCACGGCGGGTGCGTTCCTGCTGAAGTCGGAACTGCTGAAGTCCAGCACGCCGGAGAACTGACGTGGGCGCCATCGAACGATTCGTCGCGTGGTCCCTGCGGCAGCGGCTGTTCATTCTGCTGTGCGTCGCCGCACTCATCGCCACCGGCGTCGTCGCCTTCCGCGAGCTGCCGACCGAGGCCTTCCCCGACCTGACGAACAACCAGGTCGTGGTCGTCACCGACGCGCCCGGCCTCGCCGCCACCGAGGTCGAGCAGCGGGTGTCCTACCCCATCGAGACGGCGCTCATGGGCGTGCCCGGCGCTGAGGAGGTCCGCTCCATCTCGAAGGCGGGCCTCTCGATCGTCAGCATCATCTTCGACGATGCGGTGCCGGTGTATTTCGCGAGACAGCTGGTCAACGAGCGGATGCTGGAGGCGCGCAGCCGCATTCCCGACGGCCTCGACCCGACGCTGGGCCCCGTGGCGACGGCCTTCGGCGAAATCTACCAGTACCTGATCGAAGGCGACACCGCCGACGCGATGACGAAGAAGACGCTGCACGACTGGGACATCCGCACCCGGATGCGCTCGGTGCGCGGCGTGAGCGAGATCAACTCGTGGGGCGGCGAAACGAAGCAGTTCCAGGTGCTGGTGGATCCTCGCCAGCTCGATCGCTACGGGCTGACGCTGCGGCAGGTCTTCGAGGCCCTGGCGGGCAACAACGCCACCTTCGGCGGCGGGTTCATCGAGCACCGCAGCGAGCGCTTCACGGTGCGCGGCGTCGGGCTGGCGCAAACCGTCGACGACCTGAAGCGCATCGTCGTCTCGGCCGTGGAGGGCACCCCGATCTACATCCGCGACGTCGCCGAGGTGGCCGTCGGCGCGATGCCACGGCAGGGCGCGGTGACGCGCGACGGCAAGGGCGAGAGCATCGCCGGCATGATCATCATGCTGAAGGGCGAGAACGGGAAGGACGTCGCCGATCGCGCAAAGGCGCGGCTGGCGGACATCTCGAAGTCCCTGCCGACGGGCCTGTCCATCAAGCCGTTCTACGACCAGACCGAGGTCATCGACCGCACGTCGCACACCGTGACCAAGAACCTCATCGAGGGCTCGCTGCTGGTCGTCGTGGTGCTCTTCGTGTTCCTGGGCGACGCGCGCGCGGCGCTGCTGGTGGCGGCCGTCATCCCGATGTCGATGCTGGTCGGTTTCATCGGGATGCGCCATTTCGGCGTGTCGGCGAACCTGATGTCACTCGGCGCCATCGACTTCGGCCTCATCGTCGACGGCGCCGTCGTCATGATGGAGAACTTCGTCCGGCGGCGTGGAGACTACCGGCTCGAGCCCGGCGTGGACCCGAAAGAAGCCCGCCTCGCCCTGTTCACGTCGGCGGCCACCGAGGTCGCGCGGCCGATCCTGTTCGGCGTGCTGATCATCGTGGCCGTCTACCTGCCCATCTTCACGCTCGAGGGGCTCGAGGGGAAGATGTTCAAGCCGATGGCCATCACGGTCTGCTCGGCCATCCTCGGGTCGCTGCTGCTCTCGCTGACGGCCGTGCCCGTCGGCGCGTCGTTCCTGCTGAAGCTGGGCGGCGGCGAGCACGAGGGGCCGTGGTTCGAGCGGCTGAAGCACTTCTACGTGCATCACCTGGCCCTGCAGATGAACCGGCGGTGGCGGACGATCGGCGTGGCGCTGGTCGCGGTCGCCGTCGCGATCGGGTCGGTCCCGTTCATCGGCACCGAGTTCATGCCGAAGCTGGACGAGGGCTCGATCCTCATCGAGACGCGCAAGCTGCCGTCGGTGTCGCTGCCCGAGTCGGTCGCCATCTCGACCCACGTCGAGCAGATCGTGCGGCGGTTCCCCGAGGTCAAGCAGGTCGTCACGAAGATCGGCCGGCCGGATCTCGCCACCGAGGCGATGGGCATCTACCAGGGCGACGTCTACGTCATCCTGCAGCCGATCGAGTCGTGGACGAGCGGCCGCACGAAGGACGACCTGATCGTCGCCCTGTCCGAGGCGCTGAGTTCGCTGCCTGGCGTGGAGTTCAACTTCACGCAGCCGATGGCCATGCGCCTCGACGAAGTGGTGTCGGGCGTGAAGGCGGACGTGGCCGTCAAGGTGTTCGGCCCGGATGCGGCGGTGCTCGAGAAGCTCGGCGGCCAGATCCAGACGGTGCTGAACGACGTGCCCGGCGCGGCGGACCTGCAGGTCGAGGTCCTGTCGGGGGCCGCGCAGCTCGAGATCGTCGCGGACCGCGCGCGCATGGCCCGCTACGGCATCAACGTCGCGCACCTGCGCGAGCTGGTGGAAACCGCCATCGGCGGCGCCATGGCCACCGAGGTGCTCGACGGCTCACGCCGCTTCGACGTCGTCGTACGCTTCCCCGACGCGATGCGAAGCGACCCGGAGGCGATCGCCGGCCTGCTGCTGACCGCCCCCGGCGGCGAGCGTGTGCCGCTGGGCAACGTCGCCACGGTGGCGATGGTGCGGGGCCCTGAAGCGATCAACCACGAGAACGGCGAGCGACGTCTCGTCGTCCAGACCAACGTCCGCGGGCGCGACGTCGGCAGCTTCGTCGCCGAGGCCCAGCAGCGGCTGGCGGGCCGCGTGACGATGCCCGAGGGGTATCACCTGGCGTGGGGCGGCCAGTTCGAGAACCAGCAGCGGGCCATGGCGCGCCTGGTGCTGGTCATCCCGCTGTCGCTGGTGATCATCTTCCTGCTGCTGTTCGTCACCTTCGGCAAGGTTCGCCAGGCGGGCCTGGTCATCATGAACGTGCCGTTCGCGCTGGTCGGCGGCATCGGCGCGCTCTGGATGCGCAGCCTGAACCTGAACCTCTCCGCGTCGGTCGGCTTCATCGCGCTCTTCGGCGTCGCCGTGCTGAACGGCGTCGTGATGATTGCGGCGGTCAACAAGCTGCGCGAGGAGGGCCGCGCCCTGCGCGACGCGATCATCGAAGGTGCCGGCACGCGGCTCAAGCCGGTGCTGATGACGGCGCTGGTCGCCTCGCTCGGCTTCATCCCGATGGCGCTCTCGCACGGCGCCGGCTCGGAAATCCAGCGCCCGCTCGCGTCGGTTGTCATCGGCGGCATCGTCACGTCGACGCTACTGACGCTGATCGTGCTGCCGACCCTCTACGAATGGCTGGAGGCGTGGGTCGAGCGGCGCGAAGGCCGCACCGGCCGCCGCGCCTGGAGATGGCCGGGGATGGAATAGTGGGGCTAGGGGCTAGGGGCTAGGGGCTAGGGATTAAGCGCTAGTTCGGGGTTCGGGATTCGGGATTCGGGCTAGTCCCCGCAGTGGGGTCAGATCCCAATGCGCCGCGATCGCGTGCATTGGGCTCTGACCCCACGGCGTACCGCGCCTCGCCTACTGCAGCGCGAACTTGACGGTGGCCGTCATGACGACCGGCACCGGGACGCCGTCCTTCAGCGTCGGGGTGAATTCCCACTGCTTGACGGCATCAATCGCCGCCTGATCCAATTCCGGAATCGAACGCAGCACCTTGGCGGACTGGACCTTCCCGTCCTTCCCGATGGCCAACTCGAGGATCACGGTGCCCTGGATGCCCGCTTGCTTCGCGGCGGCGGGATAGGCCGGCTTCACGTCCACAGTCTTCGTGGGCGCCGGGATCTTGGCCCCTCCGACGCGAGGGGCCGCCGCGCCGCCTGCCGCCGGCGCCTGGTCGAGCGTGAAGTTGACGGTCACCGTCATGCTGACTGGCACCGGGACGCCGTTCTTCAGCGTCGGCGTGAACGCCCAGCCCGTGACCGCATCGAGCGCGGCCTGGTTGAGGGCAGGAATCGACCGCAGGATCCGGGCCGCCGTCACCTTGCCTCGCTCGTCGATCAACGCCTCGATGATGACGACGCCCTGAATCCCGGCGGTCTTCGCCTCGGCCGGGTAGATCGGTTTCACGTCCACTGTCTTGGTCGGGGCCTTGATGTCGCTGCCAAGCCTGCCGATCCACTGCAGGACGCCCGTGTCGGCGCGGACGGAGAATCCGATCCCGAAACTCAGGGGACGAGTCAGCGGCGCGAACCGCAGGCGGGCGGCCGCGCGGGTCACCTCCTGCACGACGGCCGGCGGCCACGCCTGCAGGCCGGTCGCCGCGTCGGGCGCGCCGAACATCGTGACCTTCCAGTTCGACGTGGTCCCGGCCACATCGACGTCGAAGTCCGCCCACCCGCGCGCCCCTCGCCCGGCCTGGGCGATCTCCGGGGGCAGCTTGGCCTCAACCGGGCTCACGAGTGTGGGACGCGCCTGCGCCGGCGCAGTCACCTGGCCCGGTGCCGCCGCCTGCGCCTTGGGATCGACGACGGGCTTGCCCTGCTGCGCAGCGCCCCCTGCCACCATCGCCATCACGACAACCACCGTCAACGCGCTCGCACGTCGCATACAACCCCCCTTGCGAACCAGCCCGTCGCCCGTACCGGGCCTCGGCCTCGCCGTGGGGTCAGATCCCAATGCGCCGCGATCGCGTGCATTGGGCTCTGACCCCACTGCGTACCGCGCCTCTCCTACTGCAGCGTGAAGTTCACCGTCACCGTCATGACGACCTTCATCTGGACGCCGTTCAGCAGTGTCGGCGTGAACACCCACTGCTTCACGGCATCGAGCGCCGCCTGGTCGAGCGCGGGAATCGACCGGAGCACCTTGGCGGACTCCACCTTCCCGTCCTTGCCGATCAGCACCTCGAGGATGACGACGCCCTGGATGCCGGCGTCCTTCGCGTCCTGCGGGTAGATGGCCCTTACGTCCGCGATCTTCGTGGGAGGCTGAATCCCGCTGCCGACTTTGATCGTGTCCGGCGGCAACGGCATCGGCGGCGGGGGCGGGGGCGGGGGCGGCACATCATCCGAGACTCCGCCTGGGACTCCGCCGGCCAGCGTGAAGTTGACCGTGGTGGTCATAACGACTGGCACGTACACGCCGTTCAGCATCGTCGGCGTGAACTCCCACTGCTTCACGGCGTCGAGCGCCGCCTGGTCGAGCTGCGGGATCGAGCGAAGGACCCGCGCGTCCTGCACCTTGCCGTCAGGGCCGATGACGGCCTCGATGATGACCACGCCCTGCACACGGGCGCTGGACGCCAGTTCGGGATACACCGGCTTCACGTCCTTGATCTTCTTCGGCGGCCCGATGTTGCCCCCGACGCGCACCGCGATCGCGGGAACGGCCGACCACGCCTCGCGGGCCTGCTTGATCTTGAGGGCCTTGTCCCTCAGCGCGTCGGCCTCGGCGATGAGCGCCTTCTGCTCCGCCGGATCGGTCTCCGCCGTCGCCTTCAGCCGGAGCAGCAGGTTCTTGTACGTCAGAGCCTCGAGGTAGTCGGCCTTCATACGGAGGGCCGCGTCGGCCTGCGCAAGCCCCTTCTCGATGAAGTCCTCCTTGGCGGCCGGGCTCAGTGACGCATCGCGATACGCCTTGTCCCAATAGTAGGTGGCGAGGGTGTACGGCGCCTCGGGGTTGTTGGGTTCGATGGCCATGCGCGAGGTCAGCGCGGCGATCGTCTTCTCAAACTGACCTTGGCGGTTGTAGAACCCGGCGAGATTCAGGAATGCCTTCGGTTCCTTGGGATACGCCTTGGTGGCGTCGAGATACGCCTTCTCGGCACCCTTCAGGTCCCCGGCAGCCTCGAACTGCTTGGCCGCGACGAAGTAGCTGTCGAGCGAGCGGCCGACGCTGGGCAGCGCGCCCGGCGTGGATGCCTGTGCCTTCGGCGGCACGGTGGGCTTGGTCGTCTGCTGGCCTGTGGCCTGATCGGCATTCACCTTGGACGGTGCCGGCGGTGGCGGCGGCGGTGGCGCCAGCGGTTGGGCCACGGAGACTGGCGCCGACGGCAGCGGGGCCGCGACAGCCTCCACGACCGCCGTCAGCGGGAACGCCTGGACGACATACCAGCCGCCGCCGAGCAAGACGGCGAGGGCGACGGCGAACGAGGCGACGAGACGTAGACGCGACATAGACGCCTCCCGGACGAGCAACGCCACCCGCTGCGCGAGATGGCCGTGTTTCAGAAATGCCGAGGCCGGCTGCAGAATCGGGGTCGGTCCGGCAGCCGCGAGTTTGAGCAGGGCCTCGAGGTAGGGTTTGCGCGCGCCGACAAGCTGGACGACCGCGGAATCGACCACCTGCTCCACGCTGAGGTGAATCTGCTCCACCAGCCACCAGAGGGCCGGATGGAACCAGAAGACGGACAGGACCAGTTCATCCCCGAGCGTGCGCACCCAGTCGCGGCGCGCGACGTGCAGCAGTTCGTGCGCCGCCACCGCGGTCTGCTGATCGGCGGCGAACGACAGGAACGACGGCGGCACGAGGACGACCGGCCGGCGCACCCCGAAAGTCACCGGTCTCACGACGCGTGTCGACGCGCGGAAGTCGGCATCCACGCCAGTGAGCAGCGCCGCATCGTCAACGGCAGATGGGCGCGGATCGAGCCGCGTCGATGTGCGCCGCAGCCGTGCGAGCGACAGCAGCCCCACGCCGAGCCAGGCCAGCCGCAGCGCCACACCCGAAACCCAGACGCCAAGCACGATGGTCTCGACGGGCCAGCGCGGTGGGCCCGCCGGCGCAAACGACGCTGGCATCGATGTGGAGGGGATGCCGGAATTCGTCGCGCCAGCGAGCAGAGCCTGATCGTCGAGCGAGGCGGGCGCCCCCGCAGCGGGCACCGCCGCGGTCACGGGCACCCACGGTTGCAGGAGCGGCAGGGCCAGACAGGCCACGAGCAGCGTGCGCAGGTAGACGAGTCGCGCTCCGGGCGATGTGACGCCCAGGAGGAGCGGCAGCAGGACGCCCGCAAGCCCGATCGCCGCGACCTGCACAGCCCACGCTACGAGGTTGCCGAACGTCAGGTCGAACATCTCACGCCTCCTCGATCTGCCGGGCCAGGTCCTCGAGTTCCTGCTTGCTTAGACGCCGATCTTTGACAAGATGCACCAGCAGCGGGTGGGCGGCGCCGTCGAACAGCCGGTCCACGAACTCGCGGACCATCGATCGGACGACGGCCGCCTCGGGCCTGGTCGGACGGTAGACGTAGGCCCGGTCGTCCTGGCGCTTTTTGAGGTGCCCTTTCCCTTCCAGCACCTTCATCATCGTCATGACGGTGGTGTAGGCGATCTTGCGGCGTTCGAGGAGGTCCTCGTAGACGTCGCGGACCGTCGCCTCGTCCTTCTGCCAGACCACCTTCATGATTTCGAGTTCCTGCGGAGTGAGCGTCGAGGATTTGGACTTCATGACTACTAACAACTTAGTAGTTAGTAGGCAGTTTGTCAAGACCGCCCCGGGGCAGAAAGCGCCGGGCGGTCTCAGCGCCGAGGGCGAAGCGTCGAGATGTCCGCGAGCGGCAGCGACTCAGCAGGACTGCTGTGGGTGATGACGACGAAGACCGCCGACGCACGAGTGGACGGAACAGCAGAATGGGCTTCCGCTGGGCATGGGAATATCGCGGAGTACGGCAGCGCCATCAGGCAACTCCCGCTGCCGCTCGCCGGCTGGAACAGCCTCGCAAAAACTCCGCGCTATCGCCCCGGCTGGGTGACCGGTGTGGCCTGGAGCGCCTTCTTCCCGGCCACAACAACATCTTCGCCGTCGAAGCTCGCGGTCCCCTTTAGTTCCTGGGCACCCGTCGTGCCAGCCGGTGCCGTGAGCGAATACTTCAGGTTCTTGACTGCCGAGTCAAAGAAGGGACCCCACCGGACAGTATTGGCCGCCTGATCCCAGTGGCCCTCGGCCGATATAGCACTCACCCGCCATCCGTCCGGCACCACTTCTTCGACGGCCCATGCCTGGGTGTCGCCACTCGGCCACACGTCGATCGTGACCGCAATCGGCACTTTCGGGGTGTAGGTCGCCGGCACATCACGCGTCGCGGCGCCGGTGCGGGTCAATGCCGCTGTGGCGCTGTCGGGAGCGGCAGCGGGCGCGACGCTCAGGATTCCGCCGACGACGATCAGCGCGACGAACATTCGCATGGCACGCATGACGATCCCTCCTGCAATGATTCAAACCGACCCCACGACAGGCGCTTCGACTTCCCGCCAAGTGGTCCACCGACGTCCGCTGACGGCCCCAGCACGCCATGAATGTAACGCCTGGCGCCACTGTCAGCAAGGGGGAACTTCGCCGAAATACGATTCCTCGCGCCCACACTCGTATCAGTCCTGACACATCGCCGGCGCGCCGGGGAGCTGCGGGCGTCCGGCGCGGAACCCTCAGGGCTGCTCCGGCCGCCTCCCCATCCACCCACGGCCCGCTACCGCGCGGCGCCGGGACATCCACCAGCAATAGCCATGGTCACCGTCAGCGGCACTTTCGGCGTGTACTGGGCCGGCACCTCGCGCGTGGCAGCGCCAGTCCTGACGGCCGCTCCCAGGTCCTCCTTCGTGGCGTCCGGCTTCAGCCGGACGTTTGCGTTCTCGTCCACCCACGGCCCGCCATGGGGCGTCGGGATATCCGACAGCGACATCACCGGCTCCGCCAGCGGCAGCGGCGTCGCCGACAGAATGACCCAGCACGTCGGGCAGGGCTGCGCGTTGTCGCGCTTGTAGTACTCGCCCGACCGCCACAGGTAGCCCGCCCGCGTCACGTACCCGATTGGAATCGGGTTCGGTGGCGTCGCCCACGTCGACCCGCGCTTCCACGCCGACCCGTACGCCGTCACGTCGGAGATCACCATGCGGAAGTCGCGGTTGGCATCCGCCGGATGCGCCTCGCAGCGCGCCAGCGTCGTCGTCCCGCCGAGGGTCACGTCGATGCCGTCGAAGCTGGCGACCCCCGAGAACGTCACCGGATCGACCGCGTCGGCCAGCGGCGTCAACTCATACGTGATCGCCCGCGCCGTGTTGTCGAAGAACGGCCCCCACTTCAGCTTGCTCGTGGTCGCGTCCCACGTCCCGCTGTCGGAGATTGCGCCGCGCGTCCACGTAACCGGCGGCCCCTCCTCGGCCGCATACACCAGCACCGACGGCGCCGGCCCGATGTTGAGCGTCACCGTCAACGGAGCGCCGGCCACGTAACACGCCGGCAGCGTCCGCGTGGCGGACTGGTTCGTAACCACGAAGGCCGCGGCGCTGGTCGCCGTCCCGCCCGGTGTCGTCACGCGCACCAGCCCCGCCGTCGTCCCCGCCGGCACGCTCGTCGTGATCTGCGTGGCCGAGACCACCGTGAACGTCGCCGCCACGCCGTTGAAGGTCACGGCCGACGCGCCCATGAACCCGGTGCCGGTCAGCGTCACCGCCGCCCCGATCACACCGCTTGTCGGCGACACATCGCCCAGGGTCGGCGCCGGCACGACGATCGCGAAGACCGCGTTGCTGACGTCGACGATTGTCGACGGGTGGGCCGTGTCGGACACCCGCACGAGGGCCGAGGTGGTCCCCGCGTTCGGCAGCGTCCACGACTGCACGCCGTCGTTCGGCGTCGACGCGATCACCGAGGCCCACGTCGTCCCGTTGTTCATCGAGTAGTCGATCGCGACGGGACCGACCGTCCCCGTTGACGTCCAGGTGACGGTCTGCGACGTGCCCGCCGTCCAGGTCTCGCCGCCGTTCGGCGAAGTCAGAGTCAGCGTTCCGGCCGGCGCGACCGTCGTCGTCACGGTCCGCTCGTTGTTGCCCGACACGCCATCGACCGTGTTCGCGTCGATGCTGTAGGCCCTCGACGTATTCGAAATCACCGTGCCCGACGCCGTGCCGGCGTCGACCGACACCACGATCTCGAACTGTGCGGTCTCGCCGCTGGCGGCCCCGAGGCCCGGGCTGCCCTTCCGCCAGATGATGTTGCCCGTCCCGCCGACGGCCGGCGGGGTCCCGATGACGTTCCACCCCGTGCCGCTCACCACCCGCATCGACACGAACGTCGTGTTCGCCGGCGTCTGGTTGCTCACCGACGTGCTGCCCGGCGTGCCGGGCCCGTTGTTGATGTAGCTGATCGTGTAGGTGATGTTGCCGCCCGCCGTGACGTTCGGGCTCGGCGACGCCGTCAGGCCGGAAATCGCCATGTCCGCGTTCAGCGTCGGCAACCCGACCGTCGTGGTCACCGACTGCGTGTTGTTGGCGGAGACGCCGTCGGTCGTCACTCCGTCAATCGTGTACGCGTTGGCCGAGTTGGTGATGACCGTGCCGCCGGCCGTGCCGGCGTCGACCGACACCACGATCTCGAACTGCGCCGTCTCGCCGCTGGCAGCCCCGAGGCCCGGGCTGCCCTTTCGCCAGATGATGCTGCCCGTCCCGCCGACGGCCGGCGGCGTCCCGATGACGTTCCACCCGGTGCCGCTCACGACGCGCATCGACACGAACTTCGTGTTGCCGGGCACCGCGCTGCTGACACTGGTGCTGCCCGGCGTGCCGGGCCCGTTGTTGAGGTAGCTGATCGTGTAGGTGATGTTGGCGCCCGCCGTGACGTTCGGGCTGGGCGACGCGGTCAGGCCCGTGATGGCCATGTCGGCGTTCAGCGGGGCTGCCAGGTTGGCGACGATGCCCGTGATGGCGCCGCCGGCCGTCACCGTCAGCCGCGTGGCCGCCGCGAACGACGCGGCGTCAAGGTGCCACTCGGACACGTACGCCGTACCGGTGGCGTTGAACCACAGCACATAGTCCCCGGGCATCACGCCCGAGAACGTGAAGGCCCCGGTCGTCGCGGTCGACGTCACCGAGGCGCGCGAGAACGTCGAGTCGAGCGCGGAGAAGAGCCGCACGATGACGCCGCCAATCCCCGCGCCGCCCATGTCACGCACGTTGCCCGCGATCGACCCGCCGGCCCCGAGTTGGAGGGAGATCCCGGAGATCGTCTCACCGGCGACCGTCGGCAGCACGGCGGCCGTGCCCTGCGTGGGCTTGTCCTGGTAGTACTCGTAGGCGAACGCCGACGCGCTCGCCCGGATCGTCGCGCCGCCCGGCGGCACGCCGACCAGGGTGAAGATGCCGGACGGGCCCGTCCGGACGTACTGGCTTGCGTACCCGTTGGTGTCGTAACTGATCACCGTCGCGAAGTTAATCGGGTTGCCGGAGCCGTCGACCACCTGCCCCGTCACGATCGCGCCCGTGGCCAGTGTGACATCGCCGAGATTGAGTGTCTGGCCGGAGGCGACCGTCACGTGGTCCGCGTCGGCCGACCGCCGCCGATCGTTGTAGTACTCCTCGACCACGTTCACCGCCGCCTGGTTCTGCGAGTAGTCCTCCAGGCCGGTGAAGTACACGTCGTGCTGGCCCGGCGCCTGGGCGATCGTGAACGTGCCGTCGGGCGCCGTCGTCATCATCGGGAAGCTGACATTCCAGTCGGCGCTGTTCAGGTTGAGGCGCACGAACACGCCGCCGATGCCCTGCCCCGCGCCGTTCACGACGCGACCCGAGACGTAGCCCACCCCGAACGACGAGCCGGTCTCGGCCGTCACCTCGTAGCGCGCCATCCCCGATCCATCGGCGTAGTCGCGCGTGCCGTAGTTGATGTTGATGTAGTACCACCCGGAGGGCGCGTTGTGCAGGATCAGCGTCTCGTTGTCCGATCCGCTGACAGCGACGCCCATCACGCGCAAGCTGCCGTCGAGCAACTCGAAGTCGATGTCGCTGCGCCAGCCCGCCGGCGCCGGCGACGGGTACGCCGACGTCACGCGCACGTTCACGCGCAGGTCCTGCCCCGCCGCCGACGGCGGGACGAAGAACTTGTACCACTCTACGTCGCTGTCGCTCTCGTAGAGCAGGTTGCCCGTCGTCCCCAGCGGCAACGTGGCCGCCGTCGCCGACGTGTTGTTTGGTTCGGTGACGTCGCCGACGATGCTCATCACCGCGTTGCTGACGTCGAAGACAGCCGGGTTCGACGCGTCGCTGATCCGGACCAGCGCCGCCGTTGTCGCCACGCCTGGCACCGTCCACGCCTCGCTGCCGTCGTTCGCCGTCGAGGCAACGACCGAGGCCCACGTCGTCCCGCCGTTGGTCGAGTAGTCG
>Ga0315287_10004631_pt1 | contig 13445 bp, 10 predicted proteins | sample YL17G11_0_MG_FD_205037 | JGI IMG/M metagenome (GOLD analysis project Ga0315287, IMG submission 205037) | Sediment microbial communities from Yellowstone Lake, YNP, Wyoming, USA - YL17G11_0 | ecosystem: Environmental > Aquatic > Freshwater > Lake > Sediment | place: USA: Wyoming | collected... | reverse complement strand
CATTGTCTTCGCAGCGAAGGGCGAAACGCAGCCAGACCTGTCCGCCGCAGTGACGGCTTGGTACAACGGTTTGCCTGCAGATACGAAGCTCCACTCCTTCGCGGGTAACGAAAGACATCTCATTGATGCGAGCAGGTCTGAAGGCCCCATCGTCCAAAGGATGCTGAAGACGATGCCTGAAGCCATGGGACTCGGCGCGTACCCGGACTGGGAAGCGGACAGGACCAATGAGTTCGTTGCGAAGCTTGAGCTGGCAAAGCACAGAATCGATGGCCACAAGGACACCCAACCTGCACCTAGCAAACCGCAGCCTACTGACACTCAGGAAAACGAAAGGGTGCTCCAGGCGGCCGAGGCGGTCAGGGCGGCTCTCTCGGACCTTGGCCTCACCTTGGAGGAAAAGAGAGCGGTGTTTCGGATGCTCTCTGACGAGCTAGAGCAATGAACATTGTCCATCTTAACTCGGCTGCGAAGACTGCCGATAAAGGTTCGATCCTGCTGTTGGACCCCCATGAGTATCTGGCTTGCAGGGCTGCGATCCAACAGGCGATCCTGAAAGGCGAGGACGTTCAGGTGCACGTCAGTTGCCCTGTGTGCAGTAAATGGTTCTGGGACTTGGCTCTTGACCATAGATTCACAGTGCGAGCGGCAGACTCGTTGGCGCAGTTGAAGAAGAAGCTCGGAGTCCATTCGCTACCGGCCGAGCTGGAAAAACACCCTGAGTACGTTGATGAGCTTGGCTTGCTCGATCAGCCGAATCCGGAAGGAGCGGTCGACGTTGAAGAGTGGATCGCGGAGCAGCTTCTTGGTGCGGTCTGGTGTGTCCGCCAACCTTCGTTCGATCACCTCGAGCAGCTGGTCGCCTGGCAGCTGGCAAACCTTGACGAGGCGGACAGACCTCATCGGTATCTTCGCAGTATCGCGGCATCAAGACAAGCTACATGGCTGGACATAGCCGACGGGCAGACGAAGATAGCCTACAACTCCTACTTCGAAGACCCGCGCAAGTTCTCATGCACGCTCAGTGCGCTTTACAACCTGTCGGTCTATCCCGACGACTTGTTGCACAATTGGCTTTCCCAGGCGAAGCTGCTGCTGGAGAGCGCACTGTGGGTAAGTGGCAAGCTGAGAGAGCTCCCTATTCCTGACTACGTGGTCAAGAAGCTGGGGTCCAGGATTCGTCAGCACTGGAACGGTCGGATGCAGTCCGGAGCCGCCGATCCTCAGAGGTTCCTCAGCGGGATGAGCGGACGGCTGGAACCTGAGTTGGCCTGCTTGACGGGCTTCCTCAGATCGCACCCCCAGTTGTGCACGAAGCCTTTGCTCGCCTCCATTAGAGCCAAGTTCTCGGAGTTGCCGGGGGCCGGCGAGACCATTAATGCGCTCGAACCGTGTGTCCGCCCTGAGATCCCTCCTGAACCCTCAGCAGACTGGTCGTGCCAGGAGTGGCTCGACTGGGTCGCGAAAGACTATATTCCGTACCGGTCGTGGGCACTGGACTACCAACCCGATGATAGCACGGTATCGACTCTAAGTTCCGCTTATGAGAACTGGCTCTATTCCGCCTACCCTTCGCTACTCAACAAGGCTGATCCGCTGGTCATGTCCACTTGCCAACACGTCAGAAAGCTTGTCGCAGAGGGCGACTTGGTGCTGTGGGTCCTGGTGGACAACCTGAGCCTGCTGTGGGCGGACCGGCTACTTCAGGAACTATGCAAAGAAGGCTTGCATCTGTCGTGCCCACAAGCTCTTCAGCTATCAATGCTACCAAGCGAAACCTCGTGCTCGCGAAGCAGTGCGCTACTGGGTGCAACACCCGTTGACTTGCAGGGCGTAAAAGACTCGAATGCGGAGTTTGTTGAGCGCTGGAATGCCCGTGGGGTGAAGGCCAGGTGGCTGGAGAATCTGGACATCGATCGGCACTCGGACGTTTTGGACGCTGATCTTCTGCTTTACATATACCCGGGCCTGGATCAGTGGGCGCACACTCCGGATCACGAACTTGACAACAGGAGAGAGGAACACCTGTTGATGCGCACGAGAACACTCGCAGCAAGCGTGGCCCGCGCCATGGTGGCGTTAGGAGAGGTCAAGAGAACCAGATTAATAATCTCATCGGATCACGGCTCCACCCGATTGGATGGTGTGCACAGAGTCAAGGTGCCTGCCTCGGCAGCCGAGACTGAGGACTACAAGCGCCACAGGCGCTTTGTACAGGTAACCCAACTGTCATCTCTCAATGATGTCGAGTGGTTCAGACTGGACGCCGGCCAGTTCGGATTGGTGCACGACGTTGGGGTGGCCCGAGGATTCAGGTACATCGACCAAAAGCCAAAGGGATTTACGCACGGCGGTTTATTGCCCGAGGAAACGGTGGTGCCTCTGTTAGTCCTTGAAAGCGGCGCAGTACCTACTGAGAACCTCCTCAGCTTCGAGCAGATCTCTGAGCCGATCATACGCGGAAAACCGCAGGAGCTTCAGCTCGCAGTCTCGAACGAACTTGACCTGCCCGTCACCGATCTGGAAGTCACCGTTCCCGACTGCGGCGGCCACTGGAAACTTGAGGAACTGCCCAAGATGACCAAGACATCTCTTGGCGTGTCGTCTGTTACTCTGCCAGCACGACTGCCCAGCGAAGCGGGCTTGAGCACGGTGAGACTGACGGCAGACTTCAGGGTGGCAGGAGCGCGCAGAAGCCAAGTCGCTGAATTGGCGGTCAGAATAAGAGAACTATACACGAGCGAAGCAAGCGATATAGGAGACATGTTTGATGAGCACAGGTAGTGAGGCCGGAAACGCCTATCAAGGCAAGGCCCGAGAAGTCTTCGGGGAAGTCTGTATAGACAAGTCGCTGTTCATCCGATCAGGGATCTTCGCGCGCAGTATCCCCACGTTCGTTGGTGAGTGGATACTTGACCGGTTCTGCCCTGACGGCAACCTGGATCAAGCTGTCCAGCAGAAGATCGATGAGTTCATACGCAGTCACCTACCAAGGAAAGACCAGAAGCAGGAGATGCGCAATCGCCTGGTAGAGGGCGAAACCATCACCGTGCTTGACCATTTCACCGTCTTCGTTGACCTCAAGACCGGCTTGCGCAAGGTACACGTACCGTGCATCGACGAAAACGGATTCATAGAGAGTAACCTCTTGCATCAGTACCCGAGGCTCTTGGGCGGAGGGCTCTGGGGCGCGGGCAAGATAACCTGGCACGGGCCCGATGGTCAGACATCGCGTGGCGGCGAGGTGTGGCTTACGGAATTCCGTCCCTTGCAGGTATCGAAGCTTGACCTGGATTACTACTGTGAGCAGAGGTCTGAGTTCACGTTGAATGAGTGGCGGGAACTGCTGGTCAACAGCATGGGCTACAACCCCGCAGCCTACACGCCAATCCAGCAACTATGGCTGCTGACGCGACTAGTTCCAATCGTCCAGCCTCGCACGAACCTGATCGAACTTGCCCCGAAGGGAACGGGTAAGTCATTCGTATTCTCCAATCTCTCTCGATATGTGCGGATGCTGAGTGGTGGAAAGGTTACAGCGGCGGTGCTGTTCTACAACCTAGCAAGTAACACACCGGGCTTGCTGACCCAGTATGACCTGGTCGCATTCGACGAGGCACAGACCATCTCGTTCGACAATCCTGGAGAGGTCGTCGGGGTCCTCAAAGACTACCTGGAGAGCGGTCGCTACACGCGCGGTCGGCAGGGGGCCACAGCGGACTGCGGCGTGATATTCCTGGGCAACATCCCTATTGACTCCGGTGGGAAACCGAGGAATCCAATCGTGTTCCAAAACCTGTCGGCATTTCTCCAGGAGACAGCGTTCATTGACCGTTTGCACGGTCTTCTGCCTGGCTGGGATCTGCCCAGAGTGAAAGCGAACAGTGCGGCTCAGGGGACCGCATTCAAAGCCGATTTCTTTGGGGAAGTTCTTCACGCCTTGCGCGACAGGGCTGGCTACGTGGAGTATGTCTCGGAGCACGTTCGGATCACCGGTACAGACGACATGCGAGACAGGAAGGCCGTGGAACGTGTCGCTGCAGGCTACCTCAAGCTGCTATTCCCGGATCTGAGGGTCACATCGGACGAGTTGTTTGCCTACTGCATACAGCCCGCCATTGTCCTGAGGCAGCAGATCAGGGACCAGCTGTGCAAGATGGATCAGGAGTACAAAGTGCTTACGATCGGTGCGGAAGTATTCTAGCGTAGGATCGGGAATATGGTCTTGGATCGTCGAGCGTCAGGGGAGTGTTTTCTACCAGAAGAGGGGGAGAGCGTTCAGGTATTCCGGCGCAGGGAATGCACTTCGCCCTTCGACCACAAACCAGAGTATGCCTCGGTCGCAGTTCGTGGAAGCTCTACATCCCGCACCATTCGAGACGGTGACTGATTTGGAGGATCTCCGTGGACCCTCGTACACATATGCCATTCTAAGCGACCGCGCTCATCTAGGCGGGTGAATGACAACTATGGAAACCCCGGACCCTGGCGATAAATTGGATTATGCAAAGATAATAGGGGAACTGGGCGATGTCGTTATGCTTGCGGCCCGCTTAATGCACACTAAGCTCGACATTAGTGTAATCCCGCCAATGCGTCGCGCAGCTTGGCCTGCTTGGGATGGCTTTCTGCCCTGGCGATATCCTGACGAAGCGTGCGAGAGCGTGGCCGTGTTGCTACGAACAGCGGGGAGGTCGGATGACTGGCTCAGGATGGGATTCCTCGGTCAATCGGTAGCATCATCGTACGCCCAAGAGGAACGGCTTCGCACCTGGGCCACGTTGCATAGCAAGCACCCGGACAAGGCCGCGTTCGCAGAGGATGTATGCCGCAACCGGTGGCCGCTTGTGAGCATTGATGAATTGGCAAACCTGGTCGATGGGCTTGCCGGCTATCTCGCTCGCAATGCGCTTTCGCTAGCGCACACTGGGTTCCCAAACACGGAATATGACGATTCGTTCTGGTTTCACGCAGCCTTTGCCACAGTCTACCCAACGAAGATCCCTGCATACGTGCTGAACCACGCGGACTCGGCAGGAGCGGGGAATGGCTACACCTACCTGTGGCCCGCTCAGACTGCCACCAGTCTGGATGTAGGAGAACTGCGGACTCTCTTACCTTCAGCTTTTGGTGAAGGCCCCGGGTTTTGGTACGGTTCTGGCTTTCGTGCGTACACCAACGACTGCGAGCTAGTGCAGTGTGTTCCATATAAGCAGGCTGCTTTGTTGGAGTGCTTTACGAGCGCAGACGATCTACTAATCTCGCATTTGCGGACAAAGGTCATCGATATTGGACGTGCAATTCTTGCGGAACTGGCTAGTTCCCTAAGCACAAGAAACCCGCAGGATCTTAGACGCCGATGCACGGACATACTCACCAAAGGTCTTAACGCCGAAGAATTCGACAGCTTAGGGCGGGCGGACTATCACATGGCCCACAACCTGGGTCTCAGCTACTCAGCTCTGGGCTGCTACAACCTTGTTCATGGCAGTTTCCTCGGCAATCTCATCACCCTGATTGGTCACTGTGAAGAGGAACTCACTATTGGCCGCCTCTCACACACGCGGGAAACCATCGCCAGCGCTTTCTCCCGCGCCCCCGCGTTCGGTTCGGCTCCTGGGCAGTTCTGGTATGATGAAATCGACGGCACGAAGGATCGGATCGCAGTCGACCGGGCTTACGACGTCTTCCATTCACTGGCGCGAGATGAAATGGCATTTTGGGAATCGTTCCGGCGATGGACGCGTGATGTCGGAAAAGAGTTCTACACGAACATCTTCGGGGAGCGTGTGAGACGCCGTGACCAGCCGGGGTTTGAGACCTATATGCGGCAGCAAGCCAAGTTGGCGGCAAGCACTCTGGAATTAACAGGACGGTTTCCGGAGCTTCGGATTGCCAGTCAGGGTCCCGCCGCACGAACCCCGGGCAATTCGTTCGCAAAGACCGGTGACTTATGGACGGTTACGTACGATGGAATGACTGTGCATCTGAAAGACTCCAAAGGCGTGCGATATATTGCCTTCCTCCTGAAAAACCCCGGCAAGCCTTTCCTCGCCACGCATCTGGTCATGCACGTGCACGGAGGCTTGGGAGAGCCAGACGAGCGTTATTCCGAGATGAGCATCGATGAACTCCGGGAAGAGGGTCTGGACAGTATTGGCATCTCGGAACAAGACGTTGAGCATCACCGTTCGAGCGTCGCCCACGCCATCGCCGTCGTCCTCCGGAAGCCGAAGGAAGACCACACGGTCTTATACGAACACCTGAAGTCCTCTCTGAAACTTGGCAAGTACGTCTCCTACGAACCAAGCAGCTCCGTTGTCTGGGACATCGACTAGATTTCCTCCACTCTTTTTGCCTGTGAAGCCGAATTTCACGCCGTGAAGGCCATTTTCACCTCTAGTCCATGAGGGCTAATGGTCCGGTGTTTGAGACATGGTAGTCCTCCGAGTTCTCGGAGGATCGAAAGCCCCGAGAGAGCCTTGCCGGGCCAGCCTCTCGGGGCTTTTCTATTACCGCGCGACAAGGTGAGGCGTTCGGATGGCGGACAGGCAGCGCAAGAGACTGAGCATAACGCGAACGACAGCAACGAAACCGATGTCGGCTCGTGATATGCAGGCGGCGGAGGCGCTCTTAGCGAAGCTGGTTGCCCGTGCGTATGCCGCCGACCACCCGGAGCTTTTCGGCTCGCACCTTACTCACGCGATTGGAGGCCCGGCTGATGACAAGTGACACACGGTACGCGAACATTCCCCAGGAACTGAAGGAGCGGCGGCAGTGGGTGTGCTATCGGATTGAGGAACGCGACGGCAAGAAGACCAAGATACCGTATCGCACCGACAAGGTGGGGCGAGGGCGCGCAAAGACGAACGACCGTTCGACCTGGCACACGTTCGAGGAAGTGGTGGAGGCGGTCGGCAAGTCGATTAACAAGTTCGACGGCATAGGCTTCGTGCTTTCGGAGAGCGACCCATACGTGTTCATCGACCTCGACCATGTGGTGAATGACGGCAGGGCGGAACCGTGGGCCGAGAAGATGATCCGGGAATTGGATTCCTACACCGAGTACAGCCAGTCGGGGACAGGCATTCACATCATCGCACGGGGGGCTAAGCCGGGGCCGAGGTGCAGGGCGCACAGGCATCCGAAGTTTGAGATATACGACAACGTGCGGCTGGTGGTGTTTACGGGCAGTCTGGTTCCAGGTTCCAAAGTGGAGATTATGGAGTCCAAAAGAGCGATAGAGGATATCTACGTGGGAGTGTTCGGAGACAACTCCCGCAGCATACCTCCGAAGGAGAGTGTGAAGAACGCTCGGCCCATCGGGATGTCCGATCCGGCGCTGATCGAGAAGGCGATGTCGGCGGCAAATGGCGACAAGTTCGGGCGGCTTTGGAACGGGAACACAGGCGACTACAACGGCGATGACAGCGCGGCGGATATGGCCTTGTGTTGCATGCTGGCATTCTGGACTCAGCGCGATCCGGCGAGGATGGACAGGCTGTTCCGTGAGTCCGGCCTGATGCGCGAGAAGTGGGACAAGAAACGAGGGGAGAGGAGATACGGCGAGATGACCATAGATGCGGCGATTGAGCAGACCACGGAGGTGTATCGCGGCTCCTCAGACCGTCCGGGCAAGCGGGAAGTGACGGAAGAGGAGTTGGCGTCCGCTCGCGAACGGATAGCTCAGGCGAAAGGCGCTGGGACAGCGGCGGCGGTGTTCGAGATGGTAGATTCGCTTGCGCTCCTGCCATCGGGCGAGTATGCGGATGTGGTTAAGGAACTGAAGGAGGCGGTGCCGCAGCTCGATCTTCGGGAATTGAAGGGGGCAGTGAGCAGAGCCATGAAGTCGAAGCGCGCGGGTGAGAGCGGAGAGTACCCGGAGCTGGTGGTGAGTAACCGTCAGCTTCGTGATATGGGGAATGAGGCGATCAGGTTGCTGGAAGACTCGAACGTGCCGCCGACGCTGTTCGTCCGGTCCGGCGCGGTGTGTCAGGTGGTTGAAGATGAGCACGGACGTCCGTTAATACGGACCGTGACGGATGAGATCATATCGGCAAAGCTGGCAAAAACGTGCGACTTCGTGGTGCAAACCGAAGATGGCCCGAGGAATGTCGTTCCGCCGAAGAGCATCGCGTCGTACGTTCTATCAGAGGGCACGTGGCCTTTTCCCGCGCTTGAGGCGATTACCCGGTCTGCGACCATAAGGCAGGACGGCAGCATCGCACAGCTTCCCGGATACGACCCGAAAACCAGGCTGTTCTACCACAAGTCGGGGCAGGACGAGATCGTAGAAGTGCCAGAGTATCCGACACGGGAAAATGTGGAGGCGGCACTAAAGCTCATAGATGAGCTTCTCTGCGATTTCCCCTTCGACTGCCGGGCAAGCAAGGCGAACGCAGTTGCGCTCCTTGTCTCGCCGGTGATACAGCCCGCGATTATGGACGTTGCGCCGCTCGTGCTCATAGACGCGCCCACAACGGGAAGCGGTAAGAGTCTGCTGGCCATTGTGGCGGGCATCATTAGCGGAGGGGCAGTGCCCGACTTCACGACTGCGCCCATTAGGGATGAGGAATGGACGAAGAAGATCACGGCGATCCTGTCGGCGGGGCCGTCGCTGGTGGTGATAGACAACTTGAAGTATACCCTGCAAAGCGCGGACCTCGCGGCGCTGTTGACGGCAAGGACCTGGAAGGATCGGGTGTTCGGCAAGAACACCGAGACCGTCATATTGGCGAATCGCGCTGTGTGGGTGGCGACCGGAAACAACATCCAGCTTGGCGGGGACATCCCCAGGAGGTGCGTCTGGATTCGCATAGACCCCAGGCAGTCAAGGCCACACGAGAGGCAGGGCTTTCTGCACCCCAATCTGGAGCAGTGGGCGTCGGAGAACAGAGGGCGACTGCTCTCGGCGTTGCTTACCCTATGCCGTTCCTGGTATGCGTCAGGATGTCCAGAGTATCCGGTTCCGGCTTTCGGGTCGTTCGAGACGTGGACTCGAACGGTCGGCGGCGTCCTCGCACACGCCGGGGTCACTGGGTTTCTGGAGAACAGGGACAGGTTGTGGGAGCAGTCGGACACGGAATCGACCGAGTGGGAGGCATTCCTGGCGAACTGGCTGGAGATATACGGCACTACGCCTGTTACTCCGAAGGAACTGGTTCGGGATATCGAGTCTGGTGTGGGAATCGCGGAGGCGGTCCCGGTGTCGATATCGGACGCGGTGCACGGGAAGGGCGACAGTTACTCAAGGGTCGGCTATCAGTTCCGAGCGCGCCTGGGTAAGCGATATGGGCCACGCGGTCTGCGGCTGGAGAAAGGCCCGAGAAAGAACACAGGCATCACTTGGATGGTATTGGTCGATGAATGCGCTGCCGAGTGTAGGGTTGATGAAGAACCCTACACTGATTCGGTATCTGATCTGAGCGTGGAGGGGCCGGTTAGTGTAGGGTGTGTAGGGTCGAACACTCTCTACGCGGGAGCAGCGGGAATTATATCCGAACATGCAGAGATAATCCCCTGTGACGATGGATTGGAGGTCGAAAACCCTGCACAACCCTACACCCTACACTACTCATATGTTTGCCAAAGGCCCGGCTGTGGAAGCCCGGTTGATCTCACAGAGGCGGGTGACCATTGGCGTTCCGCCAAGTATGCCTGCGCGTGCGGACATCAAGGCGTGGTGACCAGGCAGGACTATGACCGCTGGATAGGCAGGCACTTGGCGCAGAGCCGGATGGCTGGTGACTAGAGAGTGAAATTCCGATTGGAGGCAGGAAATGGCTACATCAAAGCAGATTGTCGCAAATCGCAATAACGCCGGACAGAGCACCGGCCCTGTGACCGAATCAGGTAGGGCGATAGTGGCAAAGAACGCGGTGAGACATGGGATACTATCGCAAGAGGTCCTTCTGAAAGGCGAGGACGAGAAATCGTTGGGTAGCTTTGCCGAGCGTATGCGGACGGAGCTTCAGCCGGTGGGAGAAGTTGAGGCGCTGCTGGTGGATCGGATGATCGCTTCCACTTGGCGGCTGAGACGCTTGGTCAAGGTGGAAACCGGCATATTCCTGCGGCATACGGATGGACAACAGCAAGATCTCGGATTGGCGTTCATTAGAGATGGAAACGGCGCGGATGCGTTCTCAAAGCTGTCGAGGTACGAATCCGCAATCGAGAGGAGCTTGTACCGTGCGCTCCACGAGCTTCAACGGATGCAGGCGCAACGCATGGGGAAGGATGTACCTCTTCCCGTAGTCGTTGAGGTCGTCGGATCGACCGATGGCAGCGGCGACTAATTGGCTTTGTTTCGCAGAAAACGCACCTGCGTCCAGCCAGTCGTTGTTTGACTTTGCTTGACGATTTAGGAAAAAACGGAGGTTCCAAATGAAACCAGAGACGTCATTAGCCAAGTTAGAAGCCAATCGGAAGAACGCCCAGCTTTCCACTGGGCCGAAGTCGCCGGAAGGCAAGGCTGCGGCAAGGTGGAATGCTATGAAACACGGCCTGTTGGCCAAGGAAGTGGTGATACGCACCGGAGACGGCAGGGAAAGCAAGACTGAGTTCTCCGCGCTGCTGACTTCCTTGAAAGAGGACCTTCAGCCCGAAGGAGTGCTTGAAGAGATGCTTGTTGAGAAGATCGCCGTGTGCTACTGGCGGCTGCGCAGGGCGCTGCGGTGTGAAGTCGGCGAGATACGTGGAGCGCTCGATACCTACGAGTTCGACCAAGCGGTTGAGCGCGTGGAAGCGGCTAACGAGATACTTGAATGGCCATCTCTCACTGACAAGGGGTGCGAGAGAGAACTGATCGTGATCACAGCCGGAATACAGCAAATGCTCAGGTTGATGGAGGCTTTCCGCCGTGATATCGAGCAGCAGGGCGTGTTCTCGGAAAACATGAAAAAGGAACTGCTCCGAGTATTCGGGACTGAAGATGGGGGCTTTGGGCAGGAACTGTTCTTCTACAACTGGTTGGCTGGTGAAGAGGGACAGGGCTCCTTGACAACGGACGACAAGAACGAGGAACAACGGCCTGATCCCGCCAAGTGTCGGGAGATCATTCTGGATCTGGTTGCCGAGAAAGCGGGTTCACTCAAGAACGCGCTGGACGTGATGCAGGAGAATGAGGCATTCAAGACCCAGTCCAATATGGCTAAGCTGTCCTTGCCCGGTGTTGGAGCAGCGGACAGGATTCTTCGCTATGAGACGGCAATCGAGCGGCAGATGTATCGGGCGATGAACCAGCTCGAACGCCTGCAGAGACAGAGGCAAGGCGAATCCGTCACGCCGCCAATCAATGTGGAACTGTCGTACGACAACGACTAAGAATCACGTGATGTGTGGAGGACAGATCAAGTGGGCGGACCTGGTAGTGGATGGCGTTGCAGATACGGAACAAAGCGGACAGTAGAAGGATGCCATATTCTGGATATCAACAAGCTGGTTCGCATTGGGGTCATACGAACTATGCCCTGGCAAGGAACGATTGTGTGGTCGGATACGAACACGGGGGAGCAAACGGCACGTGTCGGTTACACCTGCACTTCGGATGGCGGCGGCTGGACACTCACTTTGTCCTACACCGTAACGCGGTCCAACAGTGAGAAGCATGATGTTCTGCTGCGGATCCCATTGCAGACCACCGATCCGCAGTTCGGGGGAGTAAGATGGTGGTTCACATGTCCTCTCGTCGTCCGGGGGCTTCCCTGCGAACGCCGTGTCGGCAAGCTCTATCTCCCGCCAGGGGGACTCTATTTTGGCTGCCGTCACTGCTACGATCTGACCTACACAAGCTGCCACGAGAGCCACAAGTACGACGGACTCTGGCGGACGATTGCTGCGGAAACTGGCTATGCACCGAACATGGTCAAGAGAATCATTGAAGGCCGGTTCTGAGGATGCTGGACGCCAAAACAGACGAAAAACGCTATTGACAGCATAGCAGTAATATGCTAGACTGCTATCTGGAGGTGATCGCAATGGTCAGATTGACGATTCGGATATCAGATGAGCTGCACGAAAAGCTGCGCTGGCTGTCATACCGCGAACGACGGAGCCAGCAGGTCCTGCTGGAGGAAATCCTGGAAAAGGCACTTGCGGATGTGCAGATACCGAAGGAGGAACAGTGATGAGCGCGCTGCTTGATTCGATTGTCGGGTCGTATGCCGACGATTCACGGCGTGACAAACAGGTGTCGCTGAAGGCACTGGCGTGGGCGCGGGTCTCCACTGATATGCAGGAGGAGCGCGGGCAGTCGATGCCTGAACAGCTTCGGCAGATTCGGGAATACGCTGAAGCGAACGGCATAGAGATACTGGAAGAGTATTATGAGGCAGCAAGCGCGTTCAAGAAGAACTCGCACCGAGACGAGTTCGACAAGATGCTCGCGCGGGCCAAGTCCGACAGGACAGTGAACGCGATCCTGGTGCACGACTATTCGAGGTTCTCCAGAGACAGCCTTGGGGCGAGGTTGTTGGTCCGCGAGCTGTTGCAGGCTGGGGTGCGGGTGATCTCGCTGAACGACATGGAAGTGGACACGGAGTCGGTAGCCGGCGTCTATATGGAGGCCATAACCTTCGCCAAGAATGAAGCATACAGCTGGGAGGTCGTGTGTAGACAAAATCCAATTGGCTCCGGATACCTTGGAGGTAGTGATCACCTACAAGATACCCGAAGCCATTGGTGCATTAAGTGGGAGCGGACTCAGGAGTTATTACGAACTATTCGCCGCTCCGAATGCCTAACGTTCAAATCAAGAAGCCGTAGCGCCTAAGCTGACTTCCGCCTCCACATCACCCCACCCAATCCCCCAATGCCGCAGAGGAGGGCAAGGATCGAAGAGGGTTCGGGGACTGGCTGCCAAAGGACGGCGTGAGTTGTACCATTGGCATCTCTAGCGGCACCCACAATTTGCCCAGAGTCGTTGATGCCGTAAGCACAGCTGTAGCTTCCGCCCAAAGTGCCCAGGTCGGTCATGCTCCCGTTCTGCCACAGGAATGCGTGATCTTCGTAAGTCGATGTAGCAGCATAACCTACCACCTGGCCGCTGTCGTTGATGCCGTAAGCATAGCTGTAGCTTCCGCCCAGAGTGCCCAGGTCGGTCATGCTCCCGTTCTGCCACAGGAATGCGTAATAGTGGTTGCTTGATGTGCTAGAATAACCTACGACTTGGCCGCTGTCGTTGATGCCGTTAGCCCAGCTGAAGCCTCCTCCCAGGGTGCCCAGGTCGGTCATTGTCCCGTTTTGCCACAGGAATGCGTAATAGTGGTTGCTTGATGTGCTAGAAGAACCTGCGACCTGGCCGCTGTCGTTGATGCCGTAAGCATAGCTGTACCCTCCTCCCAGGGTGCCCAGGTCGGTCATGGTCCCGTTCTGCCACAGGAATGCGTCCTCCCAACCGCCTGTTCTGGCCCAACCTGCGACCTGGCCGCTGTTGTTGATGCCGGTAG
>Ga0315287_10004630_pt1 | contig 13445 bp, 19 predicted proteins | sample YL17G11_0_MG_FD_205037 | JGI IMG/M metagenome (GOLD analysis project Ga0315287, IMG submission 205037) | Sediment microbial communities from Yellowstone Lake, YNP, Wyoming, USA - YL17G11_0 | ecosystem: Environmental > Aquatic > Freshwater > Lake > Sediment | place: USA: Wyoming | collected... | reverse complement strand
ATCGCACCAACAGTCACGAGCGTACTGTCCGACCTTGCGCGCTTGCACAACGATGGTGGGTAGGTAGCTAGCGCTACCGTTGGCGCGTCGTACAGCCCGCTGATGCCGGACATCAGCGCATTCTGCCGCACCCTGCGACCGGTGTGCAGACAGTACGCGGCCCACGTGCCCAATCTCGACGCTGTTCATGGTGTTGACTAAGTACCACACTATTGCTCCCTTGTTTGCGCGTCAATCGCGCGTGTATGCAGTGTGCCGGGCAATCCGGCACTAGGTGAGTGTACTAGCGTGATATCTCGTGCGCGTCAATCGCATGCGGAGCGTAGCTCTATCTCGCGCATCGTGCCTCGCATCATGCACCTGTAGATCGTGCGCCGTAACGCGCGTTCCCTATGCCGCGGTTCGTCTGCTGCGGTCTGCTGCGGCAAGCTGCGGCATCGCTCCGCAAAACGCCAAGCGGCAAGAGGATAGCACAAAACAAGCCCTCTGGCAAGGATTGACCACAACGTGCTGCTAATCCGCAACTAGCAGCACGACACGGCGATGTATCGTGGTCTAAGTAACGGTCGAACTACACGCGCCTACATAGTACACCCCCTTTCCTCTTTCTCCCTTCCCCCTCCGCGCTTTCTCCCTCTGGAGACTTGGGTCGGGCTGAATCCCCTTGATGGGAAAACCGTACCCGCGAGGTCCCAAAGGACCCTTGCGGCGGGCCGGGCAGGTCCTCGCCGAGGTTCCGAGGAACCTCCTTGGCCGGCGGGATATTCTTGGGCACGACCAAAGAGGATAGGGAAACAGTCGAGCGTTAGGCTCACTGCTCGTGAACTATGGGTGAAGAGTCGGCGAAGCCGAAGTGCCCGCAACACTCAGCTCGAGCACCTGAAGCGTTCGAAAGCAACCGCAACTTCACAACCCTCGCTTTGTGAATGGTTACATAGGCTCCAACCACGGCTGATGGAGAAGTTGACTTTGTAGTTAGTCTCCGACTAAGCATGCGCAATGGCAAAATCTGTTGAAGGCAACCGCAGGGGAGGGCTCAAAAGAGCTCAAAACACGACACCTGAGCAACGAATAGCCGCATCCAAGAAAGGAGCAATGGCTCGGTGGGGCAAGGATGAAGACGGAACTGTGCTCACCAACCATGTCGGCGAGCTTACAATAGGCGACACTGTGTTCCCGTGTGCGGTGTTACCCGATGGTACTAGGGTCCTTTCTGAGCGAGGAGTTTCAGAAGCTTTGGGACACATCCGAAGCGGAACAGAATACGCAAAAAAGAAGGGAACAGGCACGGACAGCCAGCTTCCAGTATTTATGATGGGGCGGGTGGCCGACTACATGTCTGAAGAGCTTGCTGGCGTTCTTAAGAACCCCATCCCCTATCGACATCCTCACGGGGGGCGACGTGCTTTGGGATTTTCGGCTGAGCTTTTGCCAAGTATTTGTGAAGCTTGGCTTGCTGCTCGGGACGCGAACGCGCTCACCAAAGCGCAGGGTAGAAAGGCTGCCGCTGCTGAAATGATTATTCGAGGATTGGCTAGGGTCGGAATCGTCGCCCTCGTGGACGAGGCCACGGGCTACCAAAAAGTGCGAGAAAAGGATGAATTGTATCGCATACTGGAGGCGTATATTTCCAAAGAACTTCTTCCTTGGGCAAAACGATTCCCAGACAACTTCTACGAGGAAATATGCCGATTGCGCGGGATTGAATGCAAGAAGGGCCGCAACTGGCCCCAATTCATCGGAAAACTAACGAACGATGTGGTTTATCGTCGAATGCTTCCAGGTGTTTTGGATGAACTCAAATCGAAAAATCCCGTCACGGACAAAGGTTATCGACTACATCGACATCACCAATACCTAAACGACACAATAGGTCACAGTGCTTTGAGGGAACACATTCTTCAAGTGATCGTACTCATGCGAGCGGCAGACACGTGGCACGGGTTCATGCGCCTACTCAACAGAGTATTGCCCATCTTGGACGCTCCAACGCCTTTGCTAGAGTTACCAGAGAGCACGCCGGTCGCCTAGAACACAACCGTAAAGCTCGCCAAAAACGTCCCATCCTCCCTCTTGAGCGTAACCGTCTTGTCTTCATCCCAATGAATCGACAGCGCCTGGTACTCGTGCCGCGGCAAGGCGTTGTGCAGTTCAATCACCGACACCAGCACCGGCTTTTCGGTACCAAACAGCGCCGACAGGTCGACGTGAGAAAGTCCCACAGCTCTTGAAACCATCGCCAGGTTGGCCAGCTCGTCTCGTCCAACTTCCACCATTGCTTCGCCTCCACCTGAAGCATGGCGCGTCTTGACCGGCGTTGAAATGAACGGTACCTTCGCTCGCACGTGCCATGCCTAAACCAGCGAAGTACACGAGGGAAAAGGAAGTCGTAGCCTTCTCGAAGGCTGCCAACTCGTTTCCCAAGCTCACGTTCGAAGAGGAACAGCAAGCATCGCGCGCCTGGCTTGAGCACAAAGACTTCGCAGCCCGCGAGCTGCTGGTAAACGCCCACCTGAGATACGTCGTGCAGGTCGCGTTCATGAATCGCCGGTACGGTATCCCTTTGCCCGAGCTCTTTTCGGTCGGAACACAAGGGCTAATGCACGCCGCCGATCAATTTGAGCCCGACCGAGGCCTGCGTTTTTTGACGTTCGCGTCGTATTGGATTCGCGCTGACATTGGTCGGTACATCCAGGACCAGCAAAGCGTGGTTCCGTTTCCCAAGCACCAGCTTCGAGGCCGGGTGTTCTACCGCCTGTCGAAGGAGCGCGCGAAGTGGGAGGGCCTTCTGGGAATCGGGCAGGCCGCGAACGACAAGATCGTGGAAGCTCTCACCTGCGGAGGCCACGAGGGGAGGGAAAGCACCGTGCAGTGGCTCATCGATCGAATGAACGCGCCGGATGACTACTTGGATGCCCCGGTGCAAGTGGATGGAGAGGACACCTATTCGAGAACAAGCCTGCTGGTATCGGACACCGACGATCCAGAAGTGCTCGCCGCGGAAGCCGAACGCACCCGCCTGTGCAAAGAAGCCATCGAAAAGGCCATTTCAACCTTGGAGCCACGGCATCAGGTGATCGCGCGTGGTAGGCTATACCCGCCCCGGGGCCAACTTCGAAGTTTCCGGGTGCTTGCCGAGGAGCTCAACCTTACTCGCCAGCGAATCCAGCAAATCGAAGTCATCATCCGCCAGAAATTGCGCTGCCAGCTCGCCCCCCTTCGAGAATTGGACCAGGATGCAGCCTAGAATTGTGTTCCGGTTACCGGCGTGTTACGCACAAAAAACTACGAGCCCGCCAACGTATGAGGCGTTGATCAGGCTCGCAGCATCTCCCGAACCGGAGGACACAATAATGTCCGAAGACAATCAGGATTGCAAGCAAGAAAACGCGCAGCCGTTTCCTAGCGATACCACTCTTACCATTTCAGGCTGGCCATTGGTGCTTCGAACAGACGATGCTGAGCCTCGCATTCGTGACACGGATCTGTGCGATCGTTTGGGGATGACAGCCGTGACCACAGTAAGGCAACTCATAGATCGACACATACATGCCGGAAACCTGAAGGATACCGTAGTTCTAAGCACCGTACTGAAAACCTCCGGAGGGCGTCCTGGCAAGCGCTACCTGCTGTGCGAAGCAGACGCCTTATTCGTGACAGCCAAGTCCGAAACGCCCAAGGCTGTGGCTTTGCTGCACGAAATTATCAACGTGTACATCCTAGCCAGGCGCCAGATGCTTCCCGGGCAGGATTCTGGCACACTCGCAAGCGTTAGAGAAGACATCCAAGGCTTACGGACTGCACAAGTTGAAATTGGGCTAATGCTGGAAATGATCCGGCGAAACATAGCCGATTCTCAGCATAGAGAACAACAAGCGCAACTCGTGCAAGCGCAGATGGTTTGCACGTTGGCAGAAGTTACGCGTTCGATGCAGTCGTTGCGAACAGATGTGCAGTCCGCAGAGCGCCAAGCGTATGCCGCCAATCAGGCAAGCATTGGAAAATACGAAGCGCGCACCAGCATTCTTGGCGCACTCAACGACATTACGGCGGTGCGGTTGCGCTTTGACCATCGATCCAAACGCTCGGTGCGCAAGTGGCTCGAGATTCGATTGCGCAACGCTCTTGGGCTTCCGCAAGGAATCGCGTTCGACATGCTCCTGAAATCCAAAATGCCCGAAGTGCAGCTTTCTTTGAAGGAGATGCTCGCCGACGCGACCGAGAGAGCGGAACTGCATGCTGGAAAGAAGCCAGAGCCCGTGCAACAAGAACTTTTTTATGGCGACACGCCCCCGCCTCCCCCCGATGGTGTCCGCACTCCTCGCAGCACGAAGCTGAATTAACTCAAGCTTGACAGGTCCGCCGGCTTGCGCGACGATGGTTGCACGTCATCGGTCTTGTGAACCCCCTTCATGCTTCCGGAGACGAGACCGCCGTCCTTCTCGCACCGTCCTCCAAGACTGCTATCCGAGAACGGCGTCGGCCTTTGTCCTTGGCGCCATTGTCGTGAGCGGGTCCTGGAGCGATCCTTGCTCCACCATGAGACTGCCTGCCGACTTCTCCCTAGCCGCTCCAGCGAACCTGCCCCTCCCCATCCCGACCAACTTCCAGCTCACCGCAACCGTGGCGGGTTTGGCAACGAGGGTAGGTAAAACGGGGCCAACCACAGCAATTCCTTCATCGGATGCGACGACAACAGTGGTCCCCGGGGGGCAATTTGTGATGCCGCCTCTCATGCCCATGCAGCAGCCCATGGTCACGAAGAACCTGGTGCAGCCTACGCCCGCGCAGGTTGCTCCGATGCCTTTCGCACCCGAGCAGCTTGCCGTTAGGCCGGCACCCCAAATCGAGCTTCAACCCGTGGTGGGCAACACGATGATCGTTGATCCAGTGCCCTCGTCCGACGCAACGACGACCTTCTCGGCGGGTAGGGCGAGCAAGACAACCCCTTCGGGGGGTGGCGGCGGAATCTCAAGCCCAATCGGGGGGCAGGACTGTGCCTCTCGAGGCATGGTGGACGATGGGATGGGCGGCTGCCAGTTGCCGACGTTCAGCGCGGCCAAGCTGGCTCAAAACACCCAGCAGCAGCTTCCAACCCAGGTGGTGGACCTGGAGCAACCCCCTACGCTCCAGAAGGTTCAGTGCGGGAAGGGAATGATGCCCGACGGCAAGGGTGGATGCACCGCGATGGAGCAACCTGTCATATTTGACGGCGGTCCTATCGTTCCCGATCAAAACGTATTTGGCTGCGCCTCCGATTCATTCTCAATAGCCAGCAAGTGCATTCCCAAAAACTACGTCTACGCTGCGGGTGCCGGATTGGCCGTGCTCGTGGGACTAGGCATCTATTTCGCGAGGCGGAGGTAGTCGTGCGCATTTCATCGTTTGGACTAAGTACAATATCAGGCGGTTCGTCGGAGCCTCCCCAGATCCAGACACCAACATGCGGCGAGGGAATGACACCCAAGGGCGGAGGAAGCCTGGAGTGCGTTCCTGTTTCAACCTGCCCGGCTGGGCAAATCTATGCCCCATCGATCGCTCGCTCGAGACCGAACCAAGGATGCGTCGACGTTTCGTCTCTGTTTTCTCCCCCGTCTCCGGTTAATCAGACTGCGCAGCCAATGCTAGCAACATCCTGCACCAACCCGAAAGCAAGAGACATTGCCGGCTTCTGCGTCACAAACAACCAATTGTACCTAGCCGGAGGGGTAGCTGCCCTTGTCGTTGGCTTGGGGATTTACTTCGGGACGAGGTAACCATGCCGTGCGGATGCAACGCAGTCGGAAACGACGCTCCGGTGGTCGACGCGACAGCTGTCGCCAAAAGCCACTGGCCGCAGCTCCTGGGAATGTTCGGCGTGGGCGTTGGAATCTACGCCCTGGCGTTCTTCCTGTCCAAAAAGTACTCGGGCGAGCAAACGGATAGCTTCTACACCTGACCAAGAGCATTCGAAAACGCATGAGCTGGAACGAACGCTCAAACTGGACCCGCACCCTGCTCGCTCGAGACCGAACCAAACTGGAACAGGTTGTCGGCGAGGATCGGCTTCCCGTTGACTACGCGGACTTCCTGCTGGGGTGCGGCGTCTTTGGATGCGTCTACTTTGCGACCTGCAGCCAGACAACATCGGCTGGGTGCGCGGCGCCTGGCGGCTGTTCGACGGTGGTTTCTGTGTCCCTCTCCACGAAAAGTGGCGCGACCTGTGGGAAGAAGTGGGGGCCGACGCCGGCCGGTGGTTCGATCGTGGAGCAAAGTGGGAAAAGTTGCTGTGGGCTTGGGGCGAGCTCACCGAAGCCGAGGCTCTGGCGGAACCAACCTGAACGGGCCACCTTTTCGCGGGGAGCTGGCTTGGTGCATCATCGCGACATGTACCGAGCAAATCGAGCCTTCCGAGGTTTTGGAGCTGCAGCCCCCTTCGAGAGCGACGCCAATTGCCCTGCGGTGCCCGCTCCTGGCATCGTAAAGTGCGCTGGCAATAACGAATGCGGGTGGGCCCCCTACGCCGCCTCGCAAGGTGTCGACCCGTCGGTGGTACTCATTTCCATGATGAGTTCCCCCTGCCCCGCTGGCTATGCCCGCAAACCGGGAGCTCCTTTCTGCACGGCGACTGCCCCTGGTGGTTGTGCCGAGGATGTGAACGTTCCGGACGTCACCTGCCCTCCCGGCTGGTCGCTTCAAGGCGAAGCCTGCGTCCCGCCCCCCAGTGTTTCCCCGGCGGCGATCTCCGCTCTCGGTCGGAAGTTCGTCCCGTCCAATGTCATTTCGGCTCTGACACCTGCAACCATTTTCCAGGATTCCTGCGGCAGCGATTCGGTACTGCTTTTCAGCCAGTGCTATTCGAAGGCATCGCTTTACGTGGCCGCCGCGGGTGCCGCTGTTGCAATTGTTGCCGGAGTGCTCTTGTACAACGCTTCGAAACGAGGGCCCGCATCTACCTGGCCCACAACCGCTTACGACGACATGGACGAAGCGCTCTCCGACGACTCGGACGAACCGATTTATGTTGGCATGGGCGGACCGATTTACGAAGGTCCCATTTACGACGCGGAATTCATCCACCAGCCAGGGCACACTGGCTTGCGCTACTAAACCCCATCAGTCGTAGTGCGGGTTCTCAGTTCGACGGCACAATTCCTCTAGCCGAAGCACTCTCTGCTCTAGCGTGTCGAGCATCGCCGCCAGGGCCGGGTGCTCTTCCCTCTCCCGCTCAAACGAATGCTCGGCGCAAAGCCACTGCCCGGGAACGCCGTCGATAAGCGACCAACCTTGCTGCTTCGGGAAATCGGGTGTGCCGAACACCAGCGTCGAATAACAGCCCGGTTTCGTACACTTGATCGTCATCGACATGCGCCGGAACCTACCACAAATCCCCCATCTGGTAGAACCAGCGCGCCTGGTGGTAGTCTGAATCCATGGTCAACCAATCCCTCATGCGCCTCGGAAAGCTCGCCCCTGCCCAGGACGACCGAACGCTGCAACTCGTGAAGTACTTGACCCCGGGGATCAAATTGCCGACTCCTCCCAAGCTTCAGGTTTGGTCAAAGCCTGTGAAGAGCTGGCACATGTACCAAAATGACCAGATTGGCGACTGCACCTGCGCGACCGCGGCTCACCTGATCCATTGCTGGAGCGCCAATTCCAAACGCCAGGAACACGAGCTGACGGACCAGGAAGTGGTGGGCATGTACTCGCTCATCACCGGGTACAACCCCAAAAAGCCCGAAACTGACCGGGGTGCCATTGAGCTCAGCGTGCTCAAGTACTGGACCAACAGGGGCTTCGCGGGACACAAGCTTGGAGCGTTCGTGGCCGTCTCGCCGACCTCAGCGCAGATCATCAAAGATGCGATCTACCTGTTCGGCGGCATCTACACGGGCTTCGCCTTGCCCCTGAGCGCTCGGGAAAAGGCCATCTGGGATGTTCCGCCAGGGGGTTTGCGAGGCCAGGGGGAGGTAGGCAGCTGGGGAGGACATGCGGTTCCGATCATCGACTACGACGAGCGAGTGTTGACATGCGTGACCTGGGGCAAGCTGCAGCGCATGACCTGGGGCTTCCTTCAGGCCTACATGGACGAGGCGTATGCGCTGATTTCGCCTGATTTCCTCGCGGGAGACAAGGCCCCCAACGGTTTCGATCTGGCGACCCTGCAGAAGGATCTGGTCGCGCTCCGAACGGCGGCGTAAACCTTCTGCGCTCGCCATGCCTTCTATCCCACCTTCGCTACCGCCTGCCTCAAAAACCAGCCTCAAGTCCTCGGGATTCGCCTGGAAAAAGATCGGCGACCGCTGGGTGCGTGTCGATGCGCCCGATGGGCGAAACTGGTCGGGCATTTGGGGCATGATCGCGGTGGCCCTGTCGGTTGCTGCAGCAACGCACATCAGCGATTGTCGAGACCAAAAGGCAGCACGAAGAGCCTGCGGAGCGCTCGAATTTGTGGGCCGGGTACAGACAAGCTACAGCTACCGCCAGCCCCTGATGGCGCTTTGCCTCGACGCAAACGACAAGTACGTGCTGCTTTCCGCGGACCGTTGACGTTTGGGGGCGGCTCGACGTAGGATCGAATTGGCCGAAATACGGGTGATGTCTCCTTGGTGTCGCAACCTCGGCCGAGCGCTGGCCTCCAATTCGGGAGGCCTTCGTTTTTGTGTTGCGCCGTGACGTGGGGCCGGGGTATCTTTTCAGCTCTTGGTACCTCCGGACTGCCGAGGCCTGCGTGGGCTTCGGCTTTCTGCTTTTTGTCTGGCGCTGCAGCAAAAGCTGAGGTACGCTTTTGGTGTCGCATCCGTTGCATTTTGCGCCCGTAGCCCGGCAATCCCCCCACGGCCGATTCTACGGGCGTTTCTTTTGTGCGGTGGGCATGTTCACACGAAAGCGATTCGTCCCTCACAATCGCGACATGATCCACCACGACATCCCGTGCCCGCTGGCTCTCGACCAAATCCACGAAGCCATCCCGCGAGTCGTCTCGTACTACCGCCAGCTCTACCCCTACACGGATCTGACCTTTCGAATGTTCGATGATGTCAACGCGACGCTCGAAGTGTAAGCGTTCGGCGTCACGGGCAACATTCGAATCAAGCTCGATCCTGGTGCGATCCGGTTGTCGGCCGATTTGCCCCTGCTGGCTAGGCCGTTTCTTCCTCGAATTACCAAGCGAATAGACGAAGAAGTGACTGCATGGATTGGCGAGATTCAGAGACCAAAGCGGGCCACAGGGACTCGTTAGGAGCCAGCTATTCCGGTTCGAATGCACTCGCCATTGCACAATCGAATCAGCCACCACTGGCGCATGGGAGACGCTGGATCGTATTCGACCATCACAATAAAGCCGTAAGCAGGACTATCTTTGAACTCGGCCAGGCACGTTTCCAAGCAGGTTTCGTAGGCCCCGTTGTGGATGCCGCCGAAGAGTCGTTTCGCATGCTCGGGGCTGGTTACGACGAAGACATACATCGTCGGGTCTGGTTTGAGCACTTTCACCCAGCCCGGTTGCTTGCGCATCCTTCGCAGCGGCCACCACCAGACCATGCCGGCGAACCAAAACAAAACGAGCATTATCAGGACAAAATCGAAGGCGGGCATGACCAAATGATTATTCGACTGCTGCGATCGGTCCAAGTCCTGGTTTCAGAAAATCGTCCATTTGTGCCTCCCTCTGCTCGCAATCGACGCGTGTCGGCGCGGGCATCTTGCGCCTCTCCCAGCGCAGGGACGAGACTGTAGCCATGCAATCAATCCCTGTCCAGTCGGAACTTCCATTCGGAATGGGCTATGTCCCGGACCCGGTGGACCACAGAGCTACCCCGCTTCGCCGCCTTTTGGGCGCGCCGGCGTTCTTGCCCCACAACGCTTCGTGCCGGATTTGGATGCCCGATTTCCGCTTCCAGGGCAGCACCCAATCGTGTGTGGGACATGCTCTTCGGGCAGCAATAAGCGCCAGCTTGAGCCAGCAAGCGCAGCCTTTGGACTTCGATCCGGCCCCGGTGGGAATCTACGACCTGGCTCGCTGCATCGACCGAATCCCCTACGAGAACGGGGACCTTCCGCCCCTTGAGGACACGGGTTGCCAACCGAACGAAGCGGTGCGAGGCCTTCAGGAGTGGGGGTTGTGCCCATACGACGTGCGTCCAACGGCCAAGATAACGATCAACCAAGAGCCTTCATTCCTCGAGCTCGAAATGAGCACCACCTGTCACATCTTCGGCGCCTACAAAGCCACAGGATCCCTTTCCTGCATCCGCCAGCAAGTCCAGGAAGCCATTGCCCTGCTGCAAACCCCCGTGTGCGTCGCAATGCCCGTGGACCCGGCCATCATTGACTGGGATCCTTCCGAGGGGCCGCACGGGGCAGTGGACCCGGACAACATCAAAGGGTGGCATTACGTGTGCGTTTGCGGTTACGACACGATGCAAACCGGTGAGGTGATTTGGGACTACGCAAACAGCTGGGCGGGTTGGGGGATTGAAGGAGGGTACGGGATGGGCGGCGAAGGTTGGTCGAATGGATGGAGAGACGTGATGGTTTGCAAAGCGCGGAGGATGCCGTGAAGGTTGCGGAGACAGGGTACTGGATACGCGACGAGAGCGAGGAGAACTTCCACCGCTACTCCGAGCGGCTGGCGGCCTGGTTGGTGGGCTACTTCAAGGGGTGCGAGAACCAACCGCTGTACGATCTCGGCTGCGGGTTGGGGAAATACCTCGAGGCATTTCACAAGGCGGGCTTTGAAAAGGCGATCGGTTTCGAGGGGGCCCCGCTCAACCCTCTGCCGTTCATCACCGTGCAGGACCTGGCTCAACGGTTCGAAATTGCGGAGCCCAGCAACTGCGTTTGCCTCGAGGTGATGGAGCACATCCCGGCCGAGTACACGAATGCGGCGATCGACAACTTAGCCAGGGGGTGCAAGGGCCGTCTGGTGATGTCTTGGGCCGTGCCGGGACAGGGCGGCCTTGGTCACGTGAACGAGCTGCCCAACGACGAGGCGATTGCCAAGATGGAGCGTGCGGAGTTTCTGTACCTGCCGTCGGCGACCTTGGCCGCCAGGGTGAGCATGGGCAAGGACGACCCGTGCCATTGGTTTGCCAACACGCTGCTGGTGTTTCGAAAGTAGGTTTCGATGCAATTCTACCCAATACTCGCGTTTTCGATCGGGTTTCTGGTCACAGCCTGCCCCCCGAATGTGCCGCCCCCGAACACGACGCCGGTGAAAGTGGATGGGATGGTGAACGACTGCCCGGCGTGGTGCAGAAAGTTGAGCGAGCTCGACTGCGTTGAAGGCAAATTAAGTCAATGCGAGGCTACTTGCATCCAGGTGATTCGAACCAGTGAGACTGCCTTACACGTGAGTTGCGTACTGGCAGCTGCAACCAAGTCAGTCCTACAAGCCTGTGACCCGGATGGGCAGCTCTGCCGAATGGCGCATTGAGCGTTGACAGCAGCGATTGTCCCCAGTAAAGCGAAAGGCCCGGCAACGGACTCCACATCCGTTCTCGGGCCTCTCAAACAGGAGACAAGAGTATGCCTGACCCAAAAAATAATCGCAAAGAAAATCAACCCACCCACGCCGTAACCGTCTGGGACTTCAGAGGCAAGCCGGTGCGCACCGTCGAAATAGAAGGCGTCCTGAGCTGGTACGCGAAGGACTCTTGCGACGCACTAGGAATCGTGAACGCAACTACTTCGATGGCTTCTTTGGATGACGACGAAAAGTCTAAAATCACCGTGTTTGAGCCCGTACTACGCAGTACGGAGTCTGGTGTGATTCCGCGCACTTACGCAATCGTGACGGAATCGGGTTTGTACAGCTTGATCTTCAAAAGCCGGAAGCCAGAAGCGAAGGCATTTCGCCGGTGGGTAACGCACGAGGTGCTACCATCGCTGCGCAAAACCGGCTCGTATTCAATGGGCGAAGCGTTCCAGTTGCAGATGCAAGGTCTGCAGCAGATGCTGGCTAGCTTTGCAACCCGAATGGATGCCTTCGAGCAGCGCATGGAAGCCGAGCGCATCCGTTCCGAGAACGCTCAAGCCCAATTCGCAGCTGAGATGCGATCAGAGATCCGCGGAGCTGGGCAGCACACCATCGGCGGTGAACTCGCTAACTCCGAAATCCTTCGTCCGCTCAGGGACATCACGTCCATTCGTGTTCGTTTTGCCGAGGACCCCAAAAAGGAGCGACGGTCCGTTCGCAAGGCCCTCGAGAACAGATTACGGTCTCGGGTTGGATTGGCGCAACGAGTCCACTTCGAGCACATGTTGAAGGACAAGTTGCCTCAGGCGTACCAATGTTTGCGAGAGATGCGAGAGGATGCCGAATACCTGAATCGGCTGCATTGGAATCAGAAGGCGGGGCCTGTTCAAGGCGACCTGTTTGCGAAAGCACCTAAGACAGAGCCCGGTCCGTTTGGCGCCCGCACCCCATAGCCTGCCGCTATCGTCCTAGTACGGACACAAAACTAATTCCCGCCGGCGGCTTGTTTTTTCGACAAAGCTCTGATGGAGCAAGTCCGGATGCGGACAGCTACTGAGTGGCCTGCTCCAGCATCCTTTCGCGTTCCCGAGCAAGATTGTGTTCTCGCAGGTTCCTGAGGGCGTCTTGGGCCAGGTTGAGGTCCAGCTTGACCGACCGCAATTCCTCGCGGGCCTCGTCTAGCTGTGATTCGAACTCGTCGCACTGAGCGATTAGAGCCTTGTCGTTTTCTTGGTATTTCTCGTGCAGGTCCCCGAATTGATCGTTGAAGTGCTTCTCGATCAAGTCCCAAGAGTGGTGGCGAAAGAGCAGCGCCAGGGCGTCTTCGGCTTGCCCACGGTAGTACGCAGGAAAATCTGGGTTGTGCACATCCAAACCCAAGCTGGCGAGTGCTTTCTCTGCGTCTTTGATATCCACGACCAAATCGCTTGCATCGTGCAGATTGAGAAACTCGAGTGCGGTTTTGATTTCGTCGATTAGCACGTCACACCCCTTTCGCCATCGCTTTTCGAACGCTGTCCAATCCCAGCTCCTGACACGGCCAGAGCTTGGGTCGAATGCCTTGTGCCGCCATCAGAATCATCGGTTCGGCGTCCTGTACTCCCACTCTGCCTGCGGGTCGTCGGTGATTAGTTCCTTGGTAAAGGGCCTGTCCCCGTCGATTCGGAAGTCCAAAGGGCCATCGTTGCTCGAAAGCGAGCCGCCGCCAGTTTCCTCTTTGGCTTCTTCGATCTGGCGCAAATCTCGCTGGCAGTATCGAAACACGTACAGGCCAAATTCGCTTTGGGGTCCTCCGTACAGAATGCGGCCATACCCAAGCTGTTCCAGACCGTACATAGCGTCCTGCTCAGCTCCTGTTTCCGCTTGAAGGTCCACTTCCATTTCGCTGAGGCAGATTGGGTTGGCTCGCTGCATCCCCTCGCGAATTGCCTTCTGAGCCTGCGCTAGGACGTTCTTTTCTGCGGTTGTGAGCGGGCGGGCT
>Ga0315287_10004629_pt1 | contig 13445 bp, 12 predicted proteins | sample YL17G11_0_MG_FD_205037 | JGI IMG/M metagenome (GOLD analysis project Ga0315287, IMG submission 205037) | Sediment microbial communities from Yellowstone Lake, YNP, Wyoming, USA - YL17G11_0 | ecosystem: Environmental > Aquatic > Freshwater > Lake > Sediment | place: USA: Wyoming | collected... | reverse complement strand
GCCACAGGCAGTATTTGACTTCCGTGATCATCAGTGAGATAAAGACTGCATAGTGGAGAGTCGTCCGCTATCTGCTTTCGAGGTAAATATCATGGCGCATAAAAAAGGTGTGGGAAGTAGTAGAAACGGCAGGGATTCCAACCCGAAAAGGCTCGGCGTTAAGGAATTCGCGGGCGAGGTCGTGAACGCCGGAGCCATCCTTGTCCGCCAGCGCGGCACGCCGCTTCATCCGGGCGTGAACGTGGGCAGGGGCAACGATGACACCCTGTATTCGTTGGTCAACGGCATCGTCAAGTTCGAGACCAGAGGCGGCAGGCGAAGGGTCAGCGTTTACCCGGCCGAGGCTGTCGCTGTATAGCGTCAGCCGGTTTGCAAGCAATATTGGGAGGTGGAGCAACAATCTTTTGCTCCATCTCTTTTGTTTTGTGTGGGCTTGCGAAGTGCAGAACAGGCCGGAGATCCAGACTGGGCGACCGGATTCTGGTCGCTGGCGCATTGGGGTGCAGGGAGTGCCGCTCTGGCGAGCGGAACTCCGGATGCTCTGCTTTCAGACCGCATCTAGGCACTGCAGTTGGGAATTATTGAGTTTCAGGTGTTGTGTTCACCAAGCGAACAGAGCAACCGCTAACCACGAATGTCGACGACCCAGCCAGTCTGTCAAATACGAGGAAAGATCGGCCTACTCTCGACAATCGGCGCACTAGACACGGCAGCAAGTATCTTTCCCGCAGCTTGAGGCATGAATGGCTGCAACCAGTGGCCGATGCGGTGGAGTTCCTCCAGCCACTTTGTTATCTGCCGCCGTGTCTCTTCCATCCTGCCTTCCTTCAGCACCTTCCAGGGCTCAGCCTGCTGGATGTTCCGGTTGACCTCATCGACGATCTGCCAGATCGTATCCAGAGCCCGGTCGAATTCATAACTCTTCAGAGCCTCGTGATAACCGGCAGGCGCCTGGGGCGCATATTGAGTGTCAAAGCGACCGTAGCCGGCTTTCACGCACAGAGTTGTAAGGCGGCTGACCAGATTGCCCAGATCGTTGGCAAGCTCAGTATTGTAGGCTCTCAGCAGCCGCTGAGAAGAGAAGTCGCTGTCGGTGAAGGATGAGACAGAGCGGAGGAGGTAGTAGCGTACACCGTCTGCGCCCACCTGCTCTATGCAGGCGAACGGGTCGATCGAGTTGCCTAGAGACTTGCTGATCTTGCGCCCGTTCTCCGTTAGGAAACCATGCACAACAATCGCATCCGGCAGTGGAAGCTTCGCGGAGAGCAGCAGGGCGGGCCAGTAGATCGCGTGGAATTTCCACACGTTCTTGCCGATCACATGGATCTTCTCTGTCTGTTCATCCCAGTAGCGGTTCCAATCGTCAGTCGTGCCGAAGCCAAGTCCGGAGATGTAGTTGATCAGCGCGTCTATCCAGACGTAGATCACCTGGGATGGGTCTGCCGGCACAGGAATGCCCCACCCGCCGGACCTGGCCTGCGTGCGAGACACACTTATGTCTCGCAGACCCTGCCGGATGAACGACAGAACCTCATTCTTCCGGGCTTCCGGGACCACCCTCACGCGGTCGTCCGCGATTAGCCTTTCGATCTGTTCCTGGTACGCCGAAAGCCTGAAGAAGTAGTTCTCTTCCTGAACTTGGATGGGCGGAGATGCATGCTCTATACAGGAGCCGTCGACGAGATTCCTCTCCATGAGAAAGTCCTCACATCCTGTGCAATACAAGCCAGTGTAAGGCATTCGGTAGATGTCACCGGACGACAGCCTACCCCAGAGAACCTGAACGGCCCGCGTGTGGCGAGTCTCCGTAGTCCGCAGGAACTCATCGGCCGATATGCCGAGCGCGACATTGAGGTTGCGGAACAATTCGGAGTTTCGGTCCACTAGTTCCTGCGTCGTTACCCCTTGCTCGCGTGCGGCCATCACATTCTTGAATGCGTTCTCGTCCGTACCCGTCTGAAAGCGGGTCTCTTGTCCCAACAGTCGGTGATACCGCGCTACCACGTCAGCCTGCACCAACTCCAACGCAAAGCCCACGTGTGGACTTGCGTTCACATACGGGATAGATGTCGTTACGTAGTACTTCTTCATGCCGTTGCCTCCTGTCTTAGCAGAGTCAAAAACAAAAAGGCCCAAGAGCTTGTCTGCTCTTGGGCCCGATCTGCCGTCTACTGGGGGTAAGCTTACGTGCGCGAACCGCCCGGGCGGTCAACAGACCAGGCCCGGCGCATCATCATTCCGGCTGCGGTTCCGCGCAGGTCTCGCCGCGCGTCAAAATCGTGGTTAGGCAAGTTCGCTATCCCCTCCAGTTACCAAACTTATACCATACTGACGCCGGAATGTAAATACATTCGCTTGAGATAAAGGGCGTAGAGGGGCTGCATCCCTCTTCGCTCAAGACAAAGCCGACTGAATGGCAAAGACCCCGTCCGAAGACGAGGTCTTTTTCCTAAGAGTAGCCCCGAAGGGATTCGAGGCAATGACCACATTCGACGTCGTGTTTGGTGACAAGCACCGCTATCACATCAGACTCGCCGCCTGACGCAGCCCGATGCAGTCAGAGGCAGCAAGCTCGACCAACACTAAGGTCGTGGGTTGGGAGCAGGGACCCGTTTCGAGGCCTTTAACAAACTCTTGCTCTCCAGCGCCGTTGTGGTTGCGCTTTCGTACTTGGCAGGAACGAAGAATCGACCGCCGAGATGCTGGGCGTCCAGATAACGGGGCCTCTCCGTGGCTATATACACCGGGTTTCCTGCTCGGCTGGGCGGCAGGCGTGATACAATCAAGCGGGGAATTGAGCGGGAGGTAACACAACGGCGATGGGTTGAGAAACAAGGTCCCGAGGCGGGCGATACTATACACGCTCAAAGAAGATCGGCGGGCGCGTAGTCCGGGAGTATGTGGGAACCGGCGAAGTGGCGGCACTGATAGCCCTGATGGAGGCCGAAGAGCGAGAGGAGCGCGAAAAGGCGCAAGCGGCGATGAAAGCCGCACGTGACTCCGACAGGGCACAGGAAAAGGCCCTGACTGACTACTGCCGGACCGTAGGCGAGGTATTGACGGAAGCTCTCCTTGCGGCGGGATACCACAAGCACAGGGGGCAATGGAGGCACAGACGTGGCACGAAAGAAAGCAATAGCTGACTTGGCAAGTCTTCACAACTACGACCTGATGAACAAAGCCGACAACGGCAGCACGGAAGCACTTGAACTCCTGGCAACACGCTGCAAGGAGAACCCATCCGGGCTGTTGTTCATCGGCGATATGGCGCGCAACGCGCGGGACTCTCGCATAAGGCAAATGATGGGAGACAAGGCCGAAGGCTCACAGCTTGTCCTGCAAAAGAAGACGGCGGACATCGTGAAGTCTGTGGCGGGAAATGAACCTAACCCGCTTGAACGCCTGCTTGCCGAGCGAATCGGCATGTGCTGGCTTGACGTTCAACATCATGAGTGTCTCTATGCACAGACGAACAACGAAAGAACGCATGAGTGGCGTTCCCGGATGCTCGACCGCGCGCACAACCGCTATATGTCGGCAATCAAGACCTTTGCGACCGTGCGAAGGCTTAACCTGCCCATAGTTCAAGTGAACATACCCGAAAAGCAGATCAACACCGTAGGTCCTGGAGCCCTGGCGACTCCGCAAGGGGAGGGGGATCGGCAATCGAGAAGCGCATAAACAACCAGCGGCAGGACATGCCGAAGCATGCAGGCGGCAGACCGCGCGTGCAACTTGACTGGCAGGTATTCGATAGCCTCTGCGCCATCCACTGCACGCTCGAAGAGATCGCGGGATGGTTCGCCGTGTCCGAAGACACTATCGAGCGGTGCGTCAAGCGAGATCAAAAGCTCAGTTTTGCGGACTACTATAAAAAGAGGAGCGCACCCGGCAATATAAGCCTCCGGCGCAGGCAATACAAGCTGGCTAAGCAAGGCAACGTCACGATGATGATATGGCTTGGCAAGCAGTGGCTCGGGCAGTCGGATAAGACAACCCGCCGACAGTGACATGAAGATCCACACCATAGCAGACGGAATCGTAGCGGCGGGGGCTGAGGAGTTTGATGCCAAGATGGACAAGCTCAGAGCGTCTTTAGACGCGGAACGCAAAGCCGAACTCCAAAGCTATACCACTGAGGAGCTTCAGCAACCTGAAGCGATCTACAAGGCGGCGTCTGCCAGACGCGGACGCCCGCGGCATTCCTATCCCCAAGGCTGCGCTGACAGCTCTGCCACCCACTGCAGCCCACCAACCTCGTCAAGAACCCTATAGTGCAGAATTGACCCTCTTTGGATCTCACAACTGTTCAAGTTGGGCTAGGCGGCGCGCCGATCCGTCCAGTTCAGCGCGGATCAGATCGATGACCTTGGGAATCGCCGCCCTGACCTCCCGGCAGCAGGGCCCGCCGAATGTGCCGATGTCTTTCGCCTCAATCGCAAAGGCGCGTACTTGGTCAGGCATCTTGAGTCCCAGAGCTTTCCCTATGGCGAGGACGTTCGGCAAGCCCACGTGGTGCAGGGATGTTGGCGTCGTCATCTTCCGTCCCAGATCCGCCAGATCCAGAACGCGCACATCGCCGGCCTTTCCGGCACCGGTCTTGATCGCGTCCACGATGATGACCCTATCGAAGCCGACCAGGAGGTCGAGGAGTTCGAGGCTGGTAACAGCCGTCTCCTTGATTTCGACTTCCCGGGTCTTGAGCTCCCGCCGCAGCATTCGGACGACTTTGAGACCGACGGCGTCGTCCGACAGGAGTTCGTTTCCCATCCCCAAGATGAGCGTCTTCACCGTGCAATCTCTTGCAGAAGCACGCCGGCTTTGTCGCGAATGCGCACTATGAGCGGCATTTCGCCAGGGAGCGAATGGGTCGCGCAGCCGAAGCAGGGGTCGTAGGCCCGGAACGCCATCTCCACCATATTGAGCAGGCCCTCGGTGGCGTTGCCTCCCTTGATGAGGCCCTGCGCCGCCTTCTTGACGGACATGCAGATGGCAGCGTGGTTGTTTCCAGTCGCCACGATAAGGTTCAGGTCGGTCACCATGCCGTCGGGATCGGTCTTGTAGTGGTGGAAAAGGGTTCCGCGAGGAGCCTCCACGACACCAACTCCCTCATCGGGCGTCGCGGTCGGAATGGCGCGCACATCCGGACTCGTGATCTCCGGGTCCTGCGACAGCTCCAAGAGCCGCTCCGCCGCGTACATCAGCTCCACGAGCCGAGCCCAATGATTGGCCAGGGTCGCGTGCACGGGCTTGGCGCCGAGGGTGGAGTACATTGCCTCATACGCCTGCTGGGCGAGCGGAGTCGCCATTCCGTCGGCAACGTTCAGCCTGGCCAACGGAGCGACCCGGTAGACACCGCTGTCTTTGCCTTCGACGAAGCCCTTCCAGCCGACTTTCTTGAGGAACGGGAACTTGAGATACGACCACGGCTCGACACGCTCCACTATGTGGTCCAGGTAGTCGGCCGGTTTGAACTTCGCGAACTGGTTTCCCTCCGGGTCCACGACACGTATGTCGCCCTCGTAGAAGTTGACCTTGTTATTGTCATCCACCAGGCCCATGTAGTAGCTCTGCATGGTGTAGAGATCGCCGAGGATTATGTCCACATATTCCTTGTTGCCCAGAACCACGTCATTGAACAACTGCAGAGAGAACTTGGCGAACTCCACTATGGACTTCGCCATTTCCTCGATCTGCTTGCGTTCTTCCTCGTCAATCGGCTTGCTCATACCGCCGGGAACGCCGCAGACCGGGTGAGTAGCCTTGCCTCCGATCATTGCCTGAATATCCTGGGCATACGCGCGGTGCTTTATCACCTCACCCCCGATTTCCAGGCCCACCTTCGCGACTACGCCGAGAATGTTGCGCTGGGCCGGATCGGACTGAGGACCCAACACAAAATCGGGGGCCGCCAGGGCGTAGAAATGGGCTATGTGCGAGTGGAGCATGTGGGCGCAGTAGAAAAGCTCGCGCAGCTTCTTGCCCGCGGGCGGCGGCTCGACGTGAAACACTGCGTCTGCGGCTTTCGAGGAGGCCATGTGGTGAGCGCCCGGACAGACACCGCAGATCCTCGGCGTGATGCGCGGCAGCTCCTCCACCGGCCTGCCTCTGCAGAACTCCTCGAATCCTCTCAGCTCCGGGACCTGGAAATAGGCGTTCTCCACCGCGCCCTCGTCGTCGAGAAATATCTCGATCTTTGCGTGCCCTTCCAGTCGGGTCACGGGGTCAATGGTTATCCTTTTTACCTGTTGTTCTGACATCACGACTTCACTCTTCCCAGTATAGAATTTGCTAATCCGAACCTGTAGAAAGTACCCAGCGGGTCGTCAATCTGCCCCACTATTCGCTCTATCTCGTCGGGATCGTCCGAGGCCACCAGGGAGGCCATCGCGGCCAGCAGCTTGGCCCCCTGATCCTGAACGCCGACCGGAGGTCCGAAACAGCCCCGGCAGGCCATATTCACCTTCACACATCGCGCGCCGCAACCGCCTCTGGTGCCCGGCCCGGTGCACACGAGTCCCTGCTCCAGGAAGCACTTCCCTCTGTCGGGTATGAATTCCCAGGGCCTCCTGAACTGGGTGACCGTCTTTTCTTCCGACCGCTCGCGCTCACACTCATCGCACAGGACTTTCTCCGAGGCGATGGTCGCGCCCACCGGGGGCAGTTCGCCGGTCAAGATGGCCGTCACCGCGGCGAGAATCAGATCCACCGGGGGCGGACACCCCGGTATGAAGTACTCCACGGGAATCACCTGCGGCAGGCTCTTAACGACATCATAGAACTCCGGAAGCGTGAGATCTCCTTCGGGAACCTCGTGCCTGGTCTGAGGAACAACGGTGTCCGTATTCACGGTCGAGAACGTGTCGTGGTATACCTTGCGGAATACCTTCTCCCGATTGGACACGTTGCCCAGAGCCGGAATCCCGCCGAAGCACGCGCAGGCCCCGAATGCGACCATGACCTTGCTCTTGGCCCTAAGGAGTTTGGCGATCTCCTCTTGCTCCGAGTTCCGCACCGCTCCGCTGAACAGACATACATCCACCGATCCGTCGGGCAAGGCCTCGACATCCTTATACTTGAAGTCCAAAGCTATGGGCCAAAGAACGATGTCCACGTTGGCGGCGACGTCCAGTATCTTCTCGTTGATGTCGAGTATGGCCACATCACAGCCGCCACAGGCAGCTGCCCAGTATATCGCAAACTTGAGCTTATCCATGCACTTTCCTCCAGCTACTCCGCGGGGACCGTCTGTTTCACCGCTGCCCAGTTGAGCGGGCCGAGCCGCCGCACTTGCTCCGTCATGTCCGAGACCACCGAGGCAAACTTCTCGCCCTCCGCGGCGGATACCCACTCCAGACGGACCCTTTCCTTCTCTATGCCGAACTGTTCCAACATCCGCATTAGCAGGTTGTAACGCGCCACGGCGCGATAGTTGCCGACCTGGTAGTGGCAATCGCCCGGATGGCAGCCGGCGATCAGAACGCCGTCAGCCCCGTCGGCCAACGCCTGCAGCACAAAAGAGGGATCTACTCGCCCCGAACACATCACGCGGATAGGAACCACGTTCGGAGGATACTGTAAGCGGCCCGTCCCCGCGAGGTCGGCGCCCAAATACGAACACCACCTGCACAGAAACCCGACTATTCTTGGTTGGAATCCATCTGCCATTTAGTCTTTAGCCCTCCCCTAAGTCACTTCGGTCAGCGCGCCATCGATCTCCGCGAAGATCTGCTCGTCCGCGAAGTGAGTTGCCCGCGCCGCGCCGGACGGACAGCCGGAAGCGCAGCTTCCGCAGCCCTTGCACAGAACCTCGGTCACGACGGAAACCTTCTTCTCGTCGTCAAACGTGATTGCGCCATACGGACACACGCTTATGCAGATCTTGCAGCCGCCGCACACCTTGTCGTCGATAACAGACGCAATCGGCTCCAGATAAATCACCCCTGCCCCGGACAGGGACAGAGCCGCGCCGGCCGCCGCCGCGCCTTGAGCCACACTATCCGGAATGTCCTTGGGTCCCTGGCACGTGCCCGCCAAAAAGACGCCCTCCGAAGCAGTCGATATGGGCGCCAGCTTAGGATGCAGTTCCAGGAAGAAACCGTCCTTGCTCCGCGACACGGAGAAGAGCCTGCCGACATCCACGGCGTCCTTCCGAGGCACCAGCCCCGTCGCAAGGATCACCATATCCACCCCAATCCTGCGAACCTCGCCCAGCAGCGTGTCCTCGCACACGATGACCAGCTTGCCTCGCTCGTCAGGCGTTTCCCAAACGTCCGTTACCTCCGCTCCCTTTCCACGGATGAATATCACGTCCTCGCGGAGGCACCGCTTGTAGAACTCCTCATATCCCTTGCCGAACGCGCGCATGTCAATGTAGAACTCATACACATCGCCGTGCGTCTTCTCCCTGACAAGATGCGCGAACTTCAGCGCATACATGCAGCACACCCGAGAGCAATACTCGTTGTAGTTCTCGTCGCGGCTTCCGATGCAGTGCAGAATCCCCACGCTGGTCGGGGGCTTACCGTCCTCAAGTAGTATCTTGCCGCCCGTGGGACCGCCGGCGTTGCTCATCATCTCGAACTCCAGCCCGGTTATCACGTTCGGCATCCTGCCATAGCCGTATTGGAGCAGAGGCGAGCAATCGAAAGGCTCGAACCCGGTCGCGAGAATGATGCTTCCGACCTCGATCTCCTCCGACTCGTCTTCCATGTCATGGTTGATGGCACCCGGCTCGCAGAACTTGTCGCATACCTTGCAATTGCCGGTTTTCGCGTGGATGCACGAGAGGGCGTCGATTACCGGCGCGTTTGGCACCGCCTGCGCGAAGGGCACGTGAATGGCCTTCGGCGGTCCGAGGTCCAGCTCGCTGTGGATCAGTGTGTCGGCGCCGTCCAGCGTGATTGCCCCGGTTGGGCAGACCTGTACGCATGCGCCGCAGGCGATGCACACATCCGACGGCATGTCGAATGGCGTGGTCACGACGCGGTCAGGACCGCGATTGAGGAAGTTGATGGCGCTCACGCCCACAATCTCTTGGCAGGCGCGCACGCACAGTCCGCATAGGATGCACCTCTCATCGTCCTTGTCCGGCTTGAACCGCGGCCGGCCCACGCCAAGCTGATCCGCAAGCTCCTTCAACTTTTCCACCCCCGGCGCTCTGGCGAGCAGGAGCTCGACAATCACCTTCCGCGCTTCCAGAACTTCCTCGGTGTCGGTTCTGACTACCATGCCCTCTTGAACCGGGTACCCGCACGATGGCGCCAGCTTCCTGCCGCGCTCGTCCGTCACTTCCACAATGCAGACACGGCAGGCCATATACGGCTCTATCGCCTCGTGGTAGCAGAGGGTCGGTATATCAATGCCGAGTTGCCTGGCCGCCTGAAGGACTGTAGACTCCTCCTCTACCCTCAACTGTCGATCGTCAATAGTCAAGTTAACCATGTCTATACTCCCTGCTCGCCTGAATCGCCGGCCGTTGCACTACGCCGGCTTGTCATATAGGTGGCATCGGAGGCACCGCTTGGCCTCATCCAGCGCGGATTCCTCCGACAGACACACTTCCACTGCATCGAAACCGGCGACTCTCTTTTCAATAGGGACGCGCGGAGTCTGACATCTGCGCAATTGCTCCAGCCGCGTCAGTTCTTCCTCGTTCAAGTCAAGAGGCTCAACGTGTTGCGACGGCGACTCGACAGCGTATTCCCTCGCCAGACTTTCGCCCCTCAGGTATCTGTGAATGGATTCCGCCGCAAGCTTCCCTTGAGAGATGGAGCCTGCGATGTTGGACGGCCCGGTCACTGCGTCGCCTCCCGCGAACACGTCCATCCGTCCGGTGACCAGAGTCTCCGGATCGACGGCTATGACGCCCCTGCGCGACGCCTCGATCCCTCGCGCGTCTTGCAAGCGCGACAGGTCGGGCTGGTGACCTATAGCCCAGATCACAGTATCCACGGGCGTCACGAACGTCGAGTTCGGGACCGGCACGGGCCGCCTCCTGCCTGTCGAGTCCATGTCTCCAAGCTTCATCCGAACGCATTCCAGGCCGGTTACTTTTTCGTTTTCGACCACGACAGCGGTCGGCCATGTAAGGAACTCCATCCGAACGCCTTCCTCTATTGCGGCGTCAATCTCCCTGGGCAGCGCCGCCAGCTCTTCCTTGGTGCCTTTGTAGATGATCGAGACCTCTTTGCTGCCCAAACGGAGCGCCGTACGGGCTGCGTCAACGTCGGCAGGACTGCCGCCGACCACAGCGACCCTCTCGCCTACCGCTATCTTCTCGCCCGCGTTGGCTGCCTTCAGGAGATCAAGCGCATCCAGAGTACCCTGCGCGTCCTCTCCCGGAATGCCGAGCTTCAAGCTCCGATGCGAGCCTATCGCCAGGAACACAGCCTTATAGCCCTGCTCAAAGAGCTGGTCTATGGTGATGTCCCTGCCGACCTCCACGTTGGTCTGGATGACCACGCCTGCTTTCTTGATTTCGTTGACCTCCGCGTCGACGATTCTTTTAGGCAGGCGGAAGCGCGGAATCGCTGCCGTCAGCATACCGCCCGGAACCGAGGATTTCTCGAAGATAGTCACCTTATAGCCGTAGCGCGTCAGAGTGTAAGCTGCACCCAATCCAGCCGGGCCGCACCCCACAATCGCGACCTTCTCCAACGTCGGCGCGCTTGGGCGCGGCCTCGACCTGATGCCTTTCTCCAACATCCGGTCGCTGACGAACCGTCTCAGAGCCTTGACGTTGATCGGCTCCGCGATGTCTGCCTCCCGGCAACCCGCCTCGCACGGGAAATGACATACGTAGCTGCACGTGACCGGCAAGGGATTGTCCCTACTGATGACTTCGAATGCGTCACTGTAGCGGCCGGCTGCAGTCAACGCAACGAAAGCAACCACGTCCGTGCCCACGGGGCAGTTGTATTTGCACGGGGCGCGAACTATGTCTTCGCACACAATGGCAGGGCATTGCTTGTGCTTGATGTGCAACTCGTATTCGTCCCGGAAATAGTGAATGGTTGTCAACACCGGGTTCGGGGCGGTCTGGCCGAGCCCGCACAGCGAAGTCTTCTTGGTGGCCTTGCCGAGATATTCCAGCAGGTCGATGTCCCCTTCCTCGCCCTGGCCGGCGCAAATCCGGTTGAGGATGTCCAGCATTCTCCTGGTTCCTTCCCGGCACGGGGTGCACTTGCCGCAGGACTCATCCTTGGTGAACGTGAGGAAGTAACGAGCCACGTCCACCATGCACGTGTGCTCGTCCATGACCACCATGCCACCGGAGCCCATCATGGAACCGGCCTCGGTCAACTCCTCATAATCCACCGACAAGTTCGCAAGCTCCACAGGAATGCAGCCGCCCGAAGGTCCACCGGTCTGAACGGCTTTGAACCGCCTGTCCCCGGCTATGCCGCCGCCGATATCATAGATCAACTCCAACAGCGACATCCCCATCGGCACCTCCACCAACCCCGTGTTCTTGACCTTTCCGACCAGAGAGAAGACCATTGTTCCCTTGCTTCTCTCGGTTCCGAGACCAGCAAACCAGTTCGCGCCTCGCGCAATGACGGCGGGGACGTTCACCCAAGTCTTGACATTGTTTATGCAAGTGGGCTTGCCCCAGAGGCCTTTCTGAGCGGGATACGGGGGACGCTGCCTCGGCTCACCAATCCGCCCCTCGATGGACGCCAGTAGAGCGGTTTCCTCTCCGCAGACGAACGCTCCCGCTCCGCGAACAACTTCTATCCTGAAATCGAAGCCGGAGCCCATTATATCCTTGCCGAGCAGCCCTCTCTGCGACGCGGTTCGGATGGCCTTTTCCAAGGTCTCGACGGCCAGGGGATACTCCGCGCGGACGTAGATGTAGCCCTGGTTCGCGCCGATGGCGTAGCCGCCGATCACCATTCCCTCGAGTAAACTGTAGGGATCGCCTTCCAGGACGCTTCTATCCATGTAGGCGCCGGGGTCGCCCTCGTCCGCGTTGCAGACGACATATCTGACGTCGCCCTCGGCGTCGCGGCACGCGGCCCACTTTCTGCCGGTGGGAAACCCAGCCCCCCCTCTGCCCCTAAGTCCCGATTCGGTGATCTCCCGGATGATCTGCTCCGGCCGACGAGCGAGCGCCATGCCCAACCCACGGTAACCACCACGGGCGATGTGCTCGTCTATGTTCGTCGGGTCTATGAAGCCGCAGTTTCGCAGGACGATTTTGCGCTGCTTGGCAAAGAACGGGACTTCCTGGTAGCGCGGAACCTCCTTTAGCTCCGCAGGGACACCGTTCGTGGGATAGGTCCTGATCTCTTCGAGAGTCAGGAATTCCTCCTCGTCGATTTTGCAGAGCGCCCAATCCTTTCGGATCCGCCCGCTGTCGAGGTCGCGTATGAGCGCACTTGCTCTCTCGGCGGTCATCCGCGCATATACGATTCTCGGCCATCCGGGCCGGAGCACGTCTACGAGCGGTTCCTCTTCACAGTAGCCTATGCATCCCATCCGGGCGATCTCCAGATCGACTCCCCGCGCCTCCGCCTCACGCGCCAACGCCTCGTATACGGCCTGCGCGCCGGCCGCAAGGCCGCAGCTCCCCATGCCGACCCTTATCTTGAGCTTCTCCGGATAGAGGGACTTCAAACCGGCTTCTCTCGCCTTGTCGAGATCGGCTTGTGTCGTGATCCTCACTCTTACCCCTCCTCCCGATAGCGGCGGAGCAGGCCGGAGACTTTATCCAGCCTCACCCTGCCGTAAGTGTCATCTGCAATGCGCAGAACCGGGGCCATACTGCAGCAGCCGATGCATCGAACCGGCTCCAGCGAGAAGATGTCCCCGGCGCCCATCGCAAGCTCGCTCTCCAGCTTTGAGTGCAGCCGAGCCGCCCCCCGAACGTGGCACGCCGTCCCCAAACACACTTGCAGGCAATACTTCTTCCGAGGCTCCAGACTGAACGCCTTGTAGAAAGTCGCGACCCTGAGGGTCTCGCTCAGCGGCACGCCCAGACATTCCGCCACTCGTGCCAGAGCCTCCCTGGGCAGGTAGTTGTATTCCTCCTGAACAGCCTGCAGGGCTTTGAGCAAGGCGCTCTTGTCACCGCGATAGGGCTGCAGGATCTCATCGGCGCGGCTGATATCTACCGTCTCCATCGTTTCCATCACTCACCCTCGACTTGGTTAATCAACAAATCGCCCTTCCTGATAACCCTTTTGGAAGGGACTCTCATTCCCAGACATCTCAACCAACACTCCCCGCAGCCGGTGCATTTGTCCACGTCCACATACCTGGCCTTGTTCTTCAGCTTCACCTTGAAGCTGCCCACGTAGCCCGAAACGGATTCGACCTCCGCGTAGGTGCGCAGTTGGATGTTTGCCTCCCTGGCCACGGAGACCATCTTAGGCGTCAGTATGCAGGCGGCGCAGTCCAGTGTGGGAAATGTCTTGTCGAACTTGGCCATCTGTCCGCCG
>Ga0315287_10004628_pt1 | contig 13445 bp, 5 predicted proteins | sample YL17G11_0_MG_FD_205037 | JGI IMG/M metagenome (GOLD analysis project Ga0315287, IMG submission 205037) | Sediment microbial communities from Yellowstone Lake, YNP, Wyoming, USA - YL17G11_0 | ecosystem: Environmental > Aquatic > Freshwater > Lake > Sediment | place: USA: Wyoming | collected... | reverse complement strand
GTGGGACGCCACCCGGCGGGAGTGGACGAGGATCTCCACGGTCGTGGCCGTGGTGCGCGCCTCGAGCCGCTCGTGCAGGAGTGGGTGGGGAACGCTGTAGTAGTTGTCGTGGACCTCGACGTGATAGTCGATGTTGACCCGAGGCCGCGACCACTCCGCGATCTCGTACGGATGGGCCGGCAGCGGCTTCAGGGCCGGGCGATCCAGCTCCTCGAAGAGTTGTCTCCGGCTCACCTTCAACTTCTGCATCAGGCGCTCGTTCAGGATGCGGAGCGCTTCGAAGATGGCCTCGTTGAGCGCGGCCAGGCTGAAGAACGTGTGGTTGCGCAGGCGGGCCAGGATCCATCTCTGGGCCAGGAGAACTGACAACTCCGCTTTCGGCTTGTCCTTCGGCTTTCGCACCCGCGCGGGGATCACGACCGCCCCGTAGTGGTCGGCCATCTCCTCGTAGGTCCGGTTTACGCCTGCCTCGTAGCGACACGGCGTGGTGATGCCGCTCTTCAAGTTGTCAGGAACCAGGATCGAGCTGCAGCCGCCATAGAAGGTGAACATGCGCTGGTGGACCGCGATCCACGAAGCGAGATCCTGGCCGGGCACCGCCTCCGCATAGGTGTAGCCGCTGGCGCCGAGCGCCCCGACGAAGAGCTCGACCTCGATCACCTCGCCAGTCCGGGGATCCACGTAGTGAGGCCGCAGGCCCGAGAAATCGACAAAGATCTTCTCCCCCGCACGGTGGATCTGCCGCATGGAGGGGTTCAGCTTGCTCGCGAAGTGACCGTGAAGGTCGCAGAAGCGGCTGTACTGGTACCCCTCCGGGTGCACCGCGCGGTACTCCTGCCAGAGGAGGAAGAGCGTGACCGCCGGGCGCCGGAGCTCTTGGTGGACCGTGGCCCAGTCCGGCTGCGGCCGGGGCTCAACGGTGACCGGAACGGCTTCCGGGAACAGGAGTCGCTCGAGGGCTCCCTCCTCCAGATCGGCCGGCAGCGGCCACCCCACACCCGCCTCCCCGGCCCGCCGGAGATACTCCGCGACCGTGGTGCGCCCCAGGCCCAGGCTCCGGCCAATCTGGCGGTGACTCAGCCCTCCCTGCGCTCGCAAGCGCAGGACATCGTGGATCTTCCGCATGGATAACCTCTTCGCCGGCATGCTGTCCCTCCTCGGTTGAGAAGGGGCAAGCGTACCCGGTTATCCCGCGTCGCTGCCGGTGGACCCCCAGTGACCGCCTTCGTTCGGAACGGTGGCCCGGTTCGATCGGAACGCTGACCGCGATCGATCGGAAGGGTGGCCCGCTTCCGTCGGAATCGCTGACCGCCTTCCCTCGGAATCAGTGGCCGGAATCAATCGGAATCGGTGACCGCGATGGCTCGGAATAACCATGCCGGAGACGCCGCTACCCGTAGTGGCCGCATTTCAAGGGTTCCGCCGTGGCCGCATTTGGGGGTTCGGTGACACTGATGACCTCGGCTCTGGCTCTACAGCTGTCCGGTGGTGTTTCTGTAGAGCGAACTGGGGATGCCCAGGGCGGCTCCAGCAGTCCATCCTCCGAGTACGCGTTTCCGCGTTGACCTCCAAGGGGAGAGGCGTATTCTTGATGTCGGCCTTCCGGCGTGACGGTGCCGCACGTCTGCGCTAGTCCTCACGGCCCGAGCTATGCGGGCCGTCGCCCCCCAAGGTTGATGCTCTTGCTTCTTGGTGGAGACGATCCGCGGCTGCATCGTCGCTCCCAGGCCGTTCTGCGCGGTCCATCTCCTCTCGGAGCTTGCTCACGCATCCACGTCCTGACGCTACTGCTTTTCAGTAGGGCCTGACCGATCTGACGCCCGGGGGGGGAGGTGCTGCATGCGATTCCCAACGCGGTGCTCACCTGTCCTGCTAGTGCTCGCTCTTGCCGTGATCGCGAGCCCGGGCCATGGGGCAGCCTTACCTCAGGCCTCGGCGCCGCTGGAGCAACTGCTCCGGCCCGACGGCACGCTCGACCTAAAGGGCGGATTCCGGGGCAGCGTATCCACAGCCGGTTGGCAGATGGTGACGGACGCGGATGGCGTACCACGGTTCGAGCGAGAACGTGGCGAGCCGTCGGCGCGGATTGGGGGATTGACGAAACCGACCGGGACTGCCTCGTTTTCCGCGGACGCCTATTGGGACGACCGGTTTGCATGGGAGCCTGGCCCGAATTCCTACGTCTATGCCCTAGCGGTGGACGGCAGCGGAAACCTGTACGCGGGCGGGGTTTTCACAGCCGCGGGCGGAGTGAGGGCCGAATGCATCGCGAAGTGGGACGGGACGAACTGGTCGGCGCTGGGCTCGGGAGTGGATAACACCGTCCACGCCCTGGCGGTGGACGGCAGCGGGAACCTGTACGCGGGTGGGGTTTTCACAACCGCGGGCGGAGTAAGCGCCAACCACATCGCGAAGTGGGATGGGACGAGCTGGTCGGCGCTGGGCTCGGGGATGGATGGCGACGTCTGGGCCCTGACGGTGGACGGCGGCGGGAATCTGTACGCGGGCGGGGACTTTGCGATTGCGGGTGGCGTGGGCGCCAACGGGATCGCGGAGTGGGACGGAACTAGCTGGTCGGCGCTGGGCTCTGGTATCGGCTCCTATGTCCGAGCTTTGGCGGTGGACCGGACAGGGGTTCTGTATGTAGGCGGCTCTTTCCACACCGCGGGCGGAGTAAGCGCCAACCACATCGCGAAGTGGAACGGGACAAACTGGTCGCCGCTGGGGTTGGGAGTGGATAACACCGTCCACGCCTTGGCGGTGGACGGCAGCGGGAACCTGTATGCGGGCGGGGACTTCACGACCGCGGGCGGGGTGGACGCCAACCACATTGCGAAGTGGGACGGGACGAGCTGGTCGCCGCTGGGCTTGGGAGTGGGCCCTAAGTACGCTGGCACCGTTGACGCCCTAGCGGTGGACGGCAGTGGGAACCTGTACGCGGGTGGGGGTTTCACGACTGCGGGGGGCGTGGGCGCCAAGAACATTGCGGAGTGGGACGGGACGAGCTGGTCGGCGCTGGGCTCTGGTATCAGCTCCATCGTTCGAGCTTCGGCGGTGGACGGCCGTGGGAACCTGTACGCCTGCGGGTCCGCCCCAATAACCGAGGTCGGAGACTACATCGCGAAGTGGGACGGGACGAGCTGGTCGCCGGTGAGGCGGGGCTTGGGAATGAACTACGCCGTCTTCGCCCTAGCGGTGGACGGCAGCGGGAACCTGTACGCGGGCGGGGCTTTCACAACTGCGGGCGGAGTGAGGGCCGAATCCATCGCGAAGTGGGATGGGACGAGCTGGTCGGCGCTGGGTTCGGGGATGATTAGTATCACAGCTTTAGCGGTGGGCGGCAGTGGGGACCTATACGCAGGTGGGAACTTTACGACCGCGGGCGGAGCAAGCGCCAACTACATTGCGAAGTGGGACGGGACGAGCTGGTCGGCGCTGGGCTCGGGAATGAATGGCAGCGTCAACGCCCTGGCGGTCGACCGCAGCGGCAACCTGTACGCAGGCGGGGACTTCACAACCGCGGGCGGAGCAAGCGCCAACTACATTGCGAAGTGGGACGGGACGAGCTGGTCAGCGCTGGGCTCGGGAGTAAGTAACACCGTCCACGCCCTGGCGGTGGACGGCAGCGGGAACCTGTACGCGGGCGGGGCTTTCACAACCGCGGGCGGAGTGAGCGCGAACTACGTGGCGGAGTGGGACGGGACGAGCTGGTCAGCGCTGGGCTCGGGAGTGTATGGCAGCGTCTTCGCCCTGGCGGTGGACGGCAGCGGGAACCTGTACGCGGGCGGGAGTTTCACAGTCGCGGGCGGAGTGAGTGCGAACAACATTGCGAAGTGGAACAGGACGAGCTGGTCGGCGCTGGGCTCCGGGATCGGTTCTGGTATCGACTCTTATATCCGAGCTGTGGCCGTGGATGGCAGCGGGGACCTGTACGCGGGCGGGGTCTTCACAACCGCGGGCGGAGCGAGTGCCAACTACATTGCGGAGTGGCACGGGACGAGTTGGTCAGCGCTGGGCTCGGGAATGGATAACACCGTCTACGCCCTGGCGCTGGACCGGAGTGGGGACCTCTACTCGGGGGGGGAATTCACCACGGCTGGCGGCAAGCCATCACTTCACTTCGGTATCTGGCATTCACCACCCTCCTACACGATAAGCGCGGGCACGGGCCCCGGTGGAGCCATCACGCCCTCGGGAACCGTGGTCGTGATCTCCGGCTTGGATCAGACCTTCGCCATCGCGCCGAGTGGTGGTTACCACGCGGTCGAGGTGCTGGTGGACGGCACGGCTATCGGGCCCGTGACCAGTTACACGTTCACGAATGTGCAAATGAACCACAGCATCTTCGCGACCTTCGGAACGGGCAGCACCTACACCATCGCCGCCACGGCAACGGGCCCCGGCATCATCACGCCGAGGGGCAATGTGCGCGTGGACGCCGGCGCAAGCCAGACCTTCACCATCACGCCGAACTCGGGCTACCTTATCGCTGACGTGCTTGTGGACGGCGGCTCGGTGGGGGGGGTGGCGGCTTACCCGTTCACGAACGTCAACACGAATCACACCATCGCGGCGAACTTCGCACAAGTTGCCCCGACATGCTTGGTCACGCCGAGCGCGGGGCTGACCTTCACCCCGGTGGAGCCGGGCTGCACGCGGGTCGAGGAGTTCCTGATTCAGAACACGGGGGGCGGGACCCTGAGCGGCAGCGTGAGCGTGAGCGGGGGGCCGTTCACGATCCATGGGGATCCGTCGTACGCGCTTGCCCAGGGCGAATTCAAGTACTGGACGATTAGCTTCCAGCCTACGGCGCTGGGAAGCTACAGCGGGACGATCGAGACGGGGAGCGCCTACTGCGCGGATCTTCCCTGCAGCGGGACCGCCGAGGCGTCCGTGGCGCCGACGTGTTACTTGGCGGGGGTGGTTAACCGTCCGACGGGCCCCAGGCTAGATTTCGGCGAGGTGCTTCTTGGGTCTACGAAGTCGAAGACTGTCTCCATCAGCAACTCCGGCGGGGGCTTACTGACGGGCGACGTGAGCGAGAGTTGCCTACCCTACAGCATCACGAACGGAGCCGGACCGTACAGCCTCGGCTGCAACCAGTCTCGACAGGTGGTCGTGGAGTTCAGGCCGACCGCAGCGGGCACCCAGACGTGCACTATTGCGATGGGCGGGGCGTGCGGCAGTGTGACCTGCACCGGTGTGGGAGTCACACCTCCGCCAGTGTGTGAGGTCAGTCTGTCCGGAAACCAACCCATGGATTTCGGGAACGTGACGCTGATGGACTCCAAGGACCTGTCATTCGCGATCCGTAACGTGGGTGGCGGGACGCTCGCCGGGAGCGTGAGCGAGACCTGCAGCGACTTCGACCTGATTGCGGGCGGAGGGAGCTACAGCCTGGGCGCGCAGGATTCGGTGGTGGTGACAGTGCGCTTCCAGCCAACCGCGCTGGGCGCAAAGAGCTGCGATATCCAGGTTGGAAGCGATTGCGGTCAGTTGCACTGCTCCGGAACGGGTGTGAATCCGAACGTCTTCTACGTGGATGCGGACGCGACGGGCGCTGGGACGGGAACGTCGTGGCAGGACGCGTTCCCGAAGCTGTGGCAGGCGTTGCAGGCGACGCCCGGCGCCCCCGGACCGGTGATGGTCTGGGTGGCGGAGGGGACGTACAAGCCAACCGACGGTACGTCGCGGGACGCTACGTTCGCGATGAAGAGCAACTGGAGTATCTTAGGAGGCTTCCAAGGGGACGAGACCTCTCTGAATCAGCGCGACCCTGCGGCGCACCCCACGATTCTGAGCGGAGAGATCGGAGATCCCGCCTCTCGCACTGACAACAGCAAGCACGTGGTCACGGCCAGCTCTAGCGTAGACTCCACTGCACTTCTAGATGGTTTCACCATCACCCGGGGGTACTTGGCACCTAGTGGTCCGGTTGGGGGCGAGCCTGGAGCGGGGATGTTGGCGCAAGGGGCTCCTCGCGTCGCCGACGTTGTTTTCTTCGACAATCAGGCGGGGTTTGGGGGTGGGATGGGGGCGACCGGTAGTGGTGGGCCCCCAAACTGGAACCCGAGCCTGACGCGCGTGATGTTTGAGAACAACAAGGCGTTGACAAGCACGGGTACGTTAGGTGGCGGAGGACTGTACCTGGGGCAGGTGTACGCGCGGCTCACTCAAGTTACGTTCCGGGGCAACACGTCGGCTAGGGACGGAGGCGGCTTGTACTGCGGCAGCAACCACACATGGCTAGACGGAGTGTTGTTCGTGGACAACGTGGCGCAACGCTATGGTGGGGGGATGGTGGTGGCCCCATCCTACACGAATCCACTGCCCGCGATGATGAATCTGGCGTTCGCGGGAAACCAGAGCGGTTCGCACGGCGGCGGGCTGTACATCGACGGCGCGGCTGTTGCGCTGCTGAATGCCAGCTTCAGCCGCAACCGCAGTACAGCCGGTGCGGGGGGCGGCCTCTACAACAGCGCCAGCGGGTTGGAAGTGGCCAACGCAATCCTGTGGGGGGATACTGCGACAACTGCGGCGGAGATCCAGTCCAGCCCCGCGGCGACGATCTCCTACTCGTTGATCCAGGGCTGCGGGGGCAGCGGGGCATGGAATCCGGTGTTCGGCACGAACGGGGGTCACAATCTGGATGCGAACCCGTTGTTCGTGGATGCCCCGGGTGGAGACTTGCAGCTGAGCCCGGGATCCCCTGCTCTCGACTCGGGGAACCGGAACGCGGCGGGGCTTCCGACTACGGACCTGCTGGGCCAGCCGCGAATCTCCGGTCCTGGTGTGGACATGGGTGCCTACGAGCGTCCGAGTGCTGCGCCCATCAATTGGGCGAACCTCCAGTGGCCGCCACTGCTGCGTGTGGAGGCCGGGGCATCGACCCACTACGTCATCACTGGCCAGGTAGGAATTGACGGGATCACCTCACAGGCGGGTGCGACCGCAGGGCTGGTGGCGCAGGTAGGGTATGGGCCTGACGGGAGCGATCCGACGGGGGCTCCGGGCTATGGGCTCCGGGGAAGCAGCCCATCAGCCGATCCGCCTGGTTGGCAGTGGGTGGCGGCGGCGTACAACAAGGATGTGGGAGACAACGATGAGTTCGTGGGAGCGCTGACGGTGGCGACGCCCGGCCAATACGACTATTGCTGCCGGTTCTCGTACAACGGCGGGCCATGGACCTACGGCGACCTAGACGGCTCGCAGAACGGCTACTCGCCAAGCCAGGCCGGGGGCATCACCGTCTCCAGCGGGCCGATCATCGGCTGGGCCAACATGCAGGAGCCGCCGACGCTGACCACCACGGCCTGGCTGGCGACCGAATCGATCAGCGGCCGGGCATGGATCGACGGTCTAACGTCGCAGCCCGGGGCGACGGCTGGGCTGCACGCGCAGCTGGGCTATGGGCCCGACGGAAGCAATCCATCGGCCGACACGACTGGCTGGCAATGGGTGGACGCGACGTTCAACGCGGATGTCGGTGGCAACGATGAGTACGTGGCGACGCTGACAATGCCCGTGGTCGGAGAGTATGACTACTGCTACCGGTACGGATGGGAGGGGGAGTGGCTGTACGGCGACCTCGATGGCACGGCGAACGGCTACTCGGCGAGCCAGGCGGGAGCCCTGATGGTTCAGCCACCAGTGGGAGTTGTTTCGGATCGTCCCAAGACTTTCGCGCTGGCGGCGGTCGGCAACCCATTCGTGTCGGCGGCAACACTCCGCTTCTCGCTTGCGAAGGCGGATCACGCGCAGCTATCGGTGTTTGACCCGCGGGGGCGGCGACTGGCGCTGCTGTTCCATGGGGAGGCGGAAGCTGGAGAGCGCGTGGTGATGTGGGATGGCCGCGACGACGCGGGTCGCTCGGTCCCGTCCGGGCTGTATCTGGTCCAGTTGGTATCGGGCGGGCAGGTGCGCACCGTTCGCATCCTGCGGATCCGGTAGCGCAGAGTCGTACGCGGAGCGTACTTCGCGAGCTTCTGTGAAATGGGGTCGGTAACCATGCGGAGAATCGTGGTTCTCCAATAACGATGGGGGGGAACTTGGGACGGGCGAGGCGGTCGGGGAATCCCGGCCGCCTCGGGCGTATGGGAAAGTGCGCCATTGTGACCTCCCTTTCGTTCGAGCTCGATCCGCGGGGATAGCGCTGAGCGGCGACCCCTTGCCTGTCGGAGCGCTTGTGCGGCACGACCCGCGCTGGGACCCGATTCGCAATCACCCGCGGTTCGAGGCGCTGCTGGTCGAGTACGCGAACCCTGAGACGGCCGCTCGTTGAGCGGTCCATTGGACCGCTGGCTTGCCCTCCGTCACAATCGCGCGGCTCCCGTCTCACGCTGTTGAACCTCGGATCATAGTCAGCGCCGGGAACGCGTTGGAGTACAACGAGCTCCGCTGAGGGGGCGTCCCCGCGCGGAGGCCAGAATTCAATCAATCTTGAAAACCGCTTCGCGCCTCTTTCCAGTACTTAGCTGCTGACCCGTCGAAGTGATGTCGCGCGAACCAGATAGCCTTTCGAGTCAAAGAGTTACGTGCGATTAGCAAGTGCGGAAGTTGGGAGTCCGTGTCCATCCGCGGGAGTGCGTTTCAATCCGGAAACGGTAGCAAAACGGTGACTGGCGGTTTTCGGCGGGAGGGAGGAAGAGGGTCCTCGCGGACGCCGAATGCCCGTCGCCCGCAGTTGGTCAAATCTCTTCGCCTTGGTGATCTGTGGGTTCCAATAGTGATTTTGGCATTGAGATAGGAGGACGGGTAATGAGTGCGGAGCGTAACAGTTGGATCGGTCGCGGGGGACCTCGCGCGGATGGCCCTCGCGGCAGCCGGTGGGGAGGCTTCAATGCGGATCAGCAAATGAGCTTCTTCCAGCTAATCCCCGACAACATAAAGTGGCTTGCCGATGAGCTGGAATGCATTCTCCCAGCCATCAGGGCCATAGCAGACGGCGCTGAGCCCCGCCTGGAGGATTTTCCGAGCTCGTATGATGATCCGACGCCGCCTTGGCTTGAGGAAGATGAGTCTTTGGTCTGCCTGGTCGTCACCGCGAAGGACCTGGCAATAGGAGGCTCGATCCTGAGTTTCGACGAAATGAAGACAGCAGCGGATGGCCTCTTGGCGCTCCGCGAATATTGGATTATGCGAACAGGGGGTCATGGAATCTGCCAGTGAGCAGGGTGGGCCGCGCCGGGTCCTCAGGAGAGCTTGAAATGTGAGTGCCTCCAAGCTGGTCTGGGCGGCGAGGCGAGAGGACCTCGCGGACGCCCCCTTTCTCGCTGGCGACCGGGGGCGATCCGGGGTCGCAGAATCCGCCGAGCTCGACACCGTCCGGGCCGGGGCAGGGGACAGCGCTCGGCCCGAAGACGCCGAGGATCGTGCAGGACCACGTTTCTCCCCAGGGTCTGGGCCGAGGGGGCTGGGGGGAACAGTGCACGCTGGCCCCGGGCGATTCTCGCCCCGCTGGGGGGGGGCGGGAGGAGTATAATCAACGGGGGTCACGCAGGTCCCTGGGGTACCGCCCGCCTGCGCCCGAGGCATCCAGGTGGTGGCTGCAGGACTCATATAGGACCTAGTCCTACCGACGGGAGCAGGTCAATACCACACGACGCGTCATGCGGCGTGCGGGGCGCGCGACCAGATTAGCATCAAGGCCGAGCGGCGCCACGTTCTGAGAGAGAGGAAGGGTAATGCGCAGGGTACGATGCATTCTGCCGCTGGCTTTGGCACTGCTTCTCGGTCCCGCTGGCATTGCCTGGGGGCAACCATTGTTTCTGCTTCAATGGGGTTCCCGCGGGGATGCCGACGGTCAGTTTGACACGCCACTCGGCATTGCGGTTGGCCCCGACGCGACCGTCTACGTCGCCGATCGGATGAACGCCCGCATTCAGCGATTCAGTGCCACCGGGACCTTCCTGGGCAAGTGGGGTTCGCCGGGGTCGGGGCCTGGCGAGTTCGCCGATCCCTTCGCGCTAGCGGTGGACCGACAAGGACATGTTTACGTTGTGGATACGAGCAATGACCGCATTCAGAAGTTCGATGCGGACGGGACGTTCCTCACCATGTGGGGTCAGTATGGTTCCTCGGAAGGGCAGTTTGATGGGCCTCAGGGAATCGCAGTCGACAGTCAGGGCAACGTCTACGTCGCAGATACTAATAACGATCGCGTACAGGTATTCGCTGCCGACGGAGGATTCGTCACTCAGTGGGGGTCTTCGGGCGTAGGCCTTGGCCTCCTGAGCTACCCAGTCGGCGTTGCCACCGATAACCTTGGCGATGTCTATGTCTCCAGCTCGTTCAGCAACGAGGTGCAGAAGTTCACTGGCGCCGGCGTACCCCTGCTGGTTTGGGGTTCCTACGGATCGGCGGACGGGCAGATGAGCGGCCCTCGGGGGCTTGCCATTAGTGATGTGGGCGTTTTGTATGTTGCAGACGTGTATAACTGCCGCATTCAGGAGTTCACGAGCAACGGCCAATTCGTCGACACCTGGGGGCTCCAGGGCCTCGGGGAGGGCGAGTTTAGAAGCCCCGTCTCGGTTGCCGTAGACCGCGGAGGCAACATCTACGTTGCCGACCTGGCCAATCACCGAATTCAGAAATTCGGCGACCTGCCTATACCGACGCAACCGACCACCTGGGGACGGATCAAGGCTGAGTGGCGATAGCAGGCGTCACGAGCGCTGATGGGAGCTGCATGTTTTGTACTTGCAGGGCTTCAGAGAATGTCGAAGGGTGTCGCCAGTCTGTGGAACGGGACAGATCGCAGACCCTCAAGGGCACCTGGTGTGCGCTCCAGGTAGGGGGAGAGGACAATGAACCGTTCAGATCGCGGCCAGTCGCTGGTGGAGTTCGCGTTGGTGCTCCCGATACTGCTGGCCGTCGCGTTCATCATCACCGAGTTCGGCCGGGCGCTGTGGATCAAGAACCTGATGACTCAGGCGGCCAACCAGGCAGCTCGAGCTGCCATCGTGGACGGGACCGGTAATTGGCAGAGTTCGGCCAAGGACGCTGCCAACAAATTGCTGAGTCCGCTAGGAATGGAGGAGCTGACGGACTTGGATCACTTTAGGGACAGCACAGGTGTGGACGCGGACGGGACTCGTTACGTGCTGATCAGAATAACGGAGACTTTCCACTTTATTCCGAGGGGCCCTCTGCCTACGACACCGTCTGGGAAACCCGTCGCGGGGAAACCCTCGACTATCCCTCTGGGTGCCATCAAGCTGGTCGCTACGGCGACCATGGACGCGCAGCCCAACTTCCAACCGTAGGATCGTGCTGCGCCCCCGTGAGTTGACGCCCCCCCTGCAAAACGCCGGCGCTGATCGGTCGGGCGCCCGATCGCTGGCCCGTGCCGCATGGGCTGCCTTTGTGCTAACGCTGCCGGTCTACCTCGCCACGATGAACCGCACGATCGGGTTCATTGACCGGGGGGAGCTAGCGGCGACGGCGTACACGCTGGGAATCCCTCATCCGACCGGGTACCCGACCTTCACCGCCCTGGGTTGGCTGGTGTCACACCTGGTTCCGCTGCGACCGGTGCTGGTCCTCAACGCGTTTGCCGCAATCCTCGTCGCAGCCAGTTCGGCGGGGCTTGTCTTCTTGTTCGGCGACTTGCTTCAGCGAGTCTCGAAGGACGAAGCCCAAACACCTGGCCGGGCCCGCCTGGCTCTTCTGTGCGCCCTCTTCACCGCGTTTTCCATCCGTTGGTGGCAGCAGGCGAACGGTTTCGAGGTTTACGCGCTGCACCTGGCCCTTCTGCCCATCGTCTTGCTCTCGTTTCTGCGATGGGTCGACGCTGCTTCGGCCGCGACGGAAAGCGGCATGAGCTCGTTGTCCTGGTCGCCACGCGCCTCCGGATTTGCCTTCGCGCTCCTGCTCGGCCTGTCGTTCACCAACCACATGACCACTGGCTTGCTCGCGCCGGGCCTCCTCTTCTATGCCTGGGACCGATTGGGCGGGGTCCGGTCGTTCGGGCGGGCTGTGCTCCCGCTAGCCATTCCATTCCTCATCGGGTTGTCCCCATATGGGCTCCTTCCCATCCTGTCGGCCTCCGGCCCGCGGTTCGACTGGGGCGGAACGCACACCCTGCACGGGTTCCTCGCCCACCTGACAGCCAGGGAGTTCCAGGGCTGGGTGTCCTTCGCGCCCGATACACTCGGCGTGCAGACACGGTACTTGTTGTGGTGCTTGGGGCGCGATCTTGTCTGGGTGGGTCTAGTGCCAGCTGGGTTCGGGATCGTGTTGCTAGGGCGGAGGCAGCGGAGCCTCGCAATCGCCATCGGGCTCATCATCGTGACCAGCGCCTTCTTCGCGGCCAGTTACCGTATCCGGGAGCTGGATCCCTACCTGATCGGGTGCGTACTGGGACTCGCGTTGTTCGCCGCGGCCGGCTTGCTGGCAATCCAGGAACGCTTTGGCCCACGCGTCGCGCTCGTGGCCGGCCTGGGGCTCATCGCTCTGGGTGGTGCGCTTCATCTGCACGACTGCAATGAGAGTCAGAACCGGCTCGTCGAGGACCTCACGGCAAACCAGCTCGGCAGCCTCCCCCCAAGGGCAGTGCTCTTCACGAAGCAGTGGGACTACTTCCTTTCGGCTAGTTGGTATTTCCAGGAGGTGGACGGCCTGCGGCGCGATGTAGTGGTTGTGAGCCCGGATCTCCTTCGTCATGGTTGGTATGTGGACGAACTAGCTCGGCGCGCCCCGGACCTGATGGCCATCGCCCGCCGTGAGGCCGGGGCCTACCGGGAAGCTCTGCGGCCGTTCGAGGAACATCGCCCCTACGAGCCGGCAACAATTCGGTAAGCGTTCGGCCACGCCCGTATTGACGGGGGATCAGGCGGTGGCGACGAGTCGCTGGAGGATCTCGCAGCGGCGGGCTTTGACCTCGGCGGCGAAGTGCTCCTTCCAGCCGTGCGGGGTCAGTTGCTTCACGTTCGAGCAGGTGGTGATGCGCAGCAGCACGTCCTTGAAGTAGTCGCCGGGATCGACGCCGGCGGCCTTGGCGGTCATCAAGAGGCTCATCAGGATGGCCGCCGTCTTCCCTCCGCCCTCGCGCTGGAAGAACAGCCAGTTCTTCCGTCCCACAGCGAACGGCCGCAGGGCCCGCTCCGCGGCGTTGTTTGATATCGCCAGCCGGCCGTCCTCCAGGTAGCGCACCAGGGCGTCCCACTGGTTCTGGGCGTAGCCGATGGCCTGCGCCAGCGGTCCCTTGGGCAGCACCTGCGTCTGCGCCAACCGCATCCAGGCGGCGAACTCCTCGAGGAGCGGTCGGGCTCGCTCCTGCCGCAACGCCCCACGGGCCTGGTCGCTGAGCTCGGCCGCCGCCTCCTCGATCTGGAACAGCTTGCGGATGCGCTCGACGGCGGCCCGGGCCATCTCCGGTTCGGTCGCTTCGGCCTCCACGAACTTGCGGCGCACGTGCGACCAACACGCCACCTCGGTCGCCCCCC
>Ga0315287_10004627_pt1 | contig 13447 bp, 11 predicted proteins | sample YL17G11_0_MG_FD_205037 | JGI IMG/M metagenome (GOLD analysis project Ga0315287, IMG submission 205037) | Sediment microbial communities from Yellowstone Lake, YNP, Wyoming, USA - YL17G11_0 | ecosystem: Environmental > Aquatic > Freshwater > Lake > Sediment | place: USA: Wyoming | collected... | reverse complement strand
TGATTAGTGCAGGCCAGCGCCCAGCTGGTAGCGCCCCACGGCGATCGCTCCCCAGTGCAACTTCGACCTGCATATCCTCAGCGGTGGCGCTGACGGCAGGCCCCTGAACCCGTCCGGTCGTCACCGCGCTGAGTGCTGCCTCCAGTAGCGTCTGCGTGGTCCCATCTTCAATATAACGCTCAAAGTGTAGCCCTTGAGGCCCTCGCATCAATCTGTAGGCGAGCTTACCGCTACCGCGGGCCGAGCGCGGCAGCTCCTTGCCTGCCTCGCGTGCTCGTTTGAGGGCGATGACTGCCGCTGCGACGTGTGCGCAGGGATCATCTTCACCGCCGCAGGTACAATGCCAGTCGCTGTCGGCGATGGTAAGGGTCACCATGGGGCTGATGCTGCCGGATTTATTCAGCACTCGCAGCTTGATATCGCCGCCCTGCTGGCTGTCGCCGGTGACACGGTCCAGTCGCGCAAGCTCGACGCCTTGCGACCAGATGGCGGCCCCGGCTTCGTCGCGGATCAATTTGAAGTATGCTTCCATCTGCGGTCTTCTAGCACAGACCTTGGTTCACCTTCCAGCCACTAGATGGTCCCTCGGTTTTTCGGGCGAGGCTTGGGCTATGATGGCGATGGCGTAGCCTCGTGTTTAAGCCCATCCCCTATGGGGTCACTACTGGAGCTGGAGCTGGCGCAGGAGGTGGAGCTGGCGCAGGAGGTGGAGCTGGCGCAGGAGCTGGAGCTGGCGCAGGAGCTGGTACAGGATCTGCTACGACTACGTAGGTTATCGAATAGACTGGGCTGGTGTCCGTTACCGTGTTGAATTGCACATAAATGGTGTGGATGCCGACCGTAACTGGGAGTGCATAACTGCTGACGGACGGCGTGAAGGCCCGGATAGGGGTGGCTGAAGTCGGTGGGACGTCGTTGCTAAGGCGCATGCCGGTGACGTTGGGCAGTGTGGTAAAGCTAAGGGTTGCCGACGCTGCATCCACGGCGTGGACAGAGGCCACCCCATCGACTGTCGAAACGCCAAGGGTGTTGCCGGGAAAGGCCAACGAGATGGCCTGGGCAGTTGTGGGGAAGGGTTGGTAAAATATGTTTTGGCAGCGGGCGTTGCTATAGGAGTTAAGTTCGGTGTTAGCGAAGGACACGCAGATCGTATGGGATCCGGCGCCACTGAGCACCCATGGATAAGTCGTAGCAGTGGGCTGCGAGGGCACGCCGCGCGTTGGGTTGCTTTGGCTGCAATTGGCGGTCGACGAGATGCAGTCCCAGATCGTCATGAACGATTGGCCAACGCCGAAATTTAGGGGCGTGGTGATGTTTAGCAACACGTTGGGGTTGGCTGAGGCGAAGAGCGGGTTACCACCGAAATCACTGATGTCTAGCCTGCCGGAATTGGGTTCGTCGGGCTGCACTACGATGGTTTGTTGATAAACGGATGAAGGCGCCAGATTGGAATCCTGAAACTGCACGTAGATGACCTGAGCTCCAGAGCCCTTAACTTGGTAATTGAAATTCGGCACCGGTGTAAACCAAGATGACTGCGGGATTAGGGCGATTAACAATAAGGGTGACTCAAAGATCCGAAAACCAATCGCATTCGGTGGGCTGCGCAGGTCGATGTTGATTAAGTTTGAACCCGTAGTTAGCGGACCGTTGATGGTGAAGCCGCCGGAGCCAGGTGGGAAGGGGATCACGTCGACAGTGTGTTTGTAAACAGGGCTCACTGCTAAGTCCGACGTTCTGAACTGGAGATAGAGGGTTTTGCGGCCGATTGAAGTGAAGGTAAAGAAAGATTCTGGTTGCACCGCCAGCCAGGTGTTTCGAGTATAAGGCGCGGTGCTATCGGTGACCGCCGGAAAGATGACGTTAACGTTGCTGGTGATGTCTGCCTCGAAAAGCTGCATTTGGTAGGCATTGGGTACTAATCTCAGGTTGATGCTCATTTGTACCAGGCGAGAAGGTAGGACATCCCTGCCGCCATTGAGTGTGAAAATCGAACTGCTGTCAGCGCTGGGAAAGATCTGAAATGTCGCAGTCTGTTGAAAGGTCGGCCCAGTTACGGAATTAGCGTCTTGAAACTGTAGGTAAACTGTGCGCAGGCCGAAGGCTTGTCCAACGCCGGTAATGGCATCCCTGCTCAAACTAAATACCCAGCTAGACGTCTTGGCAGTGGCCTGCCATGGTGCAACAGCGAGATCCGCGGTGGATTCAGCTAGGCGCATGCGATATGCGGCAGCCGGCACGTCGATATGCAGGGTAGCGGTGCGGCTGCGGACGATGCCGGAGCCATCTTCGATGACGAAGCCGGTGGAGTTAGCGAACTGATCTAGGACTACGGCTAGTTGCTGGACTGGACTTGGGTTCTTCTGAGCGGCATCAGAAAATTGGTAATAGATGATGTTGCCGCCGTCCTTTGAGAAATCATAATCGAAGCTGGCGCCGAGTGGGCGCCAGATCGCTGCGGCTAGGGCCGTTGTATCGCTGGCGTAGCGTATATAGGCAGCGCTGGCGCTGCCGATTTCGGCGAAGGTGCGCTGAAAGGGGTGTCCCTGAGCGATCAAGTCGGCAATGGGAGTGACTTGATTCAATACGATAACGCCGTAGACGCCTGTTGCTGGAAACAGCACGATTGGGATGTTCAGCTTTTTAGCCTCGCCAGCCTTGAGAGCGACCTCCAATTGGGCGGGTGCGGACAAAGGTGCGGATGCCTTTAGGACGACTGCTCCGGCTGGTACGTTGCTCAACTGAAAGGTGCCGTCTGCGGCGGTGGTGGCAGTGGCGCGACCAGCACTGACGACCGTCGCAGCCGCTGGCGCTGGCTGCTTGCCGTCGATGATCTGCAGCAGAGTGCCAGCAACGGAGCCAACCTGGGCTAGGGTCACGGCGGCAACATTTTTGCTGCCACGGCTGCTGAGATCGATGGCTGTGCTGACGGCTTGTTGGTTAGCGTCGGTGACGACGCTGAAGTAGAGAAAGAAGGAATGACGCGGGCTAGTGCTACTGCCGCCAACATGAATGAGGACGCCCGGATCTAGCTTAATGGTATAGGTGCCATCTGCGCCGGTGGTAGCAGCGGGTGCCTCATCTGTCTCTATAAACACGGCGACATTTGCAGCGGGGATACCGGCGGCATTCATCACACTCCCCGTAAGCGTCAACGTGTCTGGCAGAGCCGCGATGACGGCGCGTGGACTGCTTTTTAGACAAGAGGCGAGCAGCAGCAAGCCAAGGCTGAGGCAGCGGATTGACTTTAAAAAAGGGACTTTAGCAGAGGGATTTCGGTGTCGCATCATTTGCCTCAAATAAGACGTCCACGTGAAACTTATGCTTACAGATACGCTGCTAAATCATCAAGGCCAGTGCGCAACATCGAGGCCGCTTCTTGATGCTGCAGGCGATATCATTAAGTAATTGATTATATTGCATAATAATCACTGTCTGCGGCCAAGTTGTCAAGCCCTCATGCCGAGGATTCTTAATAGTGGTAACATTATACTCGGTCTGTGCTTATGCCGCAGCAATGCTCCGGCGGGGATCCATCAATGGCTAAATTTTTAGGCATAGGGCTGCTCGCTTTGAGCGCTTGTCAGTATTCCGAACGCGGTGCCACTTGTGCCGTCGGTGTGGGCATTAAAACAGAGGCGTACAATGGGGCTAACTTAGCTAGCAAACAGTTGGTTCTGACCTTTGATGGCGGTCCATCAGATGCTCAAGCGGCGATCGGCGACTACCTCTTTGCCAGCGATGTGCAGGGGACTTTTTTCGTCGATGGAGCGAACATTTCGAGCAGCGATCATGCGGCAACCCTCGTCGGCCTAAAGAGCCATGCCCATTTGGTCGGCAACGGTGGCTACACTCAAACCAGTCTGGCGCAATCGCATGATCCCGAACGCGAGGTCCGCAAGACCGACCAGCTGATTCTGCCCTACGTCACTGGTGATATGTTTTTGCTGCGCTCCAAAGGCGACGTGACGGCGGATACTGTCAATCGTCTTAATGCCGCCGGTCTGAGCCGCTATGTTGGGCCGATCGGTTGGGATGTCGGAGCGCGGCCTTCGGCCTTGGTCCAAGACGACGATTGTTGGTTGCGGAATCTTGGCGTCGCTGACTGCGCCAACGGTTACCTCACCGCGATCCGTGCTCAGACTAGCGGCATCGTCCGGATGCATGCCGACGACCAACGTACCGCAAACATGCTGCGCTTAATCCTGCCCCAGCTCAAGGTCGAAAAGTTTACGTTTTTACGATTGGACGCGGTGCCTGCGGTTCAAGATGCGCTGCTGCAAAGCGGTGGTAAACCTGGAACACAAGGCGGTGCCCCGGGCTGCAATGAATATTGATGAAGTGCGTGGCCCAGCCATTATAGGCGGACTGCTGCTGCTGGTGCTGTGGTCTAAGCTGGCGGTGGCAGTTGACCAGCTTGACCTCGTGGCTGGATACGAGGGGATCTCCGAACAGGCTTCCGGGCTATCCGGCCTGAGTGACGAGCGAGTCGACCTTGGCGTGGTGCGTGCTCTGTGGCAGCGGCAGATTCAAGATCGGCGTTTGCTTTACACTATCGCAGCCACGGCCGAAGCCGGAGGGGCGCAGTCGCACCAGGCACGGTTCGGCAATATGACGCTGAGGCCTCAGGTTAAGGCCGAGTTTGGCCGGCAAGTCCACCGTCTAGAGGCAACGGGTAGCTGGTCCTATGACCAGATGGGATTACTACGGCGTTCGCTGCAAGAGCAATGGGATCAGGCCTTTTTAACCCCGCTCCAACGTCGGCGCAGTCGCTACGGCAGTGTCGGCAGCGACCATTGGGTCCAGTTAGGGCCCCAGGTGAGTCTGCACGGGCAATTGGCATCTAGCTATCTTGATCAAGGGGTGATCACCAAAAATTACGGTGGTGGCGGCTACCTTGAGTATGGTGTAACCGAGGCACTGCGACTACGGTTGGGCGCAGCCGAGCAATTATATTTCTTTGACAAAGCGAGTGTCCGCTCACAGGGGCCGGAGCTAAGTGGACTCTACCAGGTCACGCGCAGTTGCGACCTGGAATTGAAGGCTGGTCTAAGCACGGTCACTGATCGCACTGGTAGCAGCCAGGGGCTAAGCGGCAAAGCGGTGCTGCAGGACGAACGTGGTGATTTCGGTGCGCGCCTTAGCTGGGAAAAGGGCCTCGTCAGCCAGCTGCCGACCAGTCAGCTGTCGACGAGCGACACCTATAGTTTGGCGCTGCATTCGGCGATGGACCGTCAAAACACCATCGAGTTTGCCGCTGAGCAACGGGCTGAAGAATGGACCAAGGGCTTTGCTGGGGTCACCCCAGCCGATACGATGAAGTCTGAACTGCGCTATATTTACCAGGTGGGCGGTGCGTCCTGGTGGCTGCCGGGGCGTGGAGCATGGAATATGTTGGCTGCCTACGGTGTGGAGCAGCTGCACAGCAGAGGCGGCGAGCAGGGGGCGAGGCAGGTCATTCGCTTTAGTGTCGAGCGGGTGCTTTGACTCTATTTGGATGGGGGTATGGACATGGGTGAGGTGGCGCGCTCGACCTTGACTATTGGTCGGCTAGCTATTGATGTCTTGGATTTTGCGGGTGCGCTCCGTCGGATCATCGCCCTGGCGCGTGAGGGCCGCTCGGCGTATATCGTCACGCCAAACGCCGATCACGTGGTGCGCGCAGAAACGGACGATCAGTTCGTCGCGATCACTCAGGGCGCTGATGTCGTCGTTGCCGATGGTATGCCTCTGATTTGGGCCTCGTACTTTCTCGGTCAAAAGCTGCCCCAGCGGGTGACCGGGGCTGACCTATTGCCGGCGATATGTGCCGAAGCGGCATTGAATGATCTTACCGTCTACTTGATGGGCGGCCTGCCAGGCGAAGCTGAGGCAGCCCGCATGCGGCTTGAGAGCCTTTACCCCGGCTTGCGCATCGTCGGCTGCTATTGTCCGCCGTTTGGCTTTGAACACGACGAGGCGCTGTGCCTGCAGATCGTGCGAGCGATTAATGCCCTGCGCCCTGACTTCGTCTTTGTTGGAGTTGGCAGCCCAAAACAAGAGCTATGGATTGCGCGTTGGCGCGGTGAGCTACGCTGCGGGGTGTTGCTTGGCGTTGGTATCGCCATCGCTTTTGTGGCCGGCACGGTGCGCAGAGCGCCGCGTATCATGCAGGTTACCGGTACGGAGTGGCTTTTTCGCCTATGTTCCGAGCCGCGTCGGCTGATCCTGCGCTATGTACATGACCTGAAATTCGTGGCTATCGTTTGGCGCCAGGTGCGACGTGGGTAGGTGGATTGCCATTTGCCCTGGACCCTGCTCTGCTGCTCTACTATTCTGTTTGCAGACCTTGCATTGAGGACATCGTTGCTGAAATTCAATATATTGCTGCTGCTGACAGCTCTGAGCATAGTGCACACGCCGCCTGTCATGGCCTGTAGCCAAAGTGAACTGCTGACGTTCAAGGCAGCGGCGCAAGCGCTCGAGGCAAAGGCGATCACAGATGGTCAGCGCCTGATGCGATGCGCTGGCCAGAGCGACCAGGCGGTCCAGTGGCAGGCTTTTTTGCTCGACCAGACCGGAAACCATGCGGCAAGCCTTAAGATCGATCACCAGTTGGCGGGCAAGTCAGGCCGTGATGGCATCATCGCGCGGGCCAAAGCCGGCACCTACGAGGAGTTATTAAACAAGATCGACCAGCATGATCCCGCCTATGCGACCGCCGCTGATGCCCAGCTGGTTCTAGCCCGTGTCCTGATTCGCAAGGGCCAGTTCAGTCGAGGTCGAGAGGCTTACCAGATGTACCTAAAGGTGCGCCCTGATGATGACGATGCCGAGACGGAACGGTTGTATTCGTTCATCTGGGAAGGTAATTGGACTCAGGCTGATAGCGAGTTTCGCGGCGCGCAGCGCTGGAGTAGCAAAGGTGAATTCAAGGCGGCCTTGGCGCGAGGCCAGGCCCTGATTGGCCGCCATGCGCCGGGGACCTCGGCGCAGGACTCCGGCGAGGGGCTGACTGGCGACGAATTTCAAGCCTCCTACGCTCTCTACCGCAGCCCTAGTAGCTACGACCGCCGCACCTTCGGTGTGGTCTACCAGGGCCTAGTGGATCTGCGTTTAGCTGCGCACACGATCAAAGACCTCGGTTTGACTCAGGCCAAGATGAATGCCAACGAATTCTCCGCAGGAGCGGTCATCGGCCGGCCCACATCTTGGTATCTGGCCGCGCACGGTGGTTATTTCTCCCTCGGCAACGATCACTATACCGGCGATGCTAGTCTTGGCGTACCTTTAGGTGCCTTGGTCATGATCGAAGGCGGTGCTGCAGAAACGCCACTGGCCTTGTCGATCCCGCTGTCGCCTGATGCTGCTGGACTGATGCGGGACAGTGTTTTTGCTCAGCTACGCCTAGCGCGGTTGTTACAACTGCGCTTGGAGCTACAGAAGGAAAAAAATTATAAGCCGCATGAATCGCATAGCCTCCTCGGGCGGCTGCCGCTTAGGCAGAAAGATGCGGGCGAGCTTGCGGTGCTCACGTCTCTCACCTACGCCGGCTATCCGCAGCCGATCGCTGATTATGACACCGCTTTGCGTACCCTGACGGCGGGTGCTGGATTTGCCTTAGATCGACGCTTTGCCGGCGGCACGCACCTTGATGCGCAAGCGATTTATAGCTTGGCATTTGTCACTCAGCGTGATCAAGCACGGCAGACTAAACAGGTTGGTGTATTAGATGCGACCGCTGATCTCAGCCTGCCGTTGGGTGACTTGTTGCATGCTTTGGTAAGTGCGCATTACGTACGGGCGCAGGACGACGACTTTGTGCGGCGCCATCACCTTTCGTCAAGCTTGCTGATTGGCATCGGTTACGGCGAAAAAGACAGGTCTTGACATCACACTTGCCTGTGTCTAATGTGCCGGCATGTCACTTTTAATCACGTTTATGCTGCTGGGTTCCACCTCTGTCGTGGCTTTTGCTATGCTTTTTCGGCGGCAAATTAGCTATTGGCGGTGGCTACAGCTACGTCGTGAGTTTTTGGCGCACTGGGGTCGCCAATCCTTGCCTTGCCAACAGCATGCGGTAGTTTTGGCATGGAGCTTGTGTGAATGGCCTAATTACTGCCAAAGCGAGCTGCAGCCGGTCATGGAGCAATTCTTAGATGAGCACTGGTTGGCCAGGCAATTTGATCCGTGCGGCGGTGGAGATCTAGTGGTCTTAGGTGAAGATATGGCTCACCTCATAGAAGCATCGGCTAGCGGTTTTTAATAGGCACCGTCGGCCGTAACAACTGTTTTAACAGTTTTTAGTAGCAGCATGGTATCTAGGCCTAAGCTCCATTGATCGATGTAGTTAAGGTCCATATGCATCCACTCTGCAAAACTGACGTGGCTGCGGCCACTAGTCTGCCAAATACAGGTTAAACCTGGGGTGACCGATAAGCGGCGAAGCTGCCACGGCTCATATTTTAGCACTTCCGACGGTATTGGTGGGCGCGGTCCGACTAGGCTCATGTCATTACGGACGATATTGAATAGCTGCGGCAGCTCGTCGAGGCTATAGCGGCGTAACCAGCGGCCGATCTTCGTCACGCGTGGGTCGGCGCGCATCTTGAAAATAGGGCCGTCTTTTTCATTTTGCTGCAGGAGATCCGACATTAAAGCCTCAGCATTCGACACCATGCTGCGGAATTTGTAGATCTGAAAGGGTAGCCCCCCGCGCCCAACGCGGGTTTGGCTAAAGAGCACTGGGCCTTTACTAGTCAGCTTAATCACCAGGGCTATGCCTAGTATTAGCGGGGCCGCTAGGATCAACAGGGTCAGTGCCGTGGTGAGGTCCATCAGGCGTTTAATCATCGCGGGCAGCATCGGCCGTTGCACGACTTCGATATGCGGCCGAAGCATACTAAGGCTATCGAGCTCTAGGCCACTTGCGGTGTCTGACGTCTTCTTCGTATCTAGGACTTGGTTCATAGCATCCACTTCAGCAGGGGGGGGCAACTACAGGGTCCACGTGCAAACTAAAGCAAGCACCAGGCCAGTTCGTGGGTGAGGTTTTGATAAGTTCGAGATGGCGTTTGATAGTTCTTATAAATCATGTGGTTATCTTGACGTGGTGCGGCCCATAAACCGGCCGGTCGGCGCCTACCGACCTGCCTAAACTTTTGACAGGAGTCGATTTTCTCAACTATAAGGTTCGCACTGACCATAGCGAGCCAGGGAAGGGACCATCAGCGTATGCCTGTCAGCCTGAATACACGGCTATGCTTAGTCATCCTTGCGGTTTTGATCGCTTGGCCGTCGGCAATGGCGCAAGCCGCCGTGAGTTCACGCTTCTATGTGCCGACGGTGCCGCAAGATATGCGGGACCTCGACTTTTTCTTGACCACGGCCGGTGTCGGTCATGAAGTAAACGACCGCTTTGGCCACAGCGGAATCCGCGTCATAAACCGCCAGGAAGGCACCGATGTCGTCTACAATTGGGGGCAATTCACCTTTTCAGACCCGACCTTTTTGTGGAAGTTTTTTCGTGGCCAGCTCGACTACAGCATGGGAGTGCGCACCCTACAGCATGATGTCGCATTGTACCGTCGCATGGGCCGAAACCTGCGCATGGAGCACCTTAATTTAAGCGCCAAGCAGAAGCGCGCGTTCATTGAAAAAATTGCCTGGAATGCGGTGCCTGAACACCGCATGTTTAGCTATCAGTATTGGTATAAAAACTGTTCGACGATTCCTCGTGACTACCTCAACACGGTGCTCGGCGGCGCGATCTTTGCGCACTACGGTGCGCTGCCTGCAAATAAGGTTTACCGCGACTATGTCCGTACCAACCTCGGCTATGTGCCATTTGTGGTGCCGCTGCTTGATACCCTGATGAACGGCAATATCGATCGACCAATCAGTGCTTGGGACGACATGTTTCTACCGGCTAATCTGCGCCATTGGCTGCTGCAGATGCCTGCGATTGATGATGGCGGCGCTGCCCTTACCGGCTCGCAATTACTCAGCGATTCGAGCGTGCTCAACGCCGAACCTGAGGATTTTGAGCCGTTGTTTAGCGACTACGCGGCCGGGGTGCTGCCGATGCTCCTAGCCATGGCATTGGCTCTAGGACTGTTCTTGCGCCATATCGTCGGACAACCTTCGCAGACACTGACTTGGGCTTATCGTGCTCTGGGTGCTGCCACGCTTTATTGGGGCCTGCTCGGCGGGCTGCTTGGCCTCACCCTACTCACCAACTGGGGCTTCTCCGGACACCCTGACGGCTGGCATAATGCCAACCTGCTGATATTTTGGCCGATCGACGTGGTATTTGTCCCGTTAGGCTGGCGTTTGCTGCGGACCGGAGCTCCCTTGTTTGGGACCTGGTGCTGGCTGGATCTAAGGCGCTTTTGCCTGTTGCATGCAGTTAGCCTGGGATTGCTCTGCATTCTGGGGGCAGCTCAGGTGGTGCAGCAGAATATTTGGCGGGCCGTGTTCTGGTTCGGCTTGCCGCTGGCATTCCTGCTGCTGCTACTAGGAAGTGTTGGCGCTTCGCCGCCGCTGCGTTCACGCCGAGCGAACTAAAATCACAGGGGTATTTTTACTTTTTAGTGAGGTTGGCCGGGGTTTGGCGCTGGTCTTTAGGCCGCAGCTCTATTCAGATCCGCCTCGCATGCGCCGATGAGCGCGGAGAGGTTGCCACAGTGAGGTGAGCCTTACCGTAAATTGCTTGACGATAAGGTAGGTGATGCAGGATCTTACGTGCATAGTGCGAGCCGCGCTCGAAGCCTACTTGCAGTGGGGGCGGTGTGCTATTGCGTCTTTAGCCGAGGAACAAGTAGACGCATTTTTTTTGGCTATGGCCCAGCGGGATTTAGCCTTTGCAAGGTTAGTCGCATTGGACGGTCAGGCCCAGTTGGGCCTTTCGCTGGATCCTGTCCTACATGAAATATGGCTCCAGATAGATCAAGTAAACAGAACTCTGCAGGGCCTAATGGTTGAGCTGCAGGGCAATCTCAGGCGAAAATTGGGCGGCGCACCCGTGCTGCGTCTGCTGCGGTCAGCTTGAATAAAAGGAACGTTTTTTAGTATATGCGTGCAGCAATTTTTATCGACGGCGGCTACCTGCTCAAGCAGTTACAAGATGCCAAAGTGAATCCGGACTATACGCGCATCGCGGAGTTTTTGCTTAAGCCCTTGCGGCGCAACACTCAGTTGGATCTGATGCGGTGTTATTTTTATTATTGCCCGCCGTGGATGTCGGAGAAGCCGACGGAGGCCGAACTGCGCCGTATGGCGAGCCACGAGCGCTTCATGGCAGAGATGCAGGAGGGCTGTGATCGGTGGCAGGTGCGTCTAGGCAAGCTTGAGCGGCGGCGCGAGGGCGACAAAGAGGTCTTCGCGCAAAAACGCGTCGATGTGCAACTCTCGGTTGATTTAGTCCAGCATAGTGCCGCCGGTCATATTCAGCATGCAGTGCTAGTAGCCGGCGATAGTGATTTCATTCCGGCTATCGTCGCTGCTAAAGAATCGGGTACTACTCTTACCTTATGGTGTGATCGTGATCGCTCGGTACACCGGGACCTGCTGAAGCTCGCCGACGAGGTTCACTATATACGCTGGAGGGATTTTCCTTCGCGGCCCTTTCCCGAGGCCCGTAGCGATAACATGCGCAACGAAGCGCGCAGCGACCCACGTCTGGAACCCCGCTCTGAGGTGCGTCCTGATCCCCGTCTCGACTTGCGGGTTGCGGACATTCGCGCCCAAGAGCCCTCGAGGGCGACACAGCATGAAACCCAGGATGGAGGTCCTGCCGTAGACTCTGAGATTCGTTCTGAGCTTGATTCTGACATCGTGGCGGTGGCGCCGGAAGGTGAGTTGCCGAAAAAGAAGCGCGGTCGTCGGCGTGGCAGCGGTAAAGGACACTCTAAACCAGCGCCTGCCACCACCAGTAGCGAGGCGGAAGCACCAGCTGCTTCGGTCGCTGCATCTAGTCCCAGCTCGCCGGCAAGAGCAGATGCACCAGTGGCGCACCAGATTCCCGACCAAGCGGCCCCGTCTAAGCCACGTACTCGTGCGCAACCAAAGTCTTCAACCAGGGTGGCGTCGGAACAGCCTGTGATTGCGGCCGAGGTGCATGAAGAAGCTGGTGACGATATCGGCAACCGGGTTGAGGCAAGCCCCGGCGGAGCGGCTAAACCTGGTCGCCGTCGTCGCGGCGGACGCGGGCGTCGGCGCAAAACTGCGCCTGTTGGGCCACCGTCCGGGGAGTCTTGAGTCTAGGTACCAGATCAAATTCGCAAGTGATACCCTTGGGTCCTCTCTTTAATTTCGGGAGCCCTTCATGAATCGTTCCAGGCTGCTTGGATCCATCGTCGTCATCACCGGTTTGGTGGTTGGCTGGAGCTTGCGGCAGCGTCTGCTGCATATGCCGAGGATCCGCGTCGGACCATTGCACTCGGTGGTCGGGGGCGGCGAGAAACTGCGTTTTTTTGCCCTTGGGGACACGGGGACGGGTGGGGCAGACCAATTTAAGGTCGGGCAGGCCATGAACGAGCGCTGCGTGCAAATGGGTGGTGCTGACGGCATCCTCCTGCTTGGCGACAATGCTTATCCGGTTGGTATGGACTCCGTACACGACAGCCAGTGGCAAAAGAAGATCATCGAGCCATACAGTGGCAGCTGCTTGGATAAACTGCCGATCTATGCCGTCCTCGGTAACCACGATTATAAGAATAATCCTGCCGCTCAGATTGAGTTCACGCTGCTAAATCGACGCTGGCACATGCCTAACCGGTTTTATAGCGTTAGTTTTGGCAGCTTGTTAAAAATCATCGCACTCGATTCAAATATGGTCGATATCTGCTTGAAACCGGCGTTTTGCGGCATCGACTTTTTGCGCGAAAGTCTGCACACAGATCCCACGACATGGACCTTCGTCATGGCCCATCATCCAATCGAGAGTTCTAGCGATCACGGCTTCAATTACCGCGGCGGTCTCGCTGGCATGCTGATGCGTCCCTATCTGTGCGACCGCGCTGATGCTTACCTTTCGGGCCACTCGCATCACCTCGAACATTTAAAGCATGGCAATTGCCGCCTTGATATGTTCGTCTCTGGCGGCGGCGGTGGCGATCTCTATCGGACGGTCGCTGGGGTTGACGACTCGCGTTTTGCCGTCACTAAGTTTGGATTTTTAGAATTAAACGTGACGGCTGCGGCAATGGTGTCGCGTTTTATTAGTGCTGATGGCCTGGTCCTCTATGAAACTACCAAAGCGCCAGCTTTAGGCACGCAGGTTCATCTCTAGTGCAGAGTTAAGGCTGCAGAGCAAGTTCCTGCTTAATGGTTTGATCGAGCAACTCGCGTAACGAATCGACATCGCGTGCCGGAGCGATCGCTATGAGCTGTTTATAATGTGCGACGAGCTGTCGCTCTAACTGCCGCAGAGTCGCCGTAGTCGCTCGTTCTGCAATGCCAGCGGGCA
>Ga0315287_10004626_pt1 | contig 13448 bp, 11 predicted proteins | sample YL17G11_0_MG_FD_205037 | JGI IMG/M metagenome (GOLD analysis project Ga0315287, IMG submission 205037) | Sediment microbial communities from Yellowstone Lake, YNP, Wyoming, USA - YL17G11_0 | ecosystem: Environmental > Aquatic > Freshwater > Lake > Sediment | place: USA: Wyoming | collected... | reverse complement strand
AATTCCTTTTCGATCTTCGTAGACGAAAATCGGGTGGGGCTCCTCCCCCCTTGCATTGTTTTAAAGTCAATTAATTGCCACATCGTCACCAGATGCCCTTCTCGGCGAATGGTGTCTGGAACAACGAACACCGTCTGTCGTCCTGGTGATTGGTATTGTTTCTCGATCGCCACCCACTCCGCATGCGCGGGAACACTACTCAGCACCAGGAGCGTGATCAGTAACCAGAAACCCGAACAGTAGGCCAATGGCAGTTTGAGGAATGGTCCAGTGTTGTATGTGACGGAGCAGTGCACAGGAAAGCGACGGTAGGGACGAATTGTGAAGGCCATAGCGAGAGCCTCGCGGGGAGGCTCATTCTAGGAGGGGGCTGAGGAAACCGCAAGGCGGAGGAACTGAGAAATGCTTGTATTGATCGGTAGGCGTAGGCCTATCGAGGGAGCCCAACGCCTAGCCTTGTATGCGCGCAACGAACCTACGGCTTCGCTGATTAAGAGTCCCGACGAAGACCCTAACTCAGGACACTCACCACAACGAATTAGCAGCAAAAGGGGAAGATTCATGATGGCTCAACTCATCATGGATCATTCTGCGTTAGGGTGTTTTGGCATCAGCTTGGCACCAATGCGTTCGTTAAAGCGAGGCCCGCAATATCGTATACGTTTCAGGTGCCTTCTTCGATGGGCGAGGAGGTTGCACCCATTCCGGATGATCATTTGGCTCTTGGTTAAGTGCTTCCTGAGCAGCCAGCATCTCCTGTTGCGACTCAAACGACTGTCCCGCAAGTGGCCCTCGGTGGCAGTGATAGCCGCCGTTTATACGATCGTGATGGCATCCATGTGTATCGAGCCCGCCGCTATGAGCATGCACAGGACCCGCTGCCAGCGCACCGGCAAAGAGCGAAAGTAGGATCGCAAGGGCTACCTGAGCTATCATGGGGTCCTCCTGGGTTTTAACAGGTGCTTCAGTCTATGCCAGGAGGGACACTGCAACAGTTGGACCGTCTTAGACCTTGGGACAAGTCGCCCGTTCAAGTCTGTGTACTTTAAGATGACTCCTCGTTTCTTGGCTGAGTGCAACATTCTCCAGCAGGGCTATGAGTCGATTTCTTGCTGTGGCGGTTGTGTTGTGTTGTGGCGAATTAGTGAGTATGCAAGGACTGGGAGACCGAGCGGCGGGCTAGCCGTGGCACCGCTAATGCGCTATCAGCAAGGTGCTTTCAGCCTGTTAGCAAAATACAGCTGTTTCGGTGTGGTGTCAGGGCTAGCATGGCTGATTTGTTTGAAGGTGGGCAGGTCACCTACTCCGCTTCCGCCACTCCCACGGCGGCACCGGCTGCGGATCCGCCCACAAGCCTTTCCTCGCCTCTCGTGCTTCTGTCTCTAGCTCTTCCAGCACCGTATCCCCCGGCGCATACTTCCGATACCACCAGCACCACCCTTGCTTGACGAGTTCCTGATTGAGGTTTAACCCGTCGGGCAAGAGCACGTCGGCAATCGTGCGCCCATATTTGTCCTTGCCGTGGGTCTGGATCGTAACGTTTTTGCCGAAGGCGAGGGCCGAGGCGGCGTGCTTGGCCTTCTGCCCGAACGCTTGGCCTTTCTCAGGACAGTCGATGCCGCTGAGGCGGATGCGTTCGGGGTGGTTGTTGTGCAGGACTTCGATGGTGTCGCCGTCGAGGACGGCAAGGGCGGGGCCGGTGAAGTCAGCGAAAGAGGAATAGGGGAAAAGGAAGAGGACAAAACATGCTAGAAGTAATGCTTCCAGACAGTATTTCACTTCTTTGTTTTGCCTCCTTGTAGGTCCTCAGGCATCAAGAATCACGTGTTCGATCAATTTAGCTCCAATATCTCGACGCAGTTGTTGGTGATCGTCAAACAAATCGATGTAATAGGTAGCGCATTCGTGTGTATGGTCGGGCGGGAGCCCCATTGAAGGAGCATAAGGCTGGCGGTTTCCGTTCTGCTCAGCGTCGGCACGCGGGTACACCAGCACGCTACGCCGGCCCCCAAAATGCAGGTTGTATGCGTACATCTGCTTCAGGTCATCGTCCGCTGGCAGGCCATCCTTGGGGACCTTCCATTTCGTATCCAGGATTACACGCTCACTGGTCTCTCCATGGTCAAAGTCGGCCACGATATCAGGTCGGATACTCTTCGATGCCCAGAACCGCTTTGATGCCTGGCCCTGGACCCGCAGCCGGCGGTTGGCGAAAGCTGACCGCGCACGGCTGATCTGCACAAGAATGAACCGTTCGAAAAGTTTGTTCATATCAAATAAGATAGCGACCACATGCTCGTGTCCGCCACGTAGGTCGGGCGAATAATTGAGGATGATCAGGCGAGCCAATTGGATTGCTCTCCGGTAGCGTTCCGTATTTCTGCCCCAAACTACCTGTTCGAAGGTTTCCGCTGTGATTCGACATTCCGATAATTGTTCAAAGGTCAATTTCAACACTGAAGCCCTTGCCGCAAGCGCTTGGCGCACAGCCAGCCGTTCGACTATGCCGACCGCACATTTCAGGATGCGATTAAAGAGATTATCTCGGTCGTAGATTTCGTGGGCTGTGTATATTCGCTCTCGATGCAAGAGATTCCGACTGACCTGTTGCCGGAACAGGATCCGACCCTTCAGCTTGTACAGGTTTGCCTCGGTAGTTCGGTACTTTTTTACTAACCCCACGTGGGTCAGGCGCTCGACCTCTTCCAGGAAGGCATCGAGGTACAGATCTATCAGGGAAGAATGCCGAAGATATAGATCAGCTTCAGGTGCGGCCTCAACGTCCAACCAACCCACTTGCCGGAGCATCTGAAGCAGCGCACGCTGCCACTTCCCCTTGTCTGCGAGCGCTCCCTTCTCGGCTTTCGGCAGAATCTCGATGGCAAGGTTCCCGACCTGGATTACGCCAACAAAGCTAGAGAAATGTATCCGTTGATGACCAACCTTGAAGAAGACACAGTCATGCCGATCGTTGTATCGAACAAGAGCCCCAAAGTGCGTTGCGTTAAAACCTGGCTCACCAACGACCAGGGTGCCATGTTCAAAGATTTGGATTGGCATCGGCATAGATCGACGCAAAGTCCTCTTCCTTGAGCTGGGTCACGTCCAAGAATGCGTAGACCTCCTTCTCGTCCAGTTCATTGGCACCCCATGGCCCAGAAGCAAAAGCTGTCTTCCCCGGATTCCGTGTCACAAACCGTTCGCCCAACACCATGCCAACCTTTGCAGGGTTGGCGTAGAAGTATTCCCGCAGCAGCGGGATGATCTTGTTTGCGAATACACTGCGCAGACTGCTGAGGTCCTTCACCTCCATAAAGTATGCGTGACCAATGCAGTGGTCGTGATCTAGAAGCTGTTCGATCCGTGAATTGATAACATCGAACATGTGCTTCAAGTCGACTTTCATCCCGACAACCTCCGGGACATGACTACGATCTGGGCGCATTTCCAAGAATGTGAATCGACGGCGCAGGGCAGTGTCGAGTGCCTCGACGCTACGATCTGCGGTATTCATCGTTCCGATGATATAGAGATTGTGTGGAACGCCAAACTCTTCCCGAGAATACGGAAGAATCACCTTGAGTTCGTTATTTGCCTTCAGTCGTTTATCGTCCTCAATTAGCGTGATCAGCTCGCCGAAGATGCTCGCCACATTGCCGCGGTTAATTTCATCAATTAATAGGGCGTAGTCCTTGGATGGATTCATTTTGGCTTCTTTGACCATTTCCTTGAACACGCCATCGCGGATCTCATAGGCCAGTTGGTCGTTACCTTGGCTATCCATTTGGGGTTTGATGCCCTCAACGAAGTCCTCGTAGCTGAAGGATTGGTGGAAGGTGGTGAACTTATATCGGTGTGTCAGAGTCTCGTCTTCAGTTGTTCGATCGCGGTACGCATTAAGCTTGTCCTGCAAATCAGGCATTTCGACGATAGCTAGTTTAGAGTCAATTGACCAATTTGACGTGTCATCCTTCCAGAAGATCAGCGGCTCGGTTCGGTTTGCATACTTGACGTTTGGACAATCGGCCTTCGTATGCGCTTGTAGGGCAGCCCACAACATGGCTCGTGGTGTACGATTGGCAGACTGTTTCCAGCGCGCATTTACAAGCTGGTGCTCAAGAATCTGTGCCACTGTGCCGCGCTGGTCCTTGGCATCCAGCAGCGCAATGGCAATCACCTCCCACCACGCCAACTCCTTCACAAGCCCAGCAGCCCGCTCTTCTGGAGAAATTGTACTCTGCCGATCTGTGAAACGCGCCATGTATTGGTTGCGAAGGGCAAACGTCTTCCCTGTTCCAGGGGGGCCGTAGAGAATGATGTTCTTGGCAGGCAATGCCTCGGCTGTAATGGTCTCCATCGGTTCCACCTCTATACCTATGAGCCGCTTGAGACTCTGGAGATAGTCGGGGTATTTAGTAATATCCGTGAGTGTCTTTAGCACGATCCTCGAAGGCTTTGCCTCCCACTCCCCATGCTTGATCCAGTTAACTTGTCGGACGTGCTTGAAACTTGCGCGCGCTTCCCGATATTCATAGTCGCCAGTGACAATTCCATACCCTAGATATTGGTGTTGACCCTTCTTCGGTATAACGATATCACCGGGGCGTACAACACGAAGAAACTCCCATAGCGCGAGAGAATCATTCCGCGGATCGGATTTCTTGTAGATCGGCTTCAACGCATTCCGAATGGCTTCGCGATCGGGTAACTTCCTGAGATCTCCTATCTCATCCCAACCCAAGGCCATAATTCCCTTCTGGCGGAAATCATCCCAAAATTCCGCACCTTCGCCCGGCGCATACATCCAATAGCGGCGTCCGGTATCGCCAGTCGCCAAGGCCACTGCGTTGAATTGCTCTGGTGTGATCTTGAAGTTTGTTCCTCGAAGACTGATCGGCAGATCATTCAAGGTCTTGATGGATTGGATGTTTTCGCGCCTCAGAGGGCGGTCCCAAAGGTTCTGGTCGATATGAAGCTTGACCCGATCAACCTCTTCTTTGTTGCCGTCTTTCCAGAACTTGCTTTCCGGAGGTTCTTCAAGAACCGTATCCGGTGCTGTCTCTACAGTCGCTAATGCATAAACCCCTGCATCTTTCCCGGAAAGCCAGACTACAACTCGGTCTCCGATGTGAATATCATTTTTGTGCTGTTTCGTTTGCCAGGTTCGCACGACGCCCTCCCGAAGAGCGCCAATAAGGTCGTAGCGAGCGGGGTTCGCCTGAAATAGCCAGTAGCGCATGTTACTAGCTTCCGCCTCGTATGCCTTGACGGACAGCTCGGGCCATGTGACGCCTGGCATTCGGAGTTGAATCTGCGCCCGAAGTGCCAGATACGACTTCCAATTATCAACATTCACCTCAATTCCCTTGCTCTTTAGATACTCGCAATTTCGCGAATCAAGGGCGACGTAGGCATCTGGACGCATCCAGAACATACCCATCGTCAAATTCGCGATACCCACATGACGTACTTCGAGACAGCGGGCAAACAACTCAGGCTGCACCTCCTCAGGTAGTTTTCTGACCACGGCCTCCGCAAAGTCCCACAAGGTATCGATCGCATGCATCTCGCGGTCCCGTTCCCATGAAAAGAACTGCGCGTTCAGAGGGTTCATGACAGGCAACCCATTGAAGTCGCTTGGCAATGGAGACACCAGGCCAAATCTCTCTTTAACAACCTCAAGAATGCCCAACCGAGATTTTTCGCCCACTTTCCGGTTGAACGTTGCAAAAAATGTGAATGGATCCATTACATTGAGCAGGAATTTTTGCCCCTTCTTATCTTCGTCCATGAGGCTGCCAACAAGATGCCCTTTAGCTTTGGCTGCATTGAGAATTTCAATTAGCTCGGGTTGCTTCTTGCGCCACCCAAGAAGCTTGTCAGCTAGTTCCTGATAGATCGGCATCCATGAAAACGAAGGGTCACTCATAATCATATATCCTTCTTGCTCACACTGGGCGCAAGTACTCTTGGGCAGTCTCGGGAGCACGCATTCATCGAGGGATCAGGATCAAAGGTTTGACCTCTCCATCTCGCCAGGCCAGCTCAATTTCGCCGACCTCGAATATCCTTCACCAACTTCCGTACGCGAGAGATTCCTGACAGTGCCTTGTCCTTGGAACAGGCCCGCGTGGTACGTGACGAAGCAGTACACGGGAAAGCGTTGGTAGAGACGAATCGAGAATGGCATAGGGGCCTCGCAGGGACGCGTATTGTAGGAGGGGGACGAGTAAACCGCAAGGCGGGGTACTCGAAATGTTGGTATTTCTGAGAGGTTTTCAGGCAGCGGAGGTCCCTGCTAACGAAAAATAAACCGTTTGATGTTTTTCGGAGAGCTGCTATCCTTCCTCACTGCAATTTTGAAATACACAAGGTCAATTCATGCCAACGCTCGGATGGATTCTCGAATCAGATGAAGATCGGTTTTTCGAATCTGTTGAAGATTCATATCTTAGACTTATACCAACACAGTACGTTTGTCCGTTTTGCACTGAGCCCCTACTTTCCAGGCAAGAATTACGTGACCATCTTATTGGAGCACATCCTATTGAGAGACCAAGCCTCCTCGTGAGAGGCGTGCCCGCTCCTGCAACGCTTACGTTGAGAACTCCTCTGCGAGGAGACGAAATTGAGGCAACCAACTGTTCTAGAATTCGGGTATCAAAGAATGGCCGGCCACCTAAGACAGTTGCTTCTACTGATCTCTCCGCTGAACTCGCACATGATAGCCAAGCACATTACACGGTCACACTAGAAAACATCCGAGCATTGGATCGAGTCGTAACATCTGCCAATTACACCATTAGAATTAAAGTCGCTGATCCACAAATGCTAAGGGAAATAGACCGTGCCTTTGTAGAACTCTTGGCGGTCCAAGATTTCACCGTGGAAACCGTTGCTATATTTGCCCGAAAGTGTGCCCGCCTTTCGGACGACCTCGATTATCCTGGAGCCCTGGGTGACTATGCGTATGGGATTTTAGCCAAGGATGGCTCAGGAGGGACGAGCTTGCGCTTTGAGTCCTTTAAGGATAAATTTGAAGCGGCCCACGCTGTACTTCGAGACTATCCACGATTTCTTGCCCATGCGATTCTTTCCTTGGTTAGACTGAATTTTAATAACTTTAGTCCTTCCTGCGAGTTCTCGACTCTGCCTTTAGTTGATAGGGGCATGAACTTCTTTGGAAGCTTAGCTGCAGGCAGCTCTATCAATGCAACGCCGGTAGTTCGTGATGATGGCAACCGTCGCGACGTGTGTCCAATAGACACTGTTAGTCAGGACATCCTGGGGTACGCTGGACGCCTTATCCAAGGGGATGCTCTTCGGGATGTAGAGATCGCGAGATGTATGGAGCGAGCTGGACACGGTACAATCACACCTCAGGACCAAGCGAAACTGCACGTAATCTGTGCGGTTGCTATGCGACAACGTGGACAAGGAGCACGAGCAATCCCAGTTCTTCAGAATCTTGTTAATGACGAGGCCTTTGGCCACTGGGCTAATGTCCAGCTCAATGATGCCGGAAATGTATGACTGAATCTGCTAACCATATAAAGGATGAGACAATTCCCCCCTCCTCCTCGGTGACCACCTCCGGAGCGACTCAAAGTCTCTTGGATTATTATTCTGCCCCAAAATCGGATCCGAGAGCTTTTCTGCGCGCATGGGCAAAAACATCGAAAAAAACACTTGATGAAGAACATCGCAAGATCGTTCTTCAAAAATTCTCCGAATTGGACCCTTCCTTTGAGCGAACCGAAGGGTTGGCTATCAAAGCGTTTGTTTCTCCTTCCATAGCGGCCGCATTCTTTCCATGGATTGGGAGAGTTATTCAGGAAGTGCTGACGATTGAGAAGGGATGGAGCTATGACCCTTCCCGAGAGGGGCTCGATACTTTTCTTGAAATCGCCAGATACTTACGGGAGTACCTAGTGCCTTCCAAAGCTAAAACAAAAAATGAGAGACAGCTTGCCAAGAAACGGTCGGACAGAGCAGCAAAGATTCTATTGGCCTCTATGCTTTGGCTGAGCTATAGCCGCAACCTCCGAGTCGTAGATGCAATTCAAGCAATCAAGGACATGCTAGTGAGCAGGGTTGACGATGCGGATGAAGGAAGACAGGCCGATCGGGTGGCTCTTGCCTCAATAGCACACTCCAAGATTAGTCAACAGCGGCTCCGAGAAGTCATCCAGTTATTATCCCCGTGGTATGGGCGCATTGGCGGGCTTAAGAGCCAGTTAGCAGCCCAGAACACAGAAATGGAAGTTTTGCAGAGAAGTCTCGTAAAGACTGAGGAAACTGCTCGAACGAGAGCCGAAGCTATTGCCGGTTTAGAAGGTGAATCACAGCGTTTGAAAACAGAGGTCGAGCAACTTCGAGGGCAGGTCAATGATCATCAGATCACAGGGAGACATGGGCGGATGGAGGTTGTGACCAGAGAGCGGGGCCTACTATCAGGAAAGCTCAAGCCACTACTTCAATCGGCAAAGGCAGCGGCGGAATTGATGCCTCCTCGTGCACAGGTCGTAATGGAGAGGCTAGAACTTGCGATCGAAGCGATCGATCAGGAGGACCAATGGCTGCAGTCTTCGGATTAGACTTTGGCACAACGAACAGTCTCATATCCGTCGTTGTAGGCGGGCGGGTCATTAGTCTGACCAACCAAGCTGATGACCTCGCCCATCCATCCGTTGTTTGGTACAACGGCGCTGAAGTCGTTGTGGGCAGAGCAGCCAAGCAACATTTGGATCATGTAGGCACAGGGGTTATTGGAGACGTAATACATTCCCCCAAAGCGTTTTTGGGCAAGGGTACCAACATCCATGTTGGCGGAGTAGCGCGGGATCCGACAGATGTAGTCGCCGAGATCCTACGGTTTATTCAAAAAGATGCCTGTGATCGGAGGTTAGGGAATCTCGATTTCAGCAGGGCAGTTATGACGATTCCGGTGACCATGGACGGGAAAGCCAGACGGGAGTTGCGAGAAGCTGCGCTTAAAGCCGACATTCGTGTGCATCAATTCGTGCATGAACCGTTTGCTGCATTATATGGCTATCTCCGATCGAAGGCCGATTTTGAAAGGCGTATTGCCGACCTCCAGAACAAATTAGTGCTGGTTGTCGATTGGGGTGGGGGCACGTTGGATTTGACCTTGTGCAAAATAGTCGGCAGGACTGTGACCCAGATTCTCAATAAAGGTGATGATCGTGTCGGGGGCGATCAGTTTGATGGCCGCCTAGTGCGCTTTGTTAGGGACAGCCATGCTCGCATACACAATCTCTCAGTCTGGCCGGGACAGATTCCTGGAGCAGAAGCAAAACTCCTGTCTGAATGTGAGCTATCCAAAATTGCGTTATCGACGAGAACAAGTGCCACGGTCCTGGTACCGCACTATCTACAAGCTGATGGTCCGGAACGCACATTGGAAGTCGTCGTCTCTCGGGATGATTTGGAAGATGTAACGAAAGACTTAGTTACCACTGGAATGACCAACATTAATGAACTGCTCGATCAAGCTGGCGTTAAAGAGGCGGGCATCGAACTTTGCTTGGCGACTGGAGGAATGGTTAATACGCCAGCGATCCGAAAGCGGCTGATCGAACAATTTGGCATCGCTCGCGTTCCCACTGATGTCCGTGGGGATCGGGTCATTGCCGAGGGAGCGGCATGGATAGCCCATGATAATTTACGGCTGAAACTAGCGAAGCCCCTAGAGTTGCTTCATGCGGATGATACGTATGTTTCTCTGCTCCGAGAGGGTACTCCGCTGCCAACCGAGTCACAGAACGAATTCATTTCTTGCGATCTGTACTGCGTAGATCCAAAAGACGGGTTCGCGAAATTGCAATTCGTACGTCCGAAGTGGCCAGGGCGAAACGGGCCATCCGAACCAAGGGATTGCTATGCAGTTATCACCCTAGGTGTCGATCGAACGGCAGAACCATTGTTTGAGCGCTTAAATGTTGGGCTGACCATTGATCAAGATATGATTGTAAATGTCTCCGCAACCTCGAGTCTGGCCGGAGATAAACGACTGGAGGAAATTTACGATCTTGAATTTGGGATCGAATTTGGTGCTGACCACAGCTCTGCTATTGGAGGCGGTACAAATAGAGAACCAGATGAGAGCCAGCCGAGATTGCACGGGAGAGGTCAGGTAAAGCTTCAGCAACAACCACCAGGTACGATTCGGCTTCGTTCCAATGTGTCTCTGTTTGAAGATGCTTGGGACCTAGTTCCTGGCGACGTCATCAAAACCTATCGTAACCGCTATCTTTACCATAGAGACACTCTGACGGCTTTCCAGGTAAAGGAAGCCATGTATTATGCTCCCTGCTCGAACTGTGGGCTCTTTATCAACCGGATAAAGGTTGAAGGATGCGAAAGATGCGGAATTACTCCAAGTCCATTGCCCTAAAAGCTCATAAAGATGAATTCACACAGGGGCTTGGCTGTGCGACGATTTCCCCATTATTTCTTTGCTAACAATGATTGAGATGATTCTATATATTCCATTGATTCTGTGGAATTCGATTCAGTTTCCGGTGACGTCTGAACCTATCGACCTTCAATCCGAAGGCGGCGGCCGTAGGGATTCGTGGGACTGCTGGGGCTGTAGGGATTGCCGGCACCGAAGGGATTCTTGATCGAGTCCGGCGAGAACGGAGAGCCGTAGCGGCCGTAGGGGTTACTGGTTGAATCAGGGTCATACGGGTTCGCGCTCAGCTTGCCGCGATAGTTCCCCTGCTGGTCATACAGCCGAGGCGCATCGGTGGCGAACGGATTCGTCGCCGATTGATTACTGTAGGGACTGCCGTAGGGACTGAAGGGATTGTTGATGCCGTCCGGCTTGAAGGGGCTGCCGGCTCCGAAGGAATTGGACGTGGAATCAGGGTTGTACGGATTCGCGCTCAACTCGCCGAGATCTTCTGCGTGGACGGAGATAGGCAGGAAGAGGATGAGGAAGACAATCCACATGGCGAGCCTCCGACAAGCGGAACAACCAGTGGACTTAGCCTACTCCCATGCTGGAGATCGATGCAAGGCTGTCAGGCACTTCAGGAAAGGGAGAGTATCCCAGTTTTCAGACTTATTTGCCTCACAATGTACGATTGCAAGACTTGACCCCAGCTCACACTGAAGCAGATTCTTCGCACCACTTCGGGTTCTTCGAGGCGCTTGACGAAGCCAGACCCCCCGATACCGTTCTCCTCAGTAAAGAGTGGCACGGTCTTAGGTCGAGGATTCGGTAAGATCCACATGGACGGGGTTTCTCATGCCTTCACAGAAGTAGAGGGCCTGGTATTTCTCAATTTGCTTCAAGCGATCCGCGACACGTCTCTCCATGTCGGAAGGGGCCACGTTCCTCGCCAATGTTTTAGCATCATGTTCTGTGACTCGCAGAATAAGGTAATTTGCGATGGCAGAGAAAAGAGACGTGTCAAAGTCGCGGGCCTCTTGTGAGGCAAGGACTAGTGCGATCCCATATTTCCGGCATTCCTTGGCCATTGTCGGAATCAACTTTAGACGACTGGCCCTGTGGGCTTCGTCGAAGATTACTGCGTGAGTAATGCGATCCTGACGGCCGCGTCGGAACATATCCTGGTAGATGCGATAGAACGCAAAAGAGGCGTAGGCCCTCTGCACAGCGGCATTTTGCGTTTTGTGAATCTGAAGAACAGCCAGCCGAGATTCATCGAGCAAGCTTTGCCCGGCTTGTGAATCGTTGAAAAACATATAGTCGTCCAACTCGGTTAAACGAGCTAACAGCGTTTGGGTTCTATTGTCCGCTTTTCCTGAAGATTGGAGTTTTTTGAAGAAATCTCGGAACGGTGGCGGTTTCAGGGGTTCACTGCCATGCCGTGGACCCCATCCGTGCGTTTCGTAACTGGATTTAATGGCCCCTCTGATCGTTTCCAACTGCAAATCCCCAAGTTCAGGAAAAATAGATGCAAAGATATCGCGAAGAAGACCGGCGCTCTCGATGTGACCAAACAGCCCTGACTCGGTCACCCGCATTGGATTAAAGCCAAGGCTCTGACAATCCGACTTGCTGAAGTCAGGGAAGAACGCCGCAAGTTTGCTGTCAATATCATCGTGATACGAAAATACGATGGGTGTGATGCCGGCAGTTTGAAGCTGCTGACAAAGATTGACAAGGCACGTGGTCTTGCCCATTCCAGGCAATCCAACAATCATCAGATGCGGATTACCTTCGATTTTCACAGACCACTCCACTGGTGTGTCCGTGCCATGAACGGTGCCGACCATGACACCCCCTCTACCTGCTGGCGCTATCGTCAGCGCCTCTATGGACTCTTGTTCCATAGTCGTTGCGGGTACGCCCCTTTCAGGCTCGCTTTGAGTTTCAATGGAAACGGAGGTAGGGCTGGGCGTTTGAGTCTTGTCTTGAGCAGTGGGCCTTTGTACCGGAGCGTCTGGCGTTTGAGACTGAATCACGTCCAGCAGTGCGCCAGGGCCGAAGAGGAAGATGGCTGTGTCATCAGACACGCCTGGAAAGAGGCGTTCTGGCTCTGGCTGAGTGAATTCTGGACAGAAAATGTATCCGCGATTTGGCTCTGAGATCTCCTGAGGTGTGTATTCTTCTGGCTTCTGTAATATTCGGTTAATTTCTTGTGACAAGCGCTTAAACGCCTCGGAAGTGAGATGATGGCGCTTGGCCTTTTCTGCATAAAATCGGAGGGCGCGCGCGAGCTTGCTGCGGCGAAGGGAGAGGACGACTATTGAGCAGTCTTTGGGAAAATACCAATCTAGCCAGAGTCTCCAGCTCGCTGATGTTTGTCGGCTGACAGTCTCTACGATGTCTAGCTGTCGAACTAACGATAGGTGCCGCCGATACTTGACTTCCACAAAGCGGAACGTGAGCCCTCCTCGTGTCGGAGCTGCGACATACAGAAGGTCTGCTCTCGTATCACCCTCTTCTTTACCTCCCTGCAGCTCTGGAGCGGGCAACAGATCCCGCACGTCGTCCAGGGGCACAAAAAATCCGTCATTCAATGAGAGCCAGCAGGGGTGCTCTGGTTGCGGGGCACGGCACTGCGCACGCGACAACGCCAGCGCGACAAGTTCGCCACTAGTCTTGACATGAGCCTCGGTCGTGGCGCTCGCCAAGCGCATTGCGAGCCGGCCACTTAGCGCCTTGAGCTCGCCGAGGAGAAATTCACAGTTTCTTAGCGAACTGCTCAACCCCATGAAGGAGAGGGCTTGGTCTAACAGTCCACGTACTTCATCCAGATGACTGGTGGACGTGATCATCTGGAGACAGCCCAAGTCGTCGCGCTCTGGCACTGCATCAATCACATACGCGTCGTAAACAGCTTGCGCTTCTCGTGGAGAATCAAAGTATTCGATGCCAGCGTTCCGGTCTACTGTCACAACCCAATCACTCAGCCGATGCAAGGTCTTGAGTGTTTCAACTTCCTCGCGGT
>Ga0315287_10004625_pt1 | contig 13448 bp, 7 predicted proteins | sample YL17G11_0_MG_FD_205037 | JGI IMG/M metagenome (GOLD analysis project Ga0315287, IMG submission 205037) | Sediment microbial communities from Yellowstone Lake, YNP, Wyoming, USA - YL17G11_0 | ecosystem: Environmental > Aquatic > Freshwater > Lake > Sediment | place: USA: Wyoming | collected... | reverse complement strand
CGGCAGTCTTGACGTAGCGGAGGAGTGCGTTCAGGACGCTTTCGTTGCCGCTATTGGTGCATGGGGCGAGCGGGGCGTCCCCGACAACCCCGGTGCATGGCTGACGACGACGGCTCGGCGGCGAGCGCTCGATCAGTTGCGGCGGGACAAGACTCTGCGCAGCAAACTCCCGCTGCTGATTGAGCCCGATGCCAACGAACCCGATCCCGCGGACCTCCTGGAGGACGGCGTGGTGACCGACGACCGGCTCCGCCTGGTCTTCACGTGTTGTCACCCCGCGCTCTCGGCCGAGACGCAGGCTGCGCTCACTCTGCGACTGGTGTGCGGGCTCTCGACCCCGCGCATTGCGCGTGCATTCCTGGTTTCTGAAGCGACGATGGCCGCCCGGATCACCAGAGGAAAGAAGAAGATTGAGATCGCCCGGATCCCGTTCGCGATCCCGGCAAAGTCCGAGCTACCTGAGCGACTCGACACGGTTCTCACCGTCATCCACCTGTTCTTCACCGCTGGCCACACGGCGAGCAGCGGCGATGAGCTCGTCGATGCTGAGGTTGTGGGGCGGTCGATCGACCTGGCTCGCATGTTGCACCAGCTGCTTCCGTACGAGTCAGAGGTGCAGGGCTTGCTGGCGCTGTTGTTGCTGACCGATGTCAGAAGTCAGACGAGGGTCGACTCAAACGGAAGCCTAGTGTTGCTGAAGGCCCAGGACCGATCTCGATGGGATGGGGCGCAGATCGACGAGGGGCGGTCTCTAGTGGCCCTGGCCCTGATGCGCAGACCCCCTGGCCGGTTCGCACTGCAGGCTGCAATCGCGGCCGTGCATGCCGGGGCACCGTCGTATGACGAGACCGACTGGGCAGAGCTCTTGGGGCTGTACGACGTTCTGCTGACCGTTTGGCCATCGCCCGTCGTTGCGCTCAACCGTGCTGTCGTCGTCGCTGAGCTTCGCGGGCCGGAGGAAGGGCTGGCGATTGTTGACGGCATTGGGGCTGACGGCCAGTTGGACCGCTATGCCTACCTACCGGCAACCCGCGCTGACCTTCTGCGACGGCTGAACCGCCGCAGCGAGGCGGCCAAGTCCTACGAGCAGGCGATCGAACTGGTCGACAACGATGTCGAGTTGGCCTTCCTCCAGGATCGTCTTGCCGAAGTACGAGGATGATGACCGGGAGGATCAATCTTCGTTTCGCGCGCCGGATCGCCTTCGAGACGTGTGGGGTTCCGGGAGTGGTTGGGTGCAATCATCGGTGACCTGGGGGCGGTGATCGTTTAGTCTCCGGTGGTGGCGTCGTGTCCAGCGTGCGGGTTCCCCCTTGAGGGCAGCTTTAAGTTCTGTCCGGAGTGCGCTGCACCGCTAACGGCTCCCACTTCTGCGGTGGCTGAGGAGCGCAAGGTTGTTACGGCGTTGTTCTGTGATCTGGTGGGGTTTACGGCGTTGTCGGAGTCGGCTGATCCTGAGGATGTTAATCGGATGCTGACTGCGTACTACGCGATGGCCAAAGCCCAGATTGAAGGTTTTGGTGGGGTGGTGGAGAAGTTCATCGGTGATGCAGTGGTGGGGGTGTTTGGGGTGCCGGCGACTCATGAGGATGATCCGGAGCGGGCGGTGCGGGCTGGCCTACGGATCGTGGAAACGTCCGAACAGCTGACCTCTCTCGGCGGCGGCCCGCTGCTCCTTCGGGTCGGGGTGAACACCGGGGATGCGTTGGTACGGATGACGGTGACGCCGGGTTCGGGGGAAGGGTTCTTGGCTGGGGATGCGATCAATACGGCGTCGCGGATCCAGTCGGTCGCCCCGGTGTTGGGAGTGGCGGTCGGGCAGGCAACGTTCGACGCGACCGCGCAGGTGTTTGAGTATGCGGAGCTGGAACCGGCCACTGTGAAAGGCAAGGCCGAACCGGTGGCGGTGTTTCATGCGAAGTCGTCGCTGGCGCGGTTCGGGACGGATCTGACCCGGACCCATGATTCGCCGTTTGTGGGGCGGGAGATTGATCTGGCGTTGCTGAAGGGGGTGTTCGACAAGACCGTTGCTGCTGATGCGGTGCAGTTGGTCACGGTGGCTGGTGAGCCAGGGTTGGGCAAGTCCCGGTTGGTGGCGGAGCTGTTTGGTTACATCGACGATCGCCCGGAGCTGATCACGTGGCGGCAGGGGCGTTGTTTGCCGTATGGGGAGGGGATCACGTATTGGCCGTTGGGGGAGATCGTCAAGGCTCACGCCGGGATCCTGGAGACCGACGACCAAGCCACCGCCACCACGAAGTTGGACAGGGTGTTACCGGAGGGTGCGGAGCGGCCCTGGTTCCGGCAACGGATCCTGCCGCTGCTCGGCATCGAAGCCACCTCGACGGCGGAGCGGCAGGAGTTGTTCACCGCGTGGCGGCGGTTCCTCGAGCATGTTGCCGAACAGGATCCGACGGTGGTGGTGTTCGAGGATCTGCATTGGGCCGATGCGGCGATGCTGGCGTTCATCGAACACCTCGCCGACCACGCCGAAGCGGTCCCGCTGTTGGTGGTCGGGACGGCGCGACCGGAACTGTTCGAGAACCACCCCACCTACGCCGCGGGCTTGCGGAACACCAACACCATCAACCTAGCTCCGTTGACCGAAGCCGAGACGGCCCGGCTCGTCGCTGGGCTGTTGGATGCCACGGTGCTCCCGGCGGAGTTGCAGCAGCCGATTCTGGAGCAGGTCGGCGGCAACCCGTTGTATGCGGAGGAGTTCGTCCGGCTGCTCAAAGACCAAGACCTCATCGTCGCCAAGGGATCCAGCTGGGAGTTGCGGGAAGGCGCGGAAGTGCCGTTCCCCGACTCGGTCCAAGCGCTGATCGCCGCCAGGCTGGACACGTTGGGTGCGGACGCGAAGTCGTTGCTGGCTGATGCGGCGGTGGTGGGGAAGGTGTTCTGGGCCGGTGAGGTCGCCGCGATGTCCGGCCGTGACTTGGAGGAAGTCCGCGAGGCCTTGCGGGAGCTGTCCCGAAAGGAACTGATTCGACCGGCCCGGCAGTCCTCGATGGCAGGCGAAGCCGAGTACGCGTTTTGGCATGTGCTGACCCGTGACGTCGCCTACGGCCAGTTGACCCGGGGGTCGCGCGTTAACCGGCACATCGCCGCGGCGGAATGGATCGAGAGCAAAGCTGCTGGGCGAGTGGAAGATCTCGCCGACGTGCTGGCCTACCACTACGCCACCGCACACACACTCGCCGTCGCGGCAGGTGACACTGAACGCGCCTTCGAGCTGCAGGCGCCGGCCTTGCGGTTCCTCACCCTCGCAGGCGACCGAGCCCTCGGCCTGGACACAGATGCCGCCTTGTCCGCGTTCGAGCAGGCCCTCGCCCTGACCCCACCGGGGCACCAGGAGCGGGCCGAAAGCCTGGTCCGGTTCGGAAAGGCCGCCATCGAGGCGACCCGGTATCAGGAGGCTGTCGTCGCATTGGAGGAAGCTGTCGCCGGGTTGCGGGCAGCCGGAAACCTCTCGGCTACCGCCGAGGCGATGTACGGCCTTCGTCGCGTGCTGCAGCGGCTGGGCGACCCACGGGCCTGGACCCTCGGCGCGGAGGCCCTCGCCCTGTTTGAGTCACTGCCGCCCAGTTCGGAACTGGTCAACGTCCTTACTGACGAGGCCGTATTCGAGTGGATGCAAGGTCGGCTTGAGCTGGCGACCCACTACGCCGACCGAGCCCTGATCCTGGCCGACCAACTCGCCCTCGATGCACCCGCGAACGCGTACGGCTCGCGTGGCGGTGCACGCGCCACCCTGGGCGACCGAGGCGGGTTGGCCGACTATCAGCAGGCGATCCGCTTGGCCAGCTCGGAGGGGAAGGCCCACAACGTCGCCGTGTTCCACAACAACTACGGGCTCGCTCTGTGGTTATTCGACGGGCCTGTCGCAGCGCTGGACGTGTTGCAGGCCGGCATCGTCTATGCCAACCCGCGGGGCCTTACCGATATCACCGACCTGCTCGAGGGAACATCGCTGTCGTTGCTTTTCGACACCGGCCGGCACGAGGAAGCCCTCGAACTCGCTGCCGGTCTCGCCAACCACTTCGAGGCAACAGGAAACCTGGTCGACCTGACGGAGGCACGTGCCGTCCAAACCCGAATCCACACCCTGCGCGGCGACGCCCAACCAGCGGCAGATTGGCTGGGGCGATTAGAGTCGGGCCCCCGCGAGACAGGCTTTCCTCAAGCAATCGTGTTCGGCTTCGCACCAGCTGCCGCCGCGCACGCCGCACTCGGCGACCTCGCCGCCGCCACCGCGCTGCTGGCAGAGGTCGACACCACCTTCGGCACCCGTGAGAACTCCTACTACCCCGGTTGGCTGCCCAGCATGGTCCGCACCGCCCTGCACGTTGGCGACATTCCTTTGGCCGAACGACTCACCTCTGGGGTTGAATCTCGGACCCCGTACGCGGAGCACGCCTTGGTCGCAGCTAACGCAGCCCTGGCCGAAGCCCGCGGCGACCACTGGGCGGCCGCTGCCTACGCCGACGCCGCCGCTCGCTGGGATCATTTCGGCGTCATCCCCGAACACGCCTACGCACTCCTCGGCCAAGGCCGCTGCCTCATCGCAGACGGCCAACCCGCAGCAGCTGCCCCCGTCCTCCGGCAAGCACGCACGGTCTTTGAACGACTCCAAGCAGCCCCTGCGCTCAAGGAGACAGACGACCTCCTTCGGCGGGCTGCCGGCATCAGTTCCTGACCGGCGCTACACCGAGGACTCGTCTCGTCATCCTCTGGGCGCACGCCTGGATAGCCCCGGGTCGACGAAAGCGCGCGTCGCTCAGGGACCGAAGCTGCCGCTCGAGCGCTGGCAGGTGAAGTGCTGGCTGCCCGGGCGGCCTACCAGGACACCAGCTTCCACACTTCGGGTCGTACTCGCGCCTCGTCGACCGCACCGAAGGCCGCAGCGGCCGCCTTGAGGTGCTCCATCGCCTCTGCCTGTCGGCCGGCTCGGTGGTGAAGGTCGGCGACGTGGTCGTGCAGGGCTACCGCCCGGTGCAGGTCCCCCTGGGCAAGTCCGAGGGCCAGTGCCTCTTGAGCTGATGCCAGAGCCTTGTCGATGGCGCCTTCCTGCGCGTACAACCGCGCGAGGTTGTTCACAGCCGCCACCTCGAGCTCGGTGCTGCCGGCAACGTGCGCTTGGTCCCTGCTCTCCTGGAGGTAGCCCGCGGCGGTGTCGCAATCGCCCTTGGCGCAGGCCAGCACTCCCAAGGTGAGGCTCAGTTGAGGGAGTATCGTGCGAGGAATCCGTCGCCGCGGTTGTAGAGGCTCCCGCCGACGAGCACTCGTTCTCCGTCCAAACCCACCGAGTTAACGAAGCCTGCCTGGTATGGGTTCACTCTGCCGCGCAGGACCGTGCGACCAGACGGACTGATGGTCGTCACGACGCTGTAGTCGACGGCGACGCCCGTGGGGTAGAGGAGAAGGGCAACTCGCCCGTCAACTACTTGGGCGTCCAACAGGAGCAAGTCATCGTCGACGGTGACTAGACCGTTGTCACCGTAGGCAGGGTCTATTGTTCCGTCGGCGCGGATCCGTACAGCTCCATCTCGCCCAGGCTTGATGCCTGCCATCGCCACGGTGACGACTCCGTCGGTGTCCACTCCCATCGTTAACGGATCGGTCTGCCTGATTCCAATGTGGACGACTCCGTTGCCAGAGAACTCCGGATCGAAGCTTCCGTCAGCGCTGAGTCGAATGACATGCCCTCGGTAGGTCGACGCGCGAGTGCTTGTGTAGTTGTCCGAGCCGATGAGCACCCGATCGTCGGAGTCAGTCGCCAGGCAGTCCACCCAATCGATCCGATACAGGTCCACACGCTTGAGGCCGTCCCCGGAGAAGGCACTGTCTAGCTCACCGCCGGTTGTCAGGCGGTAGATCCAGATGTCCCCCTTGTCCTTGCCTGCCCCGAGGGCAGCGACCACGACTCGACCTTGACTGTCGACGGCAACCCCGACGCTGGTGGAGAGCCCCGGCATGGTGGTCCCCTTGAAAGTGTCGAGGCTCTCGTCATAGGACGGCACGTGGAGGCGGCGTACGCCGTCACCGGAGAACGAGGGATCCAGAACGCCTTCGGCCGTCCATCGCCAGATCGTCACTTTGCCAGGGGACCCGGGCACGCCAAAACCCTTGGCATACGCGGCCACCACTGACCCATCCGCCGACAGACTGGCGTCAGTGCGCGGAGAGTCCCGACGACTGTGGATCGATGGAGTGCGTGTGATGCCGCCATCGCCGTAACTGGCGTCGAGCGTTCCGTCGGCTAGCGTCCGCATCACGAAGACCGAATCCGACTTGCCATCGGATTTGGTACCCGTCGCATAGACTTGCTGGCCGATCAGCCCGAGGACACTCACCCCGTTCCCGGAATCCCCGACCACGTCGGGGTACTTGACCCGACCATCGTCGGAGAAGCTCAGATCCAGATCCCACGAGCCGGCCGAGGCTGATCCGGCGGTCAGGGCGACGAAGGCGCTGACGACAATGGTTGTGACAAGCCACGATGCGCGCACGGGGACCTCCAGCTGGTTAGGGCAGTGTCGGCGACGAGCGCGTGTCACAAGAACATCCCGCGAGTGACTCGATCTCGATCGCTACCTTGCTCTCGCGTGAGAAGGCCCCCACGGTTGACACAACTCCAAACAGATTCGACAAATGTCAGCTACTCGGGCACCGACGACCTGGACGACGACCTCACACCCTCACTCGGTTCTTGGCGTGGGGGGTTCGGTCTTTGGGTTGGTTTTGGTTGAGTTTTGTTCGTGGTTGTGTCAACCGTGGGGTGGGTCACGCGCGAGAGTGGGGTGTGAGCTTGTCTGGTGAGAGTCCTGATGCCGAAGTTCTGTCGGTTGATGGGGTGACCTCGCGTGCTGCGCTCTCGCTGGATGGGGTGGAGGCGTTCGAGAGTTTTTATCATCGGGAGTTTCCTCGGGTTGCGGCGTTGGCGCGGGTGTTGACGGGTCCGGTGGGTGCGGAGGATCACGCGCAAGAGGCGATGTTGGTGGCTTTTCGGCGGTGGCGTGAGGTTGGTCAGATGACCGATCCGGCGATGTGGGTGCGTCGGGTGTGTGTGAACATCGCGACTTCACAGTTGAGGCGCCGTGCTGCCGAGGGGCGGGCTTTGCTTCGGCTGCGGGGTCATCGTAGTGAACCGGCGCTGCCGGAGCCGATTGATGAGGATTTCTGGGTGGTGGTGCGGCGGTTGCCGCGGCGGCAGGCGCAGGTTGTGGCGTTGCACTATTTGTTCGATCTTTCGGTGGCTGATGTGGCTGGGACATTGCAGATGAGTGAGGGAACGGCCAAGACCCATCTGTCGCGGGCTCGGGCGAGCTTGGCTGAGACCTTCGGAGAGGGGGATCAGTCGTGAGTGTTGAGGAGCGGGCGCAGCACGCGGGGCGCGGGACGGTTGCGGCCTTCGAGCGGTCCACAGATGTGATGACGGGGTTCGACCAGTTGGTGGGTCGGCGGCAGTCCCAGCGGCGCTCTCGTGTAGTCGCGGTGGCGGTGGCCGCGGTGGCGGTGGTGTTCGCGGTGTTGGCGGTGCAGAGTGTGTTGTCGGTCGATCCCACTCCGGAGCCGATGGATGGTCAGGTGCCGCAGGGCCCGTTTGATTGGGTCAGTGTTCAGGGCACGACGATGGAGATCCGGGACGCGTCGGGGAAACTTCGATGGACGCGCGACCTCCAGTCTCTGGGCATTCCGGTCGCTGACCTGCGCTATCCCTACCTGTCCAACGCCGGCTGGCTATCAGCGAGTACAGACGGGGGAATGTGGCTGGTCGACCTGACCGACCCGGCACCAGAACCGAGATTCATCAAGGGGACCTGGGACAGCAGGGCCTGGAGTCCTAACGGCAAAGTGTTGGCGGCTCTATATGGCGCTCCTGACGGTCGCCAATTCCACCCCTCGCTCGTGGATCCGCGTACGGGCATGCTGACGCCGTTGGCTGGGTGGTTCACAGGCGGCGGCCCGAATCCGGCCTGGACGGCCGACAGTTCAGGAGTCCTCTCGGTGCGACGTGAGAAGCTCGTCGTGACCCCGGTCGATGGTGGGCCCGACGAGCAGACCATCCCCGACCTGTGGTTGCGGGGCGATCGAACCATCGGTGCCGGTGGTCGATCTCTTTCCTGGTCGCGGTGGACGGTGCGGGTCGCAGAGCGCGACGACGCCCGTTCGGTCTGGTACGACCGCGACCTTCCGGATCCGATCGTCGGGGGGAACTTCACCACCAACGCTCAGGCGGCACTCCTGCTGCTGCAAAACCCATCGGACACGTCCAGGGTGACGGTGGTCAGGGTCGACGGCACCAGTGCCCCCGAGGTCATCGCTCACCCACGAGTCGATGGGGAGGCATCCTGGTTCGTGCTTGCCCCCGATGACTCGCTGGCACAGATCACGATCGGCAACCGAAGCTGGTTGCTTCCATTGACCGGAGACGACACAACCGTCGTCCGGACACCAGGCTTCTTGGGGTGGGTCACAGACGACCTAATCGACGACCTGGCGACCACGAGCAACTGAGGCCGATGGTCCATGGGCGATCATCCGTCCCCGCAGACCTAAACCGGGAGGCAAGAGGGTCCGTCGTCCTGGCCTGGCAGCGTCGCGCCGCGCTCCGCGGCAACTCGTTCGCGTTCATGGAGCCGAATGGCGCAGGCCCGCGACGATAGGAGATTTGTGGACCAGGCATCCGCAAGAGCCGCCCTTCCGAAGCTCGATGGATGCTCGGCTTCTCGGCCGGAGGGGCCGGTGGGGCCGGTTGGGCCATATCGCCTCGAGGAGTCTCTAGTCCGATGGGATGCCGAGAGAACGCGGCGAGCGATCGGCATGACCTCCGGACCTACCAGGACACCAACTTCCACACTTCGGGACGTACTCGCGCTTCGTCGACCGCACCGAAGGCTGCAGCGGCCGCCTTGAGGTGCTCCATGGCGTCTGTCTGTTGGCCAGCTCGGTGGTGAAGGTCGGCAACGTGGTCGTGCAGGGCTGCCGCCCGGTGCAGGTCCCCTTGGGCGAGCCCGAGTTGCAGCGCCTCTTGAGCAGACACGAGGGCCTTGTCGATGGCACCTTCCTGCGCGTACAACCGCGCGAGGTTGTTCAGGGCTGCTACCTCGAGCTCGGTGCTGCCGGCAACGTGCGCGAGGTCCCTGCTCTCCTGGAGGTAGCCCACGGCGGTGTCGCAATCGCCCTTGGCGCAGGCCAACACCCCCAGCACATTCTTGGCCTGTGACATCGAGACTGCATCGCCACTCTCCACCGCGAGGTGCAGTGCCTGCTCGCCGATCTTCTCGGCTCCTGGATCACCTTGGCGGTAACTCACGAGGGCAAGGTCCGCGGCCACTTGGGCTCGCATCGCCAGTCCACCATCGGGCTCCAGTAGCTCCGCGGCACTTTCCAGGTGGGCGCGGGCCACATCCCAGTCGCCGAGCCGGTCATGCACCTCAGCCAACTTGTGCTCGATGACTGCCAGTTGGTGCGGGTCGTCGCCGGGGATTGCTGCTGCGGCTTTCTCGTAGGCGATGAGTGCGTCGTCATACCTTCCCAGCGAAGTGAGAGCATCACCGGTCGCCGCGTGGTTGACGGCCGGGTCGTGACCGAGTGCGAGTGCCGACCGAAGGTGTTCAAGGGCCTCGCGATGCGCGTAAAGCGTGATGGACTGCTGCGCGGCGAACCAGTACCAGTCGCGCGCCTCCGGCTCTCGTCCCGCGAGGGCAAAGTGCCGAGCAACCCGGCCAGCAGGAACACCCCCACCATCGACGCTGCCCTGACGTACGAGCACATCTGCTGCTCGACCGTGGAGCAGGCGCAAGCGGGCGAGACCGACGCGCTCTACGACCATGTCTCGCAGGGCATCGTGCGGAAAGTCGTAGCCATGGTGGTCGGAATCCTCGACGAGCAGACCGCGCGACACCGCATCCTCAAGGGCCTGGACGGTCTCGACCTCATCGCGCCCACTGACCTGCCGAATGAGGTCCGGATCAGCCACGGTGCCGATCACGGCGGTAGCCCCCAGGGTCTGGCGCGTTGGGGCAGGTGCGGTGTTCAAGCGGGCGCCTACCAGCTCGTGGAACTGGCCGGAGGGAGACCCACCGACCTCGCGGGATGCCAGCACGTACTCGGTCAGGAGGCGAGGGTTGCCACCTGTGCGGCGATGGGCCTCTGTGGGGTCGACGGACTCGGCGTTGAGTGCACCGAGCGCCTGATGTGTCTGTTCGGCGTTCCACTCCTGCAATGTCACCACCGTCGCAACTTCGTCGAGGCCGGAACCTTCAAACGCTTCGGTCTGCAGGGTGGCAAGGACGAGGACGCCAAATGGCGGCCGTCGCAGCAGGTAGCCCAGAAGGTCAGATGATGTGGGGTCGAGCCAATGGGCATCGTCGACGACGAGGAGACCGGGAGCCGGACCTCGCAGTGCTCGGCTAACGGCCTCGCGAATGAGGTCAAACAACCGGGCGCGCTCACCCGGTGACTCGACGGCCTGGCCGACGGCGCCAAGGGATTCGGCGACTTCTGGGTCGCGTTCGGAGAGTGCCTTGGTGAGATCGATGACTGTTGCATAGGCGAGACCCAGTTCGGCCGCATGGCCGCGAAGTGAGATGGCTGTGCCGCCAGCGTCCTCAACGTTCTTGCGAAGTTGAGCCGCGAGTGTGGTTCGCCCGAGGCCGGGTACACCCACGAGAAGTGCGCTCGCGCCCTCATGGGAAGCCGACCGCCAGGCCACTGCAAGGGCTGCCACTTCTCGGTCCCTACCCGTCACAGTTGGCGCGGAAGGCCGCACGAGTCGTTCAGTCGGTACCGGCTCTGCGAGGTCGATCGTGGTCGTCGACCGAAGCGGGGGATCGAGGCGGTTAGCCCGAATGTCGTCGTAGAGCTCAGTCGTCTCCGGCAGCGGCGCAACGCCGAGCTCGCGGTCAAGGTTGCGAACACAGTGGCGGTACTGCTTGAGAGCGGTCGGTCGCTCGCCGGTCCAGGTGTAGAGCCGCATGAGTTCGCGATGAGCACCTTCACTCAGGGGGTCGAGCTCCACCCATCGACGGGCCGCCTCGATGGCGTCGTCGAGCCGACCCGCGGAGGTCTCGATGGCTGCGACGCGTGACAGCACTGTGACCAAGCGTTCGCGCAGCCGATCGCCTGTGGTGGCCGTCCAGTCGTCAAACTCGGCGCTGTCACGCAACGAGAATCCCGCGAGGAACGTATCGGGCGCCAAGGCTGCCGCCCGCCTGAGTGCAGCGGCCTCGTCCTTGGCGGCCAAGGATTCGAACTCGGCGACGTCACTCCAGATCTGCTTCGTGTCGAGCTCGATCTCTCCGCGACGGATCAGCAGAGCCGGGCCAGCGCCCGCGGCCGCAGAAAGGGTTCGGCGCAGCGACGCCCTGGCGCGCCCCTGTTCGGACTCTGGCCACAGGAGGGCGGCCAGGCTTTCGCGTCGCTGTGGCCGGCCGGTGACCGCCAGATAGGCAATGAGCGCAACAGCCTTGCGGGTGTCGAAGGTGATTGGGGATCCTGCCACCGAGAGCTCGGGGGCGCCGAAGAGCCGCAGCCTGAGTTCGCTCACTTGGGAACCGTAACGCTTTCGACTGCGCTAGCGTCCGAACTCTTCAAATTGGGCCGTTGCCGTAACGCTTTCGGAACGGGAGGTGCGCGATGCTCGAGCCGTACGAAGGTCCGACCCCGCAAGGGGGCTCAACACCAGGAGGCGAAGTGGTCCAGCCACTAGAGCTCGACGTCGCGGCCCCGGCCCTAGCCCAGCAGCCGCCCGAGAGTTCAGCCACGCCCGTTCCGGCCGAACAGGGGACAGCCGGATCCAGGCGCTGGTGGCGCCGGGCCCGCGCCTCAGATGAGGTGGCCCCGGCCGCTGAGCCGGCGACATCGAAGACGGAGACCCTCACCCTCGACATTGCGCCCAACGACCCAGTGTTGGCCTTCCTTCAGGGAGCGTCGGGGCCAGTCGACGTGGCGACGCTGCCACAGGACTCACCAGCGGTCATCAACATGCGCGAGTCGGGAGTCGAGCTGGTGGTTCCGCTTGTGGCATCAGGCGAGATGGTGGGGCTGCTGGCACTCGGACAGCGGTTGTCGGAGCGCGGGTACTCCCACGACGACCGCCGCCTCCTCGACACCCTCGCTCGTTATGCCGCTCCGGCCCTGCGGCTGGGACAGATGGTGCGTCAGCAGCAAGGCGAAGCGCGAGTGCGTGAACGCATTGAGCAAGAGCTTCGCGTCGCCCAGCTGATCCAACAGCAGTTCCTCCCGCAGTCGTTGCCGAACTTGGCTGGTTGGGACCTGTCGGCGTTCTACCTGCCGGCGCGCACCGTCGGCGGAGACTTCTACGACGTCATGGAGCTTCCGGACGGACGCATCATGGTGGTCACCGGTGATGTGACGGACAAGGGCGTACCTGCGGCCCTGGTGATGGCCAGCACGCACGCTCTGCTTCGTGAGGCTGGTCCGCGGCTCATCTCGCCGGCAGCGGTGCTGGGACGCGTCAATGAGCTGCTCTGTACTGACATTCCTGCGCACATGTTCGTCACCTGCCTGGTCCTGGTCTTCGACCGTGACACGGGCGAGGTGCAGTTGGCCAATGCCGGCCACAACCTGCCCTTCGTGCGTGGTCGAGACGGTGTCCGTGAGCTGCGCGCCACCGGAATGCCTTTGGGCCTGATGCAGGAGAGTTCCTACGACGAGATCCAGGCGGTCATCAACCCCGGTGAGGTCCTGCTGTTGTACAGCGACGGCATCACCGAGCAGCACAACGATGACGGCGAGATGTTTGGCTTTGACCGAACCCAAGACCTGGTGGGGCAAGCTGCGTCTGGTCCCGAACTCGTTGACGCATGCGTCTCGACGTTGGAGCGCTTCTCCGGCGAGCAGGAACAGGAGGACGACGTCACTCTGGTGACGCTGGAGCGGAGTGCAGCGGCCCGACCGGCTGACCCAGAGGCCGAAGAAGTCCTGTCCCGGTTCTCGGTTCCCAGCGAGCCAGGCAACGAGCGGCTCGTACTTGCGCGGGTGGCCGAAGTCGTCGTAGACAGCGGGCTAAGCGCCGATCAGCTCGAACGCATCAAGACAGCCTCGGCCGAAGCAGCGATGAACGCCATCGAGCACGGGAACCACAACCGCGCCGAGCTTCCGGTTGACGTAGTCGTGCTACGGACCGCGCGGGGGATCGCTGTCGAGATCAGCGACCTCGGTGGCCGCGTCGAGGATGCCGTCGCCGATACCCCCGACCTGGAGCTGAAGTTGGCAGGTCTTCAAACAACACGTGGATGGGGACTCTTCCTCATCGAGAACATGGTCGACGAGTGCGAAGAGCACACCAGAGAAGAGCGGCACACCGTTCGTCTGGTTCTCAACGTCGGCTCACCAACGGCTGACCCAGCCGAGAGGGACGGAGCAACGTCATGACAACAGAATATGAAGTCGTCGCTCGCCACGACCCGGAGTCTGCG
>Ga0315287_10004624_pt1 | contig 13448 bp, 6 predicted proteins | sample YL17G11_0_MG_FD_205037 | JGI IMG/M metagenome (GOLD analysis project Ga0315287, IMG submission 205037) | Sediment microbial communities from Yellowstone Lake, YNP, Wyoming, USA - YL17G11_0 | ecosystem: Environmental > Aquatic > Freshwater > Lake > Sediment | place: USA: Wyoming | collected... | reverse complement strand
ATGTACCTTGGGCTCGTCGTCGTGCTCATCGCGATCGCGTTGAGCTTCGACTACACAAATGGGTTCCACGACGCCGCAAATGCGATCGCGACATCGGTATCGACACGCGCACTGACTCCTCGAATCGCGCTTCTGATGGCAGCGTTCTTCAACTTCGTGGGCGCCTTCCTGGGCCAGGGAGTGGCCAACACGATCGCGTCGATCACGAGTCCCCAGGCCGGCAACGTCGGCCTCGTCATGATCATTGCCGCCCTGCTCGGCGCGATTGCGTGGAATCTCATCACGTGGTGGTTAGGCCTGCCCTCGTCGTCATCGCAAGCACTCATCGGCGGCATCGTCGGCGCATCATTGGCGGCCGCAACGACCGTCAAATGGAACGTCGTCGTCGAAAAGGTCATCATTCCGATGATCCTCTCGCCGATTGTCGGCTTCCTGCTGGCGTATGCCTTGATGCTGGGGATCCTCTGGGGCTTCCGCAACAGGAACCCCAATCGGACTCAGCGTGGGTTCCGAATCGCGCAGGTCGGGTCGGCCGCTGCGATGTCGCTGGGGCACGGACTTCAGGACGCACAGAAGACGATGGGAATCATCACGCTCGCGCTGATCACCGGCGGTTACCTACCCGCCAATACCACGACGATTCCGGTGTGGGTGGTGGCCTCGTCCGCGGCCGCGATCAGCCTCGGCACGTACGCCGGTGGATGGCGCATCATGCGGACCCTGGGCCGCCGCATTATTCACCTCGATCCAGCCCGCGGGTTTGCGGCTGAGTCTGTCGCGGCGTCGCTGCTCTTCATCACGGCGTTCGTCTTCAAGGCGCCGATCTCGACCACGCAGACAATCACCGGCTCGATCATGGGTGTCGGCGCCACGAAGCGGCTGTCGGCCGTTCGCTGGGGCGTTGGTGTCAACATCGCGTGGGCCTGGGTCCTCACGCTGCCCATGTCAGCGTTGATTGCAGCAGCAAGCTTCTACATCTTGCGACCGATCCTCACCTGACTTAGCAGAGGACTACTCCGGCGGAAGTGGATCCGTCAGCGGGTCGTAGGCGGGGTTGCGGTAGGGGCGCTCCGCCGGCACTCCGGGCAAGATCGTCGGTGACGCCTGCTCGTAGGACGGTGGCGGAGATGTCGGGGTCGGCCACTCCTGAGTCGTCACGGCTGCGGATACGTACGCCGATGGGATCGGTGGCGCCGCAACCGATGTTGGGACTGGGGCGACGGGTGGGAGCGAGATCGGCGGCGGCGGAATCGGTGCCGCGTGCGGGGCAAACGTCGGCGGCGCCGGTGCTTGGTGGACCGGGACGTGCTGGTGAGTCACGGATGCCGATACCGGTGCGCCGGCGTGGACCAAGACGCCGGACCGCTCGACAGCGGCAACCTCACCACCGAGGTAGGACCGGATGACGTCGGGGTGGTTGCGCACTTCCTGGGGACTGCCCTCAGCGATCACCGCTCCGAGCTCCATCGCGACCAGGCGATCGGCGAGACGGAACAACAGCGGCAGGTCGTGCTCGATCACCACCAGGGTTGTCCCGAGATCGCGACGTACCGTGTTGAACAGTTGGACGAGAACGTCTCCTTCGCTCTGCGCAATGCCACCAGCGGGTTCGTCCAACAACAACACCGTTGGGTCCAACGCAAGCAGGGCGGTGAGCTCGACCATCCGCCGCATCCCCGTCGAGAGTTGACCGACGGGCTTGTAGGCCAGGGCGCCCAATCCCATAACGTCAATGAGATCGCGGGCCTGGGCGTACTTCGCCTTCTCTGCGCGCCCAAGCCCCAGCAGTGACGACGTGATCCTGGTGCGATGTCTTGCCTCCTCCGCCACAGCGACCGTGTCCAGCACTGTCATGGTGGGGAACAATCGGGCGCTCTGGAAGGAACGCACCAAGCCCATCGACGCCCGACTTTCAGGCGAGCGCGAAGTCACATCGCGCCCGGCGAAGAGAACAGCACCCGCGTCGGGTTTCACATAGCCGGCGACCATCTCGAACACCGTTGTCTTGCCGGCGCCGTTCGGCCCGATGATGCCCAGGATTTCGCCCTGCCGAACGGTGAGGTCGACGTCGACTACCGCCTTCACACCGCCGTACGACTTCGACAGGGCGCGTATTTGCAGAATGGCTGGCGTTCCCGGCCCGGGCGCCTCGTAGATCGGGGACCGAGTCGAACCGGTAACCGCTGGTAGACCTCGAAGGTCCAACATGCGAATCCCGCGGTCTGCTGCCTCGCCGCCGGCGTCGGCAAAGCGAGCCTGAGCCGGATCAATCCCCGCGGCTCGAGCCAGAAGGTCCGCGATACGGATACGAAGGGACGCTATTAGCCCACCAAGTCCTGAGGGTGAAACGACGATCAGAACGAGCCAAGTAAGAGTGAGACCGGCGAGCGCGATGGTGCCGAAGTTGAAGTAGTCGGGTATGCCTCTGACATAGATCGATCCGAAGATCGGACCGAACAAGGTCCCCAAACCACCGACGACCGAGGACGTGACGACTTGAATCGATGTGGCTGCCGGAAATGAGCTGTTGTTGAGTTGGCTGAGGCTGTGACCCAGTACTGCGCCACCCAACCCAGCAATTGCCCCTGACAGAGCGTAGACCTGCAGTTTCCGACGTGACGCGTGGACGGTGAGCGCGCGCGCCGCATCTTCGTTGTCGCGCAGCGAGATCAGCACTCGGCCAAAGCCGCCACGGCGGACATTGCGCGTCACAATCAGCGCAACGATGAGAAAAGCCAGGGCGAGCAGTACGTAGTTCTTCCCTTCGGCGAGTGAGTAGTCGCCGAAGATCGGTTGCGCCGGTGTAACTCCCTCACCGAGAAGGAACGGCTGTCGGAGCAGCCACTGAGTGGTCGCGAGGGCGAAGGCCAGGGTCGACACCGACAAGGCCAGCCCCCTCAACCGCAACGCCGGGACCCCGACCAGCGCGGCAGTAACCCCAGCAGCCACACATCCGGAGGCGATTCCAAGCCAGAAGTTGTCGGTCTGGTTCACGACATTCACCGAGACGGCCGCACCAATTCCGGCGAAAGCGAATTGACCCAACGACAATTGACCAGCGAGCCCGGTGACGATTGCCACCGAGAGAACCACGATCGAAAAGGCGATGACGCTGGTCACTAGCGTCGCTTGTTGATTGGTCAACCGCAGAGTGAAGAGTGCGACTGCTGTGAAGAAGACGATCGCGAAGAGTTTGTCCATGTGCCGGATGGCAAAAACGCGTTGATAGGCCGACGGCAAGGGGGGAGGGTTCAACTTGCCCCAGTCGCCCCGATCGTCGTCGCGCCGATAGAGCCGCGGCTGGAGCAGCAAGGCTCCGATGATGATGACGGCCAGAACGAGTTCCACGGTGCCGTCCGACGAGCTTTTGGACAGCAGGATTTGTTCGACAACGCCAAGCGCCAGAGACGAGAAGAACGCAATAACCAGGTTCGAGAACCGCGCGATGACGGCTCCGGCCAAACCCTTGAGCAGGAGCGAGGGTCCCAGGGTCTCCAGGCCGACGGTTCCCTGAGTCGGCCAGACCAACGTGGCGGAAAACGCCGCGATGGCTCCGGCGATGGCCCACGACAGCGTGACCATCGACGGGGCCGAGACACCTGCCAGCGATGCAGCATCGGAGTTGTCGGAAGCAGCGCGGATGGCAAGACCGAACCGGGACTTCTTCAGGAAGAGCGCCAAACAGATCAACAACACCGGGGTGAGCAGCAGCATCGCAACGTAGGCGTCGAGTAGCTCGACACCGGCAATCGTGATCTTGGGCAGCCCCACGGGTGATGGGAAGTTGTTTCCCGATGCGTTGTCCTTGTTGATGATCAAGGCCGCGACCACGAGGAAGGAGGCAAGCCCGAGTGTCACGACCATACCGATGAGTCGAGGTGCGTCCTTGAGCCGGCGGATCAGGCCCGCCTCGGTCAAACCGCCGACGGCCGCTCCCGCCAGCATCCCGAGCGGGAATGCCATCCAGTACGGCAAGTACCCCTTGCCGGCAAGCACCCCGACTATCGCTGCACCGAAGACCCCGATCGCTCCGTAGGCGAAGTTGATGAACCGGCTCGCCCGATAGACCAACACCAAGCCGACGGCGAGCAGTCCGTAGATGATTCCGGAGAACAAGCCCAGGACGAGTCGGGTTGCGGTGACGTCGAATCCAAACGCCCCTACTGCAACGACATGATCGGTTATCACGCAGGCACCCCGCCCAACTTCTCAGCGTGCGCTCCACCGAGGGACAGGGCAGTGACCAACTCAGGGTTGGCCAACAAGGCCTGCGCGGACCCCTCGTAGGTGATGCGACCGCGCTCCATGAAGTACACCCGGTCCACCAACGACAACGCGACGTTTACCGACTGTTCGACGACTAGCACGGCTGTCCCTTCCGCATTCAGCCCGCGAACGATCTTCATCAGATCGCCGACGACGACCGGCGCCAAGCCAAGACTGAACTCGTCAATCAGCAAGATCTTCGGTCGAAGGATGACGGCCTTGCCAAGCCCAAGCATCTGCTTCTCGCCACCAGAGAGAGTGGACGCGAGTTGGTGGCGGCGTTCGGCCAGTCGAGGGAACAAGGCGTAAGCGCGCTCCATCCCTTCGTCGACTGCCTTGCTGTTGCTTCCCAAGGAGAATCCGTAGGTGCGCAGATTCTCGGTCACAGTCATGGATGGAAAGACCGCCTCGCCTCCGACGATCTCGGCCAGACCAAGTGCGACACGCGAGGGCGCCGAGGCGTTCGTCACGTCTTGACCGGCGAGGTGAACAGTTCCGGCCTTCGGTTTGGCGAGGCCAGCCAACAGCCTCAGGGTCGTGGTCTTCCCGACACCGTTCGGTCCGAGCAAAGCGACGAGTTCGCCTTCGCCGACTCGGAGCGAAACCCCGAAGAGGGCCTGCACCGACCCGTAGGAATAGTCGATCGCCGAACACTCGAGGATGGCCGGTCCGCTCGGCAGGGTTGGCCTCGTGAGTGTCGGCGATGTGGTGTTCGTACCGAAGACAGGGGGGGCACTCGGTGGGGGCGGGATCTGCATCGGAAGCGGCGTCGGCGACATCACCACCGGCGGCGTCAACATCGGCGGCAGCGGGGACGGCGCACTCGAGGGGGGCGGTGGCATGAACGCGGGCAGCATCGTGGCAGCCGGCAACAGAGTCGGCGGTGCGTCCATGGGGGGCGAACTCGGCGGCGGCGGGAGATAAGCCAAGTAGCCCTGCGTGGTCGAGGAGCCACCCGCTCCGAAAGCGAGAGTGCTCCAACTCGCTTGCCCGGCAGGAACGTTCGCAGCGGGCGCAACGACAGATCCGGGTGCAGGCATCGAGCGCTCAGCGGCCTCCACCGTCTGTCGATACAGCTCGTCGACCCCGAACGTCGAGACCTTCGCACTTCGCCGTACCGCGATGGCGGCGAGGGCAATCGGGACAGAAGCGACCAGGAATCCGGTCTGCAGATTCGAGGCTCCGGTCAGCGCCACGATCAAGTAGCCAATGATTCCGCCCGCGATGGTCGACAACCCAGAAAGAGCGGCTGCCGCGGCCCGGTCACTGACCGGCACGACAGAAAACAGGACTCCGTCCAACGACACCGCCGTGATCATTCCTCCGATGGCACACAGTGCATACGCCGAAGGGAGCCCGGCGGACGCCGGAACGAACGCCAGGGACAGGACGCCGGTCAGCGCAACCGTCATACCGGCAAAGGCAGGCTTTGCACCGTGATTCGGGTCCCGTCGACGCATTCGTTCGACGTTCCATCCGACCTGGATCAGCGGAATCGTGACTGTCGCTAGCGCAGCCGCGATCGCCAAGGCGGCGACACCGAGGGTCACGCCCTTGTCGACGCCACGGTCCCGGATGATCTGTTGGGCCGGGACCAACATGCCCAAGAACGCGAATCCAGCACCGACGTAACCCGTCAAGGTCACAAGGGCCGCTGGGATCTTCACGACGCGGCCCATGGAATCCCACGACGACCCGGCAAGAGCCCCGTTGACCGCCGCCGCAGGACCAAACACGACCTCGATCCGAGCTGTTTCTGCGCCCCCCAAACCCGGTTCTCTCACGCGCAGAGCAAGCAGCGCCACCAAGCCGGCAAGGATCGACACTCCACTGATGGATTTCGCGGCGCCCCATGCGGGTCCCACCGTCGCCAAACCCGCTGCCGTCGCGCCCGCGGCGGCGCCCAAGAGGGTACCGATCCGATAGCGGGTCAGAGCTCGTACCCGCGCTTCTGGGACGACCAAGTCGGCCATGAGCGGGCGGTTCGTCGCCCAGGCGCATGCGGCCAGAAAAGCGCGAATTGACAGCACGACAGTGAGCACCGGAGGGGTCAGCGCCTGGCCCAGCAGGACGCCTACTACTGCCAGGTTGATTCCGGTGGCCACCGCAACACGTGTCCGGTTCCATCCGCCTCCGAATTGGATCGCGGGGTACACCGCGACGAGTGCGACAAGTGCGCTGACGACAACGGACGTCCCAATGGCACTTGCCTCAATGCCGTTGTCCGACGCGGCGTTGGGAAGCAGCAACAACAATGCGAATAGGGGCGCGGACTCGCAAGCCGCGAGCGTGGCCATCGCCCACACCCGCTGGCGCGATCGCTTGCTGGTGACGTCCTTCCAGCGGCCAGAATCGCCGTCGCCGTAGATGCCCTGCGCAATCCGTGCCGCAAAGACGCCCCGGCCCCCCGCCGACTCGATCCGCTGTTCCAGCAATTCCGGTGTCAACTCCCGCGAAGGAGACAGACCGTCAGCCTGGCTTGAACGAGACATTCTCGCCCTTCAGCTGGAAGCACTTGCACGACGGGTCGTAGCTGAGCAGCCGGTAGGCAGACGCCCCAGTGTGACTCTTGTCAAACGTCGTGTCATAGGTACGACTCGCCGTGTACCCGCCCAGAAGGGACTTGGCTGCGCTGCCGAACTCCTCCGGCGTGAGCGCGGCGCCAGCGCCATCTGCCTTCGCTTTGTCCATGGCCGCCTTGAGGAACAACACCGCGTCGCAGTAGAGGAACGGGTTGGCTGCTTCACTTCGAGTCTTCAGGTTCAAACCGCCTTGAGCATAGATCGACTGGCATTGCGATTCGCCGAAAGAACCCGGAAAGGGATACTGCGCATCGGAGACGTCGCTCGCTGCCTGGAAGGAGATTCCCGCGGCCCCGTTCTTGTACGGATCCCCGCCGGCCAGAGCAGCGTTATCGATAATCGATCGCGGGTTGTCGAATGACGAGAGACCGTACCGTGGTGCGTACTTGATGCTGTTAGCCGCTGTCGCGAAGAACGGCGCCAGCCGTTGGCCGCCGAAGAATACGACCGGCAGGACCCCTGCATCCTTGAACTTGGTGGCGGCGTCTCCCAGACCCTTGTTCAGGCTCTCGGTCGTCTTGACGTCGATGTACTCGATGAGCGGGTCCGTGACTCCTACGTCCGCGAGGTGAGGAATCGCCTCTTCTTCGATGACACGCTTGTTCACGGGGGTATCAGGGGCCAGAACACCCACTCGGGTGCCGCCTTCGAAGAAGCCCTGCTCCTTGAGGGCGTTGACGAACGGCTCGACGTAGGTGTTGTAAGAGGGGTACGCAGGCGCCCACAGAAAGGGGTTGAGCGCCTCGTACTCCTGGTCATCCAACGGGAAGTTAGCTTGATCGACAGCAATGGTGCGCCCACGCTTGTAGCAGGGCCTCGAGTTGTCCTGGAACTGGCCAACCAGCACGACCGCGAAGACCTTGTCGTCCTGGGTGAAGCGGTTGCAGAGACCCTCCTCGACACTCGGCGAGTCAGTGGAGCCCTGGAACTTGACCAGATCGGGGACCATCTTGCGTCCGCCGAGGCCACCGTTCTTGTTGACCCACTCAGTGAGGATCTGCAACTGCTGATCGGTGTTTCCCACTGGATCGACTTTGAGGAAGGCCAACGAGGCCAAATCGACTCCGATGAAACCCACCTTGGCCTCGTCAGCAGTCACACCCGGCGCGGGTTGCCCGCCAACACCGTTGTTCCCCGCGTTGCTCGCCGTCTTGGTCGTCGTACATCCCGCGATCGCGAGCGACGCGGCGATCGTCAGGAGGAGCGTCAGTCGGATGTGGCGCCCAGTTCGGGAGGCTCCCGCGGGGCGCCTGGGAGTCGCGCCAACTTCCCTGCCACGCATCGATCCTCCTTGTTGTGCTCGGCGCACAACTATCCACGACCTAGCCTTGAGGCACACCTTGAGGACGTCCTGAGCACACTTTCGGGGACGACGCCCTTTCGTTGCCGATTCGAGCGCCACACCATCAATCGGTCCAGCGGGTTACGTCTCGGACGTACCACTTGGTGGAACGCCGTTACGATTTCTGCGACTGTAGGTCGGAGGTGTTGACTGGTCAAGGGCCAACATGCCGCCTATTCAGGTACACCTTCTCTTTCCGGACACCATGACTCTCTGGGGACACCTCGATGACGCCAGGGACACCAGAGGTTCCGCGCTACCCCAAAGGGAGGAACGACAAACCACGCCTCCCCGAGGGACGAGAACCGCGTCCGTCGGTGCGTGTCGTCTTCGCGTCCTGGACGTCCCCGCGCCCACTTGACGGTTCCAAATGGCGTGTTTATGGTCCACAGACTGGAACACCGGCTGAGTCAGAGCTGGGTCGACCGCGAGGTCTTTGCGCACCTCTGGTCAGATCTTGTTCTCCAAACGCTGCATGAAATGAGGGGCCAGCGGGTAGTCCCCCGCCCGACCTTGCACGCCAGGATTCAACCCGAGAGGCACGCCGACGTGAGCCCGACCGCCACCGCCGCCCCCTTGCATGCGGCATCCACGCGCCGAGGCCTTGCCCGGCGCTTGATCCCCCTCCTGATTGCCACCACGCTCGCCAGTACGGGCGCAATTGTCTTGTCGGCCACGACGGCGCCGGCCGCAGACGCCGCGGACAACGGGCAGTGGTCGGTCTTTCCGGTCCAGCCTCAGGGTCGTCAGGACCGGGTTGCGTACTTCCTCGACGTCAGTGCGGGGCAGACCTACCGGGATGGCGTGACCATCAAGAATCGGCTCACTCGGCCGATGTTCCTTGAGATGCGCGCAGCTGACGCCTTCAACTCAAATGCCGGTGGATTCGCGCCTCGTGAAAAGGGCAAGCCGAACACTGGTGTGGGCGCCTGGATCAAAATGCCGGTCACGTCGGTGACGATCCCGGCAAAATCTCAAAAAACGGTGTACTTCACGATGACCGTGCCGAGAAATGCGAGCCCTGGGGACCACGTCGGAGCCATCATGGCGTTGGATCCCACCATCCGCGGATCACAAGCCGGGGGCACCGTCATCGGTACGACCTATGAAGTCGGTGCGCGGGTATATGCACGGGTACAGGGCACTCTGAATACGCAGATGAGCGTGGAAAACGTACAACTCGACATCAAGCAGAAGGCAACGATCCCGTTCCTCCAACGCGGCACGGGGGTAATCCGCTACACGGTCGTCAATACCGGCAATACCCGGATCAACGCTACCGAGCAGATCTCGGTTACCGGCCTTTTCGGCCGTAGTTTGAGCGAGTTCCCCGCGCGAGGGGTACCCGAGATCTTGCCGGGTGGTTCATTTGTCGTGGAGGCGCCCTGGGACGGGGTTCCAGCCCTTGATCTGGTGCATGTGCGCGTCGATCTACAGGCACCCGGGGTGTCTGCAGGCGGAGACCACACCGAGTGGGTGGTCTCGTGGCTCTTCCTCTTGATCGTCCTTGGCCTCATCATTGCTTTCATGGCCTACCGCTGGTGGCGTGATCGGAACCGTGAGCCTCAGGACTCGGCGCCGACTCCGGCCGCGCCCTCGCCCTTCCCCAGTGCCGTAGGTGGCGCCCTTCCCACGACCGCGTCACGGACGCCGGCCGGCCGGGGGGGTCGCCGACGCAGTGGAAGCGGGTAGGTCGAGGTGACGACTCGGGGGGGGTCACGGCGAAAGGTGAGACCGCTGACGCATGGACTGGTGAGCGTGACCATCGCCGTCATTGCCCTTGCGTCGTTGGTGGTTCTGCCAGCAGCCCCGGCGCTGGCCGATTCTGGCTCGGGTAGCCCGACCCTCGGACTCTCTGTGTCCGCAACACCGCAGCGCGCCCGTACGACCGATACAACGCACATCGTCGGAACCGGCTGGCCCGCCAACGCCCCGATAGCGGTGAGCACATGCGGCAACAACGGACTCAACGGGTCGGTGGACTGCAATACCGCGCAAACTTTCAACACCATCAGCGACGCGACCGGCAATTTCCAGTTCGATATGACATTCGGCCGTCCACCGAAGCCGTGCCCATGCGTGATTCACACGTTCAGCCCTAATCTGAGTTCAGTCAACGATTTCCCAGTCGAGTTGCTCGACATGCCCAGCGCACCACCGGTGAAAGAGAGTTCGACCCGAACGCTCAAGGTGGATATCTCGGTGAGCGGATCGGGCCCTGTCGCATCCTGGTTCGGTTTCCCGGCAGAGCGATCCCTTGATGCCACCATTACAAACACGGGCAGTCTTCCGGTGCTCAACCCGCCCGCATACATCTACCTCGGCAAGGGTCAAGATCCCACCACATTGCTGAGTAGCCCAGCACTTGGTTCGGTCAATCCGGGGCAGACCGTCACTGTCGCCATCCCATTCGAGTTGCCCGCCTTGTCGTTCGGCAGTTACACCGTGAAGATCGACATCCCTGGGATGGACACGCCGACGACGGCCACCGCTACCACCGCCACTTATCCGTGGCTCTTGCTCATTGCGGTGTGGCTGGCCATTCAGATCCCGTTACTCGGGCTGTATCGCCGTAGAGATGAAGACGACGACAGCCACCTCATCGAACTTGATGATCCCTTCGGTGGCCTTTCCTTGGCGGGGGTGGGGAGCGGTGCAGCAGTCGCGACACTGGTCAAGCCAGGTCTGAACGGAGGGAGCTCTCCGGTGGGCACAGCAGCGCTCTCGTCGATTCCGGCATGGGCCTTGACCAAACTCACGGGTCTCAACCCGGCCAACCCGACCCCGACCTTGACGGCTGCAGCAGCCCCGACCAACGGCAACGGACGGATGGCGGCGGCGGCGGCGGCCTCGGCATATGGCGTGTCACAGATCCGGCGGTTCGTCGAAGCCCCGCCCACCAACGGTCATCCAGTGTCTTCTCGGGTGGTGGTCGGGGGAGTCGCGTCCAACGGCAGGGGGCAGTTACCTGCGCCGGGACCAGATCTGAATTCATCACCACCAGCCCCCGGACCGACGCCTCCCACGCAACCTCTGCCCAGTCCCTCCCCCAGTCCCCCGCTTGTCTCGAGTCCTTCAACGGGTTTCGGCGCTGGAGACCCACTGGACACGTCGGTGCCCTTCGAACCAGACTTCGAGAACCACCGGTACGAGTGAAGATCGACTAGCGGGCGACCCTTCGAGGCGCCGCGGGGGGTTCACAGCGCCCCATCGCTGGTGTTCAATGTCGGAACATCGTTCCAACTGGTGGACCGGGTCATCGGCGGGTGGTCCTGGCGCCGTCGCGAACGATGGTGCCGACTCTGGGGAGAGGTAAGAAGTCGTGCGAACGAGCAAGTCTCGCGCAAGGCAGTGGAGCGCGATTGCCGCGGCGACCGCTGGGCTCGTACTGGGGGTCGCGGGTCCGGCGAGCGCGGCCCCGACAATCAGCGTCAGCCCCGGCGGTCCCTATCAGAACGGTGCCACTGTCACCGTCACTGCCGAAGGCTTTTCTGCGGGTTCCAACGTCTTGGTGGCTCAGTGCAAGGGCGCCGGCCCAATCACTGATCCTCGCATGTGCGCAGACCCCGCCACCGGAGCTTCGGTGACGGCGAATGTGGCCGCGGGGGGGAAGGTCACCGCCACACTGAAGGTTGTGCTCGGAGATATTCGGCCAGGAGTCAGTTGCGCCAGCAGCGACTGCGTCATCACCGTGATCAATGTCGGCCAGTCAACTACTGAGAACGCGTTTGTGAAGCTCGGGACCACGTCCGGAACCGGTGCCGCTGCCCCGACTCCTGGGTCCACCCCGACCACGGCATCGACACCAACCACTACGGCGACCAACCCAGTCGCTCCGGTGACTCCGACACCCACCCCGACACCGACCCCGACACCCACCCCGGCGGCTACGTCAGCAACTCCGACGCCAGTCGCGACCGCGATCGTGGGCAACGGGGCTCCTGCCGGCACGCCCGCGAAGGTGACGACGGCGCTCCCGCGCACCGGACCTGATGACGCGACTCGCTCATTGCTCGCCGGCATCGTGGTACTGCAAATCGGTTTGATCGCCGTCGTGCGGATCAAACACAAGCGCCGCCGCACGGTCTAGCGAGCGCTGTCGGTTCAACGAACGGCCACTTGGCCTTTGCCCAGTACGACGATCCCCGCATCGCTGACGGTGTAGTGCGCCCGGTCGAACTCGGGATCGACACCGACCGCCGCGCCCTCGGGAATCACGACGTTCTTGTCGAGGATGGCGTTGTGCACCATTGCTCCACGACCGACTCGGACTCCCGGCATCAACACGCTTCCCAGCACCTGCGCACCTTCGTCCAGCGTCACCTCGTACGACAGTACGGACGACCGTACGTGCGCCCCAGCGACAATGGAGCCGGCTCCCACGATCGACTCCTCCGCGTATCCACCCTCGACGAACTTCGCCGGGGCCAGCGGAGGAGGGCTGGTCAGGGTGGGCCACTGCTGGTTGTACAGATTGAACACTGGGTGAATGGACACCAAGTCCATGTGCGCGTCGTAGTACGAGTCGAGGGTCCCGACGTCCCGCCAATACCCCCGGTCGCGCTCGGTGGATCCAGGGACGTAGTTGTCGGCGAAGTCGTAGACGTTGGCCATGCTCTGGTCCACGAACATCGGAACGATGCTTGCCCCCATGTCGTGGATCGAATCCTCGTTCTCGGCGTCCGCTCGTAGAGCATCGAGCAGTGCCTCGGTGCTGAAGATGTAGTTGCCCATCGACGCCAGGCACTTGGTCGGGTCGTCGATCAAGCCGGGGGGATCCAGTGGCTTCTCAAGGAAACGCGTGATGGTCGAACCGTCAGTCGCAGTTTCGATGACGCCGAACGCCTGCGCCTGATCGCGAGGAACCCGAATGGCGGCGACCGTGACCCCGGCACCGGTTTCGATGTGCTCATCCAGCATCGCCCGCGGATCCATCCGGTACACGTGATCCGCGCCGAATACCGCGATGTGGGTGGGATTGTCGTCGTAGACCAGATTCAGACTCTGGAAGATGGCGTCGGCGCTCCCGGTGTACCAGCGTGGGCCAAGTCGTTGCTGGGCCGGCACCGGCGTCACGAAGTTGCCGAGAAGCGGCGACATCCGCCAGGTCATCGAGATGTGACGGTCCAGCGAATGCGACTTGTACTGAGTGAGCACAGCAATGCGTCTCAGTCCGCCGTTCACGAAGTTGGACAGGACGAAGTCCACCAACCGGAAGGCGCCACCAAAGGGAACCGCAGGTTTGGCGCGATCGGCAG
>Ga0315287_10004623_pt1 | contig 13448 bp, 9 predicted proteins | sample YL17G11_0_MG_FD_205037 | JGI IMG/M metagenome (GOLD analysis project Ga0315287, IMG submission 205037) | Sediment microbial communities from Yellowstone Lake, YNP, Wyoming, USA - YL17G11_0 | ecosystem: Environmental > Aquatic > Freshwater > Lake > Sediment | place: USA: Wyoming | collected... | reverse complement strand
GGCTGCGGCTCGGGCTTGGGCTCCGGCTTCGGCTCCGGCTTCGGCTCGGCCTTGGGCTCCGGCTTCGGCTTCGGCGGCTCGACAACCTTCTCCACCGTGGTGAGTGTCACCTCGACGAGCGCCTTGTACGCACCGTCCACGAAGTTGAAGTCGGACCTGGACACGCTGCCGGAGAGATCCCGATATCCGGGTTTGGTGAACGTGTACGCCAAATCAGACGTCATCCCCTTTTGCGAGATCGTCTTCGGCGTCTTGCACAGCCATTTGTCGCCGGACGTCACCTGGGCGCCGGGCGGATTGGACTTGAACTCGAGGTCGACCTTGACCGGGGTCAGCTTCGCGTCGATCTTCAGCGGCGCGCCCTCTCCGGGCACGACCTTCTGGACCGACGGCGCATAGCCGAACAGGCGCACCTCGATCGCGATCTCCTTCTGGGGCTCGAGCCCTTCGATCGCGAGCGGCGTGACGCCGTCGCGCGCCGTGCCGTCGACCGTGACCGTCGCCCCTGCCGGGGTCGTGGCGACCTCGACCTTCGCGGTCGGCTTGGGTGGCTCGGGCTTCGGCGGCTCGGGCTTCGGTGGCTCCGGCTTCGGCGGCTCGGCCACCGCCACGTCTCGCCCCGCCGGCTCCTCGGTCTCGGCCTGCCCCGGCGCGTAGAAGCCGAAGTAGTAGATCGCCCCAGCCGCGCCGGCGAGGAGGAGCACCCAGACGATCGGCGGCACGCCGCGCCGCTCTTTCGTGTCGGCGCCGATGCTGACCGCGGCCGGCTCGACCGGTTTCGCGGCGGGCTTCGCCTCTTCCCGGTGTTCGGCCGCCTTCGGGGCCTCCCTGGTCTCGGCTTTCGCCGGCGTCTCCTTTACGGGCACAGCCGCGGCGGCCGGAGCCTCCTCCTTGTCCGAGGGCTCGGCAGGAGCCTCCTCCTTGTCCGAGGGCTCGGCGGCCGGAGCCTCCTCTTTGGCCGCGGGCGCCTCGGTTTCTGCTGCGGCTTCGGCAGGAGCCTCGGCCGCCGCAGGCGGTGCCGAGTCGCTCGATCCCAACGCGGTGTCGATCGCGCTGGAAATGTCCGCGAGGAACCCCCCGTCGCGCGGCGCTTCTGCCGCGGGCTCCCCGCCGGCCGGCGCGGAGGCTTCTGCGGCCGCGGCGTCCGCCTGGGTCGTCGAATCGGGGGCCGCGGGCGCCGGCGCCCCGGACGCGCCGCTCGGGCTCGGCCCCATGCCTATGATCGTGCGCTTCGCGCCCTTGGGCACGGACTGCGGGCGGACCGGCGCGATCGGCTGCGGCGACCCTTCGTCCTCTTCTACCCCGTGGGTCTCGACGATCATCGGCGCCTCGCCCGGCGCCTTCCCTTCGCCCTGCTGCGCGTCGCCCATGATCACGTCGAGGTTCGCGCGGCTCGACTCGTCGAGCTTGATGAACTTGATCCCCATCCCGGACGGCGCGTCGTCGCTGACGTTCTCCTCGCGGCGCCACACGACCCTGCCGACTCCTTGAATGAGGGACTTCTCGTCCCTGATACAGATGTCGAACTTTATCAGCGTGCCGATCGGCATCGGACTGTCCGCGCGGATGAAGATCCCGCCGCGGCTCAGGTCGCGCGAGTACTGCTCGATGAACTCCGCGATCGTAGCGCTCTTGAACCTCACCTTGAGCCCGATGGGGATTCTGTTGTCGCGCCGCCCGTCTTTCGTCATGCTCAATCCTCCCCTGCGCCGGTCGCAGTTCGAACGCGCACTCCCGCCTACGCAGCTCCTTCGAACCCTACTGCTGCGTCATGGTCAACGTATAATTGATCTGATTCGCCTTGTCGCCGTTCAGCACGCCGCGCCCTTTGCCGCTGAACTTGCCCACGCCCTTCCGGAGCATGCGCGCCTTGATGTCGAGCTTGATGGGCGAGAGGTTGTACGTCCCGACGACGTGGAACCCGGCGGCCTTGGGGTCGCCGATGGATCCGGAGATCCCGGCCTGCCGGCCCACCGGCCCGATCTTGAGGCTGCCGTCGCCGGCCTTGTAGATCCGGCACCCGCTCGGCGGCGGGTTCAGGCCGAACGGGAACTCCTTCGACGTGATCGCGCAGGAGTAGTTGCCGACCAGCTCGTCGCCCGTGGTCTTCGGTCCGGTAATCGCCTTGTCGATGCCGCCACCTCCGCCCGTTCCGGTCTTGCCGGCCGTGTCCGCGACCGGCTCGGCGATCGGGACGAGCGGGGTCTGGGGCGGCGGCGGGGTCTGCACCACCGGCGGCGCCACGACGGGCTGCGCGACGACCGGCTGCGGGACCATCGCCTGGGGCAGCTGGGGCAGCGGCTGCGGCTCGTTGTTGCAACCGAAAACGACGACCTCCACGAGCGCCATGGCGCCGAATACAGTCAATCCGAAGATGTTCTTGCTCACGTTATCCTCCCTCTCGTTTGAAACGACACTTGTACTATCATATCTTCCAAAAGATCACCAAGGGAGACGGGACCGAATAGAAAACGATCTCGAAAAAATGATATGTTCGGCAGGCAACGACCGTTTTGCTCGCCCTATTCCACCTTGATGATGTTGATGAGCGTGGTCTGGATCGCCTCGATGAAACCGACGGTGAGCCCGTCGCCGGACGCAGTGCCGGTGCCGCGGCGTTCGATCGTGAGCATGTTCAGGAACGCCATGGACCCGAGCCCGGTCTGGGCCATCATGTCGGCCGGGATCGTGAACGCGCCGTCGTCGGCCACGCGGCAGACCACGGACGTGCCGTCGCTCTGCCCGCCCGCGATCGTCAGCGTGAGGTCGCCGTCCGGGTTCGCGCCGCTCCACTCGAGCGCGAGCTCCGCGCTCATGCTCGCCTCGATGCCGTACATCCCCTCCATGGCCATCTCCACGAGGGGCGGCGACGTCAGCTCGAACTTCGGCGCCACGTACAGCTCGCCGTCGAACGCGCCGAGCCCCTGGACGCCCCCGCCGTCGCCGGAGATCGTGTACGTCGTGTCGAACGCCAGGGTGCCGGCCGGGAGCGTGCCGTCGCCCGCGCCGTCCGGCGTGTACGCGCCGCTCTGCCCCGCGTTGTAGGCCATCTGGATCGCGCCGGTCTCGAACCCGTCGATGCTGAACGGCCCGAGATCGAGCGTGTCGCGCGGCGTGACGCACGACTCGGAGCCCGGGATCGGATCTCCGTTGTCGTCGTACTCGGGCAGGCACTGCTGCTCCGGCGCGCAGTCCTCGTTGCCGTCGCACTCGGGCACGGGCGCCGCCCCAGTGTCCACGACGCACGTGTCGAACGGGATCACGTCGGCCGCATCCTCGTCGAAATCCTCGCGCGCGGTCGGCAGGAACCCTGCGACCGAGAGCTCGATGGGCGTGTTCATCATGTAGACCGAGCCGAGATCCACAAACAGATGGATTCCCGGATCGTCGGGATTGAACCCTGCGTCCGCATCCGAATCCGAGTCCGTGTCCGCGTCCGTGTCCGTATCGGCGTCACCGCCGTCGACCCCGCCGTCGCCCGACGACGACGACCCGTCGCCGCACCCGGCGCACAGGGCGAACGCCGCGAGAAGAACAACCAGCGTTGAGAGTAGCTTTCCTGACATGACCGACCTCTCCCGTTGAAAATCCTCGAACCCAGTGTAGCGGATCATCATTTTTGGATGTCGAGAATCAGATCAGGTAGAAATGCAGCACGAAGCGCACGAACGGCGCCACGGGCCAGATCTCGGGATCGGCGCGGTGCTCCGGCTTGACGATCTCCTTCGCGAAGCTCTCCGACGCGAAGTGAACGTGCAGGCCGATCTCCAGGCCCCACGAGAAGAACCCCTCGTTGTTCAGCATCTCGAAGCCGTACCCGATCTGGCCGTACGGCCCCTGGCCCGGATCGAACCCGGCGCGGAGCGGGACGTAGTGGTTGCGGTGGAGGTAGAACAGGATCGCCGCGCCGCCGGAGATCAACTTCCACCGCGCGTCGTCGTCGGTGACGGGATCCATGAGGCCGGAGATCATGACGTACACCTGGGGCGGGGTCCACCCGCCGCCGAGCTCGAGGCCGATCCACGGGAGGTACTTGGCGGGCACCGGGATCCGGCCGCGCACGTTGATCGCCGCGAGGCCGTATCCGCCCATGGAGCCGAACCCGAAGGCGAAGTGCAGCGTCTGTATCTCCTCCTCCTTGGGCTTCACGATCTCCGGCGCCTTGTATGTGTCGTCCGCCGCCCCCGGGGGAGCTGTCGCCGCCGGCTCGGGCGGGAGGAACGGCTTGGGCTCGGGCTCCTTCTCGCCGCGGACCCGCCGCAGCGCCTTGTCCGCCGCCGCGCGGACCGCGTCGTTCGCGTCGTTCAGGGAGACGAACTGGAGCAGGTCGGCGTGCGCGGTCGCCTTGAGCGTCCCGAGCGCTCGGCACGCGGCTTCGCGCACCTCGGCGACGGCGTCCGAGCGCGCCATGGACGCGAGCTTGTCGATCGCGTTGGCGTTGCCCGCCGCCTCGACCTCGCCTATCGCCGCGGTGCGCGCGGTCGGCTCCGGCGAGAACAGCCCCTCGGGCAGCGGCTGCGCCTGGGCCGCCGCGGCCCCCGCCACGGCCGATGCGATCAAAACGACGAAAAGGAAAATCAGAAAACGACGAGCGCGCATCGTCGAGACCTCCTCTTTCAATTCCCAGCGTCCATTTTGGCGATCAGCGGCCTGATGCGTCAACCGTGTACGGCGAGCGGTGCCGCTTTGCACAACGGACCTGGACGGGCGCGACGAAAAAAACTCGTATGGACCCTTCTGGTGATTTTGGCCACATGATATTTTTCCATGCTGGCAAGACAGGAGGCGACATGCCGAACTCGCGGAGCCCACGTTCACCCCTCCCGCTGACAACGCTCGCCTTCGCCCTCTCGTCGACGTCGGCGTTCCTCTCGGCAACCTCGGCCGTGGCCGATCCGTGCCGCGACCTCTGTGAGATCGCGTTCGAAGGATGCGAGGAAGTTGCGAACTCGGCGTGCGACGAAACGAGCGACGCGGCCGGCGACCTGGCCGGCGATGCGATCGGCGGCATCTTCGGCGGGATCACGAAGAAGGTGACCAAACGCGGGACCAAGCAGGCGTGTCTGGATATCATGAACGAGAAGCTCGGCGCGTGCCGCGCCGCGCGAGGCGCGTGCTACGGGCTGTGCCCGCCGGAAGGCTCCGGAAACGTGCTGGCCGAGGAGAGCCCTTCCGAGGAGCCGACCGCCTCGACCCCACCGTCGATCTACTCTCCCCCCCCTCAGGCGCCGCCATCGCCGGCCGCCGAGCTCACGCCGTACTGGGTCGTGAAACCCGGCGCGCAGCTCAGGACGAGCCCGTTCACCGAATCACCGAGCCTCGGCGAGCTGAGTGTGGGCAAGGAGGTCAAGGTCGTCGAGCAGACCCCGGACTACCGCTGGTTCAAGGTCGCGCTCAGGGGCAATCGGTTCGCGTTCGTCGAGAGCGTCTCCCTCTCGCTCGAGCCGCCGCCCGCTGCCGAGCAGCGCGCTGCAGAACGGGCGCGGTTGGCCGGAGTCGGCGTGATCATCCTCTCGGGGATCGCCATCGGGTCGACCGTCGAGATCGACAGCGTCATTGCGATCACGGACTCGGGTGCCGTCTTCAAGATGAACGCACGCAAGGGCAAGCGCACAGTCGTGGTGACGCATCCGCTCTACAAACCCTGGAAGAAGCGGATCCGCGTGAGCGGAAACCAGGAAGTGGAGTCGGTCGAGGTACGTCAGCGCGCAACCTCCGACTCAATGGTCTTCGAGTGTACTCCCTCGAATTCCACTGTCGTACTCGTCGGAAAGCGCGGGACCCGTTCCTGCGGCGAGCCGATCCTGCTGCGGAAGGGCCGTCACCGTTTCACCATCTCCTACCCGGGTTTCGCGACGGCCAACGCGGACGTCGCGAACGCCGGACAGGGCGAGCAGCTTTCCCGCGAGGTGATCCTCCAACCGTTGTCGGCCGTCGTGACCGTCCAAAGCGATCCCCCGGACGCCCGGGTCGAGGTGATCACACCTCATGCGGCGTTCGACGGCAACTACTCGGCCGGGCGCAGTTGGCCGTTCCCAGTCGGCGACAACCGCGTACGCGTGGCGCAGCCGGGCTTCGCGCCGCTCGCGTTCAACGTCCAGATCTCCGAGAAGAGCGCCCTGAAGAAGCGCCCCATCGAGATGCTGGCCGTCCTCGCCCTGGAGGTCCCTGAGGAAGTCACTCTCGAGCAGCTCGGCTACCGGCAGCCGTTGACCGAGCTCCCGGATCGCCCTTTCCTGCCGGAGTTCGAGCTCAAGAAGAGGTGGTGGCTGTTCCCTAACCTGGGGGTGGTCGGCGGGCTCGCGGGTCTGGTGATCGGCTTGGTTGCGATAAAGAGCGGAGCCGCTGGCGCATTGATGTTCTTCGGCGGCGCCGGGCTCGGGATTCTGATCGCGGCGCTCATCCCCAAAAAGAAGATCCCGCTCGAGGACAACCTTGCGGAGAACGCCGAAATCCGCAACGAACTCTACGTAGTGAACGCGAAGATCGAGGCGCAGAACCAGGTGGCGCAGGAGCAGTTCGCCGCGCAGAAGACCGCCCGCGACGAGGCGATCCGGCGGAACGAGCAGGAGGACAGGGGACGCGTGATGGACGCGGCCGAAGCAGCCGCGCGCGGCGCTGCGAGCCAGTACCAGATCTCAATAGACTAGCGCATCGCCGGTCGGCTGCGGCTGGGTCGGCGAGCCGGGCTGGTAGGACGGCGCGCCGCCGCCGGGCGCGCACATGCCGTTTCGCGTGTCGCACACCATGCCAGCATTGCAGTCGCGATCCGTCTTGCAATCATATTTGCATGCGCCGTTGTTGCAGTACTGCCCCTCTGAGCACTCGCTGTTGACGTTGCACTGACTAGACGACCGACTATTCCCCCCATATGTTCCTTGATTGTTGCTTCCCCCCAACTCCTGTCCTACTTGACGCATAGCCTCGTCAAGTGGTGCTTGTCCTGCCTGCACGTCTGTACCCACTACATAGTAATTCGCACCACATTTAAATGCTGCTGGCGTTGAATTACTAACGTGTCTACAAAGTGATGCACAGATACTGTCTCCCAACATCCCTTGTACGACTGAAGGATCCACACAAAATAGGTTACCCTCGTTTTCTGCCATGTCGCTCCAGCGACACAGACAAACAAGTCTACTCTGCCATTGTGGGTCATTTCTGCAAACTCCCTGCTTGGCCTTGTTCCATATAGTGCCGGGTTGTGTTCCGTTCTCAACTCCCTGCAAAGCCATTCCGCCGACCAAATATGCTCCTGATGTCGGAGTATACGATTCCCTGTTACCAACATTGTCCGAAGCGCTACTACTGTTCGGTGCGTTGGCGCTCTGATTCTTTTTCGAACTTGAACTGGCAACAAGAAACAAAACAGACATAATTATTAAAACGGCTTGAAATGTTTTGGTGGATATTCGAATCAGTTTATTTATTGTTTCTGCTCGGTTTGTCATCTGTTGCCCTCCTGGTGTTCGCTGGTTATCAGAGACCACAATTCTGTAACAGATTCTCAAGCAACCGCGATTTCAGTAGACATGAGTGTCTGCACTTCTGCTTGTGTCCGGTTTCTGCTCGTTATCTTTTGCCGAACTGTTTCCCGAAACACACATCCCATTCTGGACATCACATCGCGTTCCACCTGTACAGTCCCTGTCAACACGGCAATCGCGTTTACAATCGCCGTCTTTGCAGTGCTGCCCCTCTGGACAGTCACTGTTTAGTGAACACTTCGCATTTGTCGACGGTTGAGCGGCGGATGTTCCGCTTGTCTCTTTTTCTCCAGGGTTGCAAGCTAATTCGACGTTATTGCCGGGCAAATACTCTCCATATGGCTTGTATGATCCCCCCTGCATCATACCATCTTCCACTCGGACGACAAACTGTCCCCCTAGAGAGTTGGTATGGTAGATTTCCATTTGCAGGGTGGGTTTTTGCCAGATACCTTGGACAACAAGGGCAGCATTTTTCACCCTTTCCTTCGTCCAATGAAAAGCGAACTTCCCATTCTTTGCGAGTTCAGCCACCATCTCTGCATTTGTTACGGTTTTGTCCGACGCTGCCAGAATGGCGTTGATGTCGGCTACTCTTGGGTGTTTCTCTATACAATTCTGAATATCCTGTTCGCTTATTGCTAAAGGTGTTCGGGGGTTCTTGTAATGGTCAACTTCGGCATTGGTTGGCGATTCGGTATCCTGTTTCTGTTTGCTTGAACTCGAGACCAGGATGAGAACTGCGGCGCATAACGACACTGTTTGGAAAAAAATAGGAGATCTGCGGGGGTTGGTACTCACGTTGTTCTCCTGTTGGGGTCTTGTTGGAATACTTTTCCAATGATGTCGTTTTTCGGTTTCGAACCTCTGCTGGGTGCGGGCGACGCGAAAGACTGCCCATACCAATAGTTGAACGGCAATACTGCCAATGCGACCAGGTCTGTCGGATCTGTCACAACGTGGTGCGCCGCCCACGGCGCGAGCCAGCTCACGGCGGCGACGTAGGCGGCGGTCGCGGCCGGGATCATCTTCACGAGCGCGAAGCCGGCGCCCGCGATCGAGATCGCGGCGACGAGCTGGCGTCTCGTGAGAGCGATCCCGGTTTCCTCGAACTTCATTCTGAACGACCGCGAGAGGAGCCACCGGCTACAATTGAAAACGGCGGTCAGAAGGAGCGGCAGACAGAAAAGACCGGCGAAGTCGCTCAGCTTCCCTGTCAACACGCCGGGAAGAAGCGAGGCACCTTTCAGAAAATGGTCGTTGACGAAGAGCACGGCGAGCGCGGACAAAGGAATCGGGGAGACGAGCTCGCGGCACGGCAGCCCTCGCGAGCCCGAGGCGGCGGGAAGTGCGGTCGCAGAGTTGGAAGCGCTGTCTGGCACCGAGCCACCCATGAAAACGGTCAGTTTGGTATTTGTTAAATATCACATCTGTTCTGGAGCAAAAGCAGGAGTTTCTCTACACGAAAAACTGTAGGAAGATCAGTGTCGGTGCGCCGTTTTCCGAACCGGCGCGCCGGAGGTATAACGTCATGCTGAAGATCTTCGAACCGACGCGCCTGGGCGGCATCGAGGTGCGCAACCGCCTCGTCCGGTCCGCCACTTGGGACGGCATGGCCGACGCGCAGGGCCGCGTCACGGGCCGCATGATCGACCTGTACCGGGAGCTCGCCGAGGGCGGCGTGGGGGCCGTGATCTCGGGCTACGCCTTTGTGCGGCCCGACGGCCGGCAGTGGGCCACGCAGCTCGGCGCGCACGACGACGAGGCGGTTCCCGGCCTCGCGGAGCTCGCCCGCGCGGTGCACGGCGGCGGCGGCCGGCTCGTCGGCCAGATCGTCCACTGCGGCGGACAGGCGCGCCGCGAGGCGACCTTCGGCCTGGGCGCCGCGGCGCCGAGCGCGATCGCGAGCCCGGGCTACCCCGAGACGCCCCGGGAGCTGTCGACCGGGGAGATCGCGGAGCTCGTCGCACGCTTCGGCGCGGCCGCGGCGCGGATGCGGCGCGCCGGGTTCGACGGCGTGCAGCTCCACGGCGCGCACGGCTACCTGATCTCCGAGTTCCTCACGCCGTCGCGGAACGCGCGGACCGACGCGTACGGCGGGAGCCGCGAGAACCGGATGCGGTTCGCGCTCGACGCGTACCGCGCCGTGCGTCGCGAGGTGGGCGCCGCGTTCCCGGTGTGGATCAAGATCAACGGCGAGGACTTCCTCGAGGGCGGGGCGACGCTGGACGACGCGGCCGCGCTCGGCGCGGCGCTCGCGGCCGAGGGGATCGACGCGATCGAGGTGTCGGGAGGCACCGGGGGATCGGGCAAGCTCGGCTCGGCGCGCACGGATATCGCGGCACCCGAGGACGAGGCGTACTTCCTCCCCCACGCCCGCTTCTTGAGGGGCTGCGCGGGCAAGGCCTCGATCATCGCGGTGGGCGGGATCCGCTCGCCGGAGCGGATCGAGGAGATCCTCGCCGAGGGCGCGGCCGACGCGTGCTCCCTGTGCCGGCCGCTGATCCGCGAGCCGGATCTGCCCGAGCGCTGGCGGCGCGGTGATCGAAAACGCGCGGCGTGCATCTCGTGCCGCGGCTGCTTCGCGCCCGCGATGAAGGGCTCGGGCGTGCGCTGCGTGAAGAAGGGCGAAGGCGACGTCTAGTCGGCGCGCTCGCAGAGGATCTGGGGAGACCACTCGGCGCCCACGACGCCGGGCTTGATCAGCTTGGTCAGGATCGGATCGCCCGCCGCGGAGACGTCCGCCACCGCGATGAGGTCGAACGCGGACACGAGGAGCCCCGCGGTATGCTCCGGCCCTGCGGCGAGCCCGACCGCGGCGAGTCCCGCGGCGAGCTCGCGGTCCAGCGCGCGCTCGGCGGTGAGCGGCAGCTCCGCGACGAGCCCCTTGCGCCCGGCCGCGCAGGCGATCACCTCGAGCACGTCGTCCCACCACGCGCCACCCGCGGCGATCCACTCCGGGTTGAGGTCCACGGCGCGCGGCAGGAGCGAGCCGAGCCCCGGGGCCCTGAACTCGCCCTTGCGCAGCCCGTGCGCGGCCAGCCCGACGCGGCCCGGCCCGCCGAATCCGAGCAGCGGGATGTCCTCGACGCCGACGAGCACTTCGGTCGCGGGGATGAGCCGCACGATGTCCGCGACGGCGGATAGACGGTACGGGAGCGCCGAGCCCACGACCGCGATCCGCGCTCGCGCGCTCACCGCCTTCTCGAGCGCCGCGCGCATCTCGCCGTCGAAGCCCGGCGCCGCGCTCGCGGCGTCGCGAATCCGCGGCGAGAGGTTCTTGTAGATCGACGCCGACGTGCCGGACGACGCGACCGGCGGGAGCGCGGCGAGCACCAGGGCTCCGTCCTCGAGGCGGTAGCGCACGAGCCCGGGCACGCCGCCCTCGTCGCGGCCCGGGACGCCGGAGCCCAGGCACCGGAGCGCCTCGGCCAGCTGGTCGTCGCCGATGAACCCGGCGCCCGCGGGCGACCAGCCGCCGCTCCGGCGCAGGAGGATCGTGTCCGCGCTCAGGATGCGGATCTCCTTGACCTCCGCGTCGTCGAGCCACGCCGAGAGGGGGCCGAGGTCCACCGCGGCGCGGAAGGCGCGGCCCAGGAGCCGCTCCGCCTCCTGCGTGTGCGGGAGCTTGCCGTGGCTCACGAGCTCGTCGACCGTCTCGCGGAGCACGATCCGGACCTTGCCCGCGGTCCCCTCGTCGACGCGCACCGGCAGCTTGCCGAGCTCGACGCGCTTCACCTGTCGGGAGAGCGCCTCGAGGAGCTGCTCCACGTGGGCGTCCGAGACCGGGGAAGCGGAGGACGGCTCCGACGCCGCGGGCTGCGGTCGCGCCGGGGCGGGCGCGGGCCGCGGGACGGTCGACGGGCGCGGCAGGGGCACCGCCGCGTGCGCGGCCTGCGCGGCGCTCGGATCCACGGACGAGAACACGGCCGGCTCCTCGGTCGGCCTCGGCAAGGGTCTCTTCGGGGCCGGGGCCGCCACCGGGGCCGGGGCCGGCGCTGCGGCCGCAGGGGGCGCCGCCGAGATGGGCGACGGGACCGTCTGATCGGCGTGCCGCTGCCTCGTGGGCCGCACCGGCGCGACCTTGCCGCGCGGCATCGGGAGCTTGGACGCCGCCTCCTGGGCGGGGGGGGCCGCGGCCGGGTGCGCGGGCTTCTTCGAGGCCGAAGCCTCGGCCGCGCCGGACGCCACGTCCTCGAACCCGATGATGAACTCGCCGATGTAGACCTTGTCGCCCGGCACGACGAGCGCGGTCTCCACGATCCGGCGGCCGTTGATGTACGTGCCGTTCGTGCTGCCGAGATCGGTCAGGCGGAGCTCGCCGCCGCGGTGCTCGAGCCGCGCGTGCTGCTTGGACACGTTGCCGCGGGGCAGCACGATGTGGTTGCCCTGGACCCTGCCGATGGTGATCACGTCCTCGTCGAACTCCAAACGGCGCTGGCTCCCACCCTTCTCCGCCACCGTGACCGTGAACATCCGAGCTCTCCCTTCCCTCACCTGGCCTCGTCTCGAGGCGCGGGCTGCGCGGCGCCCGGGGGCGCCTGGAACCATTCGAAGAACGTATCGAGCGCCGCGCGGCGCTCGGGCTCGAGGTAGTCGAAGTTGACCCCGCGGTCGCTGATCTCCCAGAAGTCGCGCGCCGTGATCCCCTTGAGCTCGCTCCGGATCGACGCGAGGCGCGAGGGGAGCTCGGATCGCATGTCGTCGAAGATCACGCGGGCCGACGCCTCGTCGCCGCGCGTGAGGTAGAACGACGCGAGCTTCACCTGCGCCTTGCGGACGCCGCGCAGCGACGCCTCGAGATCGTGCCCCTCCTCGGCCTCCTTGTCGACCTCGAGGAAGATGCCGAGCAGCTCCCGCCGCCGCGGGGCCTCGATCTCGAACGCGAGCTCGTTGAGCCGGCACAGATCGTACGCCGCGGTCTCGAGCACGAAGTGCAGGCCGGCGCTGAAGCCGAGCTGGCCGTAGTACTGGAACCGCCGCGCGATCTCCAGCGCAACCTCCTCCCGCCCGGCGCGCAGCGCGCCCTCGGCGAGGAGCCGGTACTGGTTGAACACGTTGTACGCGGTGCGCACGTCCTGCCCGTTGACGGTCGACCGCATGTACGTGTTGAAGAACTTGACCGCCAGGGCGACCACCTCATCCTCGCCGCGCGCCATCGCGGTCTCGGCGATCTTCCGCGTGTTGATCGCGATGAGGTAGTTGATGTCTCGCGCGCGGTTGAGCGTCTCGCCGTAGAGCATCTGGTACTGCCGCAGGATCTTCATCTCGAGCCAGTACTTGCCGCGCTCGATCCCATCGAACACGTCGTCCTGCATCGAGACGAAGTCCGGGTTCTCGCGGACCGACACGTCGAGCGCGAAGAACTCGGCGTCGAAGCCGCGCTTGACCGCCAGGTAGTCCCGCGCGAGGCCGCCGAGGCTGTCGACGGCGTGCATGCAGATCACCTTGTCCTTGCTCTCGAACGCGTTGAGCGCGACATCGGCGAGCTGCTCCACGCTGCGCACCGCAAGCTGCCGCTGGCGCGAGCACCGGGCCCCGCCCCGGCCGCCCTTGCGGATCGCGGCGAGCGCGGCGGACGCCATCCGATCGATGATGTTCTGCGGGTTCAGGAACGCGAAGACGAACGCGAAATACGGCAACAGCATCAGCATGCATGCCGTGATCGTGATCGTGGCGACGAGGCTCCCGTAGTGCGGCCCCTCTCCCGTCGGTCGGCCCGTGAGCGCGGTCCAGACGCACAGGAGGCAGGTGACGACGAAGAACCCAAGCACGCCCTGGTTGACGTGGGACGCGACGAACAGCTCGGTGATCCGCGAGGTGTACCGGTTCGACGCGAGCTCGACGATGATCGCCACGACCGTGATCGCGATGCCGAGCACGCCGGCGATCACCTCGGGCATGTTGCTGAACGCGCTCGCGCCCGCGGAGAGGAACGCCAACTCGAAGAACCCATCGGCG
>Ga0315287_10004622_pt1 | contig 13450 bp, 21 predicted proteins | sample YL17G11_0_MG_FD_205037 | JGI IMG/M metagenome (GOLD analysis project Ga0315287, IMG submission 205037) | Sediment microbial communities from Yellowstone Lake, YNP, Wyoming, USA - YL17G11_0 | ecosystem: Environmental > Aquatic > Freshwater > Lake > Sediment | place: USA: Wyoming | collected... | reverse complement strand
GCGAAGGTAGACGGTGTCGAGAGTCACTTTCATAGATAGGCTTCTACCACGGCTAGGAAACAGGTGTCAAGGCCCAATCGGAATGAGGCGCTTCAGAGTTTCCGTAGTCCTGGCGATGAGGTCTCGATAACGCTTCAGGATGCGGTTCTCATCTTCGAGAGCGACAATCTGCAATCGCAAGGCCTTGTTCTCCAGCTTCAAAATCTCGATGTCATCCATTTTCGTCCTCCGGCAAGGCTTCGAATCTGCTGAAGAATTCATGCACTTCCATGACGCGCCAATCGTTGTGTTCACGATTGTTATTGTAATCGGTATACAGAACCATCGATCTCATGTGCTGATCGACAGCACTGGTCGCATTGATGACGCGGTCGTGGAGAACCAGATACTTCCTGCCCGATACGCGAAGTTGATAAATGCGTGGAATCATTACTTCTTCCTTTCATTCTCTAGGTGTGCTTTGGCTCGGTTGTACATCGCCAGCACTTCAGGCGGACGGTTCTTACTGGAGAACTGTCGGTAGATGTCGCGCGCCTCTTCGTAGGCTTGAACGGCCTTGGAGTAGGCGGCAGTCGAGGCAACCACCTCGTCGTACCACTCTTCGAGGTCTGACAGTGTCGGCTTCCTCAGGGCGCTCTTCCCGGCCCGGCTGTCGGCCTTGCGGCGCTTGGAACCCCACTCCTTGCTGAGCTTGTCGTAGTCGTCTTTCATGACCGGGACTCGAAGGCCAACTCAGCAGCAGCCTCTTCCTTCAACATGTCGAGGTGCTCCGCACGCATCGCACGCCAACGGGCGCTGAACATGAAGGCCTTGTCAGCGCGGGGAGGAACCATGTCGACGAGGTTTTGGGGGCAGTCGAAGTAGTACGGGCACTCTGACTCAGCCATGCCCTTGACGTAGTAGCGTCCGTTCTGCTTCTCGATGAGGTCGAAGAAGATGGCACGGAGGCCGGTGGATGGATTCTCCATGACCATCCAGAGACCCGAGCGGGTAGTCTGGCTGGCGATGACCACGAGGCCGTCAAAACGACCCGGGCGGAGCGACTCCGCCACCACATCCGACTTCTTCTTCCAAGCATCGCATCCGTCCCAGCCCATTGTGTGCTCCTTTAGTTGAGGTTCGACTTCTTGACTTTTGCCAACGTCAGCTCGGCACCATTACCGACTGCGTCGACCGACTTCGACATCTCCACCTGCGCGCCCCAATCGATGTCGTTCAGGTTCATGGCGGTGTTCTACAGGAGTGGATTTTGGATGTCAACACCTCAGTCAGCCATCATCGCACGCTTCTCAGCAGCCCGACCATCGTCATCCTCGCCGCCGCCCATGAAGTCCGTATCACCACAGCAAGGGCAGGCCTCGACGTCCGTCTCAGCGTACTCTTCGCCGGTCTCATCCCACCGGCGGGTGAACTCGACTTCGACGTCCTCGGAGCACTCGTAGCAGGTGATGAATTCGGAGTAGGTGGGGTTCATGAGTTGTGTTCTACAGGAGAAGATTCCTGTCGTCAACACCTAAAAAGAAAATTGTGTGAGCGAAGCAGGGATTGAACCTGCGACCCGCGCCGTGTAAGGGCGCTGCTCTACCGCTGAGCTATTCGCCCTAAACTACTCTTGCCTGAGCCACCAGAATCGATCTTTTGCCTCTTGTTCCTGCTTGGCCGCTCTTAGAAGGACGTCGTCTCCATCGCAAGAGAGGCAGACCAGGAAGTTTCCGTTTCTTGACGGGCTTGCTGCGAAGTTCGCAAAAACCCACCGCCACAAGTCGCCTACCTTGAAGCGGTATCCGCACAGTCGGCACCGGAAGTTGGAGCCATCCCGCTTCCCACACCAAGGAGCACGGGCCTCTTCTTCCGTCGCCACCCTTCTCTTTCCATCGGTGATGCTCACTTGTTCACCATCCCATAGATGACTTCAGAGAGGGCGTCGCAGTAGACGTCCGTGGCTTCCTCGACGACCGAGAATGCCGTGGACTTGCGAGACGCCTTGATGAAGCGAACCGTGTAGGTGTCAGCAAGGGTCAGGGTGACGGTGACCCACTTCGAGTTCCCGCTAAGCACCCCGAAGGTCAGGGTGTTTCCGTCGGCCACCGGTGACCGAGCCCCGCAGGCCATCTTCGTGTTCAGGGAAATCTGGGACCAGATGATGTCAGCGACGGTGGGTTCGGTCTCGTTCATGGGCTTGTTCTACAGGAGTCGATTCCGGGTGTCAAGCCCTTTCGGGCTACGCCTTCCGAATCTTGGTGCTATCCACAGCCTTCTCCCGAGCGGCGCCGGTACCGGAGGTGTACTTCACCGTGACCTTGCCGGTACGACCGAGCTTGGTGACCTCGCCTTTGTACCAGTGGCCGAAGGCGTGAACCTCGCAGGCCTCGCCGACAGCGTAGGCACCCTGGGTAAGGGCAGTGGCCGCCCGAGAGGCAGTGTTCTTCTCGCGAGTAGCATTGGCCTGGCGACGACGAGCCTCGCGCGTGTAAGCGCCCACCAGACCGGCATTGGGTCCATCGATATTGAGGGGGTACGCGGGCATCACACCAACCCGAGCCTCGGCGAGCTTCCAGGCGGTATCGCGATCGCCCATGTTGTAGCCGTTGCCGAGAGCGACGATTTTGTTGACTTCCTCGGTGAAGGCGGCGCTATGGACAGCAGAGGCGGCCAGGTAGGCCTTCATCTCAGCGTCGATTCGAGCGAAGTCAGCGTTGGAGATGCGATTGGAAGTAGTCATGCACTCCTTCTACAGGAACCATTTCTGGCCGTCAAGGCTTTTTGTCGATGTCGTCAAGAATTGTTGCCCCAGGTAGCCGGTCAACTTCAACCCAGCGAATTTTGGAGCCTTCACAGGTCCTGCATTTCTTCTTGCCGCTGAGTCGGCCTCCACGCACCCCTGTTCCAGCACAGGTGAGACAGGGAGCCCTGACTAGGAAGGGATTTTCCATGAACATGTCAGTGCCCCAGACAAATTCCAAAAAAATGAAGAACCCGGTCAACAATCACGACCGCGACCGGTCCAAGCCCGGCACCCCACAGCAAGAGTCGTGAAATGTGGGTTTTGAAGCCCCCAGGTGCTCGGCGTTCCTGTCCTGCCAGTCGGAGTCCAGAATGCTCTTGTAGCACTGCCGGCAGAGGTCGTGCTCCTTGTCCCTCTTGTACCGATTCCCGTCCATTGAAAACAGATTCGGCCTCTTTCCGCACTGTTGACATAGTTTTCGGTCCCTTTTCTCGGAGAACTTCATTGTGGTGAGCCTCCAGGAGCACACCCTACCTCGACGCTGGTCTGGAAGTCAAGGCGGTAATCTTCCAGACATGGGTCACCAGGAGAGCCACTAGCCATGTCCATGATTATTGACGGGGTCTTTGCCAGTGAGGCAATCGACAGCTCGGGCGAGATTCTCGATGTCGCAGGCTGTGATATCTCCGATATGGAGCAAGGCCTCGGCAGCCTGAACTGGGAGCACCGTGGCGACGACGCAGCTGGTGCCAGTGCGAACGACATCATCGGTAAGGTGGTGTTTTGTAAGAAAATTTTCGGACCAGAAGACTGTACCGATTCTCGACAACTTGAGTACTGGCACAAGATTCAGCTTCCCTTGATTTACGGTATCGTTCGGCTGTTTGATGGCTCAGGTCACCCCGGTGCAATTGCTGCAGCTGCGATGATTCGGGACTACCAAAAGAATGGTGAAGACCTGCTCATCCGGTACAGCATTGAGGGTACGACCTTGGAGAAGGAGAAGGGCGGCAACCGCCTTCTTCGTTCAATTGCAAGGCGCGTAGCAGCTACCGTAAAGCCTTGTAATAAGAGCTGTTTTTCTGGTGTTATTTCCGATCCTGGAGATTCTGCGGTTAAGAAGCAGGAACATTCTCACCCCAACTTCACTCCATTGGGTGGCTCGATGGAATGGGAAGGGAAGCCGGTGGTCGACTCTCCTGAAATCCGCAAGGCTCTCGAAGCTGGCAACTACAATGCTGCCCCTGGCACCCTCATCGGCGGCTCGGCCCTTCAGCGTGAAGATGCAGGCCTCAGAAACCGTGTCAAGGCTGCAGTTCGGGATTGGGACAGGAAGACGCCCTTCAGGAAATTCCTTAAGCATCGCCTACCAGAAGCTAGTGACGGGTTCATTGACCGCTTTGCCGACCTGGTCCATGACTACACCATCAAGAAGGCTCAGAAGGACACCATCAAGAATTACCTGGTGAAGAAAATCAGTGAGAAGGCTCAGAAGGTCCAGAAGGCGCCCCAACCTCCTAAGGACCAGAAACAAACAACCCTGGATGTTGAGGACGAGCCCCTCACTATTCGTGGCAAGCCCATCCCCTCCAATCCGGACCTTGAGAAGCCCCATTTTGACGAGAGCACGGGCACCCTGCACACCCCTCGGGGCAGCTTCCCTTTGTACATTCCTGGCCGAGACCAGGAGGACCCCCAGGCTGGGAAAAAATTCGCCGACATCATGAATGACCCCAAGGTCGAGAAGTTTCATGACTACGCCATGTCCAATTGGGCCAAGGTTCATCAGCATCTGAAGAACGGAACCCTCCCGCCTGAAGTGGTCATGCATGCTGTCCTTTTCAGCCAGCTGAGCCCTAACACGCCGGTTCCGATGCAGGAGTTGATGTACGCCCACCTCGTGGACAGCATGAAGCACACCGGTGCCGACCCCAGGCAACCTGGCTTCAGCGAGCAGGTCGGGCGGGACTGGTTCAACCGAGACCAGCCCCAGAAGTTCCCAGACCACAGCCCAGACCACTGGGCCCGCCTGGGCGACTCTCTCCGCAACAGAAATGACTCGAAGCTCACGGGCCGTAAGGCGGGAGAGATTGGCGGTTTCATGCTTGCCAACAACAAACTCAAAAACATGGACCGGTATCACGCCCTTCATGGCCCCCTGATAGAGTTGATTGGTCAGCATCGAGGCGATGCTCGTTCTGGTGTTGAAGAACTGATGCACCACAAGATTCAAGCTGGCAACTGGGAGAACAAGCGCCAGATTCGCATCGGTAAGGGCCAGCCTGATATTGGGCCCTACACCGCAGGCCCCAGTGTCCCTGGCCTGGCCACGAAGACGGCTCGGTACACCTACGGCATGCTCGGCGGTGGCAATATCACCGTGCCAGATACTCACTTCAGCCGATACCTCTTCGGCCTCGACAAGCGCCAGGATGGGGCCACTATTCGGCACCTCCGCAATGGGGTACTCTGGAATCCCCACAACGCTGACATCATGGGTGCCATCGACCGCTACTATGGCCAGCACCATGATGCCGTTCAGCACATGCTTCAGCACCCTAAGTGGGGACATCTTTTTGAGAAGCCCGAGGACGCCATCTTTCCCGCCTTCTGGAAGAACTGGGTGGGCATCGTCCCCCACGAGGCCAGCCGAGGCATGAAGACTGGCGGCTTCAACGAGGCCACTGACCACCGCCCCTTCTGGGACGCTGTGGGTCCGTACATGAACAAGTCTGAGAACGGCCCGGACACTCTTCTGGCTGCGCAGACCGCGAAAACCCATGCGCAGTGGGTCGAGAAATACGGCGAGATGCCCGCGCTCCTGATGTACTTCCACTACCTGGTGCCTCAGCTGTTGGCATCCAGCGAGAAGGCAGCGAAGGCGCAACAGATTGTCAAGTTCGAAGAGATGTCGATCGAACTGTCGAAGGCAGACAGCATCACCCCGAGAGATCTCCAGGGGGATCGAATCCCAGCTTCGCAGGCTCCAGCGGCAGCCCCTGTACCCGAGCCCCGCGAGAACCCGAAGTACAGAAATCTCGACGAAATCCCGGAGACGGTGCAGTTTGGCGGCAAGACCGTCAAGCCAGGCCACGGCTACATCCCTGGTGGGAAGCAGATGGCCTTCTTTGGTGCTACCCCTGAGCATCTGATTGGCGTTCCCCGCAACAAGGCTCAGTCCTGGACCACCGAAGACCTGATGAAGATCCCCAGGGCAAGCGGCGCAAGCGTCCAGCGATACCCCGAGGAACTGGCGGCTCCCAGCATTGTCAGCCACGCTGTCCATGGCGTGCCTGAGTACACCCACCACGACGACGTTCGCAACCTGGTCGACGGGCTCGACTTCGATGCCGAGAAACAGGCGAGCTTCTCTGGCATCAACCAGGCGCAGAGCTTCTGGACCGTGAACAAGGGCCACAAGGTCTACGTCAAGGCCAACCACAATGAGAGCGACTTCGATGCGCCCAGCCGAGAAGGCCTGTACCACAATCTGGCCAGGGACTTCTTCGGCATGGGCAAGTACGTGACCCCGACTGGTGTTGTCTTGCACCCCCGCACTGGCCAGAAGCATGCGGTCATCGAGAATGTTGCCGGCGGTGAGCACTACGATGATGGAAACCCCGACCACGCCCAAACCCTGAGGCGTCTTGGGGACAGCGGGGAGCTGCACAAGCTGGCGATGATGAATGTCATCGCCCACAACAACGACCGGCATCGGGGCAACTTCATGATGACCCCGAATGGGCTGAAGCTTATCGACCATGGCGATGCCTGGTCTGCCAATGACGGTTGGTCGGTACACACCCCAGACTACATCGAACTTTACCATAGGTTGCCCCCAACAGAAGTCCAACCTACTAATGAGGCTGAGTCTCAGTTCCACCCCGATCCCGATGCTAGGTATCAGTTCCACCCCGAAGCAGCCAAGTGGCTTGCCAACTTGGACCCCCAACAGCTTGACATGCAGATGCGTCGACATGGTGTGCCCGAGACATACATCAGCGAGACGCGGCGTCGACTTGTAGCCATGCAACACGAGAGCCACAACCCCTACAGGCCAGCTACCATTGTTTCCATGATGAAGGCTCCATTCGGTATAGACTGGAATGGTGGACCTCAGAGCGACAATTTCAGCACTGGACAGTCCAGCTCCTCTGAGGTAGGATAAGCCATGGAAGGTCTTCAAAATCTTTACCTGCTCTGCCAGCTGCACCCGCATGGTGACGACCTCCATACGGTCATCGCTGGAAAGTTTTATCTTGATGACCAGCACTTCGAGGTGCTTGAAGACCACGTTGGCTGGTTAAAGGAGCTGCAGGACAAGCCCCCGGCAGAGGCAGCCCGGGTCATTTGGCGTCTGGCCAACAGTATGTACTACAAGGTGGTCAACATGGAAGACATGCGCCAGGGGAAGCATCCCGACATGATTCCTGAGACGCCAACCCCACCGAGCCCCGGACCTGAGTCTCGTTTTGAGTACCATCGCGTGGGCATTCCTGAGGCCCAGCTGGTCGAGTTCCATGTGGGCAAGGCCTACCTGGATGGACACCCGCTGTCACCCGAAGACCTACAGCAGATGCTTGACAACGTACAAAACGGAAGTGCTACTCTCGGATACAAGCAGGAAGAGGACGGCCTGCAGAAATCTGAGGAGTTCTTCATGTCGTTGGCCAAGGTCGAACCCCATCTCGATGCAGCTCTTCAGGGTCTCCGTTCGGCGGTCAAGGCTGGGCACGTTCACCCCGATGTTCTCAAGCACCTGACTAATGAAATCTTCACTGATTCCATGGTCAAAGGCTTGGGCAACAACAAGGCCTATCACGACTTTCTCTCTAGGCCCAAGCAGGGTGTCCACATTCGAATGGACGGCAACGACTTTGGTGGTATCAACAAGACTCACGGCTTCGAGACCGGGAATAAGGCCATCTCAGCCATGGGCGGAGCCATTCGTGAGGCCATGGATGAGGCTGTTGGCCGTTCCCAGGGAAAGGCTTTCCGTATCGGCGGTGATGAGTTTCACGCCTTTGTGCCCAGCCACGAGCATGCGGCTCAGTTCGCTCGGGCTGTGCGCCAGAAGCTGGAAGCCATCCCGGCCGTAGGCGGTACTCACAATCTGAGCCTCAGCCTTGGTTTTGGGCATACCCCAGACCACGCTGAGCTGGCCCTCATCAATGCCAAGGGCGCCAAGAAGGCGAGCGGAGCCAGGCCGGGACAGTCGAAGACCCATGCAGCTTCACAGGTACCGGGATATGAGGGACTCATCCCAACCGGCGCGGACCAGCTGCCCCTGAAGACTATCCCACAGATGCCGGCACAGACAGTTGCAGCAGCAGCGCAGCCTATGGCTCCAACCCAGGAGAAGCCACTACCTCCGGCTCTTCAAGGGCCCAGTAGTAAGACGTAAACAATCCTTACAAGTTTTCTTATGTCCGTAGAACTGCAGGCTAGTTGCCAGCAAGTTCCGGCACTTTCTACATTCACGTAGGCCTTGTGACTCATTGCAGACCCTGCAATTTCCGTTGCTATCCAGCTTCCTGTGCTCTGAGCAGACCCCACAGGGTACCGGGTATCGGGTTTCAAAGTAAGTCTGGCTCCTACATGCCTGACATTGGCTCATGTGGCCATTGAGCCCCCTATCGGGACGCTCGTGAAAATCCCCAAGAGGCTTGGGTAGGCCGCAGAGACTGCACTTCTTCATCCATTGAAGATTGCTGCTTCCCATTTTTTTGTTCCCGGGTCGACCTAATCTACCCCTTGAACGAAAACTTCCTAACCCCTTCTGTTTTTGAGGAGATACCAAAATGGCTCAATCGTACAAGTCCCAGGCTATCGCTGCAGAACTCCGTGACGCGCTCGCAAAGCGTTTCGCCACCGTGTCGTCGGTTCTTTTCGACACTGACGGTTCTCCCTACATCCTGGTCGGTGCTGGCACTGCTGGTTCGCAGTCGGCTCTCGTCAAGATTTCCGCTGAGCAGCCCCTGGGCGTTGATGGTCTCGGTCTGACCCCCCGCGCATTCACCCCCCATGTGGCGCAGGTTGTCCTTGAGACCAGCACCATTGCTGGTGTGGCCCTGCTGACTGAGGCCAACAAGCTCGCCTTCCTGGGCGAGGTCGAGAAGTTCGGCACCAAGATTGAGCTGTACATGAGCGTAAACACCAACGCCGTCGACCCGACTGACATTGTGTCGGGCAACCTGAAGGCGACCTGGGAGATGCACCTCAAGTGGCGGTCGATGTCGAACGCCTAATCAGAAGCGCTGTACCCAACTTCTGAAAGGCATGGAGGCACGACAATGAGCTTGAAAATCAAAGAATCAGAACTGAAGGCCCTGCTGGATGAGGTCGCGAGCGACCTTTCCAAGGCTTTCGAGTCCGAGAAAGGCCAGCTTGCAAAGGCAGCCCTCTCGAACGCTGAGATGGAGAAGTCTGCCCTCGCAAAGGATGACGCTCCTGGCGAGGAGTCTTCACCTGACGAGTCGGCCTCGGCACCTCCGGCAGGTCCTCCGGATGAGTCGGCGCCTCCGATGCCTGAGGAGGGCAGTGAGTCCGCTCCGCCTCCCGATGCTTCGGCGAGCCCGGACATGGCACCCTCCCCCGAGGGTATGGACCCGGCTGCAGACCAGTCGGCAGCTCTTACCCCCGAGGCACTCCAGAGTGAGTATTCGAAGCTGGCTCCGGAAGAGCTTGACATGCACATCAAGGCGGCCCTTGCTGCCAAGGCGGCAGTTGCCGGTGCCCCCGACGCGAGTGCAGGTGCTCCGCCGATGGGTGCCTCAGCTCCTCCTGGTGCTCCTCCGATGGACCCCATGGCGATGAAGTCTGAGCTGTCTGTCGACCAGAAGGCGAATGGTGGCCAGATTAGCAAGTCCGAGAAGCACTATGACGACGAGATTGAGAGCCTTAAGGCCCTTGTCAAGTCGCAGGCCGAAGACACTGAGAACCTTGCGAAGGCACTCAAGCTTGTTCTTGAGCAGCCCATGCGTAAGGCTGTGACGAGCGTTGCTCATCTCCCGAAGGCGGAGACCGAGAAGGCCCCGCTCACTAGGGCGAGTGTCAATGCGCGCCTGAAGGAACTGTCGATGAAGCCGGACCTGAAGAAGTCTGACCGACAGTTGATTAACGACTTCTACGATGGGCGGGTTTCGGCCGACAAGCTGGCTCCTCTCTTCGAGGACTACAAGTAACACAAACAAAGGATTGAGGAGATAAACAAATGGCTACTGAAGTGACGCAGGCACTGCTCAAGGCTCTCGAAGCTGGCAATTATAACCAGGCACCCAGCACTCTCGTGCAGGGCGGCTCCCTCCAGATTGAGGATTTGTCTCCGGTCATGCACAATGTGACCTTCGACGATTCCCACATCAAGCTCCAGAAGATGGTCAAGGTTGACAGCTGCAAGTCGACTCTCGCCCAGTTCAACCGCCAGCTGTCGTATGGCGTGTTTGGCGGGTCTGCCCAGCTCGAAGGTGCGGTCGGTCAGGAAGAGACTTCTGACTTCGTTCGTATCGTGGTCCCCATGGCTTATTACAGCCACATTCGTCGGGTTTCTGTTGTCGCCAACATGGTCGACACTGCCGATGGCGTGAAGGCTGAGGAGCGTGCGGCCTCGGATGCAGCTAAGAAGCTCGCGGCTGACATCGAGTTCGACCTCTTCCGTGGTAAGGCTGACTTCAGCAACGCCGGTCTGTTCGATGGCAACATGCTGGCGATTCCCGGCCTGCCCTCGATGCTGGGCCTCGATGCTCAGATTCGTCAGTCTGACTCTGAGCGCAACGCGACGGACCTCATGTTCGGCGAGTACGGCTCGGACGACACCGTGGTCATCAACGGCGGTGGCACCCTCAGCCAGGACATGCTTGAGGACGCCAGCGTGCGTTCGGCAATGAACCTGGGTTCGGCGGACAAGCTCCTGGTCGACCCCAAGGTCCTCTCGGCTTACAACAAGATTTCCTTCGGCAAGGAGCGCATTGTGCTGGCAGGTTCGGCACAGGACGCGACTGGCGCGGAACTCCGTAAGCAGTGGGTCAGCAACGGTACTGTCAACCTGGAGGCCTCGCGCTTCCTGTCTGGCAAGACCCGTCCTGCCTCGGCTCGCAGCAATGGCCCGACCGCCCCTGTTCTGGCGTCTCTGACCCCTGCTCCGGCCGGCACCAGCCTCCCGGTTGGTACCTACAACTACTACATCACCTCGGTGAATGAGCTGGGTGAGTCGCCGAAGTCGAACGTGCTCTCGCAGGCGGCTGCAGTTGGTGACCAGATGACGGTTGCCATCACTCCTCCTGGCAGCGGCACCGTGCGGTACTTCAACGTGTACCGTTCGGCAGCTGGCGGGTCTGCGGCATCGGCTCGGTTCATTGGCCGCGTGTCCTACACTGGTGCAAGCCCCACCAACTTCCTGGACCTGAACAACAAGCGTCCTGGTTTCGTGACTGGGTTCCTTGTGCAGGGCGACACGATGGCGATGAAGGAGCTGTCTCCCTACAGCCGCCTGAAGCTGGCTGTGTCCGACCTGTCGATTCCTGAGGCTCACTTCCGTTTCTGCGCCCTGGCTGTGCATGAGCCGCGTAAGAATGTGCTTATTGATAATTTGGTAGGCTCTTTCTAAATTAGTCAATAATCTGAAGTACTTAGGGCCCGGTTTCGACCGGGCCCTTTCTTTTGTCCGCCTTCTAGCTCAAGAGCCCTGTCCCAAATAACGATACAGTGCTCGCATGTAGGCAGGTGGGTCTTAGAAATCTCGGGAATGCACCACGGGTACTTGAACACCTCATGCCACCAGCAGACCGGGGCTTCCCAGTCCGACCACTTCCTCAGAGAAGGGAATAGGTGCCACAGCCCATCAGCACCGAGGTCAACCCTCATTCTCCTCCAGCAATAACGTCAGCACTTGAGTCAGAACCTCTCTGCGCTCGTACATCTTGGTCCAGTCGGAATCGGACAGCAAATGAGCCTGACCGCCAAGCTGGGCCCACCTGAGCTTCATACATGCCGTATCCAGTAGCGCCCGGACCTTGTCTACGGCCTTCATTCGCCGCCCCTTTCCCGGATAGTTTCGGCGATACACGCAGCCGTATCTCTCTGGAATCGACTTACAATCGTCATCGACTTGAGATATTCCGCATCATGAACTCTGGCCCATTCATCAGCCACCTTAGCACAGGCCTCGCGCTCAATCTCCTCGCCGTAGGAGATGCCTGCTGCCAGGGACTCAAGCTGCTGCGCCAGGCGGACACGCCGTTCGGATTCGACCCAGGCCAGCCCCTGGTCAAAAGCCCATCCACACAGAGACTGCCCTTCGATGTCGTCGTGCCAAGCTCCATTTACGAGGCGGCAGTTCTCGGGGGACTCCACCTCATCTTCTCCGAAGTAGATGTAGCTCATCGCACAAACTCCCGGCGCTGCTCTACACGCCCCGTGTCACCGTACCGATTCTTCAGAACTTTGGTCTCACCGGTGGTCAGGTTCACAGACACCACCAGCTCTGCAAAATGAACAGTCTCGTATGGCTTGAACGCGGTCATGGGAGGATTGCCATTCAATTCAGCGTCAATCGTCATGGACGTGCCATCGGGGAACACCGCCATCAATCTAGTCAGGCTCACGACTCCTCCTCAGCCTTCTTCTTGGCCTCAGCCCTCTTCGCCCGCACCTTCCTCCAGCAATAGGAGCACGCTGGATCCACCAGAAAAAATGACAGCGCAGGGTTCTTGCGTCGGGCCTTATCGCACATCCTCTTGGCCTCTTCTTCGATGGTGAGTTTCATTGTTCCTCCAGGGGCAGAATTATCACGTTAACGGTGCCGCAGCGGTACACGTTGGCGACGCCAGCCTTGGTGTTGATTCCCAGACCGAACATGGAACGCCAGCCTATCTCTGCGGCAGCAGCCACAGCTTTCTCGACAGTAGCGAAGATGCGGTATCGTTCTGCATAGGGGAGCATGTAGGCCTGCTCGTTCTCGTTGATTACCAGGAACTTCATTCAGCCCTCGCCAGGACCTTGCGGCCCTCGAAAGTGATACTGGCCATCATGTGGGGCCAGAGCCCACTGACCATGAAGACTCTCTTCTCGACGTGGAGCCGGTGAGCCAGGTCAAGCTCTTCGATGGCCAGGGGTCGCAGGCTGCCGTCAATGGGCAGGGACCGCAGGAAGGTGAGTTCTTCCAGTGCTGCGCGACCGAGTTTCTTCACGATCTCCACCATTCTCTGTTCTGCTTCAGGCGAGGCCCTGGTGTATCCGTTGAGTCTGGCAAGCTCGTCTCGCTCTGATTCCGTCAGAGTGTCTTGCATGCTCAGCTCGATGATGCGGTAGTTGGTGGCCATGGGTGCGTTCTATCAGGGCTTGGTGGCAGCTGTCAAGGGGCACCAGCTGCTGTGAGTGGTTTTTGCTGCAGCTGCACCGCACTCGCAGACGGGGTCAGGATCGATGTCTGGGAGCTTGACCCCGGAGTTGGCCCTGACCGCCGGCTGATGTACGGGCCCAACCGCATTCATGGTGAGACTGTAGCTGCCAGGCCAGTTGCAGCTCTGGTTGACTTGGATTGAATCCACGTGCCAGCCAAGGGGCTTGAGGGTCGCTTGGATGATCTGCATCAGAGCTTTCGGGTCGCAGACGGTCATGAGTCCTCCGGGTCAGGCTTGGTGTGCTTGTCCAGGAGCTGCAGGAGCTGTTCTGAGGCCCCGAGAAACTCCAGGTGGAAGTCTGGGCCCTTGTCTCTGAAGGTGCTGC
>Ga0315287_10004620_pt1 | contig 13453 bp, 9 predicted proteins | sample YL17G11_0_MG_FD_205037 | JGI IMG/M metagenome (GOLD analysis project Ga0315287, IMG submission 205037) | Sediment microbial communities from Yellowstone Lake, YNP, Wyoming, USA - YL17G11_0 | ecosystem: Environmental > Aquatic > Freshwater > Lake > Sediment | place: USA: Wyoming | collected... | reverse complement strand
ACCCGTGACTGCGCGGCGGCTCCCTTCGACCCGTTCGAGCAAACGGTTTCCGTCGCGGCCTATCAGTCTCTATCGAGCGTCCCCGCGGGTGGGACGATCGACCTCGCCGTCGTGCTCCGGATGAAACTCCACTGGCACGTCAACGCGAACAAGGTAAATGACGAATACTTGATTCCGACGTCGGTCGCCGTGGTGGCCCCCGAGGGCGTGACCGTGCGAACCGTTGCGTACCCGGCGGGCGTCGAAAAGAAGCTCTCTTTCTCCGAGAAGGCGCTGAGACTCTACGAAAACGAAGCGTACATCGGTGTCCGATTGGACGTGGCGCGCGAGACCGAGCCGGGCGAGAGGATGGTCACGGTCAGCGTCACCTACCAGCCCTGCGACAACGAGAAGTGTCTCGCGCCCGAAACCAAGACGATGGAAATCCCCGTCCGCGTGTCTCCCGTCTCCGAGGCGATCGACGCCCTTCATCCGGAGATCTTCCAGCACGTCGAGTTTCCGGCGGCGGGCAAACACGCGGGACCGGCGGGGGGAAGGCTCGGCGCCGTAGTCGCCGAGCGGGGATTGTTCTTCGCGTTTCTCCTCGTTTTCATCTGGGGACTCGCCCTCAATCTCACGCCGTGCGTGTACCCGCTCATTCCAATCACCGTCGGGTACTTCGGCGGCCAGACCGGCGGCAACAGGAAGCGCACCTTTCTTCTCGCGTCGATCTACGTTTTGGGGATGGCCGTGATGTACTCGTCGCTGGGGCTTATCGCCGCGCTCACGGGGAGCATCCTGGGGGCAGCGCTCCAAAACCCGTTTGTCGTGGGTATCGTCGCTCTCGTTCTCCTGCTCCTCGCCCTGTCGATGTTCGGCGTCTACGAAATCCGCGTGCCCGCGCGGCTCGGGGGCGTCGCGGGGACGGCCAAGCAGGGGGTGATCGGCGCTTTTCTCATGGGGCTCACCGTGGGAATCGTCGCCGCTCCGTGTATTGGGCCGTTCGTCCTCGCCCTCCTTACCTTTGTCGGCGAGAGCGGAAACCCGGCGCTGGGGTTTTCACTATTCTTCACCCTCGCCATCGGGTTGGGGCTTCCGTTTCTCTTTCTCGCCGTCGTGTCGGGGAATATTACGAGGCTCCCCCGGTCGGGCGAATGGATGGACTGGGTGAAAAAACTCTTCGGGGTGGTGCTCGTCGCGATGGCGATTTTCTTTCTCCAGCCTCACATCGGGGACACGGCGTACTACGCCGTGATGGGTTTGCTGTTGATCGTCGCGGGAGTCTACCTCGGGTTTCTTCGGAAAACACAAACCGCCGCTCTCTTTTTCCGAGTGTTCAAACGATTCGTCGGGATCGCCGCGCCGCTTCTCGGGCTCTACCTCATCCTCGCGCCGGGGCACATTATCGCGAAAAACGCCCCCGCGGGCGGGATCCCGTGGAAGGCGTTCGATGACGCGCTTCTCGCCGGGGCGAAAGAGGACGGCCGGCTCGCCCTCATCGACTTTTCCGCCGAGTGGTGTCTCCCCTGCAAGGAGCTCGACCATCGCACGTTCTCTCACCAGGAGGCCGTCGACGCAACGGCGGACATTGTCACTCTGAGAGCCGATCTCACGGAGACGGCTTCGCCGGAAGTCGCGCGCATACGGCGGGCGTACGCGATAAAGGGCGTTCCCACTATCGTGTTTGTCGACAAGAACGGCGCCGAGCGTGAGGACCTCCGCGTGTTCGGATTCGTCGACAAGAACGAGTTTCTCGACAGGGTCCGGCGTCTGAAGACCGGGAACTGAGCCGCCCATCCCGAGAACGCACCCCACAACCGATCGGGACAAAATGAGAATCGTAAGCTTCGGACCCAAAGGGCAGGAAAAACCGGGAGTCGTTCACGGAGACCGTGTGATCGATCTCACCGCGGCGGACCCCGCGATACCGGGGACGGTTCGCCGGATACTCGAAAGCGAAGCGCTCGACCGGGTCCGGCGGGTGTTGGATAAGGCCGAATCGCTCCCCCCGAACTGCTTCCGTCCGCTCTCGGAAGTGCGGCTCGGACCTCCCGTGACCGATCCATCGAAGATCGTCTGTCTCGGGCTCAATTACAGCGATCACGCGGCCGAACAGGGGCGAGAGGTGCCGGACTGGCCGCTCGCGTTTGCCAAGGGTCCCAACGCGCTCGCCGGCGACGGCGATCCAATCCAGCTCCCGTTCGGCGTCACGCAGCTCGACCATGAGGTCGAGCTCGCCGTCGTGATCGGACGCCGAGCGAAACACGTCTCCCAGGAGGACGCGCCGGCGCACGTGGCGGGGTACGCGGTTTTCATGGATATCACGGCGAGGGATATCCAATCCCGGGAAAAGCAGTGGTTCCGCTCGAAGAGCTTCGACGGGTTTGGACCGTTCGGCCCGTCTCTCACCACGCGCGACGACGTCTCGGACCCACACAACCTGGGGATATGGCTCGAGGTCAACGGCCGCAGGTACCAGTCGAGCAATACGGGTCTCATGACGTTCAAGGTGTTCTACCTCGTCCATTACTTGTCGCAAAGTATGACGCTCGAACCCGGTGACATCATCGCCACGGGAACGCCGGCTGGGGTGGGCGTATACGCCGCCCCTCAGAGGTTCTTGCAAAAGGGCGACGTCATCAGGGCGTCGATCGATTCGCTCGGCGCGCTGACGAACCCCGTCGTGTGACGCGCCGTTGGAGCGGCGACGCACCCGTTGGATACGAACGAATGTCATAAGATAAAGGAAGTCACACGGCGGCGGCGGCTCCTCGTCATCTCGCCGTGGGCGAGCCGTTGGTCGTTGGGCGAGGGGGCGGGGGTATCCGACGACCATCACTTCATCGAGAAACTCACCAGGAGCGGGTACGAACTCCACTTCGTGATTCCGGCGCGCCGCGCGCCATCGGAATCATCCTTTGACGGTCTCCACGTCCACACCTACCCGAATTTTTTTCGGGCGACCGCGGGGTGGCCCACGGCGCTCAAGCGGATTCTGTGGCCTCCGCTGTTCAACATGATCGTGACGCCGAAAGTCCTCGCGGTCGGCCGCTTCGTGAAGCCCCATTTCGTCCTCGGCCATTCGCACTACAGCTCTTTTCCCTGCTTTGCCGCCCGCAAGTGGCTTCGCGTCCCCGGCGGGGTAAAGCTCTTCGGGGTGATGGATCTCGTCCACGCGGAGTGGCCGAAGGCGAAATACTACTTCAAGAACCTTGAACAGATCGCGGCGCTCAAGATCCCGCAGGATGTGTGGATCATCCTCGACGACGGGACGAGGGGTCGCGAGGCAGCGATGAGACACGGCGTTCCCGAGGAGCGGATCCGGTTTCTTCCTAACGGGATCAACGTCGAGTGGGCCGATCTCCCCCGCGACGCGCGGAGCGCGCGCGACGAGATGGGGATTCCCCCCGAGAGCACCGTGGTCCTCTTTCTCGCCCGTCTCGTGCCATCGAAAAGACCCGAGCTTTTTCTCCAGGCGGCGAAGCTCGTCATCGAAAGGACCCCGCGGCCCGTTGTGTTCGTCATCGCGGGCGACGGGCCGTCACGCGGGGATTGCGAGAGACTCGCCTCGACCATCGGTCTTTCGCCGGCGGTCCGTTTCACCGGCGCGGTGGATCACTCGAAGGTCCCCGCATTGATGCACGGATCGGACATTTTCGTCTCGACGAGCAGCCTGACCAACATGGCCATCCCGACTTGCGAGGCGATGGTATGCGGTCTCCCCGTGGCCGGATTCGACGTCGGCACCACGAGAGACGCGATCATCGACGGCGAGACGGGGTTCGCCGTTCCCGACGGCGACGTGGAAGCGCTCGCCCGGGCGATCGCGCGGCTCGTGGACGACGAACCGCTCAGACGCCGGATGGGAGAGAGTTCGAGGGACCGCGCGAGGAAGGTATTCACCGGGTGGGATCAACGCGTCGATGAGGAGATCCGGATCATCGAGGACCTTCTGCGGTCGGATGCCCGCAAAAAAACCGGGGACGCCAACGAGACGTCCCCGGCGGGCCGAGCCCATTCCTCAAGGTAAATTCTAGGATTCGGCGAGGAGCTTCTCGACGGCACTCTCGAGTTCCGCCCCGCGAAGAGAACGATAACGGATCTTGCCCTGCTTGTCGATGAGGTATGTCGCCGGTATCGCGCGGACCCTGTACTTCTCGGCGACGCCGTTCTGCCATCCCCTGCCATCGAAGAACTGCGGCCAGGTCATGCCGTTGGTCTTGATGAACTTATCGAGAGCCGCCCGGTCGCTATCGAGCGAGATTCCGATGATCTCAAAGCCCTTTTTGTTGAACCTCTTGTGAATGCGGATGACGCTGGGCATCTCGACCTTGCACGGCATGCACCAAGTCGCCCAGAAGTCGAGCAGCACCACCTTGCCCTTGTAGTCGGCGAGCGACAGAGTCTTGCCGTTGATGTCCTTGACACTGAACGGGATGGGTTCGTTCCCCACTCCGAGCTGTTTCATCGAGGGGATATCGTTCAACGCGGCCGTCGCCGTGGCCACGAATCTGGGGTTGAGGTGCGAGTGCTTGTTCACAAAGACCTGGTACTGGTTCTGCGCGTCGTCGTACCGGTCGAGGTTCTTGTACGACTCGGCGAGATAGAAATGAGCGTAACCCACCCGCTCGTCCGTCTCGTCGCCGGTGCGGATGAACTCCTCGAAAAGCGGGACGGCCCGATCGAAACTTCCCACCGAGGAAAACACGAGCGCCAGCTGAAGCTTGGCATCGATGGCTTCGTCGGACCCCGGGTGGGCCGCGGCAAACGCGGTGAGCTTCGCCACCGTCTGATCGATCGCGGCCATCATCTGCTCCTGGGTTGCCGCGCTCTTCTGGACCTCCATCAGCTCCCTCTGGAGCTGCGACCACGCCTGGGCGGACGCGGTCTCGCCGCCCGCGGGCGCCGTCTTCGATACCGCCTGTTGCTCTTTGGCGTCCGATGCGTCGTTGGCGCAGGACCCCGAGACAAGAACGAGAACGGCGTAGAGAGCGACAGCGGGCCCTATGAGTCTCTTCATGTCACCATCCCTTCGAAATCCGGACAAGACAGCCGGCGAGCCGTCACAGACCGCGCGCGAGAATGTTGACTCTCACCGTGGGTTCCTGTGGATCATCGGTGTTGATGATCATCTCGTCCTGGTAGTTCTTCTTCTTCGTCGTCGGCGCGAACGTCACCAGGATCCTGTACCGTTTGCCCGGTTCCACCGGCTCGACCTCCGCCTTGTAATCGGGGGAGGAGAACTCCACGTTCCTGACCTGGAACACTCCGTCTACTTTGAACACCTCGACGACCTGCACCGCGGTCTTGACGAGCCCGCCGGCGTCGTTGAACTTCTGAGCACCGAAGTTGACCTGCGTGGGCTGACAGACGATCAATCCGCGCGTGGCGACGCTGATTTGAACCACTTTTCTCGGCGTGTGCTCGCTATTCGTATCGATATAGAGGCTGCCCCAGGTATTGAGCGTGGGAAGCTTCGGGTTCTTCCACAGAGTAACCTTGTAGCGGCCGGGTTCGCTGTCCGGCGCGAACGAGTACGTTATCTTGTCGTCGATGTTGGAGGAGAGTCCGACGACCTTGAAGTTCTTCTTCTTCTCGTTTGAGCTGAGGATGAGCTCTTTGGAAATCCGCTCGCCATAGACGCCGGTGAGATACACCTGCGTGGAGGGTTGGATCTCGATATAGGGGATGATCTTCCCCGCCAACGCGATCGTCATCGTCGGGTGTTTGGGATCGTTCGTCTGAACGGTCGCGTTCTTGTTGAAGGTCCCGTGGACTTTCTTGCCGTCGATATCGAACTGTATTTTGCCCTCCTGACCAGGAGGGATGACCTTGTCGAAGCTGGCCACGGAGCAGCCTCAACCCGGTTTTACGCTGATGATCTGGAGTTCGGCATCTCCGCTGTTTCTCACTTTGAAGACGTGCGTGTACTTGTCCTGCTCGAACACCTCGCCCATGTCGTGCCGGACCTCTTCGATGACGCAAAGCGGCTGCGGGCCTTCCTGGCCCGAGACCGCCACGGCGAAGAGGAGAACCGCGGCAACGCATGCGAGCGTCAAGCCGCCGAGGTACCTTTGCATTCGATTTCACCTTCCATCGGATGAAGTCACACGGGGCAAACGACACCGGCGCCGGAGAAACCATCGGGGGTAAGACACGAAATCCCGGTTTCGTCCGGTAACCGCGGCCGGGCGCGCTACTTAACCTCAAGTCAACGAACCCGATCCGTACCCAGTAATATACCGCAGATGCGGTTCGAGTTCCAGGATTTTGTCCGGGTGGGTGTCGGGGGTCCCCGGGGGACGGAGACCGCATCCGCGTGGTCCGCGCCGGGGTCCGGCCGCCGCCTCCGAACCCGCGAGCGTCCCGGGTGATCCCATGGTTTTCGGCGGCGGAATGCGCGCGGACTCCTCGATTTCATCGAAACGGCGGTCGAGGACAAGGAGTCCACCGCGGTTGGCGGCGTGTTACAATAATTGACGAGGCCCAAGATGACGTCGAACAAGAATGATAAGGGACACACCCCCGCGCCCGAACCGCTCCGTGGCCGAACGAGTGGCTCCCCAACCACCCCTTCGCGCGCGGGGGACGCCGGAACGAGCGCACCACGGGGGATCCCCTCGCTCGGCGAGGAAGAGATCGCCAGGTACGGCCGCCACATGACACTGCCCGAAGTGACGCTGGCCGGACAGCTCGAGATAAAAAAGGCCGGCGTTCTCCTCGTCGGGGCGGGAGGTCTCGGATCCCCGGTGGCGTTGTATCTCGCCGCCGCCGGAGTGGGGCGGCTCGGCATCGTGGACGACGACGCCGTCGACCTTACGAACCTCCAACGGCAGGTCATGTTCGGCACGTCCGATGTCGGGAAGCCGAAGATCGACGCCGCGATCGCTCGAATCAGGGATCTCAACCCGAACGTGACGGTGATTCCCCACAGGGTTCGTCTCACACGGGAGAACGCGCTCGATGTGGTTTCCGGTTACGACGTCGTCGTCGACGGTTCGGATAACTTCCCCACCCGCTATCTGGTGAACGACGCGTGCGCCGTCCTCGGCAAACCCGACGTGTACGGAAGCGTGTTTCGTTTCGAGGGACAGGCAAGCGTCTTCGGTCTCGAAGACGGTCCGTGTTACAGGTGTCTCTATCCGGAACCGCCACCGCCCGCCCTGGTGCCAAGCTGCGCCGAAGCCGGGGTCCTCGGCGTCGTTCCCGGGATCATCGGATCGATCCAGGCCGCGGAAACGATCAAGCTCATCATCGGACGGGGCGCGGTCCTCAAGGGCCGGCTCCTTCTTTTCGACGCGCTCGAGATGAAGTTCCGCGAGTTGAAGGTCCCGAAGAATCCCGCGTGTCCGGTGTGCCGGCCCCAACGAACGACGCGCGAGTTCCCCGATTACGAGGAGTTTTGCCGCGCCGGCGGCGCGTCCTCCGCCGGGTCTTCCGCGACGCCCGAGATCACGCCCCGCGAGCTCAAGGCTTGTCTGGACGCGGGCGGCGACACGTTCATCATCGACGTCCGCGAACCCTATGAAAACCGGATCTGCCGCCTCGATTCCCTTCTCATCCCGCTCGCCGAGATACCGTCGCGTCTCGACGACCTCGACCGTTCGCGCGACATCGTCGTCTATTGTCGGACCGGGATCCGATCGGCGGCCGCGGTCGCGTTTCTCAAGGGAGCGGGTTTTGAGCGCGTGTGGCATCTCCGCGGCGGAATCCTCGCCTGGGCCGACGAAATCGATCCCACGATGCCGAAATACTAACCGGTGCGCAGGCGGCGGGGTGTCGGGGCATCACAAGCCCAGCGCTCCGCTTCGCTCGGCTTCCCACCGCGGGTGGCGCGGATGGGGCCCCCGCGCCGCGCTTGAGCCTGCGAGCACGGGCGGGGATATCCGCGACAGGATCCGCGGCGGGCGATCCTCGCTCGCTCCCGCGAAAGGGCTTGTGATGCCCCGACACCCCGCCAGGCACCGCGCGACTATTCTTGAACGGTGGAGTCTATTCGGTGGTGAAGAACTGGACCTTTCCGCGTTCGGCCTCGATGTCGTAGACCGTGCGGACGATCGACCGGCGGTAGCCGTTGTCGCCGAGTCCTTTTTCGGAGAGATCGAACAGCGTCCCGCGGGGATCGATCGAGCCGTCGAGTCGGATCGGGACGACGACGGGGCGGTGGATGAAACGGCTCGACACGTTCTGTCTGACCACCACGGCCCTCTCGCCCGTGTCGAGATCGACGACCGTGCCCACCGGGTAGATGCCCATGGCGCCGATGAACACCTTTGCGATGAACGGATCGAAGATCTGACCGCTCTTCTCCAGAATGAAGCGAAGCGCCCTGTCCGGCGTCAATGGATCGATCTTGTAGATCCTCGGCGTCGTCATCGCGTCGTAGTAGTCGGCGATGGTAACGATTCTGGAAAACAGCTGGAGGTCCCACCCACCCGGCTTCGACGGATAGCCGCCGCCGTTGTAGTGGGCGTGGTGCTGCAGCGCGACGTAGAGACCGTCAACCACCTCGCGCGGGACCTTTACCCGCGAGAGCTCCTTGACGCCGAAGAAGGTGTGGTACTTCATCAAGTCCCACTCCTTGCCCTCGAGTTTCGACGGTTTGTTGAGTATCGATTGCGGAACGTACATCTTGCCGATATCGTGGAGAAGCGCGGCGATGCCGAGACGGGCGATGTCGCTCTTGTATAGATGAAGACGGTCGGCGAGGAGGAGCGAGAGGACGCAGACGTTCACCGAGTGCGAAAAGGTGTACGCATCGAAGTCCTTGATGCTCGCGAGCCCGACGAGGATCGATTCGTCCGCCTGGATGATGTCCACCATCTGTTGCGTCAGCCTCTCGGCCTTGCGAATCTGAATCACGCGCTTCTGTTCGATCCCGCGGAGCACCTCCCCGACGAGAATGAGGCTGCGGAAGAACACCTGGTTCGATTCCTTCCGCACGTTTCTCTCGGCTTCCGCGTGGTCCCTGAGGTGTCTCTCGCGTTCGACCCACTGCACGAGCTTGATGTGCGTGATACGCGCGGAGGCGAGGCGCTTTTCGAGCAGTCCGAAAACGTCGTCGTCCGACGTTTCCGCGAAGAACAGTTTGAGGAACAGTCCGATCTCCCCGGGGGTGACGTCGGGGTGGAGCTCGACGGCTTCCACCTCCCCGTCGCGGAGGGCCTCGAGGATGTACATGATGGGACCGAAATTGTGCGAGTCCATGACGAGCCGGACGTCGTTGATGTAGAGAAAGTCCGGTGTGACCCGAAGGGTCACCCCACCCTCCGAGGCGAACATCTTTTTCAAGGGCACCATGAGATCGGAGAGAACCCTCTGGGTCGCTCGGTTCCCCATATCGTGGACCTGGACCGTCTTGCTCGCGCTGAAAAGGTAGTGGATAAAGAGCGGGCCGGATTCGAGGATGATCTCCTGCTCCTTGTCGTCAACCCTTCTAACGGCACTCGGCGGTCTCGGGGACGACCGCTCGGTGGAAGCCTTCTCGACCCGGGCTTCCTCGAGCGAGGCCGGCGCCGAACCGGATTCCGAGTCTTCTTGTGTCGTCTCCTTACCGCGCTCAACCATTTTCTCTCACGTCCTCGCTTCGCTCGCGCTCCTTCGGAGCGCCCGCCCGTTCCGCCGGGCTGTTCGCCGCGGCGGACCCTTCGGCAAGACCGAGAGCCACGGCGGCCCGTGAGCTCACCGCGTTGTCCGAATCGTTGGCGAGGTCCCCCAGCATCCGCTTCGCCACGGGTTTGTCGATCTGCTCGAGCGCCTCGATGGCGAGAAGCTTGTTCTCCTGCTTATGACGGCTTCCGATGCCGAGAAACGTCCTCTTCCCAACCGCCTGCTTGAGTTTCGGGAGGGCCGATTCTCCCGCGATCTTTCCTAGCGCCTTGAAGATCTCCACCTGTTCGTCGAATTCCCTCTGGGCGAATTCCTTTCCAAACGCGATCTCGACGACCCTTTCCTTGACGACGGGCGCGTCGACCCCGGAAACCACCGCCAGGGCCTTCAAGCGGATCCCCTTGTCGGCGTCATCGAGGAGCTTTACCAGCAGCTCGAGGGCCTCGCGCGTCCCGAAACCGGCGAGGAAGTGGATCGCCTCGCGGCGCACATGATCGTCCGGGTAGTAGATGAGTTCCTTTATGACTTGCGGGATCTCGCTGAATTTCGCCGCCTTGCACAGCGCGATCACATCCCGCGCCACTTGCGGTTTGTCGATGTTGAGCCCCGCGATGACCTCGGGCAAAGCCGTCCCCGCGACCCGGACAAGGGTGTCCCGCGCCTTTCTGTGAAGTCTCGGGTCGGGGTTCTCTTCCATGATTTTCCGGATGGTTGGAACCGCGTTTGCGCCGACGGCTTCGAAGTAGGCGAACGCGTCCTCCATCTCCTCTTCCGACCCTGCCGCCGTTTCTCCCAAGGAGATCAGGATCGAGGGATCGACGAGCTTTTTCTCTAGACCTGAAACGAACTCGCGCACGTTTGCGGTTAATTCGCCCGCTGCGGCGAACCGCCTGATGTCTCCCAATAACACGGCGAGGACCGGTCCGCGAAGCTCTCCTATCAGGCAGTCCGTCAATCGATCGACGATGTTCATCACGTCGCGCTGGGCCGATGGGTTGTCCTGCATCAAAGCGAAATCGAGATACTCGACGATGAAGCTGACGAGGCCGTCCTTTTTTCTCTTTTCGAAAAGCTTGTCCTTGAACACCCGGAGTTCGTCGCTGCTCACCGTGAAGAAGGATGTCATCATATCTTGAAAATGCGTTTCCCGCTCCTCGCCGGACTTTTCGCTCCCGCCGCCCACGAGCCTCTTGAGATAGCCGTCGAGGGGCTCGACCTTGTCGTCCCCGCCGACGAAGATCCTTCCCTTTTCCGCGAAACTCGGCGCGTCGGGGTGATCTTCCGTCTCGAGCGAAACGAGTTCGGATTGTTGACCTCCACGGCGTCCCTCTCCGAATTCGCCCACCAGGTACTCGTCGAGCACCCGGTACGATATGTGCTCGAGATCCGTTTTCCAGAGCTGGGTGACGATGTCCTCTTCCTGCGACGCGGCCCTGACCGCGTCCTTGATGAGATCGACGAACTGTTCGAGCTCCTGCGGCGTCACGCTGCTCGCGATGCTTAGCTCCCCGATCCCGTCCCTGAAGAAGATGAAGGCGATGCTCTCGTCGCGTTTGTCGTTCGAGTAGACGACGTGGTCGTTCCAACGTATCTCGTGCTTGTCGATCGAAACCACGAGGGTTTCCTCGTCCTCGAAAAAGCCCTGGAGCGCCGCGCGGAACTCTTCGGAGAACCTCAGAAGGGTGGGATTGCTTTTGGCGTAGATCTTCTTCCCGAGGACGAGCTTGGAAAGACAGTTGAACACCGCTCGCACCTTGTCGGAAGCGGTGTCCTTCTGGGCGGCGGCGGCGCGTGGACGGCCTTGGACGTTGGGATTCATCGTGGCTCCATGGGAGTTCTTTCCGGCTTTCGAGCAATAGGTGTGCCAGGAACGGGGCGGGTAACCGGCGGTGCCTTGGCGATTCTTCTTTCTGGCACGCGGTTGGGTGTTGCATTATGCGTGGAGAAGCTCCGGGACGACACCTCCCGGCGGCTGTTCGCTCCAATCACATGAGACGATTTGGTATTGTGCTTGTCCTCTTGTTCGTCGCCGCGGTCTTGCCCCGGGGCGATTCGGTCGCCGTCCCGAATCCGGCGGGGTCGGAGAGCGAGATCTCCGCCGCCGAACCCAAGGCGCCATTCAACCCGCGCGGGATCCTCGAACTGGTCTACGCCAACCGGCCCGATTCCGCCCTGACGATCCTCGATTCGTTCCGGCGATCCAACCCGAAAGATCCTTACGTCCTCGTGTTGAAAGCGAAGGTGCTTCGCGAGCGGCTCAACGACGAGGACAACAACAAGGATCTCATACGCCACTCGGCGGAGCCTATCCACGCCGTCCTCGACACCGCGATCGCTCTATCGAACGAAGCGCTCGGCCGTGAACTGAGAGATCACAAGCACTACTACTACCGCGGCTACGCCTGGCTGAGCAAGGCGCAGCTCTACGTCCTCACGAAGAATTACTGGAGCGCCGGTCGGGCGGCGAGCCGGGGGAAAAACGACCTCGAGCGTTATCTCGACAAGTACCCCGAGGATCCCGACGCCCAGGGAACGCTCGGCGCGTATTTCTACTTCGCCGACGCCATCCCCGGGTTCGCAAAGATCGTCGCCAAGCTCCTTCTCGTTCCCGGCGGGGATCGAGAGAAGGGTCTCGAACTGCTCCGTTACTCCACGACCCACGAAGGGGTGTTGACCGCCGATTGGAGATTCGTGATGGCGGCGATCGATCTCGTTTTCGAGGGCAACTTCGAGAAGGGGGCCGCCGAGTTCGCCGAGTTGCTCGAAGACTACCCGCACTACACGAGGCTTGCCGAGCCCCTTGGTGTCGTCGCTCCGCTGTACCTTGGGCGTACACGCGAGCTGAGGGATATCGGCGCGGCGGCCGTGGACTCGCACCTCGCCCTCCAAGGGACGCCGATCGATTGGAACCTCGTCAAGAGGATGCGGCTCACCCAAGCGTTCACCGACTCGTATCTCGTCCGGCCCGCTGACGCCATGGAGGAGTACGACGAGCTCATCCGGGACCCGCCGCGCCATCCGGATTGGGTGCTCCCCATCGCGCTCCTCAACCGCGCTTACCTGCGCCAGAAGGAAGGACACGCGGACGAGGCGGAGAAAGTCTTCGCGGCGGTTCGTTCGAACGGGAGCATGACCACCTATCACCCCGTCGCCGAAACGATGCGGGAGAGCATCGGGAAACCGATGAAGACGATCGATCTCGCCGGGCTCGACTTTGCGCGGAAGATCTACGAGGGTGATCTCACCGATGCGGCGAGATTGCTCGACGCGTGGAAAAACACCCACGGCGAGGATGTTCTCTCCGATTTCTACACCGGGGATATCGAGACTCTGAGGGGCGATCTTGCCGCCGCCAGACTCGCGTACGAACGCGCGCTCGACCGCGAAGCGTACGGCGGGGATCAGATCTACCAGACGCTCTCCTCCGCTCGGCTCGCCGAGATTCTCGGGAGCGAAGGACGATACGCGGAAGCCGGGAAATTTCTCAAACGCGCCCAGGCATACTGTCACGCAAACTACCTTCTCGATTTTCTCTTCGAGGCCAGACAGCGCTACTACCAGCTCCTCGAGTCAGGAAAACTGGAAGCCACTCCCTCTCTCCTCGTCCCCCCAACCCCGTAGAGACACCCGGGGAGCGCCTGGCGAGGCTCTCTCTCCAACTCTATTGGTGGCACGTAGATTGCTTTGCGGCTAACAGCCGCGCGGGTGTCAACGGTTCACCCACACCGGACCCCCCGTCGGCGGAACCGAAACCCGGCCAACAAATTGCGCCCCGACCGGTAAGCGGCTGGAAAATTGGGTTTGATCGGTTAACGGCCAACCCGGCGTCCCGAGCCGACCTGGGCTCGAGCCGAATGGGTGGACA
>Ga0315287_10004617_pt1 | contig 13457 bp, 10 predicted proteins | sample YL17G11_0_MG_FD_205037 | JGI IMG/M metagenome (GOLD analysis project Ga0315287, IMG submission 205037) | Sediment microbial communities from Yellowstone Lake, YNP, Wyoming, USA - YL17G11_0 | ecosystem: Environmental > Aquatic > Freshwater > Lake > Sediment | place: USA: Wyoming | collected... | reverse complement strand
ATCCTGCGCGACGCCAGTTTCCCGAAGTCGAGCCTGGAGGACTTCCGCACCGTCATCGACGTGCACCTGCTCGGCTCCGTGATCTGCAGCCAGGCCGTGTGGCCGCACATGAAGGCCGCCAATTTCGGCCGCATCCTGATGACGACGTCCACCTCCGGACTCTACGGCAATTTTGGCCAGGCGAATTACGGCGCGGCAAAGACCGGCCTGATCGGGCTGATGAACGTGCTGCAGATCGAGGGTGCCAAGAACGACATCCGCGTGAACGCGTTGTGTCCCTCGGCGGCGACGCGCATGACCGAAGGGCTGATGCCCGAACCCGTGCTGACATTGCTGACGCCCGAGTCGGTCACGCCCGCGGCGCTGTTCCTCGTCAGTGACGACGCGCCGCGTCGCACGATCCTGAGCGCGTGCGCGGGTGGCTATGCCCGTGTGGTGATCCAGGAGTCCGCGGGAGTTTTCCTGCCCGAAGGCGAGCGAACTCCGGAAGCGATTGCGGCCCGCTTCGCCGAGATCTGTGATCTCTCCGCCGCGATCCATTGCGAGGAAGCCGGCGGTCCGGGCATGCGGTTCGTGAAACTGGCGGCGGCTGCTGCTGGCGTGAGCCTCAAGTGAGCGGGATCGTCCTTTGAAGGCGCTGCTCAGCCGGCAGGCTGGCGGACCCGAGACGCTCACACTCGAGGACGTTGCCGACCCCGTGCCGGGGCCCGGCCAGGTCCTGATCGCGATGCGCGCGTGCGGCTTGAATTTTCCGGACGCGCTGCTGATCCGCGATCTCTATCAACTGCGGCCACCGCGCCCGTTCTCACCGGGTGGCGAGGTGGCGGGCATCGTGCTCGACGTCGGCCGTGACGTGACCCACGTCCGTGCGGGTGACCGCGTTCTCGCCATGCCGGGTTGGGGCGGGCTGGCGACGCGCGTCGTCGCCGATGCCGCGATGTGCGTGAAGATTCCCGACGCGATGTCGTTCGAGCATGGCGCGACGCTGCTCGTGACCTACGGCACCGTGCATTACGGCCTTAGTCGCCGTGCGCGCATCCGTGCAGGTGAGTCCCTGCTCGTGCTCGGCGCGGGCGGCGGCATCGGCCTGGCAGCGGTGGAACTCGGCAGAGCCTGTGGCGCAAAGGTCATCGCGGCCGCTTCGACCCAAGCCAAGGTGGACGTGGCCATGTCGCGCGGAGCAACCGCGGGCTTCGTGTATCCGACGGGCGAGGCGGCCAATGACGGCAGGCAACTCGCGCAACTGTTCAAGGCACATTGCGGGGCGCAGGGTGTCGATGTCGTGTGCGATCCGGTCGGTGGCGCCTACGCCGAGCCCGCACTGCGCAGCATGGCGTGGGGTGGCCGCTACCTCGTCATCGGTTTTGCGGCCGGCGAGATCCCGCGCATCCCGCTCAACCTGCCGCTGTTGAAGGGATGCGACATCCAGGGCGTGTTGTACGGTGCGCATGCACAGCGTGATCCAGCCGCCGCGGTCGTGGAAATCCAGGAACTGATGACGCTCTACCTGGCCGGCTCGATCCGGCCGCACGTGTCCGCACGCTTTCCGTTGTCGCAGGGTGGCGACGCCATCGCCGCAATTGCATCGCGGCAGGCGCTGGGCAAGCTCGTCGTCTGCAACGAAGAATGATCCGCCAGGCACAATAACGATCGATGTGAATCGCGCCGCCGGGCTCGAAACGCAGGGGGAGTCTCATGGACCGGAACCAGCCCGCGATTGATTCGAATCCCGCCGCCGAGGCATGGCCCGCGCCTGCGCGGGCCTGGGCCATGGTGATGCTGCTCGTCGCCGCTTACGCCGTCGCCTTCGTGGACCGGCAGATCCTCACGCTGCTGGTAGAACCGGTGAAGCGCGACCTCGCGATCACCGACACCCAGTTCAGCCTGCTCAGCGGCCTGGCGTTCACCTTGTTCTATACGATCATGGGTATACCGTTCGCATGGCTCGCCGACCGCGGCTCGCGCCGCAACCTGATCACGGTGAGCATGACGTTCTGGAGCGTCATGACCGCCGCCTGCGGCCTCGCCGGCAGTTTCCTGACGCTCTTCCTCGCGCGCATCGGTGTCGGAGTGGGCGAGGCGGGCCTGTCGCCTGCGGCGTACTCGATGATCGCCGACAGTTTTCCGCCGGAGAAGCGTGCCCGGCCGCTCGGCGTGTACGCGATCGGCGCGATCCTTGGCGTCGGACTTGCGCTGATCATCGGCGGGGCGGTCGTGCACTGGGCGAATTCGGCGCCCCCCGTGGTGCTGCCGGTGATTGGTGAATTGAAGACGTGGCAACTCGCGTTTCTGGTCGTCAGCCTGCCGGGGCCGTTGCTTGCGCTGCTGATGCTGCCGATACGTGAGCCTGCCCGTCACGAGAAAGCGAAGGCCGTGACTGGCAATCCGGCTTCGTTCCGCACGTTCATGAAGGAGCGCGGCCTGGTGTTCTGGCTGCTGGCCATGGGCTTCTCGCTGATCGGCGTTTCGATCGCGGCCTACCTGTCGTGGGCGCCCGCATTCATGATGCGCGTACACGGCTGGGGCATCGCGCGAGTCGGCGCCGTGTATGGGGGCATCCTGCTCGTGTTCAGCACGTCCGGCATTCTCTTCGGCGGCTGGTGGGTGGATCGCCTTGCTGCGCGGGGCTACAAGGACGCAGTGGTCAAAGTTGCGATTGCCGGTGCGACGCTGGCGCTGCCATTCGCCATCGCCGCGCCGTTCGCGCCCAGCGGCGAACTCGCCATGGCCGTCATTGCCGTGATGTCGTTCGCGTTCGGCCTATCGCAGGGATTACCTGCGGCCGCGTTCCAGGTCGTGGCGCCGAATCGGGTGCGGGCGCGTGTCATCGCGCTTTACCTGCTGGTGGGCAACATCATCGCGTTCACGGTCGGCCCCACCGGCGTGGCGCTGATCAGCGACTACTGGCTGCGCGATCCCGCCAAGATCGGCATCGCCATCGGCTTGCTCTCGGCCTTCGTGGTCCCGCTTGGTGTGCTGGCACTGGTACTGGTGCGCAAGCCGTTCCTCGCGGCGCAAGCGGCCGAGGCGGCTGGCTGATTGCAGGTGCCGTAGATTCCAGGGCCGTCGATCCGGGCGTCCTTCCGTCGAGCGGAAAGGCAGACACGCTCGTCGGAAGGACGCCCGGATCGAGCGCTCGTAACCGTCAGGTGCCGCTCAGGCGCGCCTCGCGCAACGCGCCGCGCCGCACCTTGCCGGAGTCGTCGCGCAGTCGCTCGGTGGTCGTCTCGAAACTGCGCGGCAACTTATAGGAGACGAGCCGCTCCGACAGGAACTGCTTCAGGGCCTCGAGATCGAGCGCAGCGGTATCGTCACGCACTTCGAGGATGGCGTGCGCTCGTTGGCCCAGATCGTGGTCTGGCAAGCCGACCACGACACTTGCGAGCACCGCCGGGTGTGAGTCGATGGCAGCCTCGACTTCGGCCGGATAGATGTTGGCGCCGCCGGAAATGATCAGGTCGGTGCGCCGGTCCGCCAGGTAGAGGTACCCGTCGGCGTCGATGCGTCCGAGATCGCCGAACGTTTCCCAGTCGCCCCGCGCGCGAGGCTCGGCGCCGAGGTAGTGGTAGGTCGCGCCTTTGCCGCCCGCCGGCAGGAAGTAGATCTCGCCGACTTCACCCGGTGCCACGTCGTTGCCGGCTTCGTCGAGGATCCGCACGCGGGCTCCGGGCATCAGCCGGCCCACGGAGCCCTTGTGCTCGAGCCACTCGCGGCCGCCGATCATCGTCGCAGCGATGGCTTCGGTGCCCGAATACACTTCCCAGATGGCGTCGGGGCCGAGCCACTCGATCCATTTTTCCTTGAGCCACACCGGGCACGCGGCCGCGATGTGGCACACGACCTCGAGCGACGAGACGTCGAAGCTCGCGCGTTCTTCCGGGTCCAGCCGCCAGATGCGATGCATCATCGTCGGCACCTGGTATAGCCACTGGCCGCGGTGTCGCTCGATCATCCGCAGGGTGCCGGCGGCGTCGAAGCGCGGCGTGATCACGACGTGGCAGCCCCAGCACAGCGCCTGGTAGGCAAGCCCGAACGGTGCCGAGTGATACATCGGTCCCGGGATGACGACCGTGTCGCCTGTGCGCATACCGAGCGACAGCACGTCGGGGTCGAGCACAGAGCGCGCATGGTCGACGATGACCTTCGGCCGGCCGGTGCTGCCGCCGCTCGCGATCGCCTTGACGTGCTGCGAGATGCGCTCGGGCAGCGGGTCTGCCGAAAGGGCAGGGTCGTACAGCGACTGTTCGGTGACGATGGGTACGCCGGACGCCCGAGCCGCTTCGGCGCCGACCACGATTCGAGGCTGCAGCACGTCGAGCAGGGCCTGCAGTTCGAGCGGCGGCAAACGATGCGACACCGGCGCGGGTGTGGCGCCAAGGGTCCAGCACGCGAAGGCCACTTCCAGGAACGCGGTGCCGTTCGGCAGGGCGATGGCGACGAAATCACCTTCCTCGACGCCAGCGGCCTGCATCGCACGGGCCCGGCGGTGGACCCGGGCAGCCAGCTCTGCTCGCGTCAGCGTCAGGTCGTCACAGCTCAGCGCGGGGCGATGGGGATCGCGTGCCGCCTGCACGCCGAGCAGCTGTCCGATCGGCAGCGTGACCTTCGGCGCAGTGGGCGTGAAATCCCGGGGCACGGCGGCGGTGCGAATCAGCCGGCGTCGGTCGACAGCATGCGCGTGAGGTCGCCGCGCACGACTTTGCCGACGCTGTTCCGTGGGAGCTGCTCGACCACCTGCAGCCGTTCCGGGTGCTTGAAGAGCGCGAGGCCCGTTGCGGCGAAGTGGGCACGCACCGCGTCCAGCGTCGGTTGCTTGCCGGGCTTAGGCACGACGACGGCGCAGATGCGTTCGCCCATGATCTCGTCACGATAGGCCGTGACGGCACCCTCGAGCACGTCCGGCATCTGTGACAGCACGGAGTCGAGTTCTTCCGGCGCGATCTTCACGCCGCCGCGGACGATGATCTGCTTGAGCCGGCCGATGAACCGGTAGTACCTCGGCGGCTGGTCGTCGCCCGTGATCTCGAACAGGTCGCCGGTGCGGAACCAGCCGTCCGCGGTGAACGACTCGGCGGTGATGTGCGGCGCGCGGAAATAGCCGTCGAATACGGTCGGTCCGGTGATCTGCAACTCGCCGGGCTTGCCCGCTGCGAGGATCTCCTTGCCCGACTCCGGCTCGACGATCCGCGTGCGTATCTGCGCGTGTGGCGGCGAGTCCCAGCGGATTTCGTCGCGCCCGTAGCGCGGGAACAAGCGGGCGCGATGCTCGGGGTTCGCTGCGTTTGCGGCATTGCTCATCAGCGCCATGCCTTCGTTGGAGCCGAAGGAGTTCACGATCTCGATGCCGAACCGTTCCTGGTAACCACGGATCATCTCGGGGTCGAGCGGGGCCGAGCCCGAGCCGATGCAACGCAGGCTTGAGAGATCGACGCTCGCGAGCAGCTTCTCGTCCTTCAGCAGCATGTTGAGGACGGCAGGCGGCGCAATCGCATAGTCCGGCCTTTCTTCAGCGATCTGCCGCAGGTAGACGCCGAGGTCCAGCGGATGGTGCAGCACGAGCGTACCTGCGCTGTGCAGCCAGCTCATGAAGCAACCGCCGATCGCCGCCATGTTGATCAGTGGAAACGGATTCAGCAGTCGTTCGCCCCGGCGGATGCCGGCGCCACGCAGGTGACCGTAGCTGATCGCTATCCAGTGATTGTGGGTGCGCGGCACGCCCTTGGGCATGCCCTCGGTGCCCGACGTCCAGCAGATCGTCGCCACATCGTCAGCCGAGACCTGCAACGTGGCGACGTGGGCGGCGAGAGCGGCGCGCGATTCGGTCGTCAGTGGCGCAGGGACGAACGGGAGGCTGCCCTCGGGTGCGTCCGGACCAAGGCACAGGACCTGGAGTGGGCGTCCCTTGGCCAGTTCGATGGCGCTCGCGGCGTAATCGGCCCCCTTCAGCGCGCGGACCGTCAGCGTTGCGCGCGCACCGGTGAGATCGACGATCTGTTCCAGTTCGTGGCGCCGGAACTGCATCGGCACCGGACTGACGATGATGCCCAGCCGCAGGGCGGCCAGGTACAGCGCGGGGTACTCCGCGATGTTCGGCAACTGCGTGACCAGGATGTCGTCACGACCCAGGCCGAGTTCCAACAGGCGCACGGCGTAGCCGTCGGCGAGGTCCGCGACGTTTTGGAACGTGAGGCGCAACGGGGAACCGCCGACGAGCGCCTCGCGGTTCGGTGGATCGAGCACCGCGAGCTGCGAGGGCACTGCGTGTGCAGCGGCGTCGAACAGGTCGGTGATGCGGGTGTCCGACCACCAGCCGAGCTGCCGATATTCCCGAACGAGTTCGTCGCGAGTCGTGCGCAAGTGCGATGCCCCCGGTAAGCGCCTGCAATCGAGTATAGGTAAGGGTCCGACGACCGGCAATTGACGTGGCGCTGGCGCGCCGCCGTATCGTACTCTATGGTCCTGTAACGAAAGTGACTACCGGAGAATGCCATGGATCGTCGTCTTTTCATGCAGGCCAGCGCAGCCGTTCCCCTCCTGGCGGCTGGCTCTGCCGTCGCCGCGACTGCGAAGCACGACTATTTCGCGATCACGCGGAAAATGATCACCGCGTGGCGTGCCAAGGACCTCGAAGGGATGCTGGCCCACATCGACGACGACATCGTCTGGCACTCGCACGTGGGCAGTCCGCCTATCGTCGGCAAGGCGGCGATGCGCGAGTTTGCCGGCAAGCTCACGCTGCAGATGAACGACATCAAGTGGCGCATTTTCGAAACTGCCACCAACGGCAACCGGGTTTTCCTGGAAGGGGTCGACGATTTTGTGACCAGCGAAGGCCGCCGCGTTGTGCTGCCTTATGCCGGCATCCTCGCTTTCAAGGGTGAGCGCATCGTTGAATGGCGCGATTACTTCGATCGGGGCGTGTTTGACCGGCTCAAGGCCGGCGAGCCGATGCCCGATTACCTGCAGGCGCTCGCCGACCGCCCGGCGTTGTTCTAGCCGTCGCCGTGCCTGTCAGGCGCGCGGCGGCCAGGGAATGAACGCACTGGTCGTCCGCAGGTAGTCGGCGAAGGCCTCGGGCCGTTTCTTGCGCATGCGGCGCTCGACGAGCCCGATGCCGAGCGGACCGAGCAGGATGTAGGCCAGCGTCAGCGGACTCACGATCGCGAGCCAGCCCCACGGCGTTTCGAGCGCGATCAGGAAAAAGCCGCACCAGACGAGGAACTCGCCGAAGTAGTTCGGGTGGCGCGAATAGCGCCACAGTCCGCTGCGCATGATCTGGTTGCTATGGGACGGATCGCGCAGGAAGCGGCGCAATTGAATGTCCGCCACGGTCTCGAGCGTCAGCCCGATGAAAAACAGCACGATGCCGGCGAGCGCAAGGGTGCCCAGTGCGGGCTCAGGCGTGCGCTGTGCCAGGAAGAGCGGGAAGGCGATCGCGACGCCACTGGCCGCGCCCAGCGACAGGAACACGTGCGTGAGGCTGTACCAGGCGTAGTTCTGGCCGAGCGAGGCCGCATGGGTGCGCAGCCTGGCGTAGCGCGGATCCTCCCTGCCCCAGTTCCGTGCGCCAATGTGCCACGCGAGTCGCGCGGCCCAGATCAGCGTGAGCCCCATGACCAGGTTCTGTCGCGCCTGGTTGCCATCGCAAACCAGGTAGAAGACGCCGGCGGTGATGGCCATACCGACCGGGTAGAGCGGGTCGCCGATGCTCGAGTCGTTGATCACGAGGCTGATCAGCCATAGCGTGATCCAGAAGCCGAAAATAGTCGCGGCGCAGAGCAGCACCAGGTAGAGGATGTCGGACGGCATCGCGACGGGTGCTCAGCGGCCGGTGCGGATGACAGGCACGTTCAGCATGCGCGCCATGCGTCGCTCGAGGCCTTTCGGGTCGAGCGCGAGCGCTGCCCGCACTTCGACGGCCATGCGATCGGTGTCGAGTTCGTCGATGCCGCGCGTGACGGCGCGCAGGCCGGCGCGTGCGATGTCGTCGGGCTTTTCCTTGCCGCCCTCGACGTGAGCCGCCATGCGCGTGTCGACCGAGCCGACGATCAGCGCGGTCACCTGCGTGCCCTGGCCTGCGAGTTCCGCACGCACACAGCCGCTCAAGCTGCGAGTCGCGGCCTTCGACGGCCCATAGCCGCCCATGTTCGGAATCGGGCAGAGCGCGGCGGCAGACAACACGTTGATGATGCCGCCGCCGCCGTTGCGTGCGAGAACGGGAGCGAACGCCCGGCACATCGCCAGCGTGCCGAAGAAGTTCACTTCCATCTCCTGCCGCGCCACCGACATGTCGGCTGCGCCCAGCAGCGTCTGGTTGCTGAACAGCCCCGCGTTGTTGACGACGAGGTTGACGTCGCCGCAGTCGCGGGCAGCCCTGGCGACCTCGTCGTAATCGGTGACGTCGAGTTCAAGCGCAACGCAGCGCCCCGGGTACTGCGCGACGAGATGCGCCGCGGCCGCGGGATCGCGACTGCCTGCGTACACCTTCTGCGCGCCCGATTCGAGCAGCACACGGACGAAGGCCTCGCCGATGCCGCGATTGCCGCCGGTGACGAGTCCGACACTGCCTTGGATTTCCATCGTCAGCGCTCCGCATCCGCAGATGAGTTGTTGCCGGCGGTGCCCGTGCTTGCCGGCAGGATGATGTCGGGACCGGGAGACCGTTCGTACAGCCGTTCGGCGTCACCCGCGCGGCGGGTGAGGGCAACCCGCTGGTTGATCGTGCCCTTGTCGGATACTTCGTGCTGGTCGGCGCTCGGCGGCTCGGTCAGCAGCTTGAGTCGCTCGACTCGCTCGCTGAGACCGCGCCCCGCATTGAACGCCTGCAGACGTGTCCGCAGTTCGGCCTCCAACTCGGGCGTCGGCGGCACTTTGGGCCACGCGAGCATTGCTATGAACGACAGGTTCTCGCCGCAGACCACGACGTCCGCGATCAAGGGCGAGAATGCTTCCAGGAACTCCGCGCGCAGCTTGCCAGCTGCTACCCACGATCCCGTGCCGAGCTTGAAGTCTTCGGCGAGGCGGCCGGCAAACCGCAGTCCCTTCTGGATGTCTGCTGCATCGTGGAACTGTGCGGTGTCGCCCGTCCGGTAGAAACCTTCCTCGTCGTAGATGCCGCGATTCACGTCCGGACTCGACAGGTAACCGGGCGTCACGATCTGGCCGCGGATACGCACCTCGTAGCGCGGCCCGTTCGGCACCAGCTTCAGCGTGATGCCGGGCATCGGCAGCCCGATGCCCACTTCTTCGGTCGGGAAGTAGATCGACATGCAGCCTGACGTGGTCTCAGTGGCGCCATAACCCGTCGTGAAAAAAATCCGTTCGCCGATGGTATCCACGGCAAGGCGCTGGAATCGCTCGTACAACGCCTGTGGCAGGCCGGCGCCCCCGTACAGCGCGAGTCGGAGGTTACGGAAGAACTGGGTGCGCAGTTCTGCGTCCTGCTCCAGCGCATCGGCCAGCATCGCGTAGCCGAACGGCACGTTGATGTGGAAGCTCGGCGGAATCTCCTTGATGTTGCGCAGCGATTCCTCGAACAGCCCGGGCATGGGCCGGCCGGCGTCGATGTAGAACCGGCCGCCGCTGCACAGCGTGGCGAACTGGTTGCATGCGCCCGACACGTGACTCCAGGGCAGCCAGTCGAGCATCGTTTCGTTCCAGCCGGCCGTCTGGGCAAGCACCTGTCGCGCCTGGGCGATGTTGGCCGAGGCCATGCGCTGCGTCTGCACCACGGCTTTCGGCATGCTGGTGGAGCCGGAGGTCAGCATGTAGAGCGAGTGGGCGTCGGGATCGAGGCTGGCAATTGCCTGCTCGACGGCTGGCGTCACGGTCGTGGCCAGCACGTCGGCGTAGGCGATGGCGGGGCGGGCGAGTGCGGCCGGATCCGCCGTCACCACGATTGCATCGCCGAAATCGACCGTCTCGAGCGCACGCTTGAAGAGGCCGGTCTGCTCGGCGAACACGACGGCGGGCTTGACCAGGTTCACCACGTGCCGCAAACGGCCGAAATCGCCGGGCATCAGCGAATAGTTGGCGCTGACCGGACAGACGGGCACGCCTGAGGCCATGCCGCCGAATTTCACGACCGCGTGCGCGACCGAGTTGCCCGACAGGATCAATAGCGATCGGCCTGCCGGCACACCGTGGTTGAGCAGCCATTGCGTGACTGCATCCGCCGCGTGCTTGAACTGGCCGAACGTGTATTCGACCCACGGGCCGCCCTTGCCTGCGCGCTCGGCGATGCAGGGCCGCTCGGGATCACGCGTGGCCCACGCCGACAGTTGCGCCGGCAGGTTGGGGACAAAGGGAGCGAGTGCAGTGACGGGCTCGACGACAAGCGTGCCGTCGGCGCGCCGCTCGACGCGCATGTCGGACGGCGGAAAGAACGTGGCGCGAAACGGTGCCTTGACCGGGTTCATGGATGCTCAGGACCGATCGTACGAAAGATCGCTCGCGTTCTTGCGACCGAGGTGCATGCCTGGCTTGGCCGGGTCGAACAGGCCGGTGCACCAGCCTTCGCTCGACGGCGTATCGCGGTTCCAGTCGAACACCGTGCGTCGATGCGCGATCTTCCACTGGCCCTGGCGTCGCTCGAAGCGGTCGACGAGCCTGCCGCCCGTGAACGTGTCGGTGGATTTGCCGTCTGCAGCAAACCGGGCGAACGTCCACAGGTAGGTTTCGACCCATGCCACGTCGCCGTCGAATTCGATGTGGCTGGTGCCGAGCAGGTGCTGCATCGCACCCATGAGCCGGATGCGCGGCACCGCACCATCCACGTAGGCGAAAGCATTGCCCGTGTAGTTGCCGCCGTGCTCCTCGATCGCATCCGGGTGATAGCAGGATTTCAGCAGGTCTGCGTCCGCCCGATCCACGCCGCGTGCATAACGCGCGAGCACTTCGTGGATCTCGTCCCTGGCGAGCATGCGCTCGAGTCGAGGCTGCAAGGCGTCGGCCGCGCTGGTGGCGGTAGTCATGCTGTTGTTTCCCCCGCGTGATCGGGCATCATGCCCCAAGACTTGCACAATAAGACTGAAAGGAAAACTGGCAATGGTCAAGCACGAAAGCCGTCCGGGCCCGCGCGTTGCGATCGTTACCGGAGCGGGCATCGGACTCGGCCGGGCTTACGCCCACCGGCTTGCGGCCGACGGACTGCGCGTCATCGTGAATAACCGGCGCCGCGAAGTCGACGCGGCCGGGCGGGGCAGCGCGGACCACGTGGTCGACGAAATTCTCCTGGCGGGTGGCGAGGCCGTGGCGAATTACGAAGACGTCTGCACAGAGGGTGCCGGTGCGCGCATGGTCGACCAGGCATTGTCGACCTGGGGCCGGCTCGACGTGCTGGTCAACAATGCCGGCGTAGACCAGCATGCCGCGTTCCACAAGATTGACCTCGATTCCTTCCGCAGCATTTTCGACGTCAACTTCTTCGGCACGCTGGGCGTGACCCACGCGGCGTGGCGGCACATGCGCGAGGCTGGGCATGGTCGTGTCCTCGTCTCGACGTCCTCCGCGGGGCTGCACGGGCTGCACGGCCTCTCGGCGTATGCGGCCTCGAAAGCGGCCCTGATCGGCCTCGCCCGCTCGCTGGCGCAGGAGGGCGCGGCACGCGATTTGTTTTGCAACGCAATAGCACCGTACGCCGCAACCCGCATGACCGCAGCTCATACCCGCGATGCCGATGCGCTCGCGACGATGTCGCCGGACCATGTTGCGCCGCTGGTTTCGATGCTGGTGAGCGAGCATTCCAGTGTCAACGGGCAGGTGATCGTTGCGGGCCGGGGCTGGGCCCGCCGCAGTGCAACAGTCGAACTCGATCCGCTCGTCTACGTCGGGCAGGGGGCACCATCTGATGCGTCCGCGCAACTACTGGCCGAGCCATTGCGTATCGACGGAATCTGCCGCGAGTTCCGCGATGCACTGGAATCCTACGAAGACTTTCAGGCTCGCCTTGTAGGAGACTTGCGACAACTCTAGTCGCGCGGTAGCCTACGCCGGTCTAGTTAAGCAAGCGACTTGAGCGACGGGGGAAACGGCGCCAGGTCACGATCTTCGAAAGCACGCTCAGGGGGACTTAGATGACATTCGACCGCATGCGCAATTCCGTCCGTCGGGGATCTCCGATCGCCTACGCGGTGACGGCTGTTCTCTCCGCCGCTTCTGCAATGCCTGTCATGGCCCAGACCTCCGAAGGTCTCGAGGAAGTCGTCGTCACGGCACAGCGCCGCGAAACCTCGTTGCAGACCACCGCAGTCGCGATCACCGCATTCTCGGGCGAGAAGCTCGCAGAAGACAAGATCTTCACGGTCAGCGACCTCGCCAACAGCGTGCCTGCGTTCTCGCTTACCGCGAACACCCCGCTCGACGTCGAGTTGAACATCCGCGGCATCACCAATACCAGGCTCGACTCGCCGACGGCCGACCCCTCGGTCGGCACGTTCGTCGATGGCGTCTACGTCGGCCGCACGGGTGACTACAACTTCGACTTCTACGACCTCGAGCGCATCGAAGTCATCCGCGGCCCGCAGGGCGTGCTGCTCGGCAAGAACGTGGTCGGTGGCGCGCTCAGCATCATCACCGCGGCGCCAAAGTTCGAGAACTCGGGCGAGGCGATGCTCTCGTTCGGCAATTACGACGCAATCACGGTGGCGGGTCATGTTACCGGTGGCCTGACCGACGACGTGGCGGGTCGCGCGTCTTTCCAGGCGCGTAAGCACAGCGGCTACGGTCGCGACGTGCTGCACAACCGGGACGTGGAGGACCTCGACTCGTTCCAGGGTCGCGCACAGTTGTTGTGGGAGCCGGGCGAAAGCGGCTGGCGCGTCCGCGGCATCGCCGATTACTCCAACGACTCGACCAACGGCATCAACGTCGTCGCGGTCGACGGTGGTACGAAGTCCTGCGAGACGAGCTACCTGCGCACGAACTGCACGCGGCCCTGGAGCAACCTGCGCGCCTACCTCGGCATCACCGATCCGCGCGAGAACATCGCCCAGAGCATCCAGTACAAGGATCAACCGCGCATCAACCAGTTCATGGAGCGTGACGGCTATGGCCTGACGCTAGACATCGAAAAGGAGTTCAAGGCCTTCACCTTCAACTCACTGACGGGCTACCGCAGCGCGAAAAGCGACCAGGTGTTCGACCAGACCGGCGCAGGGCCGGAAGCGCTCGCCTGGAGCATCCCGCAGTGGCAGGCCTACATCGCGTGGATCAACGCGAAATACGGCACGCGCCCGCCGGTGTCGAACAACGGCCAGTTCCTGTTTGCGCAACCGGTCGGCGAAAAGGTCGACGCCGATGCTTTAAGCCAGGAATTCCGCTTTACGTCGAACCCCAGCGACAGCCGCTTCGACTGGATCGGCGGTCTGTACTACAAGAATGACAATATCCAGAAGAACGACCGGTTCATCGGTGAAAACTTCCTCGGTGCGGTCATCCCTGGCGGCAACAACCCGCTG
>Ga0315287_10004616_pt1 | contig 13459 bp, 16 predicted proteins | sample YL17G11_0_MG_FD_205037 | JGI IMG/M metagenome (GOLD analysis project Ga0315287, IMG submission 205037) | Sediment microbial communities from Yellowstone Lake, YNP, Wyoming, USA - YL17G11_0 | ecosystem: Environmental > Aquatic > Freshwater > Lake > Sediment | place: USA: Wyoming | collected... | reverse complement strand
AGACCCTACCCCTCGGGTTTCGTTGACAGTCTGAGTTCCCCTGTGATACCGTCCACCGTTCTTTGAGCCTCATATAGAGGCACCTACACCTCGCTCCCGACGGAGCCTGTCGGATAGTCCCTTTCGTGACGAGGCGAATGAGGGAAGGCTAGCTGCAAGGCCGCAGGCCTGAAAAACACCGGAAGCGTATTCTCTGTAATACGGTGAGGATTTTTTCAGGCCGAGAACGAAGCAGATGGCCTTGAATCATTCGCCGTAGTAGAAGGGGATTATCCGATAGGCTCCAAGTTTGGGGGCCTTTGTCCAGGAGGATTGCTGCATGGAGCTCTACGAGTCCCTGTTCATTATTCGTGCGTCCGTCTCCGACCAGGAGACTGCTGCCCTGATTGAGAAGATGAAGGCGGTGGCAGAGAAGACCGGCGCGCAGTTCATCAAATCAGAAAACTTGGGTAAGAAGAAGCTTGCCTACGAGGTGAAGCGGGAGCGCAAGGGCACGTACGTCTACTTCTACTTTAGGGCGCCCAACATCACGGTTGGTGAATTGGAGCGGTCCTATCGGCTGGAAGATTCCATCATCAAGTTCTTGACCGTCCATCTCAAAAAAGAGCTGGTGCCGCCACGGCCGCTCGAGACGTCGTCGGAGGAGTTTGCCGGTGGCCGGGTTTAATAAAGTCATCCTCCTCGGGAACCTCACGCGGAATCCTGAGCTGCGGTACACGCCGAACGGGACGCCGGTGGCCAGTTTGGGCCTCGCGGTCAGCCGGCGATACAAGCAGGGCGATGAATTAAAAGAAGAAGTCTGTTTTGTCGACATTGTCGTCTTCGGCAAACAAGCGGAACATTGCGGACAGTACCTGAGCAAAGGGAACGGGATCATCGTCGATGGGCGGCTGCAGCAGCGCCGGTGGGAAACGGAAGACGGCCAGAAGCGCAGCAAGCACGAGGTGGTGGCCCAAACGGTGACGTTCATGCCGAAACGCCAGGATGGCGGTGGCGGCGGAGGCGGGACTGAGGCGCCGGCGCATGATGATGCCGGATATGAACCAGAAGAGCATGTCTAAATAGGCTAAGGTCAAGGTTAAGGTTGAGCAAAGTCCCGACTTTTTGTTCTCAACCTGAGCCTTAACCTTCCATTAACGCCGGCGGACTTTTTCAGCATCCTGCTAACAGAGAGGGAGACGGTTATGGAGCGTGAACAGGGCGGAGACCGAGACGGAGGCGGAGGCGGACGGTTTTTTCAACGCCGCCGGCCTTGTCGGTTTTGCATCGATAAAGGGTCGATCGATTTCAAAGATGTCGGGCTGTTGAGAAACTTTCTGACGGAGCGGGGTCGGATTGTCCCGCGGCGCATCTCCGGCAATTGTATGAGGCACCAGCGCGAATTGACGGCCGCCGTCAAGCGGGCTCGGCACATCGCCCTCATCAGCTTTGCGGAAGAGCGATAACTGGTTACGTTGGGGATGGGAATGCAGGTAGGTGCCACGATGGATCTGCTGACGCCGCTGCTGGCTGACATCACTGTAGATGGGCTCTCGCTGGTCGGCGATGTCACGGCTGAAGAACTCGGCCTGACCGAGGAGGATGCCGTGGTCCGGGGTCCGCTGGCTGTGAGTCTGGACCTGACCAACGTCGAAGGGCTGGTCGCCGTGACCGGCGTGCTGGAAGGTACGATCGTTCGTGAATGTGTGCGGTGCTTGAAGGAGTATGAGGATCCGCTGGCTTTTTCTGTGCGGGCGGCCTTTATCCCGGAGCCCAAGTCGGCGCCGCGCCATCCGAAGCGGGTCGATCCCCGAAAGGCGCGTGCGGAGGTCGTGGAGGCCGAACAGGAAGAGGAGCCTGACGATCAGTATCACTATCAGGGCAATCAGTTGGAACTGGCTCCCATGTTGCGTGAACACGTGATCCTGTCCGTGCCGATGCAGCCTCTCTGCAGCGACGACTGTTTGGGGCTCTGCGCGCGATGTGGGAAAAATTTGAATGAGGGGCCCTGCCAGTGTGCTGCGGAACCACCGATCCCGACATTTCGGGTGGTCCAGGGCATGAAACGCAAGATCGGCGGGCCGTCGGCATCATAGTATCATCGCCTGCTATCGAGAGTGAGAAGGAGTTGCCATGCCAAATCCGAAACATAAACATTCACGGGAACGACGCGATAAGCGGCGCACACAAAAACTGCGCATCACACCGCCGGGCATGTCCGTCTGTCCGCAGTGCCACGAGATCAAGCTGCCGCATTACACCTGCTTGAATTGCGGAACGTATAAGGGCAAGGCGGTTATCCAGGTCGAAGAGTCCTAGCAGGATGCTGAAAAAGTCCGCCAGCACGAAGAAGGTTGAGGTTCAGGCTAAGGTTGAGATAAAGAGAGTCTGATCTTCGCTCAACCTTGACCTCGACCTCAGCCTGCTTTGCTCGCTGCGGCCTTGCATGGGATAAGGCGCGTCTCGGCGCGCCAGGGTCGGGTGGGTGAGAAGTCTGGCCTTTTTGAGCATCCTGCGGGAGTGTTTTCCTGTTGTGTCACATGTGCGGACCATTGAAGTTCTAGCGTGTCAACATAGTTTTTCCGCAGCCTGCTAGGCCGGTTTGTGACGGGGCCGTGCCTGCAGGGCTCGATGGCTCCATGGATCACCACGGAATTGTGCTAGTTTGCCGGTTGCGTCGATCGTTTCACTGCTCTAACAGGATGCTGAAAAAGTCCGCCAGCGGCGTTCTCGCATCGTTCAGACCCTCCACGGGGACCCGGCCGCCTCACCACTCGGCGGCGCGCACAGACTTGGTGCTCCTTATTCGTCGCACCGTGCGCCCCAGAGGGTACGCCTCGGCCCATCACTCGCTGCGGCCTTGCTGGACGAACTTTTTGAGCATCCTGCGGGGGCGTGTCCTGTTGTCACAGACATGCAGACCATTGGATTTCCGGCGGGCCGACATCGTGTTTCCGCAGCCTACTAAACTCCTGCCGCATGTAGCGTGGTGACGGCTGCTCTTCTTTCGTGACCACGCGACACGTCATCATTCGATGAGTACCTGGCCACTATGAAGATTGCGCTTGATGTCATGGGCGGTGACCATGGACCGGCCCCGGCCATTGAGGGGGCTCTCCAGGCCGCCCAGGAATGTGATGTCGAAGTGCTGCTGGTCGGTGACGAGGCCATTCTTACCGCCGAATGTCGCCGTCTCGGTTGCACGGACTCCCGCCTGTCTATTCGGCATGCCTCGCAGGTCGTTGAGATGCACGAGTCGCCGGCTACCGTCGCCCGCAAGAAGCGGAATTCCTCTATTTGGGTTGCCACTGAGCTGGTCAAGAGTGGCGAGGCGAGTGCCGTGGTCAGTTCCGGGAACACCGGCGCCAGCATGGTGGCGTCATTCTTTGTGCTCGGGCTGACGAAGGGTGTCGAGCGCCCGGCGATCGCGACAAGCCTGCCCACTCTGACCGGTACGGCGATCATGTTGGATGTGGGGGCGAATGTGGACTGTACGGCTCAGCACCTGGCCCAATTCGCCATCATGGGGAATGAGTATGGTAAATATCTCTTTGGGAAGCCCAACCCACGTGTCGGGCTGTTGAGTATCGGGGAAGAAGACAGCAAAGGGAATGAGGTCACGAAGGAGGCGTTCAAGCTCCTTAAAGCCAGTCCGCTCAACTTCATCGGCAATATCGAGGGCCGCGAGGTGTACAACGGGAGCGCTGATGTGGTGGTGTGTGATGGTTTCATCGGGAACGTCGCGCTGAAAATTTCCGAGGGAGTGGCCGATACGATCAAGAAGTTGTTGCTCAAGGAAATTTCCGGATCCTTTTTCGGCCGTTTGGCCTACCCGCTCATTGCCAAGCCGCTCCTTAACTTAAAGAAAAAAATCGACTACGCGGAATTCGGTGGGGCGCCGCTCCTGGGCGTCAACGGCATTACTATGATCTGCCATGGCCGTTCGTCCGCGAAGGCTATCAAGAATGCCATCCGCCGGGCGAAAGGGCTGGCAGAGAGTCGCGTTGATGAGCTGATTCAACGCGATATTGAAGAGAGCCTCTCCCAAGCCAGGCCCTCTAAGGATGCGCCGGTATGAGGGCCCGCATTGCAGGGACCGGATCGTATGTGCCGGCTAAGGTGCTGACCAATCTCGATCTCGAACGGATGGTGGCGACCTCGGACGAATGGATTGTCGAACGAACCGGTATTCGCGAGCGACATGTGGCCGGTCCCGGTGAAGCCTGTTCTGATCTGGCGGTGAAGGCGGCGGAGCGGGCCCTGACGGCCGCGGGGGTGAGCGCGGCAGACCTCGACCTTATTCTGTTGGCCACCTGCACCGGTGATTATCCGCTTCCTGCCACCGCGTGTCTGATTCAACATCAGCTGGGGGCGACGCGGGCGGCGGCCTGTGATCTGTCGGCCGCCTGTTGCGGGTTCGTCTATGCGTTATCGGTGGCGGATGCCTATGTGAAAACCGGCATGCGCCATGTGTTGATCATCGGGTCGGAAGTGATGTCGGCGATTACCGACTGGACCGATCGCAACACCTGTATTTTGTTCGGCGATGGGGCTGGAGCGGCAGTCATCAGCGCCAGTGAGAACGACCGGGGCATCCTGTCTACGCATCTTCGTTCCGATGGCGCCCTCTGCGATTTGATTGTGGTGCCGGGGGGAGGGTCACGTCTGCCGCCCTCTGAAAAGGTCGTGGCGGAACGGATGCACTACATCAAGATGAAGGGGAACGAGACCTTCAAGGTGGCGGTTCGGACCTTGGAAGAAATCGCGCGAGAGACCTTGGCGGCGAATCATCTCCGTGTTGAGGACCTCGACCTCTATGTGCCGCACCAAGCGAATGTGCGTATTCTCAAGGCGGTGGCCGAGCGTCTCGGACTCCCGCCAGAGAAAGTGATGCTGAATCTCGATCGGTATGGGAATACGTCAGCGGCCTCGATTCCCATTGCCTTGGATGAAGCCCTGCGCCAGGGGCGAATCAAAGAAGGGAGCCTGGTGATGTTAGGGGCCTTTGGAGCTGGGTTGACCTGGGCATCGGCACTCATTAGGTGGTAGTAGGGGAAGCGATCGGCAATCAGCGTTTAACTCAAAGGATTGGCTGAGCGCTGAGGGCTGACAGCTTCAAACTAACTTTTCCCGTTGACATTCAAAGGAAATTCGACGATATCTACTCTCACGCGGAGGTGTGGTGCGCCCTCTCCAGCTTCGAATATTACGATGATGAGAGTAACCAGTAGCCTCGTGCAAGCACTCCGGTAGTATGGCGACACTCCAATCAACAAGGTCATCCAGTATCGGGTTGGTCTTCCCGGGCCAGGGGTCTCAGTCAGTCGGGATGGGAAGAGCGTTGGTGGAGGCCTATCCGGATATCAAGAACCTCTACGAAGAGGCATCGTCGGTGCTGGGATATGACATTGCCGCGCTGTGTTTTGAGGGACCAGCGGAACGATTGAACCTCACGGAATATACTCAGCCGGCATTGTTGGTGAGCAGTATCGCCGCGCTCCATGCGTTCGGGCCATTGGGCTTCACGCCGGTCGCGGTGGCCGGTCATAGCCTGGGTGAATACTCGGCTCTTGTCGCCGCTGGGGGAGTGACCTATCGTGAGGCGGTGGCGATCGTGCAGAAGCGAGGTCGCTATATGGCCGAAGCGGTGCCGCCGGGGACCGGGCTTGTCGCCGCGTTGCTCGGCCTCGCGGCAGACGTGGTGAAAGAGGTGTGCCGGGAGGCCTCATCTGTGGGAGTCGTGGCTGCGGCGAACTTCAATTCGCCTGGGCAGGTTGTCATCGCCGGGGAAAAGGCTGCCGTGGAACGGGCCATTGAACTGGCGAAGGCCAAGGGATGCAAGAAGGCGATCCCCCTCCCTGTGAGTGTGCCGGTGCATACGCCCCTGATGCAGAAGGCGGCCGATCGACTCGCCGGAGATTTGGCGGCGATCACCTGGTCCGATCTCAAGATGCCATTGGTGAACAATGCCGAAGCCAGGGCGATCACCAAGGCCAGCGACATCCAGGCGTCGCTGGTACGACAACTTCCTTCGTCGGTGCTCTGGGAAGACTCGGTGAAGGCCATGGCCGCGCTGGGTGTGACGACGTTCGTCGAGATTGGGCCGGGAACGGTGTTGAGCGGTTTGATCAAACGGATTCTGCCGGACGCGGTGACGTTGAACGTAAACGATCCCAAGTCGTTGGATGCCACGCTAAAGACGTTAAGCGTGAATCGTGAATCGTAAAACGGGAATATCAGAGCATTTAACGAATAACGTTGAGCGATTAACGGAGTTGTGATGTCACTACATGGGAAGGTGGCGATTGTCACAGGGGCCGCGCAAGGGATCGGTCGGGCGATCGCCGAGTCGTTGGCGCAAGCCGGGGCTGATATTGTGGTCGCCGATCTTGATCCGAGCCGGTCGAAGGACACGGTTGCGGCGGTGGAGCAGTTGGGGCGCAAGGCTTTGAATGTCAAAGTCAATGTGGCGGATGCCACTGACACCAAAGCCATGGTCGACCAGGTGCTCAAGGAATGGGGGAAGGTCGATATTCTGGTGAACAATGCCGGGATTACGCGTGACGGGCTGCTGTTGCGGATGAAGGAGGAAGACTGGAACCTCGTGCTGCAAGTCAATTTGAACGGGACGTTCAACTGCACGAAGGCGGTCTTGCTCCCGATGACCAAGCAGCGGTATGGTCGTATCGTCAACATTGCTTCGATCGTCGGGGTCATGGGTAATGCGGGCCAGGCCAATTACGCGGCATCGAAGGCGGCGGTGATCGGGTTGACGAAGACGGTCGCACGGGAATATGCAAGCCGCTCAGTCACGGTGAATGCGGTCGCGCCGGGATTCATCGATACCGCCATGACGCAGGGGTTGTCGACGGAGGTGAAAGACCAGCTCCAAAAGCAAATCCCGTTGGGACGGTTGGGTACGCCGGCCGATATTGCGGCGGCGGTGCGTTTTCTCGTGTCGGACGAGGCAGCTTATATCACCGGGCATGTGTTGCACGTGAACGGGGGAATGTTGATGCCCTGACGACTGTGGGGACAGAATATTGTAAGATGCTGCGGCGCAGGTTCGCAGTGAGAAGGAGGATCTACGATGGGGAAGGAGGCAGGGAAATTTATGGGTACTGTGGATGAACGGGTGAAAAAAATTATCGGAGAGCAGCTCGGAGTCGAAGAGGATGAGGTCACGCCCGAAGCCAGCTTTGTGGAAGACCTTGGTGCCGACTCGCTCGATACAGTCGAGCTGGTGATGGCCCTCGAAGAAGAGTTCGGCATCGAGATTCCAGACGAAGACGCGGAGAAGATTCTGACGGTCGGGAAAGCGTTGGACTACATTAAGGAAAAGGCCTAGCGGTCATAGGACGTTATGAGTGCTCGTTCGACCAGACGGATCGTCGTGACCGGTCTGGGGGTGGTCACACCTCTGGGCACGGGTGTCGACAAGACGTGGAAGGCTATCTGCGCCGGTGAATCCGGCATTGGCCGGATCACGAAATTCGATCCCGCGGCCTACGATGCCCAAATCGCCGGTGAAGTGAAAGACTTCGACCCGGCCCAGTTCATCGAAAAGAAAGAAATCAAAAAGATGGATACGTTCATCCATTATGCCGTGGGCGCTGCCCAGCTGGCGGTGGATGATGCGGGGTTCACCGTGGCGCCGGAAGAGGCCACGAAAGTCGGTGTGTATATCGGATCGGGCATCGGGGGACTTGGGTCGATCGAGCACTACCACAAGATTCTGCAGGAAAAAGGCCCCGGGCGTGTCTCTCCGTTTTTCATTCCGATGACCATCATCAACCTGGCCTCCGGGCAGGTGGCGATCAGACTGGGCGCCAAGGGGCCAAACTCCTGTGCGGTGACGGCTTGTGCGACGGGCAATCACTGTATCGGCGACGCCTATCGATTGATTCAGGCGGGCGATGCCGATGTCATGATCGCGGGCGGGGCGGAAGCGGCCATTACGCCGTTGGGGGTTGCAGGGTTTGCGGCGTCGAAAGCCTTGTCGTTTCGCAACGATGACCCGACGAAAGCGAGCCGGCCGTTCGACAAGGATCGCGACGGGTTCGTGCTCGGCGAAGGCGCCGGAGTCGTGGTCTTGGAGGAACTGGAGCATGCGCGCCGGCGTGGGGTTCGGATCTATGCCGAACTCATCGGCTATGGCATGAACAGCGACGCCTACCATATTACCGCCCCGTCCGAAGAGGGTGAAGGCGCGGTCCGGTGCATGGAGCTGGCGCTCAAGGATGCCGGCATCGGCAAGGACCAGGTCGGGTACATCAACGCGCATGGAACCTCGACGATGGCGGATGCCATTGAGACCAAGGCCATCAAGCAGGTGTTCGGTGAACGGGCCTATCGCATTCCGGTGAGCTCGACCAAGTCGATGACCGGCCACTTACTCGGGGCAGCCGGTGGGATTGAAGCGGCGTTTACGGTTCTGGCGCTTCACCACGGGATACTTCCTCCGACGATCAACCTGGATCATCCGGATCCTGCGTGCGATCTGGACTACATTCCGCACAGGGCCAGGCCGGCTGCGGTGACGGTTGCGCTGTCGAATTCTTTTGGATTCGGCGGGGTCAATGCCTGCCTGCTCTTTAGGAAACCAGACGTCTAGAGGCTCCGGAAAACCCAGTTTATAGACAATACACCGTTAGAATCTTGCGTAATGGTTTTGATGTCAAAATATCTTCAGGATGCTCAAAAAGGCTGTTCAGCAAGGCCGCAGCGAGCGAAGAGGCGAGGCGTACGCTTCGGTACGTTGAGCCTCTGAGCGATGCGAGAACGCCGCCTGGTGAAAGGTGCGTCTTGGCGCACCAGGGTTGGGCGGGTGAGTAAAGCGACTTTTTCAGCATCCTGTTAACAGGCCTGTGCGAGGGATGTACTCTCCACTATGACTTCGGCTCCTTCCGCCGACTCGCTCCAATCCTCGCTGGGCTATCGATTCAAGGCGCTCGCCTTGATCGAGGAAGCCTTGACTCATTCTTCTCTTGCCAACGAACAGAAAACGGCTTCGCCTCAACATAACGAGCGGCTCGAATTTCTCGGCGATGCCGTGCTGTCGCTTGTGATGAGTGAGTATCTGGCCTCTGCGTTGCCGCAGTCTTCAGAGGGCACACTCTCGAAGCTGAAGGCCAAGTTGGTAAGTGAGGCATCGTTGGCGCAGGTGGCTCGCCGGCTTGGACTGGGGGAGCATCTCAAGCTCGGGCGCGGGGAGGACCGTTCGAAGGGGCGTGAGAAAGACTCGCTGTTGGCCGATGCGCTGGAGGCGGTGCTCGCGGCGGTTCATCTTGACGGAGGATTCGACGCAAGCCGCACGGTGACGCGCCACATTTTCGCAGAGGAACTCACGAATATTGCCGCGCAACAGGAGCAGCCGGGAGCGGGCGACTACAAGACCCAGTTCCAGGAGTGGTGTCAAAAGCGGCATGACACATTGCCACGCTATGCGACCGTTCGAGAAACAGGGCCTGACCACCAGAAGTTGTTCGAGGTGGAACTGTCCATTCAGGGCGAGGTCGTGGGCGTGGGGGCCGGGCGAAGCAAGAAAGAAGCAGAGCAACAGGCGGCGAAACAGGCCCTCGAACAGGTCGGGACCTGATCCGGTCGCCATGCTAGGATAACCTCACGATGAGATCAGTTATTATTCCAGGGAGGCTGATGATGCAGAGACGAATCATGGTGAAAATGGTGGCGGTGACGCTCGTGCTCGGCGGGAGTCTGTTGCTGGGGATGGGGGTCCTCTTCGCAGCTGACAAGGCTCCAGCGGGGAAAGCGGAAGGGGCGAAAGGTCCCAAGGCCATTATCAAAACAAAGTTTGGCAACATGGATATCGTCTTCTTTCCTGAGAAGGCCCCCAAGCATGTTGAAAATTTCATCGCGTTGGCGAAATCCGGCTTCTACAACGGCACGATCTTTCATCGGGTGATTCCCGGGTTCATGATCCAGGGCGGCGATCCCAACACCAAAGATCTGAATAAGCCGGAGACCTACGGTCTGGGTGGGCCGAGTCAGAAGCTCAAGGCTGAGTTCAACGACATTCCTCACCGACGAGGGATTCTCTCCATGGCGCGCTCGAGCGATCCCAACAGTGCCGGGTCGCAGTTCTTCATTGTCGTCAAGGATTCGAACTTTCTCGATGGGCAGTATACGGCCTTTGGCGAGGTGGTGAAGGGGATGGAGGTGGTGGACAAGATTGTCAGCTTGCCGAAGAACAGCCGTGACCTTCCGACGGAACGGGCGGAGATGACGATCGTGGTGGTCGAGTAAACGATGCAAGGTGGGTGGGCTATGATGCGTGACTCAGCTGCCATGAGAAGCCTCATGCTGTGCGGAGTGCTGTTGGCGATCGGTCTCTTCACTGGCTGTGGAGGGAAGGCGGACGTAAAACCGGTTGCTCCGCTTGCTCCTCCGTCACGCCCTGGCCCAAAAGCCATTATCAAGACCAAATTCGGGGATATGCATATCAAGTTGTATCCGGATGTGGCCCCGAATCATGTTGAGAACTTTATCAAGCTGGCCAAGTCCGGCTTTTACGATGGGACGATTTTCCACCGGGTGATTCCAGGGTTTATGATCCAGGGCGGCGATCCCAACACCAAGAACTCGCTGCGCAAGGACACCTATGGGCAGGGTGGGCCCAAGGACCAGAAGGGCAATCCCATCTTGCTCAAGGCGGAGTTCAGCGACATTCCTCACAAGCGCGGCATTGTGTCGATGGCGCGAGCGAACGAGCCTGACACCGCGGGGTCGCAGTTTTTCATTGTCGTCGAGCAGTCCCCTTTCCTCGACAGAAAGTACACGGCGTTTGGCGAGGTGACCAAAGGCCTTGGCGTGGCCGATAAGATTGTGAGTTTACCGAGAAACGACCACGACCTGCCGAACGATCGGATTGAGATGACGGTGACGATTGTCGAATAGAAGCATACGAGCCAGCCGGGGCTGTTTCACGTGCCTGCGTTGCGAGTCGCGGTTACTTCTTTATGTTCTCGATGAATGTGCGGAGGCGGGCTCGCTCGGACGAGAAGAACAGAATGAAGCTCAGGCCAAAGGCATGGCCTGAGACCCAGCGTACTGAGGCTCGTTCGACTTTCACTGGTGGTGACTGGTCGGGAAGTTGAAGTATGACCTGAACATCGAGATGTGTGTGATCGTGGCGTCGCCTTCGACCTCTCCGGAAGAAAATCCCAGGGTGCAGCGTCACTCCACCCGGCGTGCTTTTCTGATCTTTCGTTCTTTATCTGCGCTCATGGTGTGTGGCCTACCGTCATCGGGAGTGGCTACCAGTCAGTGGTGGTGTTGACACCCCGGTCCATGGGTATGGGGCTCAGGGGCCGAGGGCGGCATGAACTGCTGCCCGGGCAAGATGATGTGGCCCGGTTCACGTTGCTTGGTCAGGTGTTCCGCAATTTCCGGATGGTAGGCTCGCACATAGCCGATGAGCCCACCGAGGAACCGTTGTGATTGGAAGTCCGTACCGGAAAATCGTGAGACGAAGGCGATCGCACGGTCCAGTATCTCCGGTGCGGAGGACATATCGGCGATCTGCTGAGGGTTCTGCTTCTTGAAGGTGTCGTACTCCTTCTTCAGATGTTCCGCGAAGACCGGCATCGGTGCGGCAGGCACATGGAGGGGGCTGAGCGTTCGTCGCAAAGCCTGCAGCGCTGCCACGACTTCCGCATCTTGCCCGTCGCGGCGTCCCTGGAAGTAAGCAAAGATCACCACTTCGACGAGATTGAACAGGGCCACGGCCTTCTCGCCGCCCAGGTCCGCCAGCTCGCGATAGAAGTCGCGGCGCACCGGCATGAATTGTACCGCAAGCCGCTTCTGCTGATAGTCGCTCCCGGATTCGAGATAGGCGCAGTCAGCGGGGCATGAGACCCGCACGATTCGGTGTTCGCCGCAGCACTGGCTGCAGATCAGCCCCGCCAAGGCGGGGCAAGGCCGCTTGCCTTTCCGTTGTGTGCAATAGGCGCAGTGGCTCATTTTCCCCCCGGTCCTTCCGGCGCCGGTTTCGGTGGTGGAGGGATGAAGCCATAGTCCGCCAAGGTCCGTTTTTCTTTCTTGGGCTTCCCATCACTGGGGGTTTCCAGCCCGTTCATCTCGGCCGCATGGGCCAATTCATACGGAACAAGGATGAGGTTGTTTGCACGGTCGATACTCAGATCTCCCGGCGAGGGTAAGAATTCGGCGATGACTTGGAACCGCTTGTCCCAGCTCATGCGCCACACTTTTCCCGTTGTGAAATCCGACACGTACATGTTGCCCCACCGGTCGAAATCCACCCCGCGGAGATTCTGAAAGCGGCTGGAAAAGAATCCGTTGGAGAAGAGCTCCGTCACCACGCCTTCCGGCGAGACCTCGGAAATCTTACCCTTGTCCCAACTCACCGCGATGATCTGGCCGGACTTGGGATGGACGACCAGGCCTGAGGGGCCGGCCAGGGCGCGGTCTGTGACCAGCACGGCAAACGTCTGGGTGGCCAAATCGACGCGGTAGATCGTGTTGGCCTTCTGATCGGAGCAATACAAGTGGCCCTTGCCATCGAAGGTCACGTCGCTCAACGAGGCCTGTGGCAGCCCCGACTGTGAGGTAGAGGGCGATCGGATGGTGAGCGCCAGGACGGGCTTACCGGTGGTCGTGTCAAAGCCCCGTAAGGTATCGAGATCGGCCACGTAGAGCACATGCTCCACCACGGCCATGCCTTTGGGGGCATGGAGGGTGACGTCCCCCTTCCCGCCTTGGATGAATTTTAGATTGAGGAGTTTGCCGTTGGGATCGAGCTTGGTAATGAACCCGTTGTCATCGGCGGTCTCCGCCTCGCCGTTGACGTTTGAGATGAAATAGCCCTTCTCGAGGGGATCGTTCACAAAGCTATAGGGAGATTGCAGTCCCGTCACGGTGATCTGGGCGCCGAGCGGGCTGACGATCACAAGGGGTATGATCAAGATAAGCCAGGCTGCTGGATGGCTGATGACGCATGTCAGAAGGGACATCACGGAGGAGGTGCTGCTCACAAGGTAGATGGCTGCTGATCGTGGTTGACGCATCCATCGTAGCTGTCAGGCGAAGAGCCTGTCAAGAAAGGGACGTTTCACGCCGGGGCGGGCGTTGACTTGCGTAAAAATGCCCTGTTATGGTGCGGTGATTTTTGAATCAGGTTCAGGTTAAGGCCTAGGCTGAGCGGGAAGTATGGGTGATGGTTTCACTTAGACTTAGCCTCAACCTCCAGTCTCGTGTGAGGAGGGAATTGTGGCGGCACGATTGATCGACGGCAAAGCTTTGGCATTGCAAGTACGTGAGCGGTTGGCAACGGAATCGGCGGCGGTCTTGGCGAAGACCGGGATGAAGCCCGGTCTGGCGACGATTCTGGTGGGCGACGATCCGGCCTCGCATCTCTATGTGAAGAGCAAACAGAAAGCCTGTGATGCGGCAGGTATCTATATCGACGACCACAAGTTGCCGGCGAGCACGACGCAAGCAG
>Ga0315287_10004615_pt1 | contig 13460 bp, 9 predicted proteins | sample YL17G11_0_MG_FD_205037 | JGI IMG/M metagenome (GOLD analysis project Ga0315287, IMG submission 205037) | Sediment microbial communities from Yellowstone Lake, YNP, Wyoming, USA - YL17G11_0 | ecosystem: Environmental > Aquatic > Freshwater > Lake > Sediment | place: USA: Wyoming | collected... | reverse complement strand
TCTGAATTTCTTTAGAATATCAACATTGATAGTCACAGCGAGATCTAAATAGTAGTTCATTACTTCTTCGCAATCAGTATCATTCAACTCATTTATTTCAACAAATTCTTCTCTTGTGCTCTGAAGGACATATGCTTTGTCTCTATTATTTGGAGGAAAATTCTCTGCCAACATATTTATGACTTCTTTTTTCTCATCAAGCCAATCATCCGGAGTATCATGCCAACCCCAATAAGTAGCCAAAGAATAAGATCCATACGGAGAATCTCCTTTATATGGAGTGTTCGCTTCTAATAGAAGTTCCAAAACATACATAGAGTATCCTTCATATTCATGATGTCTATCTAATAAAGCATAGAAATAATCTATATGTTTATGTGGAAAAATGGATAATAACATGTTAATTCCTTCCAAGTATAATTCATCTTCATCTTGGAAAGATAGTTCCATAGCATCAAACAAAACTTTGTCCTCATCAACATCATTATTAAGAAAGTATTCTCTTAAGTGTTCTGGGTATCGAAGCATCCACAAATTGATATCGGTGTTTTTCTTATCAGAATCAAATTCGTCTTCTTCTGCTATTTGAAGAGATTCTTTTTCATATGCTTCGTCATCAATTAGACTGAATTTGGCCATATTCTTATATAGAAATTCTGGATATTGATACTCCATCGCCAATTCTGCTAAAGAAATTGGGAGATATTCTTCTATAGGATTTTCAAATCTTTTAGTTACATTTCTCTTGGGATAAGTATTATTCCGAGAAGATACTTTTCTCGATGCTAATAATTTCAAATCCTCTTCGCTAAGGTTTATTTCTTCAGCATCTTCAGAAGGAATCGGATATGCTTTTATGGATATCCAGAGATTATAATTATTTGCTTTATAAGTAAAAGTTTGGTAGTAAGGTTCCACTTCTTGAATAAAAATTAGATTTTTAGAAGTGTCTATCTTTCCCAAAAGTAGTTGTAATCTAATTGAAATAGTTTCTGTTTCATTCAAAGAATTGGGATACAATGTCACCTTCCCCTTATAGAGAGGACAATAAGACCAAATCCAATTTGAATCGTATACTTTTCTTTGTAAGAAAGTATTCTCATTTTTATCTGAGCTTCTAGTTATGATATATGTTGATTTCTCGTCAACTTTATACCCATCTTTGAATATACCAGGGAGATAATAGATTTCGCTCATTTTATATTCCAAAAATATTATTTACATATTAAAATGAGCTTTTTAGAACTCTTTGTCCAATATGAAGATAGATGGAACTTTCCATCATATATTCAAACAATGAAAAAGAGTTTCAAGAAAAAAGAAACAACAGAAAAAATACATTGCATTATGGGAGATCCTTCAGATATTGAAATATCCAGAGAAATTAATCCCAATATAGCATTTCCATATGAAAAGGGTATTTATGAATTCTATCCCAATTTCTCTCTAATAGAGAAAATAGAAGAAAATATACATATTCAAATAGCTCTATCATTAAGACAAGCCAAAAATAATAAATACGATGCCTATGTTAGAAAATTAGAAGTCCCTATGTATGTCAAATATATATTAGATTCCAATACTATTAATCTTTGGGTGACAGATATAGTTCTACTAGTTCCCAACAAAAAATCTAATTTAAAAATAGAAAATCTGACAGAAAAATCGGAAAAATCTTTCTTAACCAACCTATTACAGGGTCTTCCTTACAAGGAAGGTATAGTCAAATATAATGAGAAAGAGTTGACTGAATTGACTTTAGATACTTGGAATCAACCTATTGATACCAGGAATGTAGAACTTAATAATTCATATGAACCAGGAACCCGTCTTCTTTTTGGATTATTTCTTTCCCTAGAACCAGAACTTTCGTCTAATCTTGGATCTCCTAGTATTTTAATGTATAAAGAATGGGAGAGAAGATTAAGACCAAAACTTCCAATTTTATCTGATATTCTAGATTATTCGTTGAATAATATCGATTACACTAATCTAAATTCTAAACCATATTGGATATTTCCTACTGGAAGTGATGGTCATGCTACTGCTATTCTTGTAGTCACTAAGAGTAAATATATTCTACCAGGTTGTTATTATATTAATACTGGAGAAGGAGTGGATAATCATAAAAATATAGATAAAAAATATTTCAATGTTGCTGCTTGGCACAAAACAGATAATCCGGAGGAAACAGTAAAGAAATGGATTGTTGGAGCTAGTCATATGGAAGAAAGATCATTTGATCGAGCTTATTATGGAGAAGGTCAAATCCAAGTGTATAATTTTCTGGATAAAAGAGAAATCGAAAATAGTAAGACATTTCTTAAGCTACCTGAAAGAAAAGAAGGAGAAATATTAGAATGGATAAATTGGAAAGTAGAAGATAATACTCTCTATAGCACGGCTCAGACCAAAGGAACCTGCACTTTTCAATGTATTCTCCAAGCTTTATTTTTAATATCACTAGATTTGGATATATATGACAAATTCGTTTCAACTCTGAGAGAAATAAGGAAAGATTTCGTCGAAAAAGAAATACTTGATCATCGAGTCGATAATTTTTGGATAATTCATTCTATCAATACTATTTATAATACTCATCATACATTGCCATTCCCCTCGAAAATAGAAACATCGGGTTCTAATGAAAAAATATCTTATCGTCCTAGAGATATCCCATATCATGGAGATATAGCTTTTCTTAGAAAAATAGAGTCGAATATGACCAGCTATGAATCTTTCTTGTCCTTTATGAAGAATGAAGTCAAAGAAAATCTCTGGAAGAAGGGAGGCAATCAATTTAAGTTATCGGAATTGGTCATCAATAAACTAATACCTATTCTTAAGGATATGAAAGAAGCTTCAATAAGCGATGAAGATTGGGTAATTTGGAATAACTATTTAGTCAGTTATCCGCCCGGAGATGTTCTATCAGATTATTCTATGATAGCGATTGCTTATGTAGCCCATATATTGAATGAGAAATCAGTAAATAAGTGGAATGTTTCCGAAGAATTTAGAGATATCTATATGACTAAAGATAGATATGATTCTAAATCGAGTTGTAGATCGGGTTGGGGTCCCGAAATTGGATCGTATTTAAATGTCGTAGAACCTTTTGATATCGGATCTGAAGATTATATATGGATAATCTTCTGGTTTAATTTACCCATCGGAGTCCCCCATAACCAAGACTCCAATAAAAAAGAATGTAGAGACTTCTTGGTCGGAGATGATTATGAATTCCAATCCATAGATAAATTTTTGAAAGATATTTACCAATTTAATCAGAAATTCTACAGAAAAAGAATGTGGGAAGCTGTCGGAAATAACATTGTTAGTGTAACTAAAAATAGAGGAGATGAATTTACATATTTTGTAGAAAATAAAGGCTATCGAGGATACGAAGATGTAATTTCGATTTTCAGAGCAACATACGATATGGGAGATTTTTTTCTGGGATATGTAGAATTGATCAATGAAATACCCATATATTCTAGTTTAGATAAAACATTAACTTCGTTGAAATCTAGTTCTAATGTCATGAAAAAAATAATACAGAAAGGATGGTTTAGTTACAAATTGTCCCTTAATAAATATAGAGATGATAAAATAGGGGATAATTCTGAATTGAGAAAACTTTGGTATGATAAGTTTACATTTTTGAGTCCATATTTACACGAATTGGTAGATTCTTCTATTAGCCCAGCATTTATTGTATTGGTTATAGTCATAACGATGTCCACTTCTGGCAGTAGATTAGAAGAATTGAGATCTAGATTTAAGGGTAAAATCCAACCAATAGAGTTTAAGGGTAAAATGGAAATATATGAAGAAGTAACCTTATGGCTATATCATGAACTCTTTCAATTGCCATGGAAAGGTCCTTCAAATGAAGCATTATCATCTGGAACTTTTCCTATAAGTCAGGATGTCAAATCTGACAATGGAGATAATATTGACAAAATAAAATCTACTCTATCAAGATGTCTCGAATATGTGATGGATGTAGAAAGATATTCAGATATATTAGCAAAAATGGTGACTAGATATCCGGAAAATATGTCTATTGGTCCTTCATATGATTTTTATAATGAGAATACTAAGAGATTTCGATTGGAGAAATTTATATTATTGGATGGAGAAAATTTGTATTCATCAATCGAAGATAAATATTTGAACACTCTATATCAAACTAATAGATACTATAATGCTATGTTTTTATTTGAGAATTCTCTATATTTTCCGCAACATGATATTAGAATAATAAAAAGAGATAAGTATATATTTAGAATTAAGAATGAAGAGTATGAATTAGTAACTGAAGATAATAGATTTACTAGATGGATTACTCCTTCGGGATTAAATTTCATTATCAAGAAAGGACATTCTTATCTATTATACACTATTTTTAATCAACTTGATAATTCTAGCTACAGTAAATCAATTTTTGCTGATATATCATATATCGGTGGTGATATCAATTCTTATAATACTTCTAGCAAATCTACCCTATCAGTAGCCACATTTCATCCTTCTGGGTTATTCTTTTTAAACTGCACTGTGACTCATCTCCTTCAACTCTGTATATTATCTATAATAAATAGATGGCCTACATTAATGTATATAGTTCCTTTGGTAGCAACTTACTCTCCAAGTATATCTAAAGAAAAGGATATGCAGTTATTTGATATAATCAAGAAATATTTCTCAAATCATACTGTAGATGCCAGTTATAATAATTATTGGTCTGATTATTTAAATTCTGATGTTGAAAAAGGTTGGGTTTATAGAAAAACTTATAGATACCATCTTGATTATAAACAACTGTCAAATGAGAAATATGAAGTAGATTTTGGATATATGAGAGAATTTCATTCTAATCCTGACTGGAAATTGTATCAAGAGAAGTTTTTGAAATTGTATCGAGAGACTGAAATAATATTAGAAAAACATTTAAATAATTTTCAACCTTTATTTAGAATATCTTCTAGCTCAGAAGTCTTAATGCTTCTCCACAAATTAAGTCTTCTCTACAGATTTCTAGAGACACCAGATTATAGTCCCGATTCATTAACATCATTATATAGCCAAGCTTCTGGTTATTATGGTATTAGAAGATTATCATTTATTCTCCAAGAGATTAGATCTTGTTATCTAATAAGTTGGGATCAATATAAGTTATATGTAAGTCTATCTGATCCTCGCATAGTCCAACAAGCAGTTATGGGTATTGGGAAAAGTTCAACAATAATTCCTTTATTGATAATGAAGAATGGTCCCGGAAAATTAAATGTGATTCAATCTTCTCATCTTGTTAGTCAGAGTATGGTTTCTCTTCCAAGTATATTTATTTTCTATAACATATCTGAATCTTTCTGGGGACATGAAAAATATCCAAACTCGAAAGTCTCTGTTAATATATCTGATGACACTTATATCAAGAAGAGTATATTGGAGAATCCACTCCAATTCAGAGAAAATAGTTTCATTATGGATGAGTTTGATTCTATGTATAATCCTTTGACATCAGAATTCAATATTCCAGTTGAATATATTTCTCATCCTTTAGCAGAGAAATTACCTTTGAATAAGATACATTTATATCCAAAACAGAAGATCTATTTGCTTGATAAAAATAATTCTTGGTTATCTAATGTCCAGGATGAAAAGAATATTGAACTGAAAGCAGATAAGCCATTTGAAGTAGTCTCTGCTAAAGAGACAGATTTCATATCAAGATATATGAAATATTTGGCTAGTCTAATTTCTGGAAAAGAAATAGATATGAATTTATCACCAGAACTTAAAGAAAAACTACAAAAAGATGTCAAATCTACAATATCTAATGCTGTTTATTTAAAAGATTATGGTTTTGATTTCAATACCGGTTCTCTATTGGCTGTTCCATATAGATCTCTTAATACTCCGGCTACTGGATCCGAATTTAGTGATGTTGATATGGTTATTATTACTACTCTTCTTTCATTAAAATATTCCGGCCTTCAGAAACAACATTACGATGCTTTATTGAATTCAGAATTGTTATCTGAAGATCAAGTTTTGATGGTTAGAGAAGGAAAAGTATCAGATAAAATGAAAGATATATTAATAGAGAAAATACTTCCAATGAGTATCAAATATTCTAGAGAGAAATATAATGTTTCTTTTATTGATCTTTTAGATGAAAATTTTGCTTCTTCTGCGAGATATGCTTTCTCCGGGACATTGAATCTGAGACTACCTGGAGTTGAATCTAAATGTCCAGAATATTACTTTAAAGGAACTCAAGCTTGGCAAGGAGTCAACGAAAATCAATCTCAAGATGAAAGAGTAGCCGAGATAATTGAAAAATCTGAAGTTTTTAGAATCAAAGATAAAAATGATATTTATTCGACTTATAGAGAAAGAGGATTCAATTGTCTTATAGATCCTGCTGTAGTCTTCAGAGATGAAAAGAATATTGATGTAGCTGAAAGATTAGTCCAAGGAACCGAGAAAAGAGGAGTATATTTTCATCCTATATCAGATATTCCTATGGTTAAAGATGAATCTTTCAATACAACTATATGTCAGAAACAAGAAGGACTCTGCCATTTCTATTATGACCAAAAACATTGTGTTGGCATTGATGCAAAACAACCAAAGAATATGTTGGGATTATGCACTGTAAGTGACATCAATACTTTGACTGAAATCTCTCAAGCGATATTCAGAATGAGAAAGATTTTATTTGGAACTCATATGGTGATATTTGCTTATGTTGGAAAGAATAATATTTCAAATGGAAAAGACCTGATGGAATTATTATTATCAAATGAGAAGAAAGATCTTGAAAGTAAGTCTAAAAATCAAATTCTACAAGAATTGAATGTCTGTAGAAGACATAATAAAGATTATGTAAAAGAATCATACAAAGTAACAAATCATTATGCTCCTTTGGATGGAGAATATAGAAAATGGATATCCAAAGAATATAAGAAAGAATTTGGATTAACTGGATTAAAGAATATAGATTTTAACGATATCAATATGTCTACTCAACAACAATTACAACAACAGCAACAGCAACAACAGGAAAGAGAATTATCTATAGCAATGAATCTATCTAATTTTAGGATTTGTGTTGATCGAGATCTCAAATTTAATTCTCCGGAATTTGAAAAGTATTGGCGATGCGAATACCTCAGGAAGATAGTGTTATCAGTAAGTATTGGAGATTTCTATACTAGTTCTCTAGTGAAAAATTCCGAACATAAAGATGGTAAATTTGATAGCCCATTCAAAACCAGAGAATATGAATTATGTCAGATATTAGTCAGAGAAGATAAAGTTTTTGTGATGACTGCTAATGAAATGTTACATATGAGACCTAATATTAGAACTATGCTGAGAGATATTAAAGAAAATGATTCGACGGATCTCAAAATGAGATACTATGCTGTTAAATTTATTTTTGGTCATCGGGTGACATCCCAAGAACAATTTATCGCTTTCCCGTTTGTCAAACAAAATACAGATTTTATCAAACAAACTATATTTGCTTCGTTCACTAAACTTGGATTAATGATTCCAAGTTCTTGGTTGAAATATTATATATTTGATATGAATTTTTTGAATACTGATAAGGGAAAATATATGTTGAAAGATCTCTCGCCAGATCAATTAGAAGTCATATATGGAAAAGAGAAATTGAAGGAGTTTTCTTTAGTCAAGAAAGGAGATGTTTGGAAAATGATGTAATTTTTGTTATCGATAAAAATGTTTCGCGAAATAATCAAAGAAATCATATCTCGTGACGAAATAGGGTTAAAGAGAAACATAGATAAATTAGTTCCAAATTGTTGTATTGAAAAGTATTTGGCTCATGCCATAGTCTATGATAATATTGTAGCAATAGCTCTTTTAAATCAAGTGATTAGGGAACATAATATTATTTTTACCAAAGAAGAATTGTTGGGAGATATATATATATATATAACAGATATTTATGAAAACTATATATCTCTGGAAGGCGAATACCCAAATTTTATACCATATAGAAAATTAGATTCAAATATCTACATGGCAGAATTTATTAATAGTCATTTACTATAGAAATGATTTCTTTTGGTAAAATATTGTAAAGATGTTTGGAAATATTTCTCCTTCTCTCTAGATAAATAAGTTTATCCCCACATGTTTTATCAAGTATATTTTCTATATCGTTTGGATATTTGATTGAGATGGCTATCTTAAATTTTTCAAAATTCATTTTTATGAGCCAATAATTCCAATCTTCTTTGATATGTGGGATAATAGCAGAAATAAATTTTCCTAGAAAAGGATTTTTATCACCAATATTATCCAAATCACCTACTTTTATATTAATATCTCCAACTTTAGATTTAGCTAAAAGCTCAATACTTCTTTCTAGATCAAGGAAAAAATAAGGATATGTTTTATCGATCGATCCACAATTATAAGATGTATGTGGACCATAACTTTTTCCAAAACATTTTATACATCTAAAACATGCGGGATTATCGCAATCTTTTGTATTAATAGCAGGCAAGCCACATACTTTATCTACCATATTACCCCTAAGAGGCATATAAGAACATATATTGTCATCCATTCTATTTAGATATTCCGAATATTCAATCCATCTATTCATTTTTCTGAATTATATTAAAAATTAATATAATTTTCTGTTAGTCATTCGTATGAATCAATAGTCATTTACTATAGAAGTAATTTCTTTCGGTAAATGGAGATGTTCACAGATATTTCTTCTTCTCTCGATATACTTTAAACTTAAATTGTCTTCACTCTAACTAAGTTATTTTGGTTAGAGTTTAACTAAGATGAGTATTGTAGATTCTTGACTATGATCATTCTTAAAAAAGTAATTTTAAGGAAACTCAAGAATCTTCTTTAAAGATCAATTAGTATTTTCCTTATATAAAAATGATAAGTTATGCTAAGGGAGATATACTCATTGTTGATAAGGGGATTATAGTTCATCAAGTGAATTTAAAAGGATCCATGGGAGCAGGAATAGCATTATCAAATAAATATCCAGATGTATATAAGCAATACAGAGAATGGGTATTTGAAGCTAAACTTGGAGATATTTTGTTCTCAAAAATAAATGATGAACTTTATGTCGCCAATTTAGCTGGACAGATCAAATATGGTGGAGGTGGAAATAAAACTTCATATGAAGCATACGAAAAAGCTTCTCCGTTACTAGAAAAATTCTCAAAAGATAACGGATTAAAATTATATATACCAGATAAAATAGGATCTGGATTGGCTGGAGGTGATAGGGATAAAATACATTCTATTATGGAGAAACATATATCTGAAATAGTATATGTAATATACCCTTAATTTTAAATTATTATTTGTTTTCAAATAATAATGAAGTTATGCTCAGCGATAGATTTTTGCGGCTTATGTCTAGACAAAGCATATTTTATTGGTAGTACTGATCCTTTAATATGGAGATGTGAAGGTCATTTTCGTGAAGCAGGATTAGTTAAAATTTAGTAATAGATGTAACATTTGTAAAACTACTGTTAAAATTAATCTGATGTATATTCTATATACTTATCCATAATAGATAATAAACAGATATTAATAGATACTTTGACTCAAATAAAGAAAGCTCATTATAAAAATAAAATTCCTTCAACACCTTTAAAATATAGTAGGAATAAAGACTCTGATAAGTTTTGTAGTATTTTATTTATAATATTAAATGAACACATTATCCATAGTATTTTTAGGCAGTTGTCAGACAGAATTTTTAGCAACACAATTTAAAAAAATATCTCCCCCAAACACAAATATTATACCTATAGTCAATTGGTCATATATTCAAAAGAAATTACCTGTTCCAGATGAATTATGGAAAGCTGACATATTAATTTATCAGCCTTATTTTGGAAAGAATGATTTTAATACTGAGAATATAACCAAAAGATTACTTGATATAAATCCAAAAATAAAATTTATATCGTTTGCTTTTTGCGATTTCTCACTATATACACCAAATCATACATATCACCCAAAAGACCAAAATTCATCTAAATATCCTTTCAGAAAGTTTGGAAATATACCTACTTCTATAATTGGAGGAATCGATTTAAATGATATGATCGATAGAATGAATAACGAAATTCCATTAAAAAACTTAATAGACGATCAATTTAAGAAATTAGAAGAAAGAGATAGTAAATGTAGTATCAAAATATCTAATTTTATTTATGAGAATTGGAGATCTAAAAGATTGTTTCACATTAGAGAACATCCAACTAATATATTGATGTCTTATATAGCAGAACAAATAATGAATGATCTTGGTTGGTCGCAACCTTTATCTTTAGATAGAGCTTTAGACTCATCCATAAGTATAATATCTCCATGTTACAAGAAAGAATTTAATTTAACTTTCGAGATCGATCAAGTTAAATGGTATAATGGCCCTTCAGTATCTGTCGAAGAATATTTAAAAGAATTATCTCTGACTATTTTTTAATTATATATGAAAATTTCATATATATTCTTTTAACATGTAAACTTGAAATCGTAACTCATAATTCCATCGGGACTCGGAGGATTAATAGTCAATAAACCTTTTATTGTTTCCGTAGGATATGGATATTTGACCGAGTTAGAAGGAGATATAGTAGATCTATCGTGAGTATCGATATTAAAAGAATAAGTCTCTACATGATAATTAGAGTTTTACACCATAACTGAAATATCTATCTTTATATCTTCGGTATAAATATAATTGATTTCTCTAAATGACACAACTTAATATGTAGTTTTATTACTATTTCCTCCAGAAAAAGGTAAATATTCGGGAGCAGGAACCTGATCTAAAACATAATTTATTTCCGTCACAATAGAATTTTCTTTTGGATTTTTTATTACTTTTAATTTAGCTTTATTGTTTTCGGGACCATAATCCCATAAAGCAGTTCCCGGCGGATATTGATTGTCTCCAGTTCCAATTTCCATAAATGTCCCGTCTGGGAATGAAATTGCTAATATAATATCATCTTTATCTAATTCGGAAAACACTAAAATAGCATTTAAACTCATTCCTTTTATCTCCAAATTTTTATTTTCTGGATATTTAGTATTTAACACTTCCAAGGTCACCATCTCATATGGAAGATTCACTAAAGTATCATTTCTAAATGTAGAAAGCCATCCTTTAAGATTGCTTAAATAAGTTTTATCTCCGACAGTTAATTCTTCGACATTCTGATTACCTAAGATATTGGAAACTATTATATTCAAAGTATTAGACCCAGTTCCGCCAGAAAATCCAATATCTTCATCCCATCCAAAAGACATTAGTCCTAATACTCTTCCTTTACAATTAAATATAGCTGAACCTCTTGAAGATGAATTTAGTAAACAATTAGTTAGAATACATGTGCTTCTTATTTGGGGATGATTATATTTTTCATCTCTAATAATTCCACATACAACATCTTGAGACGAACCAGAAATATTAATTACTGTAGATCCAGCTTTTTCATCTAAATTATTTCCAAATCCATAAGATGGATGTAAATTATATTTAGGAGGTTCTTTATCGTCTTTTATCTTTAAAATGGCAACATCAGCCAGACCATCAACACCCACTATCTCTAAATTGTATGTTAAATTTACTCCTTTTCCATTAACATTATATATTCCACATATTATATTATCTGCAGGATTTCTAGTATCGTTCATAAAGACTAAACTTGCTGAAGTCATTATCATTAAAACCCCATCATAAGAAAATATGAAACCTGATCCAAATTTCTTAAGATCAGATGTTATAGTTACATTAGCATTTTTATATTGTTCTACTAAACGAGTTATACTTGGCATTTAATATGGATATAATTTATACTATTTTTTGAAAAATAGACTTAAAAATTTATTTCCAATCATATATTTTTGGATATACACCTTCTTTATTTAAAAAATCTTTATATACCTTAAATAATCTAGAAGAATCAGGTTTATAATTATTATTATCTTCTTTTCTATATCTATGATTTAGATATATAGGGAAAGACCAACTCATAGGACTATATAATATACTTTTTGCCATACCATAAACTATTCCATCCATTACAAAATCTTTATCTCCCATATATTCACTTAACTTATTTCCATAATAGATGTTGCTTCCAATTATAGAAATAGATGTAATTAGTGATCCACTTAGATATATTTTATTCATTTAAATATCCCATATAAAATGGAATTCTTAAAACTTTTCGCATCATATGAGAACAATTAGGAAGATCAAAATTATCTAAATAAACTCAAATCCCAATTTGATCAAATAACAAAAACACATTATATCCGATGAGTCCAAGATATCCATAACAAAAAAAGAAAATTTAAATTTCACATCTCAATACCAAAAAGGTGTGTATGAATTTTACCCTTTATTTAATAAAATTTCATATGAAGAAGCAGGAGATGATATTAAGACACAAATTAAAACCCGGAAAACATAAGATATTTCTATATCTAGAATACGAGAATATTATTTGGTATTATGATACGATTATATCTGCTAAATGTAAAAAATGTCATTGATAGTCATATTTTTGTATATAAGTATTAACCGTTCAAGTCATAAAAATAACTAGATCTGATATAAATATTTCTCCACCTTCAATTTCGTCTGGGATAGAGATCAAATTATTATAGTCATTATGATATTGTTGTAATAAAGAATAATATTTTTCTTCTTCAATCCAATCTATTGTTTCTCGTCTATAATTTAGGAACATTTTCCAAACATATTACTTTTACGATTTTCATTGTTTGAAAATCAAAATATAATTTTCTAAATGGAAAATGATTGAGGACATACTAAATTTGACTCTTGCTTATATTCCAGAAGAAGCTATAGCTTTGAGGAAAATTAAATCTTATTATTCTGAAAGATTTAACATAGAAAGAGAATTGGATATTGTATACCCATTAATTGGATTAGATAGGGTAAAAAGATCTATAAACAATAATTGGTTAGAATTAGCAGATTTCTTAATATCAATGGAAGATGATAAAGAAGAAATTCTTAAATATATAATGAAAACTTCTAATTCTAATGCTTTGTTAAATTTTAGACATCATTTTGATATGGAAGATATGTTCGATTATTATTTAGAATTTGAGAATCAAAATATGTCTAAAGTAGTCTATGAATTATATTTTTCTGATCAAATTCCACAATTACATCTATTGAGAGACAATGTTAATCTCTTCAAAATTTATTCAACTAAAATAAATATTAACAATTCTCTGTATTACGAAATATATAAACATAGATTCCAATGTTTCAATATAATAAGATTCATATTTAACACTAATAAATTAGATTTTGAAGTAGAAATGTTATTGGTTAAATACCTATCGAATACAGAATATTCTCAGTATATAAATAT
>Ga0315287_10004614_pt1 | contig 13461 bp, 12 predicted proteins | sample YL17G11_0_MG_FD_205037 | JGI IMG/M metagenome (GOLD analysis project Ga0315287, IMG submission 205037) | Sediment microbial communities from Yellowstone Lake, YNP, Wyoming, USA - YL17G11_0 | ecosystem: Environmental > Aquatic > Freshwater > Lake > Sediment | place: USA: Wyoming | collected... | reverse complement strand
TGATCCAAAGAGTCCGATAGATCACAACACCAATCCGGCGGTATTGCTTTCGCGACTGCATCGCTGGCGCATGGCGTTCTTCGGACTGGTGATCCTGCTGGCAGGTTTCGTCATCGGTGCCGGCGCAGTGCTGATCTGGGCCTCACACCGCGGCCCAGGCAAGGCAAGGGCGTGGCCCAACGGCCCGGGCCCCATCCAGCCCCCGCAGGGAGAGGTCCTCGTACAGCAACTGCAGCCATATCTTCGCTTGTCGGATCAACAGGTCCAGGCGATCATCCCCATCGTGCGGGAGCACATGTCAAGCCTCCATTATATCCGTCAAGAGGCCCGGCCCAAGGTCGCCGAACAACTGCGATTGATGGACAAGCAGATCAGCGACGTACTCAACAAGGATCAAAAGCGGCTCTGGGATCGACGTTTTAGACTTCTGCAAGAACAACTCCAGTGGCAGGTCCCCCCTTATCGGGGCCGGCCCCAAGATCCCAAGGGCCCGATGCCAGCCCGGCCAAGACAGGGCGAGCCATCCCTGCCTCCTCCACCAGATCGAGGGGCCCCGCCTCCTCCGACTATGCCGAACGAGCCTCCTAGGGGCTGAGTAGACGATATCTTGGCCGTGTATCATTTATTTCATTAAAAGGCCTTGCATAAAAGGTCGCCCTGAAGACAATTCGCTCATTGATTAGATATTGAATGGCAGGTCTTACCATGGCTCAGAAGATTGAAGCAGTACGGTTGCCGGCTATGAGAAAAGCCACCCCCAAGGTTCCAGTAATCGGGGTGTTTGCAACGAGTGATCCGCGAATCGACGCGGATAGCCGGACGCGATGTCAGAATATCGCAAAGATGGCGGCAGATGTCATCAGCGGCAGCGTTGTCATGCCGGACAAGACGCCGGTGCCGGTGGTCTATTCCACGGTACTGGTGGATGGTGAATCGCAGGCGGACATCGTAGCGCAGCAATTCCGGAAGGCCGGCGCGGACATTCTGGTCTGTGTGCCTGACACGTGGGCCTTTCCGCAGCTTACGACCATCTCGCTCCTGCAGCAGTTTCCCCAGAACACGCCCATCAACATTACATGCGGCAATAGCGGTCCAAGACCTGGCGTGGTATATGCCCATGCTCTGAACGGCGCCCTTGCCCAGTACGGCCGAATGGCTGCCCTGAACGTCGGGACATGGCCGGATACGGGCATGAATCCCAAGATGACCGATGCAACGGCCAAGACCCTAATTGATTGGTGTTACGCGGCCGTGACTACGGTGGCGATGCGGGGTCGTAGGGTCGTCATCTTCGGCCACGACTCTATGGGCATGGAGACGGCCCTAGCGCACGTGCTCCCGACTAGAAACACCTTCGGCCTCGAGATCACACGGCTGGATATGAAGCTGCTGGCGGACATGCTCGCCAAGAAGGCCTACGACGAAAAGGAACTCAAGGCCCTACGAGGCTGGATCGACCGCCACGTCGGCAATCGCCTAGAGCTGCGGGACGCCGCAGACAGCGAGCGGTTCAATATGTCCCTGGGCATGTACCTGATCGTCCGCGACATCATGGCGGACCTTAACGCCGTGGGTGGCGGATTCATGAGCCAACTCGAATGGGGCAGCGACCGGCGGGGCATCCCGCTGCCCGTGGCGGATGTGATGGAGTCGTTCTTCAACGGTACATTCGACCACAACGGCACCAAGGCCCCCCTGCCCTACGCAACGGAAGCCGACGTCCAAGGCCTGTTGACCATGCTGTTTATGACCTATCTGAGCGGCGGCAATCCCCCGCTGTTTATGGACTTCCGAAAGGTCTGGGAGGCGTGGGAGATTCGAGAGCTGGCCGAAAATCTCGGCATAAAGAAACTCGACAAGGACGCCGATTGGTACAACAAGGGTCTGGTTGACGGGGATAACTCCGGCAGCGCCGCTTTCGACTGGGCGGCCGCGCCGGGCGCAACCATCAGGCATATTATGGATGGTGTCGCGATGCCGCTGGCCGATGAATTCTACTTCCCTGGCGGCGGCAACTCCGTGACATTCATGACCCCAGCCGGCATCGAGGGCATTGCGGCGCGCATGGCCTACAGCCGCACGTCCGGATTGTTCAGCCTGATCTGGGACGAGGCCCACACAACGGCGGTACCGCCGGAGCTTGGAAAGGCCATGTGCAACCTGACCACGCCGACATGGCCGCATACCTTCGTGGTGCCGAAATACGCCAGCATGCTCGAATACAAACAGTATCCTCCGGCCAATCACTTCCACATGACCTGGAACCTGCCGGTGGCCAGACTGCAGTACTGGATGGACCTGACGGGCGTCCTGAGCGCAGCGCCATGGGCGGCCAGGCCCAAGTTCGTCGAGGGCGTGGACCGCCCCCTACCTCTGCTGTACCTCATCAACGGCGGCGAAGAGGCCTATAAACTGGGCCATTGAACAGAAGACGCCCGGAAGGCCTTTTTCTGGGGCCTCGCCAATGCACATCCGTCAGGCCCATTGACGGTAGGCTGGGATATAGTTGGATTGCGCAAAAAAAAGACCGCCCAGGTCGGGCGGTCCGCCAGAAGAAGCTCGTGTTCTCAGAACCGACTAACACATGGCCACGTAGCTAGCTATGGCCAGGATCAGAATCCGCCGCTTGCTCACTGTGAAAGGCACCCAAAATTCGTGATATAGCCTTTTCATTGCCCATTCCTGCCCTGGGGGGTCTGTAGTTAACCCCAAACGTAACTGCATTATAACCAGACAGGCTCAGGCGAGGCAAGAAAAAACTTGTCGTTCTGTGGCTAACATGTTTCTGTAAAAGGTCTTAACTCGTTAGAATCGATTCCATGCACAATCCCGAATTACTTTGACTGTGCCCTGGGGTCTGAGTACACTAACCACTCAGTCTTGATGTCAATTTGTTCTGATGTCGGGCTCATCGGCGACACGGCCTGATGATCAATCGCACAATTTAAGGAGTTCATAATGACTGACCTGAACCAGGTCATCGCGTTCATGGGGCTTGGGACCCCCGAGGTGGTGGTGATCTTGCTGGTGGCCCTCTTGATATGGGGTCGGCGCCTACCTGAGATAGCCAGAGGCATGGGCAAAAGCGTCTCCGAGTTCAAGAAGGGCCTCAAAGAGGCCGAGCAGACCCAGGACGAAGTCACCAAGGAGATCCAGAGGGCTGGCGATGAAGCGACCAAGGACCCAGGCGTCTATAACAAGACCCAGTCCTAGCCCGTCTGCCCTATTGGCAACCAAACCCGTCCGATGGGCCGCCGCAACGCCAACACCGATGTCGTGATGAGTCTCGGAGATCACCTGGAGGAACTCCGCGCACGGATTCTGCTCGCCCTGGCGGGGCTGGCCGTCGGCGTTTGTGTGTGTCTGTTCTTCGGCAACTGGATACTCACATTCATCGAGCTACCCTATAATCAGGTCCGGGCACATCACAAGGAACTGCAGGCCCTGGCCTACCTCGCCCCTGCCGATGCCTTTGTCGCCTATACCAAGGTATCCATCATCGCCGGGCTGATCCTGTCCTCGCCGTGGGTCTTCTACCAGCTCTGGATGTTCGTGGGAGCAGGGCTGTACCCACACGAGAAGCGGTATGTGTATATGGCCGTCCCTTTCTGCGTGACACTCTTTGTGGCAGGCGCGTTTTTCTTCCTGTTTGTAATCGCGAGGGTCACATTGGAGTTCTTTGTGACGTTCGGCCAGTGGATTGGCGTAGTCCCTATGTGGATGCTGGAGAAGTACATCTCTTTTATGACGCTCATGATGCTGGTCTTCGGCCTGGCCTTCCAGGCGCCTGTAGTCGTCTTTATCCTCAATAAGATCGGCCTGGTATCCATCAAGACCCTGAGGTCCATCCGTAAGTACGTCCTGTTTGCCGTATTCGTTATCGGCGGCGTGGTTACTCCTTCGGTGGACATGTTCTCCCAGGTGGCCCTTGCCGTTCCATTATACCTGCTCTATGAACTAGGGATCATCTTGTGCGTCTTCTCCAATCGCAAGAAGGCCGCCCAGACCGACACCGCATCCGGCTCGTAATGAAATGGCTCCACTGAGGCTGGGTAGCATAAAGCTGGATGTCCCGTTCTTTCAAGGGGCGATGAGCGGCTATAGCGACTACGCCATGCGAAGCCTCGCCAAGGACTTCGGCTCGCCGCTGGCACTGACCGGCGTTATGCTGGCCAAGAGCGCGGCAGACCCGCGAGTCCTGAAGAACTCCGCGTTCCACCCCCACGCCGACGAACACCCGGTCGGCGCACAGATACTTGGGGAAGACCCCCAGATCATGGTCAAGGCCGCCAAGGCCCTGGTGGGCTTGGGTTACGATCTGATCGACCTGAACTTCGCATGTCCAGCACCCAAGGTCCTGCGACGCCAACGAGGCGGCGCGATGCTCAATCGCCCGTCACAGGTCGTGGATATCTACAGGGCCGTGCGAGAGGCAGTGACCTGCCCGGTACTGATGAAGCTGCGAATCGGCATCGACCACTCGGAGCGGTCACGAGACTGCTTCGTGGAGATCGTCGAGCGAGTGGCCGACTACGGCATCGACGCCTTGGTCATCCACGGCCGGACCGTGGACCAGAAATACGGCGGCAAGGCCGACTGGCAGGTCCTTGCAGAGGTCAAACGCAGGTTTCCACAGACCGCGATCCTCGGCAGCGGCGACCTGTTCGATGCGGCCACCGTCCTGCAGCGGCTGCAGACCTCCGGCCTGGACGGAGCGGTCATCGCCCGTGGAGCAGTGGGCAATCCCTGGCTGATCCGCGATGTCCGCGCTGCCCTGGAGGGCAGGCCCCTTCCTCCGCCGCCCACGATCGAGGAACAGAGGCAGATAATACGGCTACACTTTGAGGGCGTGCTGGAACTGCACCGTCCCGAGAAGCGGGCCGTTGGGTATTTCCGCAAGTTCATGGTCGGCTACGCTAAACGCCATCCCCAGCGAAAGAAGGTCCTCATGACCTTACTGGCTGCCAAGACTGCAGATCAGTTGCTTGCGGGGATCGAACAGTGGTACAGTAAGGATAGTGTCGAGCGTGGAGCGCAGGGCGGACTAGCTTAGTCGCAGGACCTTGGCCCCTCGGATGCGACGCTGCTTCAATTACCCGGTATAGACGCACCGAGGCCGACTTTATTACAGGGTAATGCCTTACATCAGGATCGAGTTCCGGTCTCTAGTTTTGGGGCACTAGGCTGAGTGACCTAAGGTTCATCGGCTGCCAGCCCTCCGGGATGGGTTTCACGGCGAGGCTGGCCTTGCCCGTGCCCATCAGTTCCAGGGTGCCGATCTCGATTCTCTGGAACTTGCCGTAGTCGCCGGTGTTTGGGGTCTTCCCATCGAGCCTCTGATCGCCCAGGGTGACCTGGAACCTGCCCGATCCAGGGGCCGCGATCTCTGCGACGACCTTGAACCTGCCGGGCCGGGTGACCGTGAAGTCCCACTGGGCCCAATCCTTGGCATTGGTCCAGAAGCCCAGACAGTCTCGATCCTGACCGCCCTCGAAGCGGATCGCCTCGCCGTGGGTGACGGCCTCAGCAGCGGGCAGGCTCAAGGAGCCATCGCTAGCCTGCTTGAGCACGGGCTGCACTATGTCGAGCGGACCCTTGACCTCAAGGACGATCGTGGAGGAGATCTTGTCGGGCGCAGCCGCAGGCACGCTTAAAACCAGGCCATCAGGACCGGCCTTGACGGTCAACCGGGTTCCATCGGCCAGGAGTGTGGCAGACTGCACAGCATTCTTGAGCCCCGGGACAAGGAGCTTGCCATCAGCGGGCCAGTCAAAGACGTGCAGGTAGAGCGTCGCACCGCCGGGAGTGAGCTTCTTGGTGCACCGACCCCACGGGAGCCTCTTGAAGGGGCTGGCCGTGGTGGTGTAGATAGCGGGGCCGTTGACCTTCATCCACTGGCCCACATCGCGGAGCCGCTCTATAGACGGTCCTGGGATCAGGCCCTCGTTGGTGGGGCCCACGTTGAGGAGGTAGTTGCCGCCCTTGCTGGCTATGTCCACCAGGTTGCGTATGAGGGTCTGCACGGGCTTCCATTTCTGGTCGTAGCTCTTGTAGCCCCAGGTATCGTTCATGGTCATGCAGACCTCGAAGTCCCGTCCATCCTTATAGCCCGTGGCAGGGATGTACTGCTCCGGGGTCTCTGTGTCACCGGGGTAATTGCCGCCCAGGCGGTTGTTGTGGATGATGCCGGGCTGGATCCGGAGCAAGGGGATGAGCTGATCGGCCATGGCACGGGTCATGCCACACGGCGTATCCCACCAGAGCACGGCCAGGGGACCGTAATTGGAGAGGATCTCCTGGACCTGTGGCACCGCGACCTTGCGGATGTACTCGCCCATGTCTCCATCCTGGGCCTTGTCCCAGTGCTGGCCGCACACGCCCCCGCCCGCATTGTTCCAGTCCTGGGCCTGGGAGTAGTAGAAGCCGAGCCTGATGCCCTGTCGTTGGCATGCCTCTGACAGGGGCTTGAGCAGGTCCTTGCCATAGGGCGTGGCCTTGACCACGTTCCAGTCGCTGGCCTTTGAATCGAACAGGGCGAATCCATCGTGGTGCTTGCTGGTGATGACGATATACTTCATCCCTGCTTCCTTGGCGATCCGCACCCACTCGTCGGCTTTGTACTTGACCGGGTTGAACTGCCTTGCATACTCGCGGTACTCGGCCACCGGGATCTTGCCGTTGAACATGATCCACTCGCCGATACCTCCGATCTGCTTGTCCTTGTAGGTTCCGGCTGGCACGGAGTAGACGCCCCAGTGGATGAACATCCCAAACCGGGCCTCGCGCCACCACTTCATGCGGACATCCCTCTGCTCGGGTGTCTCGCCTGCATAGGGATTAGGCAATGAAGGCTCTGCCGCGACCACCAAACCGGCGGCCATCAAACCCATAATCACAATCCAGGACAGGTGTTGCTTCATAGACTTCATATCTGCACTCCCCAATGCCCAACCGTGGGCATGCACTGGCAGTATATGGATACCAGGGACGAATAACAAAGCCGGGTTTGCCCTAAACGGACAAACCCGGCTCATGGCTGTTCACATGACAGGTGCTACTTGAAGTGATGCACCAGGCGCACGGTGCAGCGCTGGCCCTCTGGACGATACTCAGCCCCAGTTTCAAAGTAGACATTAACGAAGAGGTGAGTGTCCTGTGAGAAACTCCACAAAGCACCCGGACCGATGCCAAAGACCTGCTCCTTGTCGGCAACCTCAACGCCATTGACCTTGGAGTCCGTCAGTTGTTTGAAGTAGTAACCGTTAACCCCAACACGAAGCTGCTTGGGCATGACTTCGTACTCGGCCGCAAAGTTGGCATGGAAGGCCTGGCCCGCCTGGGCGTCATTGGCCCCACCCCCCGGGTCATCGTTCTCGCCGTTCCACAGATAGTGGAGTCGCCACGACGCAGTCAGCTTGGGGGTGAAGAAGAAGGTCCCCGCCCAATACGGATCGAAGGAGTAGAAGTTGCTGCCCGGGTTGAGGGCCTTGGTGTTGTCGTACTTGCCTGTAGGGAAGATGGTCTGCAGTTCGATGCGATGCATGAACACTGGCCCGTTATTGCCCATGATCGGATCCCACTGCAGATAAGGCCCTACCAGAATATCGCCTAGGCCCATCCCGTTGTCGGGCACGGGGGAGCTGTTCAGATTGACAATAGGCACAATAACGTCAAGCCCCCACTTGCCACCGAACAACACCGCCTTGTTGGACTGGTAAATCAACTGGTTGAGACTGACCCAGACGTCCACGCTGGGGTCAGGAACGGCCAGGTCTTTCAAGTCGTCGGCAGTGTAGAACTGGATGTACTCAGCGAAGTAAAAGCCTGGACCAGCGGGCGGGCCACCATCCAAGAAGCTGGTGAAGCCGAGATTCACCGACGGCTGCATGTAGGCCCCAGCCGGGATGGCGAAGAAAAGCAATCCCAAAGACACCCATACAATGTACACGGACAGTTTGAATCGAGTCATGTGATCTCCTTTCTTTAAATTCTCTCAGATGGGCATTTCTCTATATTATCGGCTGTTACCCTGAATCTGCTCCAGATTTTCTGATTCAAACCTATTAAAAATTGGGGCTGGCCCTTCTTGTTGACCAAGGTTCGTTTCAGAGTGTATAGTAGGATTCATGGCAAAACGATCGATGATCTCAAGCCTTAAAGACCACGTGGGACAAGAGGTCTCCCTGGCCGGATGGCTGTACCACGGCCGGTCTAGCGGCAAGGTGCTGTTTCTGGTGATCCGTGACGGGACGGGCCTGTGCCAGTGTATTGTGGAAAAAGGCAAGGTCTCAGACGAGGTGTTCTCTCAACTGGATCACCTGGGCCAGGAATCTTCGCTTACAGTCACCGGCCTGGTCCGAGCCGAGCCGCGAAGTCCAGGGGGCTTTGAACTGGCCGTTACCGAGGCGACCGTGGTCGGGCCCTCCGTGGACTATCCCATCACGCCCAAGCCGCACGGCGTGGACTTCCTGATGCGTCACCGCCACCTCCACCTGCGATCGAATCGCCAGTGGTGCATAGCCAAGGTCCGCCACACGGTGATCGATGGAATCCGCCGCTTTTTCAATGACAACGGATTCACCCTGGTCGACACCCCGATCTTTACGACCATCGCCGGCGAGGAGGTCGGATCGCTCTTTCAGGTCGACTACTTCGGCGATCCTATTGCCCTGACCCAGACCGGCCAGCTCTACCTGGAGTCCGCTGCGGCCAGCCTCGGTAAGGTCTACTGCTTCGGCCCTACCTTCCGGGCAGAGAAGAGTAAAACCCGCCGGCACCTGACCGAGTTCTGGATGGTGGAGCCCGAGGTTGCGTTCATCGAGCTGCCGGGCCTGTTGGAACTGGCAGAGGGCCTGGTTTCCTCCATCGCTGCGCGGGTCTTGGCGGACAACCGTCCCCAACTAGAAACCCTGGGAGCGGACATCCCAGCCCTGGAACGGATCAAGCCCCCCTTCTACAGGCTCACCTATACCGAAGCAGTTGGCATCCTGACCTCGGACAAGGCCAGGGACTTCATGGCCAAGGAGCTTGAACAACTCCAGTCTCAGAAGGGTCAGTTGGAATCACGGATTGCAGAGATGGACAAACAGCAGATCGGTCCGATAAAGCAGTGGCAAAAGGACAAGATCGCCGCAGAACTGATCGACCTGAGGGCCGACCTGGCAGAGATAGAGATCCGGATCGAGAACAATCCCAAGCACGCCAAGCTCGCTGCGGAGTTCAAGTGGGGCAAGGACCTGGGCGGCTCGGACGAAACCATCATCTCCCTGATGCACGACAAGCCGGTCTTCGTCACCCATTACCCCCGCGACGCCAAGGCCTTCTACATGCGCCAGGACCGGTCCAACGAGAAGGTCGTGGAGAACTTCGATCTGTTGGCCCCTGCCGGGTTCGGTGAGATCATAGGAGGCTCGGTACGAGAGGACGAATACGGCCGTCTCATGGCCCGCATGGAGGAGGAGAAGCTCAATCCGGAGAACTACAGTTGGTATCTGGACCTCCGCAAGTACGGCACATTCCCTCACGGCGGATTCGGCCTGGGAGTTGAGAGGACCGTAGCCTGGATCACCGGCGAGAGACACATCCGCCAGTGCATCGCATTTCCGCGGATGATGGATAAGGTTATTATCTAAGAATCCAGAAGCCAGAAGCCAGAAGATTGTGGGGCGTTTGTGTCAAACGCCATCCTTGTCATGGACGATGCTAAGACCTAAGAGGCCAATAGCGGACGCCAAACATGGCGGGCAAGCCCAGGTGGAGACTGGCGACTCCCCTGCCCCGGATGCCTGGACCATCAAGAGGCTGCTGGAGTGGATTACCGGGTACCTGACCGAGAGGAAGGTCGATTCGCCCAGGCTCAGTGCCGAGTTGGTGCTCTCTCACGTCCTGGCTAAGAAGCGGATCGAGCTATACACCCAGTTCGATTCGGTCATTGAAAAGCCCATACTGGACCAGCTCCATGACCTGATCAAGCGTGCGGGCCTTCACGAGCCTGTGGCCTACCTGGTGGGCAAGACCGAGTTCTACTCCCTGGAGATCGCAGTCTGCCCGGACTGCCTGATCCCAAGGCCCGAGACCGAGCTGCTGGTACAGAAGGCCATCGACTTCCTGCGGTCTCGCCCGGGCACTCAACGGGTCTGTGACCTGTGCACAGGCAGTGGGTGTATAGCCGTGGCCCTGGCCGCTAACTGCAAGACCGCCGGCATCATCGCCACGGACCTCTGCGACAAGGCCCTGGCAGCAGCAGCCCGAAACGTAGACCGCCACGGCCTAAAGGACCGGATCAAGCTCCTGTCAGGGGACCTGTTCGACCCGATCCTGCCCCAGTTGGATGAAGGTCCGTTCGACCTGATCGCCAGCAATCCGCCTTACGTCACTGCCGCCGAATACGAGAGGCTCGCCCGCAACGTCAGGGACTACGAACCCAGGCTTGCCCTACATGCAGGAGACGATGGCCTGACCTTCATCCGGCGGATCGTGGAGCAGGTCGATCCATTCCTTAAACCTGATGGGGCCTTGATGTTGGAGATCGGATACACCCAGGCCCCAGCCGTAACAGACCTGATCCGCCAGACCGGCAAGTTCAGCGACGTCCAGGTGGAAAAGGACTTCCAAGGGCATGACCGAGTGGCGGTAGCCAGGAAGGTGTAGACATAAGCCATGACGGTCCGTGTTATCCCGACCGGAGGTCTGCAAGGCAGGCTGAAGTTGAGCAACACATCCAACATTCAAGAAGGAGAACGAACATGGGACTGTTCGGCAAGAAATCGGACCGTACAGCAGGATCAGGCTCACGTATTTCTCCGGAGAATCAAAAGAAACTGGATCTCGTAGAGTACTACGACAAAAAGGCTGGCGACGCCCTAGTCCATGGCGATCACAAAAATTGGGAGGAGAATTCAAAGAGGGCACAGGAGATCGACGACTCGATCAAGTGATCCCTACCCCTGTAGCTTCTTCATCAGCCAGGCCAGGTTCTCGCCGAGGTTCTGCATGTTGGTCATGCCCTCCTTGTCTGAGAGGACCTCGCCCTTTTCACGGCCTATCGCGAAGTTCCAGTACGTGGAGCCCACGATGATCATCTGGTTAATCTGGCCCATATGGTTGATGGCGTCAAAGGCCAGGACCGCCCCGCCCCTGCGGACTGCCACCACGGCGGCCAGGGGCTTGCGGACAAAGGCCCCGGTCCATCTGGCCAGGAAACCCATCCGGTCTATAAGGGCCTTGGTCTCGGCAGAGACATTAGCAAAGTAGGTGGGAGATCCGATCAGGATCGCATTCGCCTCGCTGGCCTTGGCGAACCAGTCGTTCAGCCCATCCTCGATCGCGCATCGCCCCCCGTTCTTGGAACAGGCATAACAGGCGGTGCAGCCCCGCAGGGCCTGATGGGCGATGTCGATCCGTTCGCACTCAATGCCCTCAGCACGCAGGACTCCAAAGACCTGCTCGATCAACTGCTCCGTGTTGCCGCCCTTGCGGGGCGAACCATTGAATGCCACGACCTTCATAAACTGGTCTCCAAGATCGCATCGACAGTTCATGCAACGAACACCAGTCTACCGGCCCCGTCCGTCTTGGGCAATGCATCTCACATAGGGATTGAAGTGTTTTGGAGAACCACATATGGACCAAATGCCCTGATCCGGCGAAAGCCATCAGTATAACTATCTGGCAACAACTGAAAAAAACAGATGTTGAACCACGAACTCAGAATCGGGGCGTCTATACCATTCTTGGGTCCGCCATCTGATCCACGGCGTCGCCGTGCCTTGTATGCCTGCGGCATACAAGGGTGTCCTTTGCCCGAGCCGGCTCTGCAAGCCAGCTTGCGACGCCGTCTCAAGCTCGGCCACGATCCGACGGCTCAGGCTGGGGGTGAGACATCTGTCCGTGTTATTGCGTGTTATTGAATACTCTGGGATTCACATATGCAGCCTAAGCCGCACACCTGTGGGCGAGGAAGGGCCTGCGTTCAAACTCGTTTGAAAAGCAGGCCCTGAGCGAAGCACACCCCGGCAGGCGCATGCCTGACGGACGGACGCGACAGCGTCCGAGTACGGCGGTGCCGAAACTGCAACAAGACTACCACCACGGCGACAGCCTGTTCGTGGTTACTTTATTCTCTTTGGTGCTGGTTGAGGGCGCAGCCCGATGCCGAGCTGTGTGAATCTGCTTGCATCAGTGGCTTGTCTTAGTCGTTTCAGAGCCCAATGCCTTGTCCTCATCCACATGAACGGCCATTCCCTCCTTGTGATTTGACAGTCACCAGGTATACTGCGGCGGTCGTTTTCAGATAAAATCAGGACTCGACATGACAGGACCGTGGACAGAACGAGATGGGAAATCCTTCAGCTATTTCTTTACGGGTCCTTGGGATCGCCAGGGAAGTCCTGGCCGAGACCGTCCGCGTCAGTTGGATCCTCTTTAGGATCACGATTCCCGTGGTAATCGTGGTCAAGGTCCTGGATGAGCTGGGTGCGATTCGATACGTGGCCAATGCCTTGGGGCCCGTCATGGAGCTGGTTGGACTTCCAGGCAGCATGGGGATCGTGTGGGCCACGGCCATGTTGACCAACCTCTATGGCGCAATGATGGCCTTTGTCTCCCTTGCTCCGCAGACCCACCTGACCGTGGCACAGGTCACGATCCTCACCTCCATGATGCTGGTGGCCCATAACCTCCCTGTGGAACTCCGCGTGGCCCAGAAGGCAGGGACCCGGTTGATCGTCATGGCGGTGATCCGTATCGGAGGGGCCTTGGCCTTTGGCGGTCTGCTCAACCTCGTGTATAGCCAGACCGATCTGCTCCAGCATGAGTCCGTGCTCCAGTGGCAACCTCCGCCTATGGATGCCTCGCTGGGAGCGTGGGCCATAGGGCAGGGAAAGAACCTGGTCCGCATCTTCGTCATGGTCCTGGCCCTGATGGCCCTGATCCGTCTGCTGCGGCGACTCAGGGTCATGGATCTTGTGGAGCGGCTCCTGGCCCCGGTGCTCAGGATCCTCGGCATGACGCGGGCGGCCACGGACATCACCGTGGTCGGGATGGTGCTGGGTCTGGCGTACGGGGGCGGCCTGATCATCCGGCAGGTCTCCTCTGGACAGATCCCCAAACGAGACGTGTTCTTTTCCCTGGCCCTGATGGGCCTGTGCCACAGCCTGATCGAGGATACCCTCGTAATGGCCCTGCTCGGCGGGCACCTGTCTGGCATACTCTTCGGAAGGATCTTGTTTGCCCTGGTGTGCACCTTTGCCCTGGTCAGGCTGTGTGCTCGCCTACCCGCTGCGGCCTTTGACCGATACCTCTGCGGCCATTGACCCGTGCGCCCGTCTTTTAATATAATGGCTGCATGGCCAGGGCAGGCCTCGTGAAGACGTCCATATGTGAATGGAATCGCAATGATTCTTTGTATGGTATGAAAAGAAGGTGATCCCCAATGCGTTTCGCCCTTCACCCGATGCAGGT
>Ga0315287_10004613_pt1 | contig 13462 bp, 15 predicted proteins | sample YL17G11_0_MG_FD_205037 | JGI IMG/M metagenome (GOLD analysis project Ga0315287, IMG submission 205037) | Sediment microbial communities from Yellowstone Lake, YNP, Wyoming, USA - YL17G11_0 | ecosystem: Environmental > Aquatic > Freshwater > Lake > Sediment | place: USA: Wyoming | collected... | reverse complement strand
CCGGGCTTCGTCTCATCAGCGGCTGGCTCAGCCGGATACTCCAGGCGCGGATGGTATACGCCCCTTAGCGTCGATTTGAACGACTCCGAAATCATGTTCAATTCCCGCAGTGTGATATCAGACTCGTCGAGCTGTCCTTCCGCCAGGCGCTCCGCGATGACCTCGTCGACGCGGGCGTCTAACTCCGCCGGCGAACGCTCGGAACTGCTGCGGACCGTCGCTTCGGCAGAGTCCGCCAGCATCACTATCGCCGTCTCGCGGCTTTGTGGCTTAGGGCCCGGATAGGAGAAGAGCGACGGGTTCACATCCTCGTCCTTCTCCAGCGCCTTTCGATAGAAGTACGTCGCCTGCCCGGTGCCGTGATGCTGCGCGATGAAATCGCGCACCTGACTGGGCAATCGCTGCTCACGCGCCAGCTCCAAGCCGTCTTCGACATGCCGCGAAATGATCCTGGCGCTCTTGTGCGCGTCTATCTTGTCATGCGGGTTGCTGCCATCCATCTGGTTCTCGATGAAGTAGCCGGGCTGTTGGAGCTTTCCGACATCATGGTAGTAGCAGCCGACTCTCGCCAGCAAAGCGTCGGCGCCGATGAGGTCGGCGGCGCGCTCCGCCAGGTTCCCGACGATGATGCTGTGATGGAACGTTCCCGGCGCCTCGTCCTGCAATCGACGTAGCAGGGGCTGATTGAGTTGCGCCAGCTCCATCAGTTGCACACGCGTCGTTATGCCGAACATGACGCCAAGCGTGACGAAGGCGCCGACGGACAGTATCGCTGCCAGCAGGCCGTTGATCCCCGACGCGAGAGCCATCCAGGGAATGTCCCACGCCTTCCGGTCCACGTCCAGAAACCAGACCGCGGAGAGCACGCCCATCGACACCACAGCGACGAGCAGGCCGCCCAGCGCATACCGGTTCAGTCGCTCTGCCTTGTGCACCGACAGAGCCCCCGTCACTCCGCCGAAGCCGTACACGCCGAGAGCACGCAACGCGTCGAGAGGGGTCGACGTCATGCTTGCCGATACGTCCGGCAGGTACGCGACGACAAGCGTGGCCAGCGCCGCGATGACGCCCGCGACAACGACCGCCAGTTGTCCCTCCACCAGCGCCGCAAGCAGCATGGGCACGGCCGCGAGCGGCAAAGCGTAGGCCAGAAAGTGCCGTTCATGGTCGGGCAGGACAAGCGGTACGTAGAGCTTCGTGGCAAGAACCGCGACGCCCGTGAGCATCAGCAGCATGGCCGATCGCCGGAAGTCAGCGACGCTCTCGGACCGAAAAACGTAGACATAGTAGCCAAGCATGCCTGCGGAGATGACCGACAGGACGACGACCGCCGCAACGCTTCGCCACTCCAATCTTCGCGAAAGCAAGCCCGCCTCTCGCATCGCCTCCATCGCCGTGCTGTCGATGGTATCGCCGCTGCGCACGATAACCTGGTTCTTCGTATAGGTGACCCGCACCGGCGCAACTGACGCTCGTGCCTCTTCCTTTGCCTCGGCGGTCTTTGCGGAATCGATCTCCAGGTTCGGGGCAATGAACGGCCGGGCGAGCGCATTCACCAGCGCCGCCTCTTCGACCGAAAGCGACGCATCGATGAACTGCGGTATCTGGTCTGCTATCGTATTCTCCTGGCCGCTCGCGACGGTCCCGGCGAGAACACTCTCTAGCACTCGCTTCGCCTCTCCCGAAACCCGCTGCCACTGGTCAGACCCCGTGTCCAAAATGAACGTCTCATAGTCGGGAGCGAAGAGGTTCTCCGTGCCGCGCAGTGCGCTCAGCTTCTGGGAGCGTGTCAAGCCCGATGAGGACCGGACGCCTTCGATCTCGGTGATGAGCTTCTCTAGCTTGCCTATTTGGTCTGCTCTTACATCGGAGCCAAAGACCAATACGCTGGGCACGGCGCCTGCCGCCTGCTCCCGCTGTATCTCGGTAAGCACTTCGCTCTCGAACGAGAGATCGCGCGGAGCCTGCCACGTCCGCGAGGCTGTATCGCCTTCCCGTGTCTCGAGCTGTCGCGGGAAGATGGGCAGAAGGGCTAGCGTGAGGAGGACCGCGAGCGCCAGCGCGAAAGCGACGGATCGCGGGCCGCTCGGCGAACGCCGGCCACCGCGCCGTCTTTCGGTGCTACGTCGGGCCTTTGAGGGCATCACTTTCAAAACGCCTCCTCGAGCGCCGATCCATGATACCAAAAACGGCGCCTCGTAGACGAAAGCGCCGGTCTTGCCTGCTGTGGCGGCCCCGCCGGTTCTCAAATCGGCTTTTCCGCTTGCTGCTCCATCAGCAGTTCGGTGACGCGGGTTAGCGCGTTGTAGGCGTAGACGATGTAGTCGCGCGGATGAAGCTCAACCGGTTTCAGCCTTTCGTCGCGCGCGGCCACGGGATCAATGTTCCCCCGGGTGAAGTCGATGCCTATCTCCAGCTCGTAGAGCTCGCCGTCCGGCCCCAACACGACGCAGCCACGCTCCGGATCTTCGCTGGCGCCGCCTTCCACCTCGATGGCCAGGGTGAAGAAGGAGCCCGGAAAGGGAGGAAAAGGATCAACGAGAGCTACGGCCTCTTGCAGCAATCGACGCATCTGCCGCGCCGCTGTCTCGACGACAACGTCCGCCTCTACCTTTCGAGACATCGGCCCGCTTTCGCCGGTCACTACTATCTTCCCCTTTCGATGAGATTATAGAGCCTGTTGGAGATGCAGACGAGGTCGGAGGAAGATTGCCGACCATCGACCGCCTGTGTTAGCATACTTGCGTCAGATGTTATTGGCCATTGTGCATTAACCCTGCCCGACGCCTATGCAACCGACTCGCCGCCAGATACTGGACTTCCTCCGTCGCCACGGGAAAGGCTCCGTCCGAGACCTCGGCGACCTGCTCGGCCTCACCTCCACCGGCATCCGCCAGCATCTAACCATCCTCGAGCGCGACGGCCTCATCCAGGGTCACGAAGAGCGGGGACGTGTCGGCCGGCCGGCGCTAGTCTACTCGCTGACCGTTCTCGGCGACGCCCTTTATCCGAAGAAATACGCGACCCTCGCTTCGCTGCTGCTCGAAGAGGTGCGCTTGGATCGCGGCGACGACGGTGTCCGCGAGCTTCTCCAACGCGCAGCCGATAGGAAGGCGCAACCGTACCTGGGCCGAATGGCGGGCATGGATCTTCCGGCGCGTGTGGCTGAGGCGGCGCGAATCATCGAAGGTGAAGGCTGTCTCGTCTCGACCTCCTTCGAAGACGAGACGTACGTGCTCAATCGTCTCACGTGCCCCTATCCGGACGTTGCCCGCGCCCATCGCGACCTCTGCTACCTCGATTCCCAATTCCTCGGTCGCTTGCTGGAGACGCTTGTGTACCTGGAGAAGTGCCTGATTCAGGGCGACGAGTCGTGCAGTTATCGCGTCGACGCACGCTGATCATTCCCCCTTTCGCCCCGTGTGTACCGCAACCGCTCCTCCCCACATCAACCGGTATCTGACGTTGTCGTAGCCCACACCTCGAATCATCTCTGCTAGCTCCCCGTGCCCCGGGTACGGACGAAGCGACCGCGGCAGATAGCGGAAAGCCCGATAATCGCCGGAAACGAGCCCGCCGAGCAGAGGGATGAGGTTGCGAAACAGGAAGCCGAAGACCTGCCGGTACACAGGCGTCGTCGGCTGCGTCAGCTCCAGCGAGGCGATCTCACCGCGCGGCCGGAGCACGCGCCCGAATTCGACGAAGGCGTCCGGCAATGACGGGACATGCCGCAGCAGGAACGCGTTCACAATGCAATCAGCGACGTCTTCTCTAAAAGGCAGCGCCGTGACGTCGGCGACGATAAGCGAAACCCTGTCGTCGAAGCCCGCGCGGCGCACTTTCTCTCGCGCTTGGCGCAGCATCTCCGCCGATAGGTCCACGCCTACGATGCGTGAGCGCGGCGAACGGCGAGCGACAGCGATCGCGAGATCGGCGGTGCCGGTCGCGAGGTCGAGCACTAGCGGCGCATTGTCGAGATCGACTTCGCTCAGCAGGCGCTGCCGACACTTCCCGATCTGACCGAGGGTGATGACCGCGTTCGCGAGGTCGTAGCGAGGGGCAAGGCCATCGAACAGGCCGCGGACGTAGCGCGCTCTGCCCCGCCTGTCCTGCAACTGCGGCGTCCGGCTAGCCGCGACTCGCCGACAGAGGTTGCCGCGAGGCGAGGAATGCCTGCCTCTCCTGTTCTATACCCTTGCTCACGAACGCCACGATCAGGGTGAACAGGACAGCCAGGCCGATGACATACCCGGAGCCCTTCAGGTCGGAGCCCTCCCAGACATAGCCCAGCGTCAGCAGCAGGCCGACCGAAAGGTGCGTGACGATCGTGAGGGCGTTGGCCGGCGCCAGCTCTAACGGCTGCGAATGATGTCGATAAGCGACGATGACGGCGCGAGCCGCCAGGGGGAGCGTCAGAAGAGGAAGGAGCGCCGTCGCCGGCAGCGTTCCGGCAATCGCTGCCAGCGCAAGGGATACGTAGGGAATCGCCATCAGACAGGCATAGACGTTCGCCGCCTGCGGTCGCCCCAGTCGCACGACCCACGTCCGCTTGCCCACGGCCTTATCGGCGGCGTAGTCCGGGAACTCGTTGATGTAGAGGACGGCGGCTATCAATGCCGCGACGGGTATGGCCGCGACGGCCGGCGTCCAGTCGACTCTCTGCGTCTGCACGTAGTAGGCGCCGAGCGTCATCAGGGTGCCGAAGTTCAGCCCCACTAGCAGTTCGCCGATGCCGTGAGCGCCCCAGTTGAACGGCTTCCCAACGTAGAAGACGCCGGACATCAACCCGACGACGCCGAAGACAAGCACCATCGCCCCGCTAACGGCAGCCAGATAAAGCCCGATCGCGCTCGCCATCCCGAACAACACCACGGCGCCAACGAGCATCTCCAGAGGCGTCAAGAGGCCCATCTGGATGACCCTGCTGCCGCCGCTAAACGGCCGCACGAATTCGACGTTGATGTCGTCGTTTGTGCTCGTATGATCGAAGTAGTCGTTGATCACGTTCACGCCGAGATGCATGAGGCCGCCGGCTAGCATAGTCAGGAACAGCAGCGCCCAACTGAACTCATGTTGCGTCGCCCAGGCGACAGCCCCTCCGAGCAGGACCGGCGTGATGCTCGCGGTTAGGAAAGGCACGCGCATCGCCACAAACCAGGCGAAAGCCTTATTGCTTGGCAACGTCCGCTCAGCCACAACCCTGCGATTGCCCTCGTCGTTAGTCTGCCGTTCCACATCATCGCCTTTCACTTAGGTTGCCCAACAAGCGATTGTAGATAGCGTCTTCGACCGGTGTCAAGGTGAGCGGACCTCATCTACGGTGACGCAGCTTGAGCAGGCCGGCGCGGGCTGCCATAATCGACCGTCGAGGAAACATGACAGAGCGAACACCTACTATCAGAGCCCGCTCCTTCTGGCTCGCTTGGACAGTGGCCACCTGCCTTTTCGGCGTCATGTGCGGATTCGCAGCCGTCAGCAACCGTTTTCCCGGCGATCTGACCATCGCCCTTCGCATCCAGGACCTCGACGACGCTGGCTTCGGCCCCCTTGCCTCTTTCGCAAACGCCGCCGGCGACACGCTCTGGGGCGGCCTTCTGACGATAACCTTCGCCGCTGCGTTCCTGTTGCGAAAGCGCTTGCCCGAAGCCGCAGTCATCTCCCTGACTCTCGTTCCGCGCGCTCTGCGTCAAGCTGTGGCGATGGCTGTCGCGCGGCCACGACCGCCGGCAGACCTCCTCCAAATCCGAGACGACGCCTTCGGCTACAGCTTCCCGAGCGGCCACGCGACGGGAGCGATGCTGCTCTATGGCGCCATGTTTCTGCTTGTTGGCACGCTCATTCCGGACAAGCGCCTCGTGTTCTCATTTCGCGTCTTGTGCGTGCTCATGATCATCGCGACTGGTGTCGCTCGCGTCTACTGCGGCGTCCATTGGCCGAGCGACGTCGCCGGCGGCTATCTCTTCGGACTGCTTGCGTTGGCGCCGCTCTCTCTCTTCTACAGCTTCCTGCTAGGACGCGTTCCAACGCGCTAGGTCCGCTCCTGCGCCGCCATCGCCAAGATCGTCCGAGAGTATACCTGAGCGATGAGATCCTCAGAATCGTTCGCCGGCTTCATCGGAGGACGGGCGGTCGCCCTTGACGGCGGCCCGCGCGAGTCGTAAGGTTTGCACGTCGATTCGGCGCTTGGGTCGAAAGTAGGGGGGCAAGAGGCAGGTAATGAACTACATTGATGCGGCCATCGTAGTCCTCGTTGCCTGGTTCACGTTCTCCGCCTTCTCCGCCGGCATCATCCGCGAGGTCGTGACGATAACCGGCGTCGCCCTGGGCGTCGTCCTCGCCGGGCTCTTCTACCAGGACCTCGCTGGCGACGTGAAGCTCGTCGTCGACAACGAAAACGCCTCCAGCATCATCGCCTTCCTGATCATCTTCGGCGCCTGCCTGCTGGCGGGCCAACTGGCCGGAATGCTGCTCAAGCAGACGGCCTCGCTCCTGATGCTAGGCACCTTCGACCATCTCTTCGGCGCCGTCTTCGGCTTCGCGAAGGGCATGGTCATAGTAGAAGTCGCCCTCATTCTCTTCGTGACCTTCCCCGCCTTCGGACTGAAGGACAGCATCCGGGACTCGCTCTTTGGCCCGTTGTTCTTGGACGGCATACCTTTCCTGCTGCAGGTTCTTCCGGTTGAGTTCGAGAACGCCGTAGACGCCCTGTAAGCAGACTCTCTTCTTCGACGTTTGGTTGCCTCTGCCGGAAGCGTTTTGCTATCATGCACTCGACAGAATGTATCTGAGCAAGAATGCCAATGGTCAATTCCCCGGTACTAGTCCTCAATCAGAATTACGAGCCTCTTAACGTCTGCAACGCCAGACGGGCGTTCGTGCTTGTCGATCGCGGCAAGGCCGAAGTCCTGGAGCACAACGAGGGCAAGCTGCGAAGCCCAAGCTATTGCTTCTCGCTGCCGTCCGTCATCCGGCTCGTCTACCTGATCAAGCGGCCTCGACCGAAGATGCGTTTGACCCGTAGAGAGATCTTCAACCGCGACCACTACACCTGCCAGTACTGCGGCAAGCGCAGCCACGATCTGACCCTAGACCACGTGATCCCCCGGAACAAGGGCGGCGCCCACGCCTGGGACAACCTCGTCTCCGCCTGCAAGCCCTGCAACCATCGCAAAGCAGGCAAGATGCCCGGCGAGACCCGCATGCGCCTCCTACGCCAGCCGACGCGCCCGCCGGCGACCGCCTACTACCTCTTCTACGACTACCTGGAACGCCAGGTTGAATGGCAGAAGTTCATTCCCGGCTGGGAGACGCCGAACGGCTTCTCGTGAGAATGGCCTGAGGCGGAGAGTGAAAAGAAAGCGGCCCGCGAAGGGCCGATTCCCTCATCTAAGCTGGTGCTACAGGCCCGCTACTGCTGGCAGTGCCGACAGAAGCTCAGCACCTTTCCCCCCGCCGTAATGTCCGTGATGCGATTGCCGCAGACCGGGCATGCCTCTCCGCCGCGACAGTGCACCCGCATGAAGTAGCGTACCTCCTCCAGCGGCAACTCGTCCCGCGTCGCGTCTTCGATGAGCGGGATAGCCCAGTCAAAGACGTCATGCATCGACCGGTATAGCCGCCGGACCTCCTCGTCTCTGAGGCTGGAGCGCTTTCGAAAGGGGTTGATCTCGGCCGCGAAGAGGATCTCGTCGGAGTAGGCATTGCCTATGCCGGCGATGAACCTCTGATTCGTCAGAACGTTCTTGATCTGGCCGTTGTGACGCTTCAAGCGTTCCGCGAACACCGCCCCCGTGAGCTCCGGCGAAAGCGCGTCGATCCCCATCTCCGCGAACAGTGGGATCTCATTCAGCCTGTCCCCCTCGACCATGTATATCTTCCCCATCAGCCGCGTATCGACGTACCGGAGGTCGTAGCCGTCGCTCAGGGACAGCACCAGGCACGTCCTCCCTCGTCGTTTCTCCGATGGCAAGCAGTATTGCAGTCGCCCCGTAAGCATCGAGTTGATCGCCAGCACCTGCCCGCTCTGGAGATGCATGAGAAGGAACTTCCCTCGCCGCGACGTCTGCCCGAAGGTGCTGCCTTCCATCGCCGCGACAAAGTCGGCCTTCGGCACGCGAATGACGAAGGGGATCAGCGCCTGCGCTCCATCGATGCGCACGCCGGGCAGACGCTTGTTGAGGAACGTCAGGGTGGCTTCCAAGTCCGGCAGCTCAGGCATCTTGCTTGGCCCCGACTGGTCAGCGAGAAGCGGTCGCGGCTTCGAAGCGAGGATAGGAGCCGAGCACCTTGAAGAAGTAAGCTAGCGTTTGCACTCTCTCCAGCACCTCGGCGACCTTCGGATCGGTGCGATGGCCCTCTAGGTCGACCAGAAAGACGTATTTCCCCAACTCCTGCTTCGTCGGCCGCGATTCAATCTTCGTCAGGTTTATGCGACGTTCCGAGAATTCCTTCAACGCGTCGACGAGGCTACCCGGTCGGTCCTGTGCCACCGAGAACGCGAGAGACGTCTTGTCGCGGCCGGTCGCGGCGCTGTCACTCGCAGCGACGAGCACGAACCGCGTCTCATTGTTCTGGTTGTCCTGAATGCCTCGTGCCAAGACCTGCACGTCATATAGCTCCGCCGCGCGCATCGTCGCCACAGCAGCCGTCTTTTCTTGTTGCAGCATCTGCTCGACGGCGGCGGTGGTCGAAAGAGAAGCCTCCAGGCGCGCCTTCGGAAAACAGCGCTCCAGGAAGCGTCGACATTGCCCCAGCGCCTGTGGGTGCGAATAGATGGTCTGCACCTGGTCGGCGGTAGTGCCGGTCTTCGCCAGCAGGCAGTGCTCGATAGGCAAGACCACCTCTTGTCGAATCTGCAACGCCGACTCATAGATCAGCACGTCGAGAGTGTCGGTCACAGAGCCCTCCAGGCTGTTCTCGATCGCCATCACGCCTTCATCCGCCATGCCGGATCCGACGGCCGCTGCCACCGCCGCTACCGTCGCGAAGGGAAGGAGCTGCGCCCGTGGGTCACAGAGGAGAGCGGCCTGCTCGCTGAAAGTGCCGGCCGGCCCAAGAAAGGCGAGTCGCTTCGTCATGGGGATAGCCTAGTATCGCTCAGAGGTGGCCGCGCCGGTAAGAGCTGAACGGAGCGCGTCCTCACTGTCCAGCATCGTCACCGCGACGACCTCGTCGCCGGCTTGAATGAGCGTATCTCCGGTAGGCAGCCTCGCCTGGCCGTCGGAGCCGACGATGAGTGTGATGAGCGACTTCTGAGGCAGTAGAATCCCTTTCACCGGCTTGCCCACCACTTGCGCGTCCGGCGGTATCTTGACCTCGACGATCTCCAGCCCACCGCCCTTGAGCGTCATCAGCGGGATCATTGGATGCGAGGGCAGTTCCTGCTCGATGAGCCCGAGAATCACGCCCGTCGAACTGATCGTGGCATCGATACCCAGCATCTTGAAGATGCGTTCGTTCTTGGGGTTGTTGATGCGAGCGATAGTATGCGGAACGTTGAACTTGTGCTTCGCCACCTGGCAGACAACCAGGTTATCTTCGTCGTCGCCGGTGAGGGCGATTGTCATGTCGGTGCGACCCATGCCCGCCCGCTCCATCGTCGACGCCTCGCAGCCGTCACCGATCATTACTATCTCGCCCAGCTCTTCAGCGATTTGAGCCGCCTTCTCAGCGTTCTGCTCGATGACCAGGACTTCGTGCTGGTCTTCGAGGAGCTGCCGCGCCAGGAAGTAGCCTATCTTGCCGCCGCCGACGATTATGATATACACGCTACATGTTCTCCCCTTGCGCCTGCTCGGCCGCGCCAGATGCCGGCTCCGGCGCGCCCTCCTCGGCCAGTAGAGCCTCCCTGAGCGAGTGAGCGACGATACGCGTCGGGCTGACGGTGCGAAGACCAAGGGCGCTGTACATCTCTTCGCGAATCGGGTCGTGGATGAGGGTGATCACGCGCGATACGTTGAAGATATGCTTCGCCATCTGCGCGGCCATTACGTTACGATTGTCGCCGCGCGTCGTCGATACGAAGGCGTCGGCCTGCTCGATTCCCGCCCGTCGCAGAGAGTCCTCGTCGGTCCCGTTCCCGACGATTTCCGTGCCACCAAAGCTATCGGGCAGGAAACTGAAAGCCGCAGCGTCCACGTCGAGGACGGTTACATCATGTCCTTCGGCATCCAGTAGCGCAGCCAGGGCGGAGCCCCTGCGGCCGCAGCCCATGATAATCACCCTCATTTCGAACCCTCAGGCGCATGGCGCCACAACCAGACGTGGCAAGGCGCGTTCTTTAAAGCGTACTGCGGCAGCCGGCCCAACTGGAAGCCGCCGAACGGCCCTTCCGCTTCCAGCCCGACGATGATGACGTCCGCGTGTCGTTCCGCTGCTTCGTCGACCACGGCATGGCCGGCCTCTCGTGCCTGGAGTAACGCCGCTTCGACCTCGAAGTCCTGGTCATCGGCTATCTTCTCGGCTTGGGCGAGAATCTCCTCGCCGCGCGCAGCCTCTTCACTGAGATCGGCATCCAGCGTCAGCGAGCGCTTCACCTCGATTACGTGTACCACGTACACTTTGCCCTTGTTGCGTTTGCCCAGACTGCAGGCCAGCGCCACCGCCTCCATGCTCGCCTGGGAACCATCGACGGGCACGAGTACGGTCTTCAACTTCGCGGACGGATCGCGCGACGCCATCGCATTGCCCTTCAGGAACTGCCAGGTCGAACTTGGTGAAATCATCGAACCTGGCAAATTATATGTTGACGCCGGAAAAAGCCGCAACATGGCTCAGATTCGAAGCGGCCTGGCATCCTCCTTATTATCGACTCCCCCGCCGGACCTCCTCATCCGGACGGGCCGATATAGAGTCTCACAAGCCCGTAGAGAATCAACAGCCCACCAAACGCGATGCCAAGGGTCGGCCGGTCCGGCTGAAGCAGACTGAACATTAGCACGAATACCCCGAGAACAGACGAGGATACCGCCACCACATAACGCACTTTGCCCATCGCAAAAAGTTGAACCTCGTTTCCCCACGAGGTTCGTCAGCCACTCCTTCAACAGGTTGCGGCGAGTCCGCCGTCGATAAGTCGATTCTAAGACCACCGCCAGTCGCTGTCAAATTTGGACGAAGCCGTCGGCCCGTTTGCGCAAGCGGCCAACACGTTACGTAAGCGAACTATCTCGAGTTGCGCCGCCTCAATTCTGGTAGTACAATCTAGCCGTACAAACATCCTGCCGACAGGAGGTCCAGTAACATCATGGTCGAAGCAAAGGGCACCTGGGCTGTCAAGAGAGGCCTTGCCCAGATGCTGAAAGGCGGCGTGATCATGGACGTGGTCACGCCCGAACAAGCCAAGATAGCCGAGGAGGCGGGCGCCTGCGCCGTCATGGCGCTGGAGCGCGTTCCGGCCGATATTCGGGCCGCAGGGGGCGTCGCGCGTATGGCCGACGCTACTGTGATCGAGCGAATCATGGACGCCGTCACGATCCCCGTTATGGCGAAATGCCGCATAGGCCACTTCGTCGAGGCGCAGGTACTCCAGGCTCTCGGCGTCGACTACATCGACGAGTCCGAAGTCCTCACTCCCGCCGACGAGACACATCACGTCGACAAGCATGAGTTCACCGTCCCCTTCGTCTGCGGCTGTCGCGACCTCGGCGAGGCGCTGCGACGCATCGGCGAAGGCGCGGCGATGATACGCACCAAGGGCGAAGCTGGCACCGGCAACATCGTCGAAGCCGTCCGCCACATGCGCGCGGTCATGGACGGCATTCGACGCATCAAGGGCCTTCCCAAAGACGAGCTGATGGCTGAAGCGAAAGCGCTGGCTGCGCCGTACGACCTCGTCAAGGGGATCCACGAAGGCGGCGTTCTGCCGGTCGTGAACTTCGCCGCCGGCGGCGTGGCCACGCCCGCCGACGCTGCCCTGATGATGCAATTGGGCGCCGATGGTGTGTTTGTCGGCTCCGGCATCTTCAAGTCGGAGGACCCGGCGAACCGTGCCGCGGCCATCGTCAAAGCCGTCACCCACTTCCGCGACCCCAAGATCCTAGCAGAAGTCTCCAAAGGTCTCGGCGAGGCGATGGCCGGCCTCGAAATCAAGGACATCCCAGAAAGCGAACTCCTGGCGACCAGGGGCTGGTAGCTCGGTAGGAGGCAGGATGCGAATAGGCGTGCTTGCCCTCCAAGGGTCGTTCGCAGAACACATCCAATCGTTCCGTCGCCTTGGTGTGTCTGCGCCTGAAGTCAGACTGCCTGAGCACCTGGTGGGGCTGCATGGCCTCGTCATACCCGGTGGCGAAAGTACGACCGTTAGCCACCTCCTCAACGAGTATGAGCTGTTTTCGCCGCTGTCGAAAATGATCGGCGAGGGCTTTCCGGTGTGGGGAACCTGCGCCGGTCTTATCCTCCTTGCCCGCCGTTCGACGGTCATGCCCCATCCGATACTTGCGGCCATCGACATCTCCGTCGATCGAAACGGCTGGGGCCGGCAGGTGGACAGCTACGAGGCCGAGGTGGACATACCCGACCTGAATGGGCCGCCTTTCAGAGCGATATTCATCAGGCCGCCGGTCATATCCGACATAGGGCCGCAGGTAGTCCGCCTCGCGCAGCTGGACGACGGGACGGTCGTAGCCGTGCGACAAGGCAACGCCATCGGGACGGCGTTTCATCCTGAGCTCACCGGCGACCTCCGCTTTCACAACTACTTTGTCCAGATGGTCGAAAAAGCAACGGAAACGGCACAAACGGAAGACATCGCCTTAACGACGCCATGACGCGCCCGAGAGCAGTACGCCCCACCGACCTGGTCGCCCTCGTCTCTTTTGACGGAAGGGTCTACCCCAACGAAGCCAAGACCCGCGAGCGCATAGGCAAGAACGACACAGCGCCACACCCCCTGGAGCGGGCGCTGGAGCAATGGTTCTCCTTCGCCACCGGCTGCCACACGTGGATAAGCATCAAGGGAGCGACCCTACGCGGCCTTGTATCTGTCAGGCGGCGCGGCACCAGAACCGCCTGGGAACTCGACTGCCTCATAAACGCCGCGGAGGATGACAACTCCGTATGCCTCGGTCTGCTGGAGCAAGCTCTGAAGGACGCGACCCGTTCCGGCGTGGAGAAGGTCTTCCTGCGGCTCTCTTCGCAGAGCGCCATCTTGCCGCTGGCCCGAAGGCTCGGCTTCTGCGCCTATCAGCATGAAAACCTGTATTCTGCCTCTTTGCCCAGAATCATGCCGCACAATCTCGATGGCTTTCCCCGCTTTCGCAAGGCGGCGCGCACCGACGAATACGCGCTGTTTGACCTCTACAATGCTTGCACGCCCGAAAACGTGCGCGAGGCCGAAGCTCCCACCCTTCGCGAATGGAGAGCAGCGCAGGACCGGAGCTGGCTTGAGGGACGCGTCTCGCAGCAGGTAGCAGAGCGAGAAGGACAGGCAAGAGCCTGGTTTCGCTCTTCAGTCGACGGAGAT
>Ga0315287_10004612_pt1 | contig 13463 bp, 8 predicted proteins | sample YL17G11_0_MG_FD_205037 | JGI IMG/M metagenome (GOLD analysis project Ga0315287, IMG submission 205037) | Sediment microbial communities from Yellowstone Lake, YNP, Wyoming, USA - YL17G11_0 | ecosystem: Environmental > Aquatic > Freshwater > Lake > Sediment | place: USA: Wyoming | collected... | reverse complement strand
TTTGTTAAAAAATATATCGATATGATTGCTATGTTTAAGATGAATGTATTTCACTGGCATCTTACAGATGATAACGGGTGGCGGCTTGAAATAAAAAAATATCCTAAACTTACCGAAATATCGGCCTGGCATGTTGACAGGGAGGATAAACCCTGGGGACAGAGAGAATTGCAGAAACCTGGAGAAAAAGCTACATACGGCGGATTCTACACTCAGGAAGATGTAAAGGAAATAATTGAGTATGCAAGAAAACTGCAGGTCGAAATTATTCCTGAAATTGAAATGCCGGGGCATTCTGCCGAAGTATTTGCAGCGTACCCTCAGTTTTCATGCAAAGGTGAAAAACTTACTGTCCAGCCGGGCTCTTACTGGCCGAACATCGATATCTTCTGTGCGGGCAACGACAGTACATTTATCTTCCTTCAGAATATTCTTGATGAAGTGGCTGAATTGTTCCCTAACAAATATATTCATATCGGCGGCGATGAAGCAGATAAGACAAGATGGAAGGAATGCCCTAAATGCCAGGACCGGATTAAGAAGGAAGGTTTGAAAGATGAAAATGAACTGCAAAGTTATTTTGTAAAGAGAATTGAAAAATATTTAATCTCAAAGAATAAAAGATTAATCGGGTGGGATGAAATCCTTGAAGGCGGATTGGCTCCCGAGGCTACTGTTATGTCGTGGCGCGGACTTGAAGGGGGTATTGAAGCCGCAAAACAGAAGCATGATGTAATTATGACTCCGACTAATTATTGTTATTTAGATTATTACCAGGCAGAGCCTCAGTTTGAACCGGTTGGAATTGGGGGATATTTAACCTTGAAAAAAGTTTATTCTTTTGAACCGATTCCTTCTGAACTTACAAAAGAAGAGGAAAAATATATTCTTGGTGCTCAAGGAAATGTGTGGACTGAATATATTCCTTCTAATTCACATGCTGAATATATGGCAGTTCCCCGAATGATTGCTTTATCGGAAGTTGCATGGTCTAAAAAAGAGTATAAGAACTGGAATGATTTCCGGATGCGTTTGGAAACTATGCTGCCTCGACTTAAAGCATTGAATATCAATTACAGCGAAGGGACATTCAGGCTCGATTTTGTTACGAAGTTTAATTCAGCTGCAAAAAAGATGCAGATTGCAATTGAATCGGAACAAATCAATCCTCTAATTTATTATACTCTGGACGGTTCAGAACCTACATTGAAATCATTGAAATATACCAAACCGTTTACACTCAGTAAGTCAGGGAAAGTAAGAGCTGCCATATTCCGCGATGGAAAACCGTACAGGGAAGTTTCCGAAAAAGAAATTGTTATTCATCAGGCTATTGGAAAGAAAATAATATTGAGTGCCCCTTATTCTGAAAGATATCCTGCTGCGGGTGAAAATTCTTTAATTGACGGCCTTAAAGGTAAAAATAATTTCAATGACGGATACTGGCTAGGATTCCATCAGAATAATCTTGATGCCGTAATTGATATGGGAAAAGTCGTTCCCGTTGACTCAATTAACTCTTCTTATATACAGAATTATGGTTCCTGGGCATTCCTTCCAACCGAGGTTTCTTATCAGGTTTCAACTGATGGCAAAGAGTATAGAAATCTCGCAATGATTGTGAATGATGTTCCAAAAGATAAAAAAGGTATCATTCTAAAAGAATTTAAACAAGGGTTTAAAAATATCAAAGCCCGGTATATTAAAATTATTGCTAAGAATGTCGGAACCTGTCCGGTGGGTCATCCCGGTGCAGGAGGAAAAGCATGGCTCTTCTGCGATGAGATTATTGTTAAATAAAGAAGTATAAAGAGTGCCTAAAAAGTGATTTTATTATTTTGTCATTCCCGCGAAAGCGGGAATCTATTATTATCAAAAGATCATGGATTACCGTTTGTACGGGAATGACATTAAATAATTTGGTGAGATATATGAAAATTAAAAGAGCTTTCATTTTGTTTATTCTCCTGGCATCCGTTGTCTCCGGGCAGGAGCAGAAAACCTTTTTTCTAAAAGATGGACTGGTGCTTAAATCATTCGATATTTTCCGCAGAAGCATGTTCACGGCAGATCCCGTTGAATCGATGATTGTTAAAGGGGAATGGAAAACTCCTTCAGAAGGGGATTCAATTCAATTCGGTAATAATGTTTCAAAGTGGAATAAGATAAGCGCTAATGATGAAGGCTGGTTTGACGGGGCAAATTTGAGAGGAGGGTATTTATCCGCTGGTTATAATTCTCCTAAAAATCAAAAAGTTCTTCTCGCAGGTTTTGGATACAGCATTGTATATGTGAATGGAGTAATCCATTACGGCAACCGCTACGGCACCAAAGAGAAATATGAATCATGGGAACCGAGATTTGATTACTCTCAGATTCCTATAGAACTGAAAAAAGGGAAGAATGAATTCTTGTTTGTAACTGCCGGGAAAATGAAAGCTAAACTGATTGAATGCGGAGAGGGTATTTTCTTCAATACATTGGATTCAACATTGCCCGATATTATAGTCGGTCAGGAATACTCCGGATATGGTTCGGTCATTTTAGTAAATAATACCGATAAACCGCTTCAAAACATTTCAATAGTAACTACAATAGATACCGGTGCAAAACCGGATAAGTCTATTAAATGCGGGACAATCCCTCCGATGAGCTTCCGTAAGGTTATGGTTAGTATTTTTTATCCTAAGCCTGCCGCAAAGGGAAGCACCGAAATGAAACTCAAAGCAATTGAAACTGATACAAGAAAAGTCCTCGCCGAATCTAAAATTCAAGTAAGAATAGTTGATAAAGGAGATAATCATAAAGTTACTTTCCATAGTACAATTGACGGTAGTATTCAATACTATTCTATTAACCCGGCACGCAATGATGACGGCAAACCGAAAGCTTTGTTTCTGTCTGTTCATGGCGCGTCTGTTGAGGCATTGAATCAATCCGGTTCCTATTATCCCAAAACATGGGGGCATATAGTTTCTCCTACCAACCGAAGACCTTACGGCTTTAACTGGGAGGACTGGGGAAGAATTGACGCTATGGAAGTTTATGACCATGCTTTGAACAGTTTGAAAATTGATCCTGCCCGAATTTATTTAACAGGGCATTCAATGGGGGGGCACGGAACTTGGCATCTCGGGGCTCTGTATCCCGATAAATTTGCCGCCCTTGGTCCAAGTGCAGGATGGATCAGTTTCTGGTCATACAGGGTGAGGGAAAAAAATGATAATCCTACTCCGATGGAAAGTATGATTATGCGCGCTGCGAGTCCCAGCGATACTTACGGGTTATCTGAAAATTACAAGCAGGAAGGAATTTATATCATCCATGGTGAAAAGGATGATAACGTTCCTCCTACTGAAAGCAGAAATATGGTAGAGAATCTGAAAAAATTTCATAAAGATTTTCTTTACTACGAACAACCCGGTGCTGGGCACTGGTGGGATAACTCCGATGAAGACGGTGCTGACTGTGTTGACTGGGCTCCGTTATTTGATTATTTCGCGAGGCATGCATTACCTAAAAGTGAAATGGTAAGGGAAATTAGTTTTACTACTGCCAATCCCGAAATTTCAGCAAAGAATCACTGGCTTGTTGTGATTTCTCAGCAGGAACAATTAAAACTGAGTAAAGTCAATTTTTCATTCGATCCGGGCAAGAACAGATTTACAGGTAAAACCGAAAATGTTTATCAGATGGCATTGTTATGTTCTGCGGCCGATCTTAAACGCGCTGTATCAATAGAAATTGACGGACAGAAATTAAGTATTGAACCTGCAAATATTCTAAAGGATGCAATTGTTCTGCAGAAAGATAACGGCAAATGGGCATCCATGGAAAAATTTAACAAGGATAATAAAAATCCTTTGCGCTACGGAACATTCAAAAGTGCAATAAATCATCTTGTTACATTTGTTTACGGCACAGAAGGGACTAAAGAAGAAAACGAATGGGCATTTAATAAAGCCCGTTACGATGCAGAACAGTTCTGGTATCAGGGGAATGGTTCCATCATGGTTATTAAAGATACCGACTATGCAGACGTTAATATGTCGGAAGGGAATTATGTACTTTATGGTAATTCGGAAACGAATGCCGCATGGAAAATTCTTCTTGCCGGCAGCCCCGTGCAGGTAAAAAAGGGTGAAGTTAAAATTGGAGATAAAATATTCAAGGGTAATGATCTCGCATGTATGTTTGTTCGTCCAATTGCAGGAACCGAAGATAAAATTGTAGGAGTTGTTTCAGGAACCGGATTAACAGGAATGAAACTGAATGACAGAAGGCTTTACATGCAGCCAGGCTTCGCATTCCCCGATCTGATGCTCTTCAACAGTGAAACAATGATTAAAGGAATTGAAGGAGTGCAGGCTGCAGGTTTCTTCGGGCTCGACTGGACAGTTGATAAAGGTGAATTTGTTTATAAAAATCAGAAATAAAAAATTAAGGAAGCAGAATGAAATACGGAAAATTCAGTAAGGATGGAAAGGAATTTATTATTGATAATGTGGAAACTCCTACCCCCTGGATAAATTATCTTTACAATGGAAGATATTTCACTACAATTTCCAATAATGGCGGGGGAATCAGTTATTACAAAAGCCCTCTGCATGGCAGGTTAACCCGTTACAGGATTAATGATGTACCGCACGACCGCCCCGGCAAATTTATTTATATCAAAGATGAAGAGACAAAAGAGATATGGAGTTTAACCTGGCAGCCGGTCGGTAAAAAAAGGGAGAATTATAAAGTTATTCATGGTTTCGGATATACTAAAGCTGAAGCGAAAGTAAAAGGAATTAAATCATCGGTTCTTTTCTTTGTGCCTCAGGATACAGATTGTGAAATATGGAAAACCACTCTTACAAATAAATCGAACAAAGCAAGAAAACTCACATTAACAGCTTATGTTGAATTTGCATTGGGGCATGCAATGGTTGATATTATCAATCAATGCGACGACCAGCATTTTAACCGTGTCTATTTTGATAAAGAATTAAATTCTTTATTTGCCACAAAAACATATTGGGTAACCGCAACAATGGGCACCCAGCAGCAGGAAAATAAAGAGTGGGATCAATGGGTATATTTTACTTCAAACTGCCCGGTAAAGAATTATGAAACCCTTCGCGAAAGATTCATTGGTAATTACAGGAATGAAAATAACCCTATTGCATTAGAACAGGATTCTTTTTCAAACAAAGATACCGATTACGGAAACGCTGTAGGAGCAATTCAGATAGAAGTTGAGCTTCAGCCTAATGAAGCTAAAGATGTGGTTTTTACATTAGGTGTAATTGAAAAAGAAAAATTCAATGAGCTAAAGCAGGAAACTGTTAGCAAGTATAACGATACAACTATCATAGATAAGGCATTCGAGCAGCTTAAGAATGAATGGGATAATTATTTTGCGTTCACAAGTGTAAATACTCCCGATGAACAGGCAAACATTTTCATGAATTACTGGACTCCCTATCAGGCCAAAGTAGCATACGATGTAGGGCGTGTTGCAAGTTTCTATTATTGGGGAATCAGCCGCGGTTTCGGCTTCCGCGATACTGCGCAGGATACAATTGCTGTTACTATTTCAAATCCAGAAAAAGCAAAAGATAGAATCTGCCTTCTTGCACGACAGATGTTCAGCGACGGAAAAGCGTTTCATCATTTCTTTAAAGACGGGCAGGGGGAATTAACAAAGCATGCCGATGATCCCCTCTGGTTTATTCTTGCTGTCACTGACTATATAAAACAAACAGGAGATACATCAATACTTGATAAAGTTGAACCATTTGTCGATAACAAAGAAGGAACAATACTGGATCATCTTTTTGCTGTGGTCAATTTTGCTAAAAACAATATTGGTCCGCATAATCTCCCCATATTCGGCAGGGGGGACTGGAATGATACACTCGATTACATTGGGGGTGAAAAAGGGGGAGAAAGCGTTTGGGCGGCAATGTTCTACGCCGCTATGCTAAACTATCTGATTGAACTGTTGGATTTTGTCGGCAAAAAAGAGAAGATTGAAGAAATAGAGTTTGTTCGTAAAAGGCTTATCGATTCCCTTGAAGAGCATTGCTGGGATGGCGAGTGGTATATACGTGCATTTGACGGTGACAATAATAAAATTGGAACACATACGAACAAGTATGGTAAAATTTTTATCAACACACAGAGCTGGCCGGTTTTAGCTGAACTGCCGGATAGAAACAGGTTAATTAAATCGCTTGATAGTGTAAAGAAAGAACTGGATACCGAATACGGGCCTAAGATATGCGCTCCTGCATTCAGGGAAATAAATCCGAAGATTGGCCTTATAACACGCTGTGTGTGGGGTAAAAAGGAGAATGGAGCCGTATTCTGCCACCCGACTACCTGGCTTATCCAGGCCGAGACTTTAATGCGCAGGGGCAATCAGGCGTTCGATTATTACAAAAGATTATTGCCCAATGCAGTTGATGAGGATATTTATAAGGCAGAGCCTTACGTTTATTCCCAATATATAACAAGCGATGAGCATGAATCCGCAGGGCGCGCAAGCCATTCCTGGCAGACAGGCACAGCCGCATGGATGTTCAGAGTATGCCTCGATCATATCATTGGTGTAAGAGCTGCATATACCGGATTGATGATTGATCCGGTTGTTCCTTCCAACTGGAAAGAGTTCTCTTGCCAGAGAATCTTCAGAGGGACAAAGTATGTTATCAACATTATCAATCCTAACGGGGTTGAATCAGGGGTAAAGAAAATAACTGTTGACGGAATAGAAATTCCGGGTAATATTATACCTGTATCTAAAAAGAAAAAATGTAAAGTTGAAGTGATAATGGGCAATAATTAAATTTTAAGAGAGAAAAGAATGAACAGACACATTAAAAATCCGATTCTAACGAGAAAAGATATCCCGGATATTTTTCCTAACATGATTGATGCTACTTCAGTATTCAATCCGGGTGCAATTAAGTACAAGGATAAATATATTCTTATACTCCGTGTGCAGAACAGAGGAAGGGAAACTTTTTTAATGAAAGCGGAAAGCAGCAACGGAGTTGATTTCAAAGCAGATACTAAGCTTATTGATTTTAAGGGTATGGAAAAAGTAAAAGAGAAAATATATCATTGTTATGATGCACGCGTTACGTTCCTTGAAGGAAGATATTATTTAATGTTTGCCATGGATATGGAAACAAGATGCAATCTGGGGCTGGCTGTAACTGATGATTTTGAGAATTACGAGTTTCTTGGAATTACATCTACTGAAGACACCCGTAATGGAGTAATTTTTCCTGAAAAGATAAATGGAAAATATCTCCGTCTTGAAAGGCCAAACAAGGTGCAGTTAACAGGGGGCCCCACTTCGGGCAACACTATAGTTGTTTCCGAATCTGACGACCTGCTGAACTGGCGGATGAAAGAGCCTTTGATGAGCGGCAGATTCCATTACTGGGATGAATTGATAGGTTCAGGGCCTACTCCCGTTAAGACCAGAGAAGGATGGCTGCATGTTTATCATGGTGTAGCAACCCACTTTGGAAGCGCCAATATTTATCAGGGTGGAGTGTCTCTGCTCGACCTGAATAATCCGGCAAAACTGTTGGCGCGCGGTAAATATAATATTCTTGAACCGCGTGAATTGTATGAATTAACCGGGCAGGTGCCTAATGTTTGTTTCCCGAGCGGAATGATTGTAGAAGATTTTGATAATGAAGGATTTGCAAAGCCCGAAAGTAAAGTGTTAATTTATTATGGTGCGGCAGATACTTCAGTCGGTTTATTGGAAACAACGATTCAGGAACTTATTAATGAAGCGAAAGCAATATAATATAATAGATGGAGACTAAATGAAAAATTATATTTTAAGTTTTATACTGTTATTCCCACTTCTGGTATATGCTCAGAATAAAATCAGCATCCCGGTTCCCGGGGTTGAATTCAATCCGAGAAATTATGTATGCTATAGAACCGATAAACCTATAAAAATTGATGGAAAAATTGATGACAAGATTTGGAGCAAGACAGATTGGACTGACCTGTTTGTGGATATTGAGGGTAATTTAAAACCTCTGCCCCGCTTTAAGACAAAGGTTAAAATGTTGTGGGATGATCAATACTTATACATTGCCGGTGAGATGGAAGAACCGCATTTGTGGGCTACAATCAAACAGCGCGACGCAGTTATGTTTTACGATAATGATTTTGAAGTGTTTATCGATCCCGACGGAGATACACATAAATATTATGAACTGGAAATAAATGCCCTTGCTACCGCATGGGATTTATTTTTGGTGAAACCTTACCGCGACGAAGGGAGTGCTGCGGTTAATTCGTGGGATATTAAAGGATTGAAAGTTGCGGTCAATCTGCAGGGTACATTGAATAATCCCAATGATACCGATAAAGGGTGGACTTGCGAAATAGCTATACCATGGACAGTTCTGAGGGAAAGCTATTATAATCAGAGTGTTCCCAAATCCGGAGAACAGTGGAGAATTAATTTTTCAAGAGTTGAATGGAGGTATAAATCGGTAAATAATAAATATGAAAAGGAACTTGATCCTAAGACCGGCAAACCATTTCCGGAGGATAACTGGGTCTGGTCGCCGCAGGGGGTAATAAATATTCATTATCCTGAGATGTGGGGATCTCTGCAGTTCTCTGCCATAACGGCCGGCATCGGAAAAGAGGAATTTGTAATTAAACCGAGCGAAAAAGCAAAATGGGCTTTGCGGAAAATTTATTATGCACAACATAATTATATGAATATCAATAATGAGTTTACAAATGATCTAAAAAAATTAGGGCTTGATGAATATAAAATTGAAGGCTACTCCTGGCCTCCGGAAATTGAAGTGACAAAAAAAATGTTTATGGCAACAATAAAGAGTAATGATGGAAAAGAGTCAATTTCTATTAAGAACGATGGAGAAGTAAAGTGAAACAAACAAAATGGAACATAAATACTTGAAAGAGTTATAAATAAAATATTATATTATATCAAAAATATTTCTATTGGAATGCTATGAATAGGTCTTTTATAATACTACACCTTCTTATCTTCACATTATGTAATGGACAAGATAAAATGTTTAAGGTCGTGAAAGATACAACGTTCATTAATATTAAGGGACAATTATCATCTTCGCTTTTATATAATGATAAATATTATTCTTTTTTTGAAGAAGAAAATCCGATATCTACAAAGCCTACTAAAAAGTTTTATGTATTAAGCAGGAAAGGGAACATAGAAAGAGAAATTAATGTCCCAGCAGAGATTGAAAGAGAGTTCTACTACAATATTCATTTAAGAAATGATAGTATAATTGTTACGACTGACTTTTATAAGAGTACATTACTGCTGGACATTAAAAAATATGAATGGATAAAAATTAAAAGTAAAGAAAAATTTATATATGAAGATAGTAATTATTTCGTATCTACAACAGATAGTGGCGAATGGGGAAGCACACTGTATTTTGAAGATAAAAGAACAAAACGTTTATATGAGTGTATGTCAATTAATCCAATAGTAGTAAACCTAATTGATAATAAATATTTTATTACTTGTTATCTTAAACATATGTTTGGCCAGACTTGGATTATAGAGATTGATGATCCCTTAAAGATGTCTTTTGTGACGAGTAGAAGGGAACCATATCATGAAAGTAAATCATCCATAGGGCAAGAAGTGATTTTTGATTCTGTGAATTATTATATACCCACATCATTTGTATATAATAATGAATTGTTTCACCTTTACAAGGCAAATAAGCGGGTTTTTGTAGGTCAACTGCAAAATAATAAAATGATAAACATTTCTGATCTAAAAGATGACTTGTCTTTGTCTCTACAGCAGTTTTCAGATAAAAGACAATTTCTAATATTTCATACTATGAAAAATAATGTATATGGTTATATGGAAATCATAGAGAATAAAATACTTATACATTATTTAATTAAGAAAGGAAAAAGAATTTGAGGTATATAGAGCTTTATATATAACTCACCCCTACCCCTCTCTTAAAAAGAGAGGGGCATTCTGGAAACAGTTGAAACGAGTGTTTCTAGGTGTGAAATGAGTTTGAATAGAAAATATGAACTAATTGAGATATCTAAAAATCTTTGTAGGGATTTGCGTAGGAATTCGACTTCTACGGAGATAATTCTGTGGGAGGAATTAAGAAGCGGCAAATTGTTACAAAAGAAATTTTACCGACAATATCCAATTTTTTATGATTTAACTGGGATTGAAACATTCTTTGTTGCAGATTTTTATTGTCATAGTGATAAGTTAATAATTGAGCTTGATGGAGCATATCACAAATACAGATTAGCGGAAGATGAAAAGAGAACTCGAATATTGAACCACCTTGGTCTAAGAGTTTTGCGTTTTACAAATGAAGAGATTAACAAAGATTTGGAAAATATTTTAGAAAATATTAAACGGAATATTATATAATTTTTCCTTTCCCCTCTCTTTTTAAGAGAGGGGGAGTCCGACGAAGGACGGACGGGGTGAGTTCGGTGTAAATAAATTATAAATTTTGGTATAAGAGGAAAATTATTATGATCTCACGAAGAAATTTTTTGAAAACAACGGCAATTGCATCTGCCGGACTGGCAATTGGCACTAATAATATTTCCGCTTTTAATTTCGGATTTGAAAGTAAACGTCCCAAACTTGCCGATAGAAAGTTTACAAGCGATGCTGTGGAAGCAAAAATAAAAGAAGTGAGTTCCTTTATTTCAGATGACGAGCTGGGCTGGCTTTTTGAGAACTGTTTCCCTAATACACTCGATACGACAGTTAATTATAGAATTATAGGGGGCAGGCCAGATACATTTGTAATTACAGGTGATATAAATGCGATGTGGCTGCGTGATTCTTCCGCTCAGGTTTGGCCTTATATACCTTTGGTTAAGGATGATAATAAATTAAAAGATATGATTGCCGGAGTAATAAATAAGCAGACTAAATGCATATTAATCGATCCATACGCAAATGCATTTAATGACGGTCCGACCGGAAGTGAGTGGGCAAAAGATATTACCGAAATGAAACCAGAACTTCATGAAAGGAAGTGGGAGGTTGATTCATTATGTTACCCAATAAGGCTGGCGTATGAATTCTGGAAAACTACAAATGACATTTCCTGTTTCGACGAAAACTGGAAAAAAGCTATGCACCTTGTTGTAAATACATTCGAAGTACAGCAGAGGAAGAGCGGTAAAGGGCCCTATTCATTTGAAAGAGTTACCGGATGGCAGACTGATACTGTTGCCGGAGGCGGGTGGGGCAATCCGTTAAAGCCCGTGGGATTAATTTGCTCAATTTTCCGCCCTTCCGATGATGCGACAATTTTCCCATTCCTAATACCCTCAAATTATTTTGCAGTTGTCTCCCTTAAACAACTTTCGGAAATATTTACAAAGGTATTAAATGATACCACCTTTGCAGACCGATGCATGAAGCTGGCAGATGAAGTTGAAACTGCTTTAAAAGAATATGCTGTAGTAGATCATTACAAGCTGGGTAAGATTATAGCGTATGAAGTTGACGGATTTGGCAATCATCATTTTATGGATGACTCAAACGTACCAAGCCTTCTTTCCCTGCCGTATCTGGGCGCAGTAAAAAAGGATGATCCGTTATATCAAAACACGAGAAAGTATTTATTCAGCGAATACAATCCATATTTCTTTAAAGGAAAAGTTGCCGAAGGGATAGGTAGTCCTCATACATTAATGGAAATGATCTGGCCACTAAGTTTTATTTTGAAAGCCTTAACAAGCAATGATGAAAAGGAAATTACAGCTTGTCTTAAATTGTTAAAAGCCACACACGCAAATACCGGATTTATGCATGAATCGTTTCACATGGATAATCCTAATAAATTTACGCGCAAGTGGTTTGCATGGGCAAATACTATCTTTGGCGAATTAATATTAAAGGTGTATGAACAACATCCGGGGATATTGAAGAGTGTGTAGAGTTTGTAAAGTTTATAAAGTTACAAGATGTAAAGTGTGATAGATGGATTAAGTGAATAATAACCTAATATAATTCCTATCCCTAATGCTTTTTGGAAAGTGTGGATTAGTTTTGCCCTTTCTTCCATGCTAAAAGTGTTATATATTTAATTTAATTATGCTCCATATTATTCAGTAAAAGCAAAAAATACTATGAAGAAAAGGTTTATCGTTCCCACTTTAGTCATGTATTCATGTTTTTTATTGTGGGGAGTGGTTGAAGTAATATACTATATTTATTTTTTCCCCAATTATCAGGCAAGGTTTATATCAGGTAATTTGCTGAAAATGATTCCCGGTATTTTTATCTGTGCATATTTCATATTCACAACAGAGAAAATTGAGAAAAAATATTCATCCCGTAGAAAATACCTTTTGGCCTCATCTTTTATCAATATAATTTTAATAACACTTATAGATTCACTGATAACTCTGTCCATTTATACATATATAGATAAAGTACCATATTCTATAAGATTGGGGCCATTTCTTACATATATAATGAGGTGGATATTATTCTATTTCGGCGCAGGCGTTTTATTCTATTTCTTATTTTATCACAAAAAATCTGTTGAACAGGAAATTCAACTGAACCTTTCCAAGGCATTAGCCGATGAGGCGCATCTGATTATGCTAAGATATCAGATTAATCCACATTTTCTTTTTAATACACTTAATACAATTCAATCGGTAACCCAGACTAATCATATCCGGGCAAAAGAAATGATTACCGAACTGTCAGAGTTTTTCAAATACACTCTGTCTAAAAACGACCGGAATTTTGTTCTTCTGAAGGAAGAACTAGGTGCTGTTAAGAATTATTTGTCAATTCAAAAAGAGAGATTTGGTGAATCACTGGAAATTACTTTTGATGTCAGTGCGCAGGCTGCAGACCTGGAAATACCCTTTTTTATTATTCATCCCCTTGTGGAAAATGCCATAAAATATGGCTTCCAGTCAGGAATGGGAACTCTGCAATTGTTGATAAAAGTTGCAAAAATAGAAAATGGCATTGCAGTTCTTGTCCAAAATACGGGTACATTAAAAAGCTGCAAAACATCCTGGCTGCCGGAACAGAAAAGTACGAAAACCGGAATAGATAACCTTAAAAAGAGATTAGCCTTGCTTTATCCCGGGAGTCATGAATTATTACTTTATGAGAAAGATGGATTTGTAAATGCGGAAATAACTTTAAAAGGCAAAGGAGTGCGATAGTGATTGGTGTAGTAATTGAAGATGAAAAACCGGCTGTTGAGAACCTAAAATATTATCTTAAAGATTATCCGCTGAAAATAGTCGGTGTGGCTAAAAATGTAACGGAGGCAGTAAAAATAATTAATGAAGTAAAACCGGACGTGGTATTCCTCGATATTAATTTATCCGGTGAAAATGGTTTTGAATTATTTGAAAAAGTAGAAGTTAAATTTAAAACAATATTT
>Ga0315287_10004611_pt1 | contig 13464 bp, 12 predicted proteins | sample YL17G11_0_MG_FD_205037 | JGI IMG/M metagenome (GOLD analysis project Ga0315287, IMG submission 205037) | Sediment microbial communities from Yellowstone Lake, YNP, Wyoming, USA - YL17G11_0 | ecosystem: Environmental > Aquatic > Freshwater > Lake > Sediment | place: USA: Wyoming | collected... | reverse complement strand
GCCGCCCTCGACTCCTCGCCCGCGCACATCGTCGTGTCCGACGCCCGGGCTCCGCTCACCGCGGCCCTCAAGGAGCACGCCGGGGCTCTGCCGACGCCGCCCGACCCGAAGGGCCCGCACAATCTCGAGTTCCACCGCCCCGACGAAGCTGCCCGGATCGAGCGCCTCGAGCAGAAGCGCATCGAGATCATCGGGCGCATGACCGAGGCCCAGCGGGTCATCGACGAGGCCGAGACGCCCGGGGCGCTCACGGAGGAGACGAGCGTCCCGTGGGACGACCCGGAGATGGCTGCGCTGTGGACCCGCTTCGCTCAGGCGCCCGACAACAACGAAGTCGTCATGCGCCTCACGTTCGGGGAGGACTTCAACGGGCCGAAGGATCTCGGGGAGGTCATGGCCGCGGTCGACTCGATCGACAAGAACCTGTACGGCGACCTGACCCCGGCCGAGGCGCAGCAGCTCCGCGGGGCCCTCATGGACGTGGGCGAGCGGACGCTCCAGAAGGCCGGCGGTGAGGCGTCCCCGGCAGCCCAGGCGCGGCGCGACCGCCTGATGGAGCTCGTGGCGAAGGGCCGGGCCCGGGGTGAGACGGGGCCCGTGGTGGTCGACGACCCGGCCATCCTCCCGGCCGCGCTCGACGACCTCGCCTCCCGGCTGGCGGGCAAGATCGAGGCGTTCGGCGGCGACCCGATCGAAGGCTTCACCGGCTACCAGCTCGGCATCCTCCCGCGCCGGAGCAAGTTCGACCGCTCGCCGCTCACGCCGCGCATCCAGTACCGCGACCTCATGGGCGAGTTCAAGGATCTGATCGACCAGGCGAACGCCACGGTGCCCGGGCTCGGGGACGATCTCCTCGAGGGCCCGATCCGGACCCTGCCGCGGCGGATCTCGGACGCCCGGTTCTCCCGCTCCGTCGTCCAGATGGTCGACCTCGCGTTCGGGGCCCGCCACGAGAAGGCGCTCGCCGCCGCGGCCAAGGATCGCTTCCTCACGGAGATCGCCGCCATCGTCGGCCCGAACGTGGACATCGCCTCGCTCGACCGCGACCTCAAGGCGATCATCACCGGCATCCACGGATACATGCAGATCGGCTGGGGCATGGGCCCGTTCAAGGTTCCGATCCACCGGCGCCTCGCGACCGTGTCGCCGGCGGAGTGGCGGCACCAGGCGGAGATGGCGCTCAAGGCCATCCACAACAACGAGCTCCCGCCGTGGTGGGCAATGGTCGACCAGCAGCCCGGCGGCATCGAGCGCGTCTGGCTCCTCGCGGACAACCGCTTCCGGGAGTGGCTGCGCCAGAGCAAGCCGGGGCTCCTGACCGACATGGATCGGCTCTGGTACAGGAGCTCGGTCGGGCGCCACGCGGGCGAGCTCAAGCGCGACCTGAACGTGCTCTACAACTTCGGCCGGTTCATCCTCGACGCCCGCTGGCACGCCCTCGAGTTCATCGAGACGGACGCCCTCCTCATCGGGCGCGACGGCATCCCGACCTGGCGCCGTTTCTCGAAGATGCAGGGCGGCGCCCGCAACCTGCGGCGCCCCCCGGGCCCGGCCGAGATGCCCCCGATGTGGGGCGAGGTCGACCGCGCCGCAGCCCGTCAGGGCTGGGCATGGTGGGCCTCGCAGATGGAGGAGATCGGCGTCTACGGCCGGGCCCGGGACAACGCGATCCTCGCCGCGATGAAGAAGGAGTCGCCCCAGGAGCTCGAGCGCACGCTCCTCCGCTGGGCCCAGCAGGACCCGATCCTCTCGTCCACGCTCAAGACCTTCGGGGAGACGCCCGGCCAATGGCTCGACCGGCTCGTTCGCGACTGGCAAGCCTTCGACGCGATCACCGATCCCCGGGCATGGAGCCGGCTCAAGAGCGGCGGGCGCACGAAGCTCCTCAGCCAGTTCGACGAGCTCAAGGGCGACAAGGCCACCGCGGCGGCGGCGAAGGACGCCTACCCGGGCATCCCGGAGATCGAGCGTGCCATCGGGGAGTCGCGCAACGACCCGCGTGTCGTGGCCCTCTACGAGCGCCTCCGCGAGATCAACAACTCGATGTACGACGACCTGGCCGCCCTGTTCTACGGCCAGCCCGACCGGAGCAACTTCCAGCGCCTCCTCAACCACCCGCTCCTGTACTGGCCGATCAGCTACCAGTTGAAGGCAACGAAGTGGCTGGCGAGCATCCTGTTCGACAGCGCGTTCGGCGTCGACACGGGCGCCGGCGGAGCGGTCGTCCTCTCCAACGTCCACGACCGCCACATCGAGCGGTACAACAGCGACCCGGCCTACCGCAAGTGGTTCGCGGACCACAAGACGCTCCTGTTCATCGGCCAGATGCTCCTCCCGATCACCCCGTTCGACATCGGCGTGAGCCTCGCGCCCTGGACCCGCATCGCCCTGAACATGGCGAACGGCGACGACTACTCGCGCAACGTGTTCTCGGTCGGCCCCGGCTACACCTACTTTTCGCTCCTGCCGCGCCTGTTCTTCGAGGAGAACAAGGCGGGCGGCGTGTTCAACGCGGAGGGTCCGCTTGGCGGCGTCGGAGATGTCGGGGAGACGACTCTGCCGCTCACCATCCCGATCAAGCCGGCGAGCAAGTCGGCGCTGGATCAGGCCAACGCGGAGGCGATCCGCGGCTCGCTCATCGAGGCCGGCCAGCCCATCCCCAACGAGTACCCGACCCGGGGCAACTAGGAGGCGCGACATGGCGACACCCAAGCCCACCGTCAAGGCCAAGTCCCCCGCACCACCGAAGATGGTCAAGACGGCGAAGGTGAACAAGGCGACCGGGTTCACCACCGGGACGCGGAAGGTCCAGGCGACGAAGTCGAACCCCAAGACGACGAGCCTTCCCAAGTCGGCTCCGGCGAAGGACCCGTGGAGCACGGGAAAGGTCGGGGAGGCCGCAGCCAGCCTGGGCAAGTTCCTCGACGACGCCGTCGGTCAGGCGACCGGCCGCATCCCGTCGCACATCAGCGGCGCGATGCACAACAAGACCCCGGTGATCCCGTACACCGAGAAGAACATCAAGGCGATCAAGAAGGCGCGGCCCTGACCTTCACGTTGACGCCGGGCGCCGCGGCGGCGCATGATCCTGACCAACCGCTCTGAAAGGGAGGTTACGCGTGCCACCGGAAGCAACCGAGGCAGCAATCGAAACGCCCGAGGCAGGGACTCCACCCGAGCAGGGGGAGCAGCCCACCGCCGCGGTCGTCGATCAGGCGCCGGCCAAGCCTTCGACACAGGACGCGGACTTTCGGCTCGCACAGGCCGCATACACCCGCAAGACGCAGAAGTGGGCCGCGGCAGCCCGTGAGCTGGGCCTCGAAACCAGCGCCTCCGAGGACGATCTCCTCGAGGCTGTCCGGTCGCTCGTCAAACGAGCGGAAGTCCCGGACCCGGCGCTCGAGGGGATCACCGATCCCCGCACCATCGAGCTCCGGCGCAAGGCCGAGAAGCAGCTTTGGGATGCCCAGGAAACGGTCCACGGGCAGGTCGGAAGATCCGGGCGCGAGCTCTGGACCTTCATGCGCCAGACGGACGACCCCGAGGCCATCGTCGACAAGATGTACGAGGTACTCGGCACGTTCACCGCGCAGCCCGACGACCAACCTGCCGCGCCCGCGGAACCCGCCGCGCCCGCTCAGTCCTTTGGCCTGATGGATGCCGATACCCGCACAGGCGGACCCGTCGTGAGAACCCAAGAGGTCCCCGACGAGCTCCGCAATACTGGAACGCGAGGCGTGGAAACCTGGCTCGGTCGCCTACTCGGAGGCCGGCCAGCGGAGTAGCGGAGCACGACCGGGACCTCTCCTTGAACAAGGAGAGATCCAATGGCCGTCATCTCGGGCGGTCGCTTCACCTGGAGCGACTCCGTCAACGAGAAGATCGACATCAGCTCGGCGCTGGACATCCTGCGCCCCACCGACACGCCCCTCCTGCGGCTTGTCGGCCGCAGCTCCCTCCGTGACGAGTGCACGGGCGTCAAGCACGAGTGGCTCGAAGATCAGGTCCGCGGGCTCTCGTCCGCGGTGAAGTCCTCCGGCACCAGCCTCAACAACACGTCCGACCCGGTCAGCTTCGACCTGTCGGCCGCGAACGAGGCGTACAAGTTCCGGGCCCAGGACATCATCAAGGTCGACAACGAGCTGATGCGCATCAACTCGATCACCGACTCGGACACGATCAACGTCTCCCGCGGCTGGGGCAGCTCGACCCCCGCGAACCACGCGGACAGCTCGGTCGTCCTCCTCATCGCCCCGGCTCTGTCGCAGGGCCAGGATCTTCTCGGGGCCCGCTCCACCACGAAGGTCGGCCTGTTCAACTACACGCAGATCTTCGAGGAGGAGATCAAGGTTTCCGCGACGAACATGGCGACCGCCAAGTACGCCAGCGGGAACGACACCGAGCGGGAGATCGCGAAGCATCTCGAGGCGCTCGCGGTCAACATGGAGCGCACGCTCCTGTGGGGCCGGAAGGTCCAGCCGACCGCGGCCACCGCGGCGGGCGCCGGCGCGATGGACGGCATCTTCGCCCGCGTCACGACCAACGTCTACGACAAGTCGAGCGCGGCCCTCACCGAGAACCACCTGACGGACGCCCTCGAGGCGATCTGGACGGCCGGTGCGGAGACGATGACCATCGTCACCAACTCGACGCAGAAGCGCCGGATCAACACGTTCGCGGACGCCTTCCGCGAGATGCCGTACCAGGCGACCTCCTACGGCGCCAAGGTGCAGCGGTTCGATACCGACTTCGGAGAGGTCAAGCTCCTCCTCGATCGGCACATGCCGACCGACCAGGTGCTCATCGTCAACGAGGACAAGATCGGCTTCGGCCCGCTCAACGGCCGTTCGCTCGGGATCACCAAGCTGCCGCCGCTCTCCCGTGAGTACGACGTGTGGCAGATGAGCGGCGAGTACACGTCCGAGGTTCGCCTCGAGCAGAGCCACGCGATCATCAAGGGCCTCGCCACCACCGGCATCTTCTAGGTCGTGACCTTGCTCCGGGGGGCTTCGGCCCCCCGGACCCTGCACTCCTGAAAGGAGTCCCCGCTCATGCCTCGCGAAGCTTCCGGCGCTGGCTGGATCAGGGGCCAGATCGCCCTCTACTTCCCCATCCCGGCAGGGACCGGCGCCGTCGAAGTCCTCACGGACCTCATCCCGGCGTTCAAGTTCTACATCGAGAAGGTGACGGCGGTCGTCCTGGTGGCGGCTACCGGCTCCAGCGCGTCCCGCGTCTGCAACGTCGTGAAGGACGCCTCGACCGTCGTCGCGACCACGACCTACGTCCTTGCGGACGGGGCGACCGTGGGCGCGATCAAGGCGTTCACCGTGACGCCGGCCAATGCGGAGTTCCTCGACGGCTCGAAGCTGTCCGTGGAGTTCCCCACCGCCGGCGCCTCGGCGTTCACCGCGGGCTCGCTCATGCTCCTCATCCAGTACCGCACGCGTCCCCAGCAGCTCTAGGGGCCCGACATGGGTGCCTGGGTCAAGGGTTCGCTCAACTTCGCGATCACGCTCCCGGCGGGCACGAGTGCCGTCGAGGGGCTCACCGACTACGTCCCCGGCTTCCCGTTCCTCGTGGAGTCGGTCAAGGCGTACTTCACCGTCGCCGCGGCGGGCACCAGCGCGTCCCGCGTCTGCAACGTGGTCCGGACCAACGTCTCGACGGACTACACGCTCGCCACCGCGACGATCCTCCTTGCCGACGGCGACACGCTGGGCAAGGAAAAGCTGTTCACGACAACCCCCACCGAGTTCTCGGACGCGTCCAAGCTGTCGATCATGTTCCCCTCCGCCGGTGCCGTGGCCTTCACGGGCGGCGTGGTGAACGTGTGCATCGGCTACCGGACGCGGGTCGTGGAGCTCGTCGGATCGTAGACGGCGCCCCAAGCGGGGGCGCATGATAGGGCGGGAGCCGGCCATCGAGGCGGTGAAGGGCAGCGACCCGGCTCCCGTTGCCCTTCACGATCGGAGAAACCATGAGCGAAGATCAGCTCCCGGACACGATCAAGCTGTTCGACCCGGAGCACGTCAGTCTCACCTACGGGGCGTCCAACGAGATCCAGTTCGGGCCCAAGGGCGGGTTCGACGAGCACATCTGGATCGGCCTCCGGGCCCACCCGATGCTCCCCGCTCTCCTCTCGTCCTACCCCGGCATCCGGGAGGCGGACGTGCCGCTCGTCAACCTGTTCGTGTGCGAGGACTGTGACGCCTCGTTCGGGACGAAGGTCGGGCTGCGCAACCACAAGAAAGTCCACGCCGCGAAGTAACCGGAGGCGCTCGCGATGGCCTTCCTCACGCTAGATGCGCTCCGGACGGGATACCTCAACCTCGAGCTCGGGCTCGCCTCCGACACGGATATGAGCTTCGGCACGGAGGCGCAGCGCAACTTCTACCTCCAGAACGCGATCCGGAAGCTCTGGCCGGCGGTCGCGCGGCTCGTCAGCGAGTCCATCACGTCGCTCGTCAACGACCAGACCTACACCCTGACCGCGATCGAGGACGTGGAGCGCATCGAGCTCCTCGACATCAGCAACGACCAGATCGTCGCGAACACCGTGCGCTCCTGGCAGGTGATCCGTGACGAGTCGGCCGACCCGGCGGTGAACCGGCTCATCATCCCGCCGGTCGGCGCCGGGTACACGATGCGGGTGATCGGCTACGCGGCCTACACGGTCCCGACCAGCTCCCCGCCGTCGACCTCCGGCAGCGTCGACTTCCCGACCCGCATGGCCCACGTCGTCTCCGCCGGGGGACGCGTCGAGGCGTACCGGGCCAAGCTCAACAGCTTCGCCAACTACGAGCAGTTCGCCAACGAGAACCGCCAGAACGTGCTCCAGCCGGCCGAGCTCCTCGAGCTCTTGCGCCAAGCGGAGCGCGAGTTCGAGCGCCTCCAGTTCACCGTGCGCCGCGACTTCGCCGCCCCCAAGCGCGCCCGGACGCAGACCCGGTGACGCTCGACCTGCGGCCGGTCGACTTCCCGCTCTCCTACCGTGGCCTGACCCTCAACCGGCACCGCTCCGCGGCCGGCGCCTACGTCAAGACGTACGAGACGCGGACGATCCGGGTCGACACGTTCGACTACTCGCGGGTGCAGCTCCGGGACCAGCGCGAGGCGCTCTCGCTCGTCACGGGCGGCCTCCTGGGCGACGCGACGGAGTCCTTCCGCTACATCTCCCTGACCGGCTCGATCATCGCGCCGACCGGCAGCGAGCTCGAGGACGACATCGCGCAGTTCCTCCAGACCTTCGACCTCGAGGAGTCGATCATCGCGTCGGAGGCGACCAAGGGGATCACGGCTCTCGTGTTCACCTGCCCGACCGACATCGTCAACTACGCGCCCTACCAGCTCGAGAAGTTCATGGTGCGGCCCGCCGGCTACCCCGTGATCCGGGAGCGGCGGTCCGGGGGTTCCGCCGTTCCCTTCGCCCTGGAGCTCATCGCGGAGGACCCGCGGCGCTACCGGGACGCGCAGACGATCAAGGTGCTCAACAGCGGCGGGTGGAGCATCGCCTGTCCCAACTGGAACAGCTCCGTCGGGCGCCAGGTGTCGCCGCTCGTGACGATCGTCATGGCCGGCTCGGGCGCCAGCAACTTCACCCTGTCCGACGGCGTGACCTCGTTCGTGCTGAACCTCTCGGGCTCGGCCAACAACGATGTCATCACGGTCGACATGGCGACCGCGATCATCCGGCGCAACGGCGCGATGGCTGCGTCCATCCGAACCTCCACCGTCGACACCTTCCTCGCGATCCCTCGCAACGGCGTGACCATGACCGCGACCAACACGACCAACGTCACGTCCTGCACGATCTCGTACTACGAGGCGCGGGCATGACCGCGACCCTCCCGCAGCCGGCCCTCTACGTCGAATACTGGACGCAGAACAGCTCGACGTTCGGACCGCTGGCGCTCGACGGGCTCATCACCGACGCCCTGCGGGTCGGCTGGAGCTGGTACAGCCGCTATCCGTCCAAGGCGTTCTTCACGCTCCGCCAGGGCAGCATCCACGCGCCCCGCCTGATCCCGCTCAAGACCCACATCCGCATCCTCTACGCCCACCCGGGCATCGGGATCGCGCCTCGGGTCGTGTTCTCCGGGCGCCTGGGGGAGCCCGACTCGACGACCGACGACATCGTGTGGGAGGCGTACAGCTACGCCGCCGACCTGTCCCTCTCGCGGACCGGCTACCGGACGCTCTACCCGACCAAGAAGATCGGGACGGAGCTCGCCGCGATCGAGTGGGGGCTCGCCAAGGGCCAGGTGTTCAGCCTCATGGCCCACATCGCGACGGGCACGATCGAGGACCCGCTCGGCTCCGACACCGTGACCCCGATCACGACGGACGCCGCCTTCGGGGTGGTCGACGTGCCGCGCCTCCTCCTGATGTTCGACCTGACCGAGATCGGCCGGGCGAACACGGTCAACAACTGCGTGTTCGAGATCACCCGGAACACGCCCTACACCTTCAACTTCTGGAAGAACCGGGGCACCGCGCGGACCGCGATCCGGCTCACCCCGCCGGCTGTCATCCGGGACTACCGCTTCTCCCCGGGCTACCGGAACCTCCGCAACGACCTAGCGACGATCGGCTCGAGCTCCACCGGCGGCGCCGTCGAGATCCTCGCCACGGACGAGCTCAACGCGGAGGAGTTCGGGCGCCGGCAGGACGTGTTCTCGATCAAGACGCTCTCGGGCATCGCCGGGGCCCCGACCGAGCAGGACGCGCAGCGCGCGATCACGGAGCGCGCCGTGAAGGAAGCGGTCACGCTCGCCCGGGCGCTCCAGCTCGACGTGCGTTCCAACCTCATCCCGCCGTTCGAGGGCTGGGATCTCGAGGACACGGTCCGGGTGCAGATCAAGCGGGGCCGCGACAACATCGACGCCGAGTACCGGATCATCGGGGTCCGGGGCATGGCCGGGCCCACGGGCTACGACCAGCAGCTCGTCGTCGCCCTCCCGACGGCGGCTTGACGATGCCTCCCGAGAAGCGATCCCCACTCTCCTCGTCGGACGACCTCTACCGGCGCCTCAACGAGCTCCAGAGCGAGCTCGGGCGGGTCCGGGCGGAGGCCAACTTCGCCAGCCAGACGGCCGTCAACGCGGCCCGCATCCTGCGCGTCTCTCGGAAGGGACGATGGGAAGCAGAGGCCCAGGCCGGCTGGGAGCGCCTCACCCCGCCGCCCTCGATCGTGCGCTGGACGCCGCGCTCCGCGCCGGTCGACCCGCCGGATCTCGGGCAGAGCCTCATCGAGCGCCTCAAGGCGGGCGACCCGGTCGCCTCGTCGATGACCAACACGAGCTCGACCGCGGTCCTGCGCTACCGCGACGCGGTCGCCGCGCTCCTCCCGGCCGGCTACTGGCGGCTCGGGGAGAGCTCAGGAACCGTCGCCGCCGACTCGAGCGGCCACGGGCTCACGGGAACCTACGTCGGCGCCCCGACGCTCGGCGCCGCCGGCGCGCTGGCGGGCGACAGCGACACCGGCATGTTGCTCTAGGAGGCGAACGATGACTCAGGCTGTGCTCTTTGACCCGGGGAGGGAGGGCTTCCTCGCGGGCGAGATTGATTGGGACACCGCGGTCATCAAGTGCGTGCTCGGCCGCGGCTACACGTTCTCGGCCTCCCACAAGTTCGTCTCCGACCTGACCAGTCACACGGCCGTCGCGACCTCCGGGGCCCTGACCGGCAAGACGATCACGGGTGGGGTGGCCGACGCCGCGGACTTCACCTACTCCACCGTCGTAGCCGGCGCCGCGTGCCCCTACCTCATCATCTACCAGGCGAGCGCGGTGGGCGGCGGCGCCGACGTGGCAGCGAGCGCGCAGCGGCTCATCGCCTACATCGACAACGCCTCGGGGCTCCCGGTGACGCCCACGGGGGCCGACATCGCGATCGTGTTCGACAGCGGCGCCAACAAGATCTTCAAACTTTGACCTACGGAACGGAGTCCGCGATGACAACGATCCGTCGAACCTTGAGCTCTGGCGCCTCAAGGACCCTCCGGGCATCCGCGCCGCCGACTACCACTGCGCGGGGTGCGTCTGCGCTCGGTAGTCAGATGATATTCAAGCTCTGACATGGCCGCTCCCGTCGTCGAGGCCACCGCCACCACCAGCGAAGGCACTTCGGGGACTTCCCACACGGTCAACCTGCCGTCGGGGATCACGGCCGGGAACCTCCTCGTCCTCGCGATCTCGGCCTACGGCGCCGCGTCGGTTACGACCCCCTCCGGGTGGACGCTTCGCAGCGACGCGACCCTCGAAGATCCGGCGAACAACAACAAGGGCTACATCTACTGGCGCATCGCGGACGGGTCCGAAGGCTCCACCTTGTCAATGACCTCGTCGGCCAACGCGGGCTTCGGGGCCGTCTGCTACCGGATCAGCGGCGCCAAAGCGGCCGACCCGCTCACCGCGATCACCTACGCCAAGAGCGCCCCTTACGACCAATACCCCAACCCTCCGTTGAGCTCCATCGACCTCCAGCGAGACTGGCTCTTTGTCGCGGGCGTGATCGACTACTCAGCCGGCTACACGATGTCATCCGCGCCCACCGGGTACTCGACGATGGCGACGGGCGTGGGCAACCACATCGGCGCCTTCGCCCGCATGACCCTGTGCTACAAGAGCACGGCGGTAGTCGTGTCCGACAACCCGGCCACGTTCACGGCGTTTGGGCAGACCTACTGGTGCGCGTTCACTTTCGCGATCACCCCCGCCCGAACGGACTCTCCTGTTGTTGAAGCCACCGCGGGCACCAACGAGTCAGGGTCCTCGACCTCGCACGCCATCAACCTCCCGAGCGGGATCGTGGCGGGCGACCTCCTCCTCATCGCTCTTTCGATGCACTACTCCTACTCGTTCACGACCCCGTCTGGCTGGACGTTGGTAACGGGATTTCCGACGTGGGAACCGGCCAACCACAACAAGGCATGGGTCTATTACCGGATAGCCGACGGGAACGAAGGCTCGACCGTCTCGATTACGAGTAGCGGGTCCTGGGCCATCGGCGCCGCCGCCTATCGGATCAGCGGAGCCTCGGGCGATATGCCGAAGATGGCGGCTGTCAGCGCCGGCCCCGACGCTCGGCCCGACCCGCCGCTCATCTACGCCGAGCCGATCCGTGACTGGCTCTACGTGGCTGGCTTCATCGACTACTTCGGCGGCATCGCGATGGCCGCCCAGCCGTCAGGCTATTCAACGCCCACGTCTGGCTACGGGTACAACAGCGGCAACTACTCCAGGATCTACCTAGCCTCCAGGGGGACTACGTCGTCCAGCGCGGAAGATCCGGGGGTGGCTAACTACGTGACCCAGACCTACTGGGGCACGTTCACCCTCGCGATTGCGCCCACACACACAGACACCTTTCCGGTCGTCGTAGACATCACTACCGGCTACGGATATGGCTCGAGCGGCTCGTTCTTGATGCCCGCTGGAGTCACAGCGGGCGAGTTCCTCCTGGCGCTTTTCGCGGAAGAGTCGAACCACACGATCTCGGCCCCCTCGGGCTGGACACAACTGTTCAGCGTCAGCGGGGGCGGCTTTGCCGGCTTCTACAAGGTGTCGGACGGCTCCGAGACGGGGGCCATCAGTATCTACATGGGGGCAAACGCCTACTACGCCTACATCACCTACCGGATCGCCGGGCGCATCGGTACGCCGACGGCATCCTCCGTCTGGACCGGCGGGGAGAGTGACGCCCCCAATCCCCCGAGCTTGGACCCTGGGGTGGGCGCGCAGGACATACTCTGGTTCGCGGTCACGGGGCGCAACCGCTATTCCTACACAGCCGGTCCGACCTACTACCTGCGTTTCACTACCCGCCTGGCTGCGACCAACGGCAATCTCGCCGCCGCCCATCGGTACCGCAATGCGAGCTCCGAAGATCCGGGGACGTTCACGACATCGACCAACTGGTACCCCTACGCCGTCACGCTCGCGTTTCCGCCCCTCTACGAGATCACCGGCGTCGGCGCTATTGCTTCTGCCGAAGCGTTCGGCACGGTGCAGATGGTCTACAACCGCGAGCTCACCGGGGTCGGCGGCATCGCGTCGGCCGAGGCGTTCGGGCTCGCGCAGGTGCTCGCGATCAAGGGCGCCACGTTCCCGGCCGTCTCTGCCTTCACGGGCACCCACGCATGGTCGGTCGTGGCCTGGGCGAAGTGGACGGCGCGCACCGCCGGGCGCGTGTTCTCCGTGTGGGACTCCGGGGGCAACGAGCTCGCCAGCCTCCGGGTCGACAACACCGCGAGCTCCGCGAACCGGGCCACGCACGCCGTCGCCGGGGCCGCGAACGACGGCTACTACCACCTGTACGCGATGACCTACGACGGGGTGACGCTGCGGTTCTACATCGACGGGCGGGCTGCCGGCGCCGAAGTCGCCTCCGCCACGTCCCTCGCTGCCGCGGCCGGGATGCGGGCGGGATCGGGCTACCAGGGCGCCACTCCGTTCGGCGGCGCGGTCGACGACGTGGCCGTGTTCGACTACTACCTCTCGGCCAGCCAGGTCGCCGGCCTGTTCGTCTCGGGGACGACCTCCGGCGTCGACCTCGTCCACGACAGCTCGGGCAGCTCGATGGTGCTCGCCGGGTGGCAGCCGCACGCCTACATGGCCGGCTACGCGGCGGTCGACACCTACTCCACGGCCAAGGATCTGACCGCGAACGGCGGGTGCATCGCCATCCCCATCGCTCTCGAGGGGAAGATGGCGCTCCGCCAGGTAAGCCTCTGGAACACGGACGCTGCCACGGCCCGCTCGTGGAACTGGAGCCTCTACTACCAGCCCCGGCAGGACGCGATCTCCAACACCCTGTTCCGGGTGGCCGCGGGCGTCGCCGCGGACGCCTTCACGCCGGGCGCCGCCTCGAAGCGGTCGATCGCCGCGGCCGGCGCCCCGACACTCCTGGGCCCCGGCTCATACTGGCTCGTGATCCAGAACAACCACGCGACCAGCACCTTCGGCCTGGGCTCGATCGCCTCGGGTCCGCTCTCGATCAACCGGGCGCAGACCAAGACGCTGACGGTGCCCATCGGCGCTCAGCTCGACTTCACACTCGCGACCTGGACCAAGGTCACGGCGATCTACGCCGTCATCCTCGAGGGCGATGTCCTCGGCCTGTGGGGAGCCTACTGATGACCGACCAGCCGCAGCCCACCAACGGCAACGGGAGCGGCCTGACGGGCGCCGACATGCTCGCGCTCGTCGCCCACATCACCGGCCTCCTCGGGGAGATGGAGGCGCGGATCATGGAACGCCTCTCCGACAATGCCAGCAGCGCGGAGGATCGGTGGCGCAAGCACGATGCCGTCGCCAAGGAGCAACTCAGCGCGATCCACACCGAGATCGGATTGGTGCGCGCCGACCTCAACGCGCACTTGGTCGTCGCCAACCTGCACTTCGACAAGGAGCACGACGAGGACATCGCCGGTCAGGCTCGGACCAAGCCGATCAGGACGGTCGC
>Ga0315287_10004610_pt1 | contig 13465 bp, 12 predicted proteins | sample YL17G11_0_MG_FD_205037 | JGI IMG/M metagenome (GOLD analysis project Ga0315287, IMG submission 205037) | Sediment microbial communities from Yellowstone Lake, YNP, Wyoming, USA - YL17G11_0 | ecosystem: Environmental > Aquatic > Freshwater > Lake > Sediment | place: USA: Wyoming | collected... | reverse complement strand
AAAACCGGGCCGTATTTATGCCAAAATGAAATTTTATCATTTTTTCAATTCATCTATTACATTTGATTTGGGAATCTTCAAATAGTCGGAAATATCGTTCAAAATAAAATTTAATGTCCCGATTTTAATGGGATTATGATCCGGGATGGTGATTTGATGTGTTTTTCCCATAATATTTGAACTTAAGCGAATGTGGCTGCTTCTTTGACGGGTTATGACATACCCATATTTCGAAAGAAATTTACATAAATCAGATCCATTAACGTCCCTGGGGATTTTAGGCATAATTCAGAATTTCCTCACGCACATAATGCAGTCTAATGATCCTGGGGACGTCTGTTTTCTTTTCAAAATGACAATTAAGGGCATCAATAATATTCTGTTTTAATTCATCAATGGTTTCCGCTTCTGTGAAAATCGAGTGCCCCAGGGCGCGGGCATTCAACCCTCCATCCATATCCTCTTCTATCATGAATATGATTTCATTCATAAAAAATCTCCTGCATATAATTTTTCAATCAATACATCTTCCTAATATTACGTTTCAACTGTTTTTTGTATCACTATTATATATCTGGCGCAAGCAAAATACAACATCGGGCATCCAACATCCAAGATTCAATCCGAGAACGATCACTTGTCTTCGCACGAGTATCCTACCCCGCCAGAGGCGGGGCTTCCGCTTACGCTAAAGCTTCTGCCTTCGTCAAGACTACGGCGAGGCAAGCGAGCGCGATATAAGGGAAAATGTCAGGGGATATAAGCTGGAAGGCGGAAGGGGCCCTTTTTCAGGGCGCTTATCTGTCCTTCAGTCAAATGCTCGAAATCAAAGAGACAAATCCCGTGAGCGCCGGATTCATGCACAGCACGGACTTCATCCAACAGAAGCCTGGGCGGGAATCCCAGAAACGGTCCAAGACCCACATATCCCTTGACGTTTTGGGGAAGGATTTGGATCAAGGATCTGGCATCCCGACGCACCTGTTCCCTGTCCGTGGAATAAGACATGATGAATACTTCATCCACATAACCCTTTTCCACCCACTCTGACCAATCCTGGAACTTGGTCTCCCTCGCTTCCTTGAGATCGGGAAATACATCCACAGAGAGTCTCGCATCAGGCCGGACTTCATTCACAAGAATAGAGGTTTGGCGGACAAATTCCGATACCTGGTCTCTGCGATAAGCGTTCCATTTGTCTGCCATATCCGGCGATGTTTCAGGATTGAGAAACGCGGGATCCACTCCGTTCTGACCAAAAAACCGCTCCCTGCATACACTGCAATAACAATATCCATGTTCCATGGGAACACTCCGGGGATATCGGATATAATCGAGTTGGAGGCCATCCACCTCGTATGTCTTCAAAAGATGCTCATAGACTTGCAGCCAGAACTCCCGCACGTCCTTCCTCGAGGGGCAGAAATAATAATATCCCTGTTCCAACGCAGAGGGGTATTGGCCGCTGCGCGAAAACGCAAGCCATTCGGATTTCTCCACCTTGAGCGGAGAATCCTGGAATCCGATGAAAAACACCTCCACCCAGGGAATGACTTTCATATTATACTGATGGCAGAGCCGACAGAGTTCCTTGAGGGGATCCCAGCCAAGAAAGGCCGGATTCTGTTTGAGGAGGGGATGGGCGTCCGGATAGATTGCATAGCCCCAATAAATGGTTTCGGGGCAGAGGCAATTGAACCCGGCTTCTTTCAGTCTCCGGATGGTTTTTTCAAGTTCCTCAGGCGTTTTTTCCGTGAGGCGATACCAGCAGGCGCGTAGTTCAAACTGTTGGCTGCGCTGGCTTTTGCAATAAAAATCATAAGCTGCATCCAGGCATTTCTGGGAAGAGGTGAGGATCTCCTGAGTCTCGCCTTTGATTCTTGCCTTGCGTGTCCGTTTCTCCCATTTCCCGCTTTCCTTTTTCAGGGACTCCAGATCTTTCGGGGAAACCTTGGGATCCCACACACTGTGAGAGGTATCGAACTCGGAGGCTTCCCGAATCAGATGGTCGGCATAGAAAAGCCGGGTGCGATCCGTGATAGATCCCTGGACCTGTTTCCCCGTCAGGGTAATCTCCACTCCAGGGAAGAGGTTGTCCAGGATCCACCGTTCGGATTTTCCATGGCCGGAAAGGACAAAGCCATCCGGGGGGATGGGGGAATTGTTTCCCCCCAGCTTTTGCACAATGCCATCTTGAATGAGAGCCTCAGAGCCCCATTCATTTGTTCCGGTTTTCTGCCCGAATTTGGGGGTATAGAGCACCAATTCATCCGTGCCCCGGCCTCCGGGAAATTCCGTGTCCGGAGGATCGATTTGGGAAAGGGTTCTCTGAAAACTCGCAATCATAAGGGGAGGAGAGGTATCCGCGTCTCTTTGAAACAGTTGACACCCTGAAAGAAAAAAGAGGCCGGCCAACATAAAAATCAAATACCTCAAATTACGAGAATTCATCTTTCTCTCTTCTCAGGAAAGAATCTCGCGGGGTTCAGGGTGGTCGAGGGGGGGGATATCCCGGACTTTTTTGTCGGATGCCTTTTCATCCAGACTTTTTTTGCTCTCCAGGGAAGAGGAAGGTTGGAGGGATCCCCCTTCCTGGAATGGCGGGAGCTGCCTTCCCTTGATGAGGAGATCCAGATCCTCTCCGGTCAAAGTTTCTCTTTCGATCAACACATCCGAGATCTTCTGGAGAAATTTTTTATTTTCCTGGAGGATTTTGAGGGCTGTCTGATGCGCCTCTTCGACGAAATCCTGGACTTCTTCATCGATTTTACGAGCGGTGTCATCGCTGAAGCTTCTGATCTGTGTCATCTCGCGGCCAAGGAAGATCTGACCCTGATGCTCCCCGAAGGTGCGGGGACCCAGTTTCTCGCTCATGCCGAATTCACAGATCATGCGATGGGCGAGATCCGTGGCTACTTTGAGGTCATTGGCCGCTCCTGTGGTAAATTCCGTAATCATGGTTTCCTCTGCGGCGCGTCCGCCGAGGAGATACACGAGGTAATTTTTGAGCCGGGAGCGGGACTGGTTTCTGCGTTCCTCGCCTGGGAGGATGCTTGTGACGCCGAGGGCGCGGCCGCGTGGGATGATCGTGACCTTGTGCACCGGATCGGCATTGGGGATCATTTTGGCGCACAGGGCATGCCCCGCCTCATGGATGGCGGTGAGTTTTTTTTCCTCCTCTGTAATGACAAGGCTGCGGCGTTCAGGACCCATCATGACCCGATCCTTGGCCTCTTCCATGTCATCCTGAAAAACGGTTTTCTTGTTTTTTCTGGCGGCAAGGAGGGCTGCCTCATTCACCATGTTGGCCAGATCGGCGCCGGAGAAGCCTGGAGTGGCTTTGGCAAGGATTCCCAGATTCACCGTCTGATCCATCTTGATATTCTTGGTATGAACATCGAGGATCCTCTCCCTTCCGCGCACATCAGGAAAGTCAATAGCGACCTGCCGGTCAAAGCGTCCGGGTCTCAAAAGGGCGGGATCAAGCACATCGGGACGGTTCGTAGCGGCGATCAGGATCACGCCCTCATTCGGATTAAATCCATCCATTTCCACGAGGAGCTGGTTCAGGGTCTGTTCTCTCTCATCATGTCCGCCGCCGATGCCGGCAAACCTGTGGCGGCCTACGGCGTCAATTTCATCAATAAAGATCAGACAGGGATGCGCCTTTTTCCCCTGATCGAACAGGTCGCGGACGCGGGAGGCGCCCACACCGACAAACATCTCGACGAAATCCGATCCGCTGATGGAAAAGAAGGGGACTTTGGCCTCTCCAGCCACAGCCCTGGCGAGCAAGGTCTTCCCTGTGCCGGGCGGACCATAGATCAAGACTCCTTTGGGGATCTTTCCTCCCAACACGGAGAACTTCTTTGGATCTTTGAGGAATTCCACAATCTCCTTCAGTTCTTCCTTGGCCTCATCCACGCCAGCCACATCATCGAAGGTTTCCTTGACCTGTCCCTCGGTGATCAGTTTGGCGCGGGATTTACCGAAGCTCAACGCCTTATTGCCTGTCCCCTGGATCTGGCGCATAATGATAAACCACAGGCCGATAAAAAGGATGAAAGGCAGTAGGAGTGAATAAACGATCTGCTGCATCATATTGGATTGGGGTTTGGGATCATAATTCACCTTATACTCCAGCATGATGCTCAAGATTTTTTCCGACTGTGGTTCAAGATACTGTGTGATGAATTTCGATTTGACTCTTTCATTGTTCAGGTACTCGCCTGTGAGGCGGCCGCCCTTATCAGTCACTGTGCCGATAATGCGTTCTTCCTGGGCGAGTTTGATAAACTGGATAATATTGATTTTATCGGACTTTGCGCGCTGGTTCAGTCCGAGAAAGATGACAATACAGCCGACAAAAATCACGATCCAGAAGGTTGCAGATTTAAATCCGTTATGCATTCCTTGGATAGACCTCTTTTTTTCGTAAAATTTTCGCCTCTCGCCAATGCGGAAAACATCCTTGAATCGAAACAGTCAATAATCCCACCAGGTGCGCCGGCCTGTCAAGGGCAAAGGGTTGAAAACCATCCATCCTCATAATGTTTAAGGATCAAAGAACTTATCGTTACTCAGGAATCTTGGAAAGGATGAATGAAGCGATTTTATGAATTATTCTCCTGGATTTCCTCACAATAGGAGCATTGCTGTATGGGGCAACGGGCCTGCCTTCTTCCATTCCTCCATTCCACAATCATGAAGGGGGCTTTGCATGCGGGACATTCCCTTTTCTGTGGCATCTCCCGCAGGATAAATTTGCAGTCCGGATAATTGGCACAGGAATAGAAAACGCGTCCCTTCTGGGACATGCGTTCCACAATCTCCCCGCCGCAGGTGGGACATTTGACGTCAATGGGAAAAGGTTTTGTGTTTTTGCATTCCGGATAGCCGGAACAGGCCAGGAACCGACCGCGTTTGCCTGTTCTGACGATCATCGCCTTCCCGCACTTCTCACACTTGATAGCCGTTTCCTTCTGCTTGATGACTGTAATAGTCCCTTCTCCATCGATATCGAATTCTTTTGTATTTCTGCATGTGGGATAATTGGGACAGGCAAGGAAGTGGCCTCGTTTTCCCCATTTGATCACCATTTTCGCGCCGCACTTTTCACAATGGACGTCCGTGGCTTTGACTTCGCTCCTCACGTTGCGCATCTGGGTGGGCGCTTCGCTGAGGCGTCTCTCAAACTGGGTGTAAAAATTTCGGAGGAGATCCACCCAGTTGACCTGTCCTTCCTCCACGCGGTCCAGCTGGTCTTCCATCATGGCTGTGAACTGGACATTCATGATCTCCGGGAAGGTCTTGACAAGGATGCCGGTCACAATCTTGCCCAGTTCCGTAGGAACGAATCTGCCCTTCTTTTTGGCGGCATACTCTTTTTCCTGGATTGTGGATACAATCGAGGCGTAAGTGGAGGGTCGTCCAATGCCCTTCTTCTCCAGTTCCCTGATCAGGGAGCTTTCTGAAAAGCGGGGAGGGGGCTGGGTGAAGTTTTGTTCCGGAAGGAATTCAAGAAAAGCGATCTGATCTCCCTCCTTCAAAGGCGGGATTTTACATTCTTTTTCCTCCCCCTCTTCCTGAATCTCAGAGCCGGTCTCCTTATCCTCCTCCTTCAACTCCCCATACAAGGCAAGGAACCCTGGAAAGAGGGTGGTGAGTCCTGTCACGGTGAAGGTGTACTGTTTTTTCACAAGGCTTTCCACGCGGGTTTGAAGGAATTCCGCGCTTGCCATCTGGGACGCAACAAACCGATTCCAGATGAGCTGATACAAAAGGAACTGCGGTTTTTCGAGATAAGGTTTCACCTGTTCAGGGGTTAGCTCCATGGATGTGGGTCGAATGGCCTCATGGGCATCCTGGGCGGATTTCTTATTTTTGAAAAGGCGCGGGCTGGGAGGGAGATACTCGGGGGAGAATTTCTGATTGATAAACTGGCGCACAGCCTGCAGGGCTTCCTCGGAGATACGGGTGGAATCCGTGCGCATATAGCTGATGAGTCCCTCGGGTCCCTCCTGGCCGATGGGGATTCCCTCATAGAGTTGTTGAGCCAGGACCATGGTGCGGCTGGGGGAGAATCTGAATCTGCGGGCAGCCTCCTGCTGGAGAGTGCTTGTGATGAAGGGAGGCGGGGGATTGCGCTTCACGTCTTTTTGGTGGATTTTCGTGACGAAAAATTCCGCTCCCTCCAGATCGCGGCAGATGGCTTCCGCCTGTTGTTCCTCAGAGATCTCGACTTTTTTCCCATCAATAGCGGTGAGCCGCATGAGAAATTCGGGAGGTTTGGCTGCCTTCATGCGGGCATCAATGGTCCAGAATTCCATGGGTTTGAAGGAAGCGATCTCCTCCTCCCGTTCACAAATAATCCGCACCGCGACGGATTGAACGCGACCGGCGCTCAGACCGCTTCTGACCTTGTTCCACAAGAGGGGGCTGATTTTATATCCGACCAGGCGGTCAAGGATGCGGCGTGCCTGCTGGGCTTCGAACAAGGCCCTGTTCAGCTGGGTGGGATTGTTGATGGCGTTGCGAACGGCATTGGGAGTGATTTCGTGGAAGATGGCCCGAAAGACTTCCTTCTTTTTCCCGGTCAGTTCCTCGGCGATATGCCAGGCTATGGCCTCCCCTTCCCGATCCGGATCCGGGGCAAGAAAGATCCGATCCGCCCCGCGGGCTGCTTTCCTGATTGCGTCGATGATCTTCTGTTTTCCCGGAATGACCTCATATTCAGGTTTGAAATTATCCTCAATATTCACGCCCAGCTTCTTCGTGGGCAGGTCTTTGATATGACCGACGGAGGCCTCGACCTGGAAATCCGGACCGAGGTATTTCTTAATTGTTTTCGCCTTTGCAGGGGACTCGACAATAACGAGAGATTTTTTCATACAATCCTATCTAATCCCTAAATAAGATAACCGGCAACATTGAGGGGGATCTCTGTAAGAAGATGAAAATTTTTAACAAAACCCTGGATCCCTCCACAAAAGTTGAAAAGAGAACTCAGGGATATACAGGTCTTTTGTCAATTAAATTTTACAATCCCGGAAAGCGATTGGCCCGGATTCACGAAAAACTATTGACACATAAATCAAATTTTATTAAAAAATTTAATGTTCCTGTGGGAAGAAATAAAAAATTTCCGTTCTTAAACTATAGTATATAAGGCTTCAGGCAATGGCGCTTACTCTCGGTCAGGTCCAAAAACAGATGCAGCGTCTGGTGATGACACCCCAGATGCAGCAATCCATCAAGCTCCTGCAACTGAATGCCATGGAGCTGGAACACCTGACGGAACAGCAGATGCTCGAAAATCCCTTCCTTGAACTGGCGGATGAAGCGGAATCCTCCACACAGATTTCACCCCTTCCCGGGGGTGTGTCCGAGGGCGGCGCCGCCTCCCTTCCTGAACAGAACTCTCCATCGCCCCGGGATTTGAATCCGGAAGCGGAGGAGGCCAGGAGTAAAGATATCGAGAAAGAACCAGAGGCGTTTGACCGGATAGATGCAGACTGGGAAGAGATCTATGAGGACGCCGAAAACAAGGTTTATTATCAGAAGGAGGATTACGAACAGGAGGATTTTACGGAATATACGCCCAAGGGGATCAGCTTGAATGAACATCTCCTGCGCCAGCTGAGACTTTCCTCTATTCATGGACAAGATATAGAAATCGGGGAATATCTCATTGGGAACATTGACGAAAACGGATATCTCTTCCATCCCCTGGAAGAGATTGCAAAGGAGTTTCACGTTCCCCTGGAACAGGTGGAGGATGTCCTGGAGGTGATCCAGGGATTTGATCCACCGGGAATAGCAGCCCGCAACCTGGCCGAATGCCTGCGGCTGCAGCTGGAAGAGCAGAATGTGCGCGACTCATTTTTATACCGGTTGATTGACGAGCATCTGCAGGATCTTCAGAAAAAAAAGTTTAAAGAGATTGCCAAAGCCATGGAGGTGGATCAGAAACGGGTGATGAATGCGTTTCGCCGGATTTCCCAGCTGGAGCCCAAACCAGGCCGGCGCCACACCAGAGATCAACCCCAGTACATCACACCTGACGTTGTTGTAAAAAAAATAGATCAAAAGTATTTGTATTATCTCAATGAAGGCCATTCCGCTTATCTCCGGATCAATTCCTATTACCGCCATCTGCTGAACAACAACAGCCACATGACGAAGGAGGAAAAGGTGTTTGCGCTCGAGAAATACCGTGGCGCGGTGTGGCTTCTCAAAAACATTGAAAAGCGGAAACTGACCATTCTGCGCATTACCGAGGCGATCATGAACGCCCAGCGGAATTTTCTGGAGCGGGGCATCAAATTCCTGAAACCCCTGACCCTCCGGAACGTGGCGGAAGAAGTGGAGATGCACGAATCCACCGTGGCCCGGGTCACTTCCGGGAAATATGTGGAAACACCCCGGGGCATCTTTGAGCTCAAATTTTTCTTTTCCTCCGGTCTGGAAACCGAAAGCGGGGAGGACACCTCCTCCAAGAGCGTGAAAGAGATGATCGTGGGGATTGTGCAATCGGAGACGACGGAAAAACCTTTCAGCGATCAGAAGATCACCCAGATGCTCGAGAAGAACGGGATCAAAATCGCCCGGCGCACCGTTGCCAAATATCGGGAGCAGCTCAGGATCCTTCCGGCCAAACTGCGTAAAACCGCCCCCATCGCATAAAAAAATTTTCCCGGGAAACGCGCAACGCACGAATTCGGAAGTGTACGCCGAAGATTTTCTATTTTCAGTCCCGCACGGACTCCAGGGCTTTTTCGATGCGATCCAATCCCTTTTCAATCTCCTCCATGGACATGGCATAGGAAAGACGGATGCAGCGATCATCGCCGAAGGGAAGACCGGGAATCACGCCCGTCTTGAATTCATCGAGAAGCACTTCAGCCATATCCATGGACCCTTTTATAATCCTGCCTCCGAGTTTCTTTCCATAACAGCCGCTCACATCAGGGAACGCATAGAAAGCGCCCTTGGGCACAGCGCACTTGACCCAGGGGAAGCTGTTCAGGCGTTCCACCATGTATCTCCGGCGCTTGTCAAAAGCCTGGCGCATCTCTTCCACGAAGGACTGGTCTCCCAGCATGGCAACCGCGCATGCCCTCTGGACAAAGGAGGTGGGATTGGAGGTGCTGTGGCTCTGGAGCCGGCTCATGGCATCTATGATCTCGCTGGGGCCGGCCGCATAGCCGATCCTCCAGCCGGTCATGGAGTAGGTTTTGGACACCCCATTCACAAGCACAGTCCGATCCTTGAGTTCAGGCCTGAGGGAGGGAAAGCTTGCAAACTCCGCGTCATCATACACAAGGCTTTCATAAATCTCATCCGAGATCACAACCACATTGGTTGCCAGGATCACATCCGCGATATCCTCCAGTTCCTTGCGTGTATAGACTGCGCCCGTGGGATTGGATGGGCTGTTCAGGATCAGAGCCACGGTCCTGGGGCTGATGGCTTTTTTGAGCTGGTTCGGGGTGATTTTGAATTCCGAGTCCACGGAGGTTTCGATAAACACCGATGCCCCGCCGGATGCCTTGACCTGCTCCGGATAGGTCAGCCAGTAGGGCGAGGGAATAATCACTTCATCGCCATCATCGCACAGGGCCAGGATGGCGATATAAAGGGAGAATTTCGCGCCTGGCGATATGATAATCTGCCTGGGGGTATAATCGAGGTCATTGTCCCTTTTCAATTTTTTGCACACTGCTTCTCTCAATTCCAGCGTGCCGCTTGTGTCCGTATATTTTGTCACGCCCTTTTGAATATCCTCAATAGCCACATTTTTGATATACTCAGGCGTGTCAAAATCCGGTTCCCCCGCTCCAAAACCCACCACATCAATGCCGTTCTTCTTCATTTGCCTGGCTTTAGCGGTAAGGGCCAGGGTCATGGACTCTGAGATGTTGACGATGCGCTTTGATATTTTCATGGTTTTCTCCTATTCAAAATATTAAAATAACTGTCCTGTCCCAGTTTATTGACCATCTTTTTTTATCAAGAGAGGCAGGCAGGTCAAGAACGAATTGAAATATTTTTCATCAATCAACGAGATAGATCAATCAATCGCAATTGACAGGATCCGGAACAAAGGTATAAATCAGGGAATTTCTTGTTATCAAAAAAAGATATGATGTCGAGGGATTTAGGTGTATTCCTTTCTCAGAGAAGTCCTTTATCTTTTTATCGTGTGCGGATTATTGTTCATTGTCCTGCTTATCATGTATTACGACATTCGCTATTTGAGAAAAGAAAACAAGATGCTGCGCCGGATTATTGAGAAACATATCCGGGAGAAGAAAGGGGAAGGGGAAGACTCGAGAGATCCGGGAGAAGAGGAAAAGGCGGGGGGAGAAGGAAAAGATTAAAATTTTATGTAATGACTTCTATTTATTCCAATAATCAAAAAAATTGAGGGCCCCGGAAGCTTGTCAACCAGGGCCCTCAAATAGTTATTCATCATCCAGCGATGGTGTAGCAATCGGTCGTCTCGATGTTTAAAGCTGGGTTGTAAGTATAACCGGTCTTTGTCACGTTGGTGATGGTGACGCATTGAGTCGCAGGTTGACTACTCGGCGCACTGGAGGTAAGGATCACCTTTCCTGTGGCGTCGGTTACGCCGCTTTGGCTGCTCGGTCCCAGGCTCCAGGAGACAGTAACTGTTGCGCCGGGAACAACGACTCCGCCTGAGTCTTTAATTGTGATCGTGGCTTTCGCCGCTTGGCCGGAAGGCGCCATTGCAATGTCAAAGACATACATCACTGACCCTCCGGGAGTAGGAGTAGGAGTGGGGGTCGGCGTCGGGGTCGGGGTAGGTGTTGCAGTGGGCGTGGGCGTCGGCGGTGAGGTTGAAGTGGCCGTCGGTGTAGGCGTGGGCGTTTTTGTCGGTGTCGTCGTGGGCGTAGGCGTCGGTCCGCCGCCGATGACCCGCGCATTGACCGAGATGCGCGCCTCTCCGCCATTCACGTTGGTGCCGATGTACGGAATATACATCAGGCTGCCCGGACAAGCGGTGGAGGATACGTCCAGGTGACCGCAAAGGAAGCCAACGGATTTAGCAGCATAAGTCCCGGCTCCGAAACCGTTGAACGGGTTATCAGCCTTCCACGCAATCAAATCATACATAGCATTGCGCATGATCAGCGGCGGATCGTTGTTTTCCGGGGTGTGCAGGTAACCCATAAGACTAATGCCAAAACTACAAGTATTGTTGCCATCGTGCGCTCCCCTTGTACGGGAAGTAAGGGAGCCCAGGCGTCCTTCGAAATTGTTCCCAAGCTTATCGGTCAGGAATTGATAGCCGATGTCGCACCAGGCCATGGTATCTATGTGATAGTTCTGATGAGCGCGAACCCGCGCCTTTGAGTCCGTGATATTTGTCACGAGCCAATCCGAAGCTGCGGCGGTGTGATGTACAGGAAATCGGAATAAAAGTATGAAGAGCCAGGGGAGATCGAATATGGACCAGGATATCTGAGGAGAAAAGTGATAGATGATGGAACGATCGGAATGATGGGACGAAGGATTGCCATCAGTACGGTTTTTGTGGGCTATGATGTAGGGCTGAAAGTTGTAGGAGAGAATCGGTTTGAAGTATGGTTTGATAATCTTTTGCTGGAGTTTCTGGACGTTGAGTTGGAGAAATTCGAGACCGTGAGAGGAGAATAGGCTGTGGAAATGCCGTGCCTGACGCTCATGTGGGAAAATCAAGGAAAGCAAGGTTGCCCGCAATTTTCCCACAATCGCTTGGAAAAAGTCTTTCAAGGAACGATCAAAAAGGACTTTTTCCACAGTTCCACAGCCTTTATTATGATTGACTTTGTAAAAAAACATATCCATGTAAGGAGAAAAGTGTTACCTATGTCCTGAAGCTAAAATGTTACCTATGTCTTGGAACAACCAACAATCCATCCAATATCCAGGATCCAGTATCTAATATCCGACATGCAATATCTTATCAGTTTGAGACCGAAGGCAGTCTTGAGATTACGATTATGATTAAGATTACGATTACGATTACGATTAGGATGATATCATGAAAGGGGGGGGGCATTGAAAATAATCATCAAAAAATCCTTGACTGGGGGCGGGGGAATCGGGCACAAAAGAAATCTCGATTTTGGGCTTTTTTCCGTAAAGGAGGAAAAAAAACATGGCTATGTGTGAGATTTGCGGCAAGAAAAAAGAGATGGGAAACCGCGTGAGTCATGCCAACAACCGTACGAAACACGCCTTTAAACCGAACGTGCAGAAGCTGCGGGTGAAAGAGAAGAACGGGACTGTGCGGCGGATGTATGTATGCACGAAGTGTATCAAGTCCGGGAAAGTCGCCAAAGCCGTATAAGGCTTTCCGATAACTCATGAATATGATCCGGTCCGGGACTGGCTTCCCGGACCGGTTTTATTATGACATCAAGGGACTATTTTATTCATTCTCTTCAGTGGGTGAGGCAGGCTTTGGGGAGGATTGAGGGGGAGACGTGATCTGATCCTCTTTTTTGAGTTGTTGTCTTTCCTGTGTGTTTTTCAGGATTTCATCCAGCTTCTTCTGCACTGCCGCATTTTTCTCCTCCACAGTCATCTTATCTATTTCCTCCTTTTTTTCCTTCGCCTCCTCTTCCATCTGTTCCTTCATGGAAACTTCCGTTTGCGAAGGGGTGGGTGTGGGAGTGGGTTCCAGTTCCTCAAGGGTTTTCACCATGGAATCCCTGGTGTATTTGTAGATAAGATAAACCGTTTCCTGTTCCCCGGCCCGGACGTACCACTGGGTTCTTTTGCCCTCGCTCTCTTTACCAATATAAAGAGTAGGGGTTGTGGAATAGTCTTTGAAGGTTGCGGTGACAGAGAAGGCATCCGGTCCGAGGCCATATTCCTCGTAAGGTTTTTGTGGATAATCGGAAATAAAGGCTGAGGCGCGGAGTTTTGCAAAGGAATTGACCATCCTGCCCGCAACATCCTGCCTGACCATAAAGGATTTCGGCTCGAGGCAGGTCCATTGGTCCGAGGCAAGCCGCGCGAGTTTAATCTCAGGCTTGCCGGGTTCTTTGATAATGAAACTGGTGATGAGGGCAGGATCGTAATCAAGGATGGAGCGCTCCCGCCAACTCTCATCCGTAGCGGAGAATATGCCTGTCAAAAATCCGTTCACCAGGAGGACTTCATCGGATCCTGATTTGCGGACATAGCTGGAGGGGGACATGTAATTCGTCCCCGCCTTGCCCACAAACACATCAGCCAACAGATCCTCGCTTTTCCCATAAAACTTGACGCGGGTGGAGGCGGCTTCATCCAGCTGGAACTTGACATGATTCTGGGGATTATTGGAGACAACCTCCCCATCCTTGATATCCTTGAGGGTATTAAAGAGGCGGGTGATATTAACCTTGGAGGCTGGGTATTTGCGTTCCGGATTCACATACCAGACAACGTTATCTTTGGTGAGTGTGACAGA